>SXGU01108503.1_pt1 | contig 15314 bp, 9 predicted proteins | sample 3174531 | NCBI WGS metagenome assembly SXGU01 (sample SAMN11356863, study PRJNA531348) | freshwater metagenome | isolation source: freshwater sample F1-140 | place: China: Fuxian Lake, Yuxi | collected 2017-12-25
ATTCTTCATGATGTTAACAATGGTTCTTTCGATGAAATGCCTGTAAGTTTGAAATATTTAATCGGCGGCCGCATCGAGACGCTGTTCTCGGAGTTCTCGCGCGAACCGATCGCCGCCGCTTCGATAGCGCAGGTTCACGCGGCGCGCCTCGCGACCGGCGAAGAGGTCGTCGTCAAGGTGCAGCGGCCCAAGATCGGCACGCGCGTCCGAGACGACATCCGCGCGCTCGCATGGCTGGCACCCAAGCTCGTCGGCCGGATTCCCGTCGCGGCACTCGCGAACCCTCCCGCGCTCGTCGAGCTCTTCGCCGACACGATCGTCGAGGAACTCGACTTCCGGCTCGAGGCCCAGAACATGCTCGACGTCGCGCGCGTCCTCGCGGAGACCGGGCAGCGAGCGGTCATCGTGCCGCGACCGCATCCGCGCTACGTGACGCGACGTGTGCTCGTGATGGAACGGCTCGACGGCTTCGCGTGGGACGACGTCGTGGGGATGCAAGGCGCGGGGGTCGACACCGAGGCGGTGCTGCATGCGGGGCTCGTCGCCTTCATGGAGGGCGCGATGTTGTACGGCGTGTTCCACGGCGATCTCCACGGCGGCAACCTGCTCGTCCGACCCGACGGGCGCACGGTCCTGCTCGACTTCGGGATCACCGGCCGGCTGCTGGCGCCGCTCATCGATGAGCTGCCCGTGGGCCCCGCCGATCCCCCCGCGCCGCTGGGCTCCGCTCAGGTCATCGACGCGCTCGACCTGACGCTCCGAGCCCATTGCGGCGACCGACCGCTGCTCCTGGTCCTCGACGATCTCCACTGGGCCGACGCCACGAGCCTGAACGCCATCGAGGGCCTGCTGTCCAGCATCCGGCGCGGTCGCCCCTGGATGATCCTGGCGATGACCCGCGCCGAGGAGCACCGCGAGGAGATCCTGCGCCTGATGGACACCGGCGACGTCGAGACCTACCCCGTCCAGCGCCTCGACACCGTCGCCGTCGGCCAGATCGTCGCGCAGATGCTCGGCTCCAACAGCATCCCCGAGGCCCTCGCGCTGCGCGTCCACACCCTGACCCTGGGCAACCCACTCTTCGTCGCCGAGCTCCTCATGCTGGCGGTCGAGCAGGGCCTCATCGCGCTGGACGACACCGGCGTGTGGCACCTCAAGAGCGAGAAGGGTCGCCGCGCCGCCGACGTGATCGCCGCACTCCCTCTGCCCACCACCATCCAGAGCCTCCTGGTCGACCGCCTCGTCAACATGCCCCACGGCGCCCTGAAGCTCTGCGAGGCCGCCGCCGTGCTGGGCAAGCCCATGGAAGAGGCGCAGCTCCACCACCTCTTCGGCGGCGGGATGACCGATTTCCTGAACAACCTCGATGAGTTGCGCCGCCGGGAGATCATCTCGGATGGGCCGGGCCTCCACCAGCTGCACTTCGTCCATGACAAGATCCGCGAGGTGACCTACGGCAGGATGCACCCTCGCCGCCGCCGCGCGCTGCACATCAAGGTCGCTCGGCGCATGTCGGCCTCGGAGGGGGTCCGCGTCGACATCGGCGGCCTGGCGTGGCACTGGAACCAGGGCGGAGAGCGCGAGAGGGCGCGCCTCTGCTACCTGGAGGCCGCGGAGCTCGCCGCAGGCCGCTACGCCTACCCCGACGCCGACCACTTCTACCCCCTGGCGCTGTCCCTGACCGAGCCCAACGAGCCCTTTCACTGGCGCGTGCAGCTCTCAAGGGTCAAGAACATCCTGATGGTGCAAGGTCGCCACCCCGAAGCCGAGGCCCTCCTCTCAGACGCCCTGGCCCACTCCGAGGCCTTCGAGCGCGACCCTCACCTTCTCCTGGAGGCCGAGCTTACGCTCGGCCGCCTCCTCTCCAGGACCGGCCGGACCCTCGAAGGCCTTGATCTCCTGAAGTCTGCCCACGCGCGCGCCACCGCCCTGAGCGACCGGCGCCGTGAGGGCGAGTCGATGACCGCTCAGGCAAGCGCCCTCCTGCGACTGGGTCGCCACGCCGAGTCGGAGGCGCTCTTCGAGAGGGCCATCGAGGTCGCCCGCGAGGTCCAGAACACGGAGGACGAGGCGCTGGCGCTGACCAACCTGGCCATCTTGTTCCTCAACCGCAGCCAGCTCGACGAGGCCGAGGCCCCGCTGCGCCGCGCGCTGGAGCTTCGCCGCGCGCTGGGCGACCTGCGCGGCGAGAGCGACTCGCTGGCCAACCTGGCCATCTTCCACATCCACAGAGGTCGCTCGCGCACCGCCATCGAGACCCTGGAGCACGCCCTGGCGATCAAGAAGACCATCCGCGACCTCCAGGGAGAGAGCATCGTCCTGAACAACCTCGCCGTCCTGCTCCACCAACAAGGGCGGCGCCTCCAGGCCTACGGACACCTGACGCTGGCCCTGGACATCGAGCGCCGGATCCAGGATCGCCGCGCGACCGCCAACACCTTGATCAACCTCGGGATGCTCTGCACCGACCAGGGCCTCTACGACGAGGCGATGGCGAGGCTGACCGAGGCCTTGGAGATCGCGCTGCTCAGCGGCAACAAGCGCACCGAGAGCTACGCGCTCTACGGCCTCGGCGCGCTCTGTCGGGCGGAGGCCCGCTGGGAAGACGCCGAGGAGCACCTGAGCGCGTCGCTCAACCTCTCGCACAAGCTCGAAGATCGCCACCTGGAGGGCCTCGCGCTCTTGAACCTGGCCGAACTCCGGCGTCACCAGCGCCGCTTGCCCGAGGCCGCCACCGCGCTGGAGCGCGCGCAGGAGATCTTCGCGGCGCTCGACGACCAGCGCTCGGCGGCGCTGGCCTTGTGCGAGGCGGGCTTCGGGGCCCTGGCGGCAGGCCAGAGCGCGTCGACGCAGATCGCGCTGGCGCGCGAGCTCGCCGAGGAGATCTGCGAGGACGGGCTCGTCGAAACCCTCAACGAGGTGATCGACAGGCTGGAGCGGGCCGACCTCAGGAGGCGGCGCGGCGAGGAGCTGGTGGCCGGTCAGTGCCGAGAGGATCTGCCACAGAAGGTCGTGCGCCGCCTCAGAGGCGACAGAGAGGAACCCCACTGAAACCAAAGGACGGCGACGCGCCGAACCTGCGATCCCGCCGGCCGCAGACCCACTGGGCCCTTGACCCAGCAGGCCCAGCTGGCCGTCGATCCAGCGGTCCCCAGACCCAGCGGGCCGTAGACCCAGCGGGCCGCAGACCCAGAGGACCGCAGACCCAGCAGGCCGTTGATCCGACGGGCCTCGGACCCGGAGATCCGGCGATCCGGAGACCCGCAGTCCCAGAGGCCCGAAGGGCCATTGAAGAGGAAAATTGGGGGGAGAAGGACGGCGCGTCGAGAGGACGAGGGGGAGGAAGGCCAGGAGAGGGGCGTCAGTAGCCGCCAGGGCTCAGATCAAGCTCGACGCTGTTGCCGTAGCTCTCGGTCTTGCAGCCCGGGCCGTGGCAGTTGGAGCAGTTGCCCTTGACGCTGAAGGCGGCGTCCTTCTTGCCGCTGTGGCACGCCTTGTTGCCGCAGACCTCGGTCTTGATCTTGACCCCTCGCCAGTCGCCGAAGAGCACGATATCACTGAGCTTATCGGCATTGCGGACGTTGTCGTGGCAGTCGCTGCAGGTGGTCTCGCCGTAGTCGAGGTGCTTCTTGTGAGAGAACTTGCCCACGCGCCCCGACTTGCCGTCCTCGTAGCTCAGCTCGATGAGCCCGACCCGGCACGCCTTTCGGGCGTCGACGCGATCGTTGCGCCAGGGGGTTCGCCGCTTGTCCCCCTCGTTCTTGATGTGACAGCTGTCGCAGTCGTCGAGCGTGGGCTTGATGGCGCCGCCGCTGGCGTGGCATTGGCCGCAGTTGGCGTGGGAGGGCTTGACGCCCTCGCCTTCGGACTTGGGGCCGCCGAGGTGGCAGGTCGAGCAGTTTTCAACGCGAGAGTTCTCGTAGCCGACGTGCTTCTTGTGGGAGAACTCGACGCGGAAGGTGCGCTCCGAGTAGAGTTGGCTCGGATAGGGCTGCATCTTCGTCAGATCCATCCACTTCTCAGGGTTCTTCTCCATGTGACAGACCTGGCAGACGCGGCGCTCGGTCTTGGTGTCGCCCTCCTCGTAGAAGAGGTTGCCGTGGCACGAGCCGTTGTCACAAGGGCTGTGGTCCTTGCGGCCCGGGCGGGTCTTCGAGGCGTCGTCGTCACCCTTGAAGTGGCACTTGGTGCACTTGGTGGTGTCGTGCTGGTCGTGCTTGAAGCGCGCCGGCGCGTCGGTCAGGCCGAGGCGCTGGACGGGCGACGCGGACTTCTGCTGCCTGGAGGGCTCGGCGGAGGTCACCGACGAGGTCGTCAGGACGGCGGCGAGGCCGGCGGTGAGGGCAAGCGCAAAGAGGAGAGCGCCGGCGGCGCGGGCGGTCCTCCATGCGCGGGTCGTGGGACGATCAACACTCAAGGCGCTCCCTCCATCCGGTGTACTGGGCGTCGGCAGGGTCACTGCATCCGCTCCTCTTTCTGGACGTGACAGCGGTTGCACTCGGCGGTCAGCGTGCTGAAGGCCGTCTGCCCGTTGTGGCAGGTCTCGCAGGCGGCCTTGTCGGGCATCGGGACGACAAAGCCAGGGTTGGTGGCCGCGTTGGCGTGGCAGGACACGCAGTCCTTGCCCTTCTGGCGGTCCTTGGACTTCTTGGCGTGGCTCTCGTGGAAGTCCGAGGCGAAGAGCGTCCGATTGCCGGACTTCTGCTTGGCCAGGGGGAAGGCGTAGGAGACGCGGAAGTCGGTCGAGTCGACGAAGCGCGACTTCTGGGTGGTCTCGGCCGAGGTGGCGTGGCAGGTCGCGCAGTCCTTGGTGAGCTCGGGCTGAACGAAGAAGCTGCCCTGGCGCTGGGAGTGGCACTGGGCGCACTGGACGTGGCCCGGCATGGTCATGTCGCGCTGGATGTAGTTGAGCTCAAAGCCGTCAAGGACCTTCTTGTTGCGGAAGGAGGCCGGCTCGTGGCAGACGCTGCAGTCGTTCGAGGTCCGCTTCATGTGGACCTCGTGGCTGAAGCCGTTCTGGACGAAGGAGCTGTATCCTCGGCTGCGGACCCTGGGGTAGACGGGGGGCTTGTGGGCGTGGCAGTTGAAGCAGAAGGAGTTGGCGATCCCGACCCCAGGCCCCGTCCATTGCTCGTTGGCGTGGCAGCCGGCGTCGTCGCAGGCGATGGGCGGGCCGGCGTGCGCGCCGCCGGTGCCGAAGGTCGCCGTCTTGATCTGGTACTTGCCCTTCTCCCCCGTGCTCTCGTGGCACGTCGTGCAGTCCTTCTTGTGAGGCGCCAGATCGTGCATGAAGAAGCGCGGCTTGGTCCCATCGGCCTCCGCCGGGCGCTCACCCAGGCCCGCAAAAGTCGTCGCCGTGATCGCGGCGCAAACCAGCAACAACGACGAGGTCCTGGGCCTCGCGACGAGGAGATGCCCTGGGGTCTTGGAAAGGTTCACGTGTCTCCTCCCGAGGAGTAGATGGGCACGAAAAGTGATACTGCTGTGTTGAGCCCGCCTATTTTATACCCTCCCCTGCCCTCTCAAGGCAAGGATCATCTCCCACTCGACCGCCTGAAGTTGGGCTCGGCCAGGGTCGACACCCTCATCCGGTGAAGATGTGAAAGGACTTGGGCTGCGCGGCGAAAGCGCGAAAGCCGCCGCCGAGCGCGAAGAGGGCCACCACCTCGGTGGCGCGGCCGGGCTTGAGCGTGTAGATCACCTTGGTGGCCGACTGCAGGATGAAGTAGAGCCCCAGGCCCGCGCCCCACTGCTTCTGCTCGATCTGGTCCTGGCCGCCCTCCAGACCGCGGACCATCGCCGCCCGCAAGACCTCGGGGGTCAAGCTCCCGAAGCGATCCCGGATAGACAGCGCCAGCCGCGTCCCGTCGCAGGCGCAGGTCAGGCGAGGGGCGTCGGCCTCGGTGAGCTCAACGACCTCTCTCCTGTCCCGGCTTCGGTAGAGCGGCGCGCCGTCTGTGCCCGTCGGTGCGTTGTAGACGGCGTTGATGATCATCTCGTCGGCGACCACGCAGGCCGCCTGGGCCACGCGCGCCTGGACCCCGCAGCGCTCCATGAAGGCGCCGATCTCCCCGAGCGCCGAGTCCTTCTGTCCGCTGCTCCGCACGACCAGCGAGAGCCCCCCCGCTGCCTGGCCGATCAGCTCGGCGGGCATCCCCTCGGGGGCGCGGGCCTCTCGGCGCCGCACGATCATCAGGAGCTCGTCCAGGCGCTCAGGCGGCGACCGGGGCACGATGTGGCTCACCCAGTCCCGGCGCAGGAGCGCCTGAAGCTCCTCGCGGCCGCGACGATCGCCCAGGAGCACGACGGGCAGGTCCGTGTGCGCCCGCGCCCACGCCGAAGCGCAGACCTCCAGCGAGGCCTGGTGCCTCGACCACGAGGGGTCGCCCGGATCGCCGTCGAGGTCCACGATCACGAGCCGCGGCCGACGCGCCAGCGCCCCCGGGGCGCCGATGAGGCGCCTGACCCTGTCGGTCGGATCGTCGATCACCTCGACGGGGGACCCAAGGGCGGCCGACAGCCGGTGGATGGGATCGTCGCTGGACGGCTGCGGGCCGATGAGCAGGATGGGGGCAGGCTCGGTCACGCTCAGGGCGCCTCCTCTCGAAGCTCAGGGGTGGGGATGAGCGTCTCCTGTCGAGCGTCCGATAGCCTGTCCAGGCCAGCGGCGCTGATGACGGGGAAGCGCAGGCGCAGCGGCCGCGCAGAGGCCATCGAGGGGCGCAGCGCCGGGGCCTTGGAGAAGGCAAAGCCTCGGAAGGCCTGCAGGCCCTCGCCGGAGCCGCCGAAGCCCGTGATGATCCCGCCGCCCTGCACCCCGACGCCCCGAAAGGCCGACGCGATCCGCGCGGCCAGCTCCGGGTCAAGGGCCTGGTTGACCTGGGTGACCACCGGCAACGGGCTGGCCGAGGTCTTGTAGAGCACCCCGAGGCCGACGGCGTAGGCGTCGAAGGCCACCGTCAAGTCCGCCTGCCCGATCTGGACCGCCGCCAGCGCAGAGCGCGCGTCCCCGGTGGTCTTGATGACGAAGAACTCGCTGGCCTCGACCTGGTGCCCCAGCAGCGTCGCCGACACGAAGCCCTCATAGGCCTTGGAGGGCTGCGGCAGGATCAAGGTCCGACCCCGCATCGCGGCCACCGACTCCGCACCCCGCCCGACCACCGACATGGCACCCTGCCCCGAGGCGAAGGCCACCGGCGTCCCCACGCAGGACGAGGCGCAGTAAGTACCCCCGATGATGGCGTAATCGACCCCGCCCGAGCGCGCCGCCGCGCTAAAATCCCCAGCCTGCCCGAAGGACTGGCCGCGCCACTTGAGCCCCGTCCGCGACGAGAGCGCCGACGCCACCGCGTTGACGAAGCCCGCCTTGCTGATCGCGTCGCTGAAGTTGATGTCCGGCGCAAAGAGCGCCACCGTATAGACCCGCTCCTCAACCTCGCCCTGCGCCCGCGCCGGGCTCGCCGTCCCGGCCAGCGCCACGATCGCAAGGAACGCCACGATCACATTGAACGCCTCTCGCCTCCCGCCTCTCATCACTCGTACCCGAAGACGCGGCCCTTGGCCCCGGCAATACGCCGGGCCTCGTCCGCACGCGGGCCGCCGCGCTCGGCCACCCGCTTGTAGAGATCAAAGGCCCCCCGATCGTCGCCCTTGACGTCGTCCAGGTAGACCGCGTAGTTGAACAGCGCCTCCGCCACCCCCGACTCCGACGCCTTCTTGAACACCTCGCCCGATTTCCCCTTGTTGCCTTGTGCGTAATCCAGGACAGTCAGGTTATGTTCGATGACCTCGTCCTGCCGCGCGACGCCCGCGGCGTCCCTGAGCGACACCCGCGCCGGCCCAAGGCGGCCCTTCTCGAAGTGCTCGACCGCCTGCGCGGTCCACGCCGCCGCCAGCAGCGCGTTGACGCTCTCCCCCCGCGGCAGCCGCTCGGCCAGGGCCAGCGCGCGATCCACCCTCCCGAGCCGCAGCTGGATGTAGGCCTGCCGCAAGCCCAGCGCCAGCGCGCCCTCCTCCGGCAGCCGCGCCCGATCCTCGCTGGAGAGACGAGGGAGCGCCCGCGCCGCGGCGTCCAGCAGGCTCTGGGCCTTGGCAAAGTTGTTGACCTCCGCCAGCGCATGGCTCCTGGACAGATCCAGCGCCACCTTCTCGGCCTCGCCCAGCCTCGCCCTGTAACCCTCGGCGGTGTCCAGCACGGAGACGGCCTCGCGCCACTGCCCCGCCTCCCCGAGCTGCTGGGCGACCTGGATGCAGGCCAGCGCAATGTTGCGCTCCGCCCGCGCAGGCTCCAGGCCCAGATCCCGCGCCATGACAAACCACTCCAGCGCCTCGGGCCACCTCTCCAGGCCCGCGCTGGCCTGCCCGAGATCGTTGGCCACCCCCACGTCCGGCGCCCTGCCCCCCTTGAGCAAGGGCGTCAGCGCCTCGATGGCCCCCCGATGATCCCCCTGCGCGAGCGCCAGCCGCCCCCTGGCCCGCTGGACCCATGGCGCCGGGCAGTCCACGTCGCAGGGCGCCTTGGCCGCCTCGGCGGCAAGCTCCAGGCTGCGCCGCGCCCCGACCAGATCGCCCCGCTGGATCGCCACGGCGGTCAGGATCAGGTGGGCCTCGGCCGCCCGCGCCCCGATCTCCAGGAGCCGCCCCGCGTCCCTCTCCGCCTTCTCCATCGCGTCGTCGCGCACGAAGCCGCGCGCCCTGTGCAGCAGCGCGACCGCCAGAGGCCCCCGCGCGCGCTCGGACCCGGGCTCCAGCGCGAGCGCGGCCTCGAAGGCCGCCGCAGCCTCATCGAGCTGCCGCATCGCGAAGCGCGAGCGCCCAAGCCCGAGGTGGAAGTCCACGACCTTCGAATCCAGCGCAATGGCGGCCTCATGCCGCACGATGGCCTCGTGCGGCAAGCCCAGGCGCCGGAGCGCGTCGCCGAGGGATGAGAGGATGAAGGGATCCTCCGGCGCGTGGCCCAGCCCGACCTCCAGGCGCGAGCGCGCCTCGGCGACCTTCCCCACCTTCATGTCGAGCAGGCCCAGATGCCACCACGCCCGCGCGAAGGAGGCCTGAGCCCGGATCGTGGCCTCGAAGGCCTCCCGCGCCTCGCCGTCCTTGTCGAGGCTCAACAGGCAGCGGCCGACCATGTAGTGGCTCGTCGGGTGCCTCGGGCGGTGATCGAGGAAGGCCCTGTAGTGGACGAGCGACTTGTCGAAGCGCTTGAGCTGGAAGAGCGACGAGGCGAGGTTGAAGTGGACGTTCTTCTGCTCGGCGTCCTGAGCCAGGACCTTTTCAAACTGCTCGACCGCGAGATCGTAGCGGCGCTGCTTGAAGCGGATGTTGCCGATGTTGATCTGCGCGGCGAGGTTGTCCTCGTCGAGCGAGAGGACGAGGCGAAACTCGGCCAGCGCGGGCTCGTACTTCTCGGTCTTGAGGTAGATGTTGCCCAGCGTCCCGTGGATCTGGACGTCCTCGGGCTTGAGGCGGAGGTACTGGCGGAAGGCGCGGGCGGCCTTGTCGTAGGTCTTGCGCTCGTAGTAGTGCTTGCCGAGCAGGAAGAAGACGTCAAACTGCTCCTCGTCGGCCTCGGCCGCGGCCTCAAGGTGCCCGACGGCCTCGTCGCGGCGGCCGGGCAGGTCAAAGAGCACCGCGCCGTAGGCCCGGTGGATCGTAGGGTCGTCGGGCCAGCGCTCAAGCGCCGGGTCCAGGCTCCCGACGGCCGCGCGCCCGTTGCCCAGCGCGTAATGGACATAGGCCAGCCGCACGTAACCCTCGATGAACTCGGGATCGACCTTGATCGTGGCCTCGTAGCGCTCCAGGGCATCTTTATAGAGGGCTATGGAGTCCTTGGGTCTGGCGGCCTTGAGATCGACGGCCTTCTGCTCAAGCCGTTGACCCTCCTCGAAGATCCGGCGAGCTTCGGTGCTGCCCTCGTAGCGCCCCTGCGCCTCGACGACGCCCCCTGAGGGCCACCCGAGGCACAGCGCGGCGCTGAGGCCGAGCGCCGCCGCGCTCCGCCGCGCGAGGGCGACCGGGGTCGCCACGGCGAGCCGCGACCGACGACGGGAGGCCATCACGCGCTGGCCCTGGGCTCGCCGCCGTAGCGCGCGATGACGAGCGTGATGTCGTCCTCCTGGACGGAGGGGCCGGCGAAGGCCCTCAAGTCGTGGACGATGGCGTCGATGATCGCCTCCGGGCTGCCGTCGATGTGGTCGTGGAGCAGCCGCCGCAGACGCCGCTCCCCGAACATGTGACCATCCTCGTTACGGTACTCGGTGACCCCGTCGGTGTACAGGCAGATCAGATCGCCGGGCACCAGAGGCGCCTCAAGGGGGCTGTAGCGGCTGTCGCGCTGATCCCCGAGGCGGTTGCCTCGACAAACCAGCGCCCGGCTCGTCACCTCGGCCGCCTCCCCCGGGCGCACGGCCGCGCGCCTCACCAGGATCGGGAAGTTGTGGCCCGCGTTGGCCATCTCCATCTGCCCGGTGCGCCGATCGACGATGGCCGCGAAGAAGGTCATCGTGAACTTGCGCTGGGCGGCGGCGTGGATCGTCCGGTTGAGCTCGTCGAGCAGGTAGGCGACCTTGAACTGGCCTCGCGTCACCGAGTTGAGCGTGTCCAGCCCCGACTTGCACGCCGCCGTGATCATGGCGCCCGGCACCCCGTGGCCCGTCACGTCCCCCACGCAGAACAACACCCGGCCGTCGCCCAGATCCAGAAAACTCCAGAAATCACCGCCACATAGCGACGCCGACTCGAGGAAGCCCGACAGCTCCATCCCCCCGATCAGCACCAGCCCTCGCGGCGGCAGGAGCGTCTCCTGGATGATCCGGGCGACCTCCAGCTCGCGCTCGAACGCGGTCATCGCGGCGGTGTCGATCAGCAGCCCGCGCAGGCGACCGGCCATGTCGTTGAAGTTGCGCGCCATCTCGCCGATCTCGTCACGGCCGCGCTCGGGGACGCGCGCGTCGATGTCGCCCTCCGCGATCCGGCGGGCCGAGCGGGCCAGCTCCACCATCGGCCGCGTGATGGCCAGCGCCTGCAGGACGGTGATGACCACCCCGAGGAGCACCACCAGCGCCCCGATGAAGGCCGCCCTCTCCAGGATCGCCGCGCGGCGCTCGCCCGCATTGCGCTCGACGCTGGACAGATCGGCACGAAGGCCCTCCAGGTCGAGGACGAACCTGGCGTAACCCCACAGCTTGTCGTTGCGGTCGATGATCGGCGCCGTCGCCAGCACCCTCGCCGGCACCCCTTCGTCCTCCTCGATCGCCGCGCGGGCGCCCTTGAGGCCCTCCAGATCCCCCACGTCGAGGCGGCCCGGGGAGGCCGCCTTGGGGTCCGCGTCGGCGTAGGCCAGCACCGCGCCGGCAGGATCCACGATCATGGCCTGGGTGATCGGCAGGGCGGAGGAGCGGGCCTCGGCAAGCGCCGGTCCGAGCTTGTCCTGAAGGGCGCCGAAGTTGTTGTCGGCGATGAGGAAGTGGCTCCCGGCCGCGATGCTGCTGGCCGTCCGCAGCCCTATCGTCACGGCGTGCTCGGTGTGAAGGGCCCGCAGCCGCCCGACCTCCAGATCCAGCGCCGAGGTCGCCATCCTCACCTGCAAGATGCCAAAGAGCGCGATGATGAAGATCAGCAGCGTCGCCATCGCGGCGATCATCTTTGCCCGCAGCGAAAACCACATCAGCCGAGCTCATCGGCGTCGGTCTGGCCGGCGGCATCGGTGGACTTCGCGCCGCCGTCTTGAGGCGGCGCTGGCGGCGCCTCTTCCTCGATCCAGGCCCACTGCGCCTCGACGTCCACCTCCTCGACGCCCTCTCCAGCGGCGCCTCCGACGGCGCCGATCTCATCAACGACGTCCTCATCGGCGCCCCCGACGGCGCCGCCCCCATCGATGACCTGACCTGACGTCTCGACGCCCATCGCCCCGACGGCGTCGTCGATCCTGGCCGACGGCGTCTCGGCACCCATCTCACCAACAGGGTCTCTCTGGCCGACGGCGTCTCCGACGGCGCGCGTCGACCGCGCCGGCATGGAGTTGACCGACGGCGCCGCAAGATCTCCACCCGCACCTCGGCCCGGATCGATCTGCGCCGGGTCGGGGAGGAGCAGGCCGCGCGCGTAGAGCCCGACCTCGGCCTGGAGGGCGTTGAGGGCGTCGTTGGCCGCCAGCAGCGCGCCAGTCCGCTCCTGAAGGAGCGCCTCGATCTTCGCCCGGGCGCTGGCCTCCTCGTGGAGCATGCTCTGGTACTTGCTTTGGATTTTTACCTCGTCGCTCACGTCCCGCAGCAGCACCACGCCCCCCACCAGGGACTCGCCCTCGAAGATCGGCGAGGCGGTCACGATGAGGTGGAAGCGCGCGCCCTCGACGACCACGCCCTCGATCTCGTCAAAGCGCACGGCCGCGCCCCGCTCCAGGCACACCTCCATCGGATCAAAGGCCGCGTCGTTCAGGCGCAGATCGATCAGGTCGCCCAGCCGGGCCCCCTCCAGGCTCCGGGCCACTCGCCTGGGGAAGAGGGCGAAGAAGGGCCTGTTGAAGCCGGCGACGCGCTTGTCTCGATCCACGACGACGCAGGCGTCCAGAAGCGCCCCCTGGATGGCGCGCAGTAGATCGACTTGACGCTTGAGCGCGCCGCCTCGCTCGGGGATGTCCTGGCTGGGATCGGCCATGGCCTCACTTGATGGTCAACACCAGAAAGAGCAACACCGCCACGACCAGCAGCGCAACGCCGATCAGCGCGTAGGGCAACAAGACAAGTAGGAGCGCGCCCAGCGATCCGCCGGGCTTCGAGGCCGCCGCCCCGCTCGACGGAGCCGCGCTCGGCTGGACCCCCTTCGGCGAGGCCACCTCGGACGAGGCTGGCGCAGCGAGCGCAGGGGGAGGGGCCGCGACGTTCGACTGCGCGCCCTGCCCCGCGCGCCCGACGGCCTCACGGACCTTCTCCGGCAGATCCCCAATGATCGCGGCGCGTTGCGCCTCGCCGACCGATCGAATCAGCCCCCCGTAGCTGCCCGAGCCAGGCCCCTCGGCGTGCTCCATCGACGCGGTGTGGAGGGGGCCGCTCAGCTGCGTGATCCGACCCTCGTTCAGCGCCTTGATCTTGCGCTCGAGATCGGGGGCGACGTCCTCGACCACGCGGCGCATCTCCGAGCTGATCTGCGACGGATCGACGGCCTGCAGGAAGGCGAAGTAGGACTCCTCGAAGTCGTCAAACTCCAGCGCCGCCCCGCACACATCGCACAGGTAGTCCGGCGCCTTGATCGCCGCCCCGTCGAGGAACTGCTCGACGTTGAGGAGCTTGTTGACGGGCTGCTCGCACGAGGGGCAGAAGTAGGGCGCGAAGAAGCTCATGATGACCGCGCGAGCGCAGAAATTGGTCACCATGTTGGCCTGGCCGACGATGGCCGGCGAGCAGCGCATCATCACCAGCCGACGCCCCGCCGACTCGATGTCCCCGAGCCAGTTGACCCAGTCGCGCACGCCGTAGGAGTTGATCCGATCGACCTCGCTCAGATCAAGGACCACCACCTCGGCGTCCATCCTGCCCAGGAGCGCCGAAAGGTTGTTGTCCTCATCGATCACGCCGCGCAGCTTCAAGTAGGTGTAGCCGCCGCCGGATCGAACTTGTACCGAGAATTTCTGATCCATGGCCCGACCGCCGGCAGCCTGTCACTGCTCCCTGGCGTTGCTGGTGGAGATGATCGCGAACTCGATCCGCTGGTTGATCGCTCTGTTGCGCGCCGAGGAGTTGGGCACGAGCTGAACCTCGGAGCCGAAGCCCCTGGCCTCCAGCCGCTTCGGGCTGATCCCGCGGCTCACGAGGTAGTCCATGACGGCCTTGGCCCTCTTCTGGGTGATTTCGATCCGCTTGTCGGCCGCGCCCGAGTCGTCCCAGTGCCCCTCGACCCTCACGCGGGTGAACTCGGGGTGCTCCAGCAGGGCCGAGACGACCTGATCGAGCTTCGCCCGCGCCGAGTCCTCCAGCGCGTCCTCCTCCTTGGAGAACTGCAGGCGGCCGTCCATCAGGATGCGCGTCTCCCCGACGCTCACGATCGCCTCCTCCGGCCTGACCTTCAGGTCGATGGCGACGTCGTGATCCTGCTTCGGCTCCACGTCCAGATCGCGCCCCGCCGTCAGGAAGCCCGCCGAGGTGATCGCCACGGTGTACTGGCCCGCCAGCACCTTCTGCTCGATGGGGTTGCCGTCGAGCTGCACGGTGTAGGTCTTCGGGCCTGTCAACAGGAGCGCCCCGCTCTTGAGCGGCTGCCCCTTGTCGTCCCTCGCGACGACCTTGACCACCCCCGTCTTGCCCTCCGGCTTGATCTTGACCTCAAGCGCGACCTCGCCCTCGACCAGCGCCTGCTTGACCTTGCGCGTCTTGTACTCCGCCGCCGAGATCTCCAGCTCGACCTCGACCCCGGGCGTCAACTCATAGGAGCGAAAGCCCCCCGTCTCGGCGTCCGTGACCTGACGGCTGACGCCCTGATCGACGTAGTGGACCACCGCGCCCGCCACCGGCTTGTCCGTGTCGGCGTCGAGCACCTTCCCCACGATGATCGACGCGGGCGGCTTGACGTTCACGATCTTGTCCTTCTCGACGATCTTCTCCTGAATCACGATCTTCTCACGCGAGCGAGGATCAAAAGCGTAGGTCATGCCGAAGATCACGTTGAAGGGCGCCGTCGCCGGCACGCCCTGCACGTCCTCCCCCGTCAGCCCGAGGTCCAGGGCCAGGTTCAGGACCAGCCCCTCCAGCGGCATCGTCTTGACCCCCAGGGTCAGAGCCTGAGGGTTGCCCGAAAAACCCGCCTTCGACGGGCAGCCCAGCGGCTGGTTCAGGCAGAGGGGATCGGGCTCCTCGCCCGTCAGCACGCCCAGGTTGTACTCCAGCGAGGGCGTCACGTACTCCAGCGGCACCTCCACCCCGAGCCCGAAGAGGATCTGGCTGAAGGCGCTCACGCCCTGCGTGAAGCGATCGACCCTCGACGGGATCAGCTTTCGACCCTCGGCGTCCTCGGGCAGGAGCTGATCGGAGTTGTCGGCGAAGAAGCCCAGGTTCAGGTGCGCCCTCAAGGGCAGCGGCTCGGGCAGCTGTCGGCCGTCGAAGGTCCCCAGCAGGGCGAAGCGCACGCCCGTGGCCCCCAGATCGAAGCTCGTCGTCCCTGGCCCGGTCAAGAAGATCAGCCTCAGGTCCGCGCCCGCGTCAAAGCCCGGCGCGAGGCCATAGACCCCCTTGACGCCGAGGTTCGCGTCGCCTTGCGCCAGCACCGTCTCGGGCGAGCTGAAGGTGTTGCTGGCCGAGCTGGCCTTGAGCACCAGGTAGGGCTCC
>SXGU01111529.1_pt1 | contig 15312 bp, 13 predicted proteins | sample 3174531 | NCBI WGS metagenome assembly SXGU01 (sample SAMN11356863, study PRJNA531348) | freshwater metagenome | isolation source: freshwater sample F1-140 | place: China: Fuxian Lake, Yuxi | collected 2017-12-25
GGCGGGCTGGATCATGTGCTGGCGTCAGGGCGCAACGTCAATGTACTGGTACTGGACACCGAGGTTTACTCCAACACTGGAGGGCAATCGTCCAAGGCCACACCGCTGGGCGCGGTCGCGAAATTTGCCGCAGCGGGCAAGACAGTCGCCAAAAAGGATCTGGCACTCCAGGCGATTGCCTATGGCAATGTTTACGTCGCCCGTATCGCCATGGGTGCCAACCCCCAGCAAACCCTGCTCGCCTTCCGCGAGGCGGAGGCTTACCCCGGCCCCTCGCTGATCCTGGCTTACAGCCATTGCATTGCCCACGGCATCAACATGCAGAAAGGGCTCCAGCAACAGGATCATGCCGTGGCTTCGGGGTACTGGCCATTGGTCCGCTACAACCCGGCTTTGCGGCAGTCGGACGCTAATCCGTTCGTGCTGGATTCGACACGTCCCAGACTCAAATTCCGGCGCTACGCCGAAAATGAGTTGCGGTACAAATTACTGGGCCGCACCCATCCCACCGAATATGAGCGCCTGATGCTGATGGCGCAGGAAGTGGTTCAGCAGAAATGGGAAATCTATGAAGAGATGGCCCGCCGCGACCCGCACCGATTCCATCCCGATGCCAGCGTCAAGCTCGATCCAGCCCGATAATCACACACAGAACGCGCCATGGATTTACAAACCCGCTACATGGGGCTGGAGTTGAAACATCCGCTCATCGCCTCAGCCTCCCCGCTATCGGAATCATTGGACGGTATCCGCCGGCTGGAAGATGGCGGTGCCGCCGCCGTGGTGCTGTTCTCACTCTTTGAGGAGCAGATTCATCAGGAACAGTCCATGCTGGTCGATGCGCTGGACCAGGGAGCTGACAGCTTTGCGGAATCGCTGAGTTTTTTCCCCTCACTCGATCTCGGCGATTTTGCCACCACACCCCACGACTACCTGAACCTGGTCCGGCGCGCGGCTGAAAGCACCGAAATCCCCATCATTGCCAGCCTCAACTGCATCACCAGCGAAGGCTGGAGCGATTATGCCCAACAAATTGAACAGGCTGGTGCGCAGGGAATCGAGCTGAATATTTTCGCCATCGAAACTGACTTTTCGATGACTGGGCAGCAAGCAGAACAGCGCTACGTAGAGAGTCTGAAACTGGTCAAGCAGGCCGTAAGCATACCGATCGCCATGAAGCTGAGCCCTTTTTTCAGCGCTTTCGGCCACATGGCTCAACAGCTCGACGAGGCAGGTGCCGATGCCTTGGTGCTGTTCAATCGTTTCTACCGGCCCGATCTCAATATCGATACGCTACAAGTCTTGCCCACGCTGACCCTTAGCCATACCAGCGAAATGCGGCTGCCCCTGCAATGGATTGCCCTCCTTCACGGTAAAATCAGGGCTTCACTGGGTGCCACACGCGGCGTGGAAACCTCCGCCGAAGTCATCAAATATCTTTTGGCGGGGGCCGATGCGGTAATGACCACCTCCGCCCTGCTGCGGCAAGGGCCGGCTTATCTGGCGGAACTGCTGACTGGTCTGGAATCCTGGATGGAGGCACATGGGTTCGAATCCATCCGTGCGCTGCGTGGTCTGCTGAGCCATGCCCAGGTTCCTGATCCCCGGCTACTGGAGCGCGCCAACTACATCAAGACGCTGGAAAGCTACCGGTAAAACCCAAACTCAACTTTCCCAAACCCAACCATCAGGCATGCCTAACCCCTCTCAAGAATTTCCCGAAGATTCGAATCTGGCCGAGATTACGGCAGCGCTGGATGATCTGGGCAACGAAGCTGGCGGTCTGGCACCAGAGGACAGACCAGAAGGGTTGGCACCGGCAGCGCTCCATCGGCCGGGTTTCGATACGACCCGGCTGTATCTCGACGATCTGGCCAAATCAAAACTTCTGACCGCCGAGGAGGAAAAAACCTACGGGCGACTGGCGCGCAAGGGAGATGAGGAGGCCCGCCAGAAAATGATTGTGAGTAATCTGCGACTGGTGGTGACCCTCGCCCGACGTTATCGCCACCGGGGCCTGCCTTTTCTTGACATTATCGAGGAGGGAAATCTCGGCCTGATTCGGGCGGTTGAAAAATTCGACCCGGAGCGCGGTTTCCGCTTTTCCACCTACGCGGCCTGGTGGATTCGTCAAAACATAGAACGGGCGCTGATCAATCAGGGCCGAACTGTTCGCCTGCCGATCCATGTTGCCCGGCAAATCAACACCTGCTTGAAGGCTTACCGCCAGCTTGCCGTTCAACTCGCGAAAGAACCGCGCATTGATGAAGTCGCAACCCTGCTCGGTAATTCTTCAGCCAGAGTGGATCGCCTCCGGGTAATGAATGAACTGATCGGTTCGCTGGACGCCCCGATGAAAAACGATCCCGAGCTGACTCTCGGTGATTGCATCACCGGTGACAAAACACTTCCTGTCGTCGAGCACCTTCAGAATGCCCACATCTTGCTGGCTGTCGACCGCTGGCTGGATTTGCTGAATGAGCGGCAGCGCGACATTGTGATTCGCCGCTTCGGTCTGCACGAGCACGATCCCGAAACCCTGGAATCTATCGCACACACCATGCATCTCACGCGGGAACGCATCCGGCAGCTTCAGGCGGAAGCCCTTCAGCATCTGGCCAGGATCATCGAGAATCAAGGGTATACGGCTGAGGCTTTACTGGACTGAATGGAATCAGTCATCGCCACGCTAAGCCAATCGAAACTCCTGTAAAATCCCGCCGTGCTGTTTTCCACCCTGCCCACGAACCCGATTGCTACTCAATCGCCAACGGAGATGCCATGAAACTCGTTACCGCCATCATCAAACCTTTCAAGCTGGATGACGTCAGGGAGGCTCTCTCCGAACTCGGTATAGCCGGCATTACGGTGACCGAAGTCAAGGGCTTTGGCCGCCAAAAGGGCCATACAGAACTGTATCGGGGAGCGGAATATGTGGTCGATTTTCTGCCGACGGTCAAAATCGAAGTCGCCGTAAACAACGCACTTCTGGATCAGGCTATCGAATGCATCATCAAGGCAGCGAATACCGGAAAAATCGGTGATGGCAAAATTTTTGTAACGAATCTCGAACAGGTGATCCGCATCCGGACCAGTGAGACCGGCGAACAGGCACTGTGATCGCGGGATAACTCCACCGGAGTTTGCTCAACGGATATCCACTGCCTGCAGGATACCCCCCTCCTCCATTCAATTGTTCATCCAAGTTCTGATTTATGCACGCTGACAGCTCATCTGCGTTGGCGAGCTCCAACGCAGGCGCCGATCGCCTTCGGGAAATCCCTTACAACTACACTTCCTTCTCCGACCGTGAGATTGTCATCCGCCTGCTGGGTGAAGCGAGCTGGGAAACCCTTCATAGTTTGCGCGCGGAACGGATCACGGGGCGCTCGGCACGCATGCTCTATGAGGTGCTGGGCGATATCTGGGTGGTTCAACGAAATCCCTATCTCGAAGATGATCTGATCAGCAATCCGGGCCGACGAAAGGCTCTGCTTGAAGCCCTGCGGCATCGCTTGCGGCAAATGGAAGATCGGCGCATTGCCCTTGCACAGGAAAAAACCAGCCGTGCCAACAAGGTCTCAGCACTGCTGCTGGCGGCCCACGAAGCCGTAGACGCATTTCAGGCACGCCTGGAACATACCCATGAACTGCGCCGTCAGGCCATGACCCTACTGTCACGGCATACCCGCAAGGACAACATCTGTTTCGATGGTTATGCGCGCGTCACCCACGTGACGGATGCTACCGACTGGCGCGTGGAATACCCGTTTGTCGTGCTGCATCCTGATAACGAAGGTGAAATCGGCCATCTGGTGCGTGACTGCATCGAATTGGGACTGACCATCATTCCCCGGGGCGGCGGCACGGGCTATACCGGCGGTGCCATTCCGCTAACCCCGCTGTCGGCGGTCATCAATACCGAAAAGCTGCTGGACATGGCTCCCATCGAACGGCAAACACACCTGCCCGGCGTGGATTTCCCTTATGCCACACTGACGACCGGGGCCGGCGTTGTGACTCGCCGTGCCATGGAGGCCGCCGAAGCGGCAGGACTGGTGTTTGCCTGCGACCCTACCTCGGCAGATGCCTCCTGTATCGGCGGCAACGTCGCCATGAATGCCGGCGGCAAGAAGGCGGTTCTCTGGGGCACGGCTCTGGACAATCTAGCGTCCTGGCGTATGGTGACCCCAGATGGCAACTGGCTGGAAGTGGAACGCCTCGATCATAACCTTGGCAAGATTCACCTGCAGCCCGAAGTCAGCTTCCGCCTCCAACGGTTTGGGCCCGACGGGCGGGAGCGGCTGGGTGAAGAGATACTGCGCCTGCCGGGCGAGCGTTTCCGCAAGGAAGGGCTGGGGAAGGATGTCACGGACAAGTTTCTCGGCGGCCTCCCGGGCATCCAGAAGGAAGGCTGTGATGGGCTGATCACATCGGCTCGCTGGATACTCCATGAAATGCCACGCCACGGTAGAACCGTCTGTCTGGAATTTTTCGGCCAGGTACGGGAAGCCGTACCGGCGATTGTTGAGATACGGGATTATCTGGATAGCCTGCCAAAGGCAGGACAAACCCGGGTCATGCTGGCGGGCCTGGAGCACCTGGATGAACGTTACGTGAAGGCGGTGGGTTATGCCACCAAGGCCAAACGGCATGGTCGACCAAAAATGGTGTTGATCGGTGACATCGTCGGCGACGATGGAAATGCCGTGGCACTGGCCACCAGCGAAGTCATCCGGATCTGCAATGCCCGTGGCGGTGAAGGATTCATCGCGGTCAGTGCCGAGACCCGCAAGACCTTCTGGCTGGACCGTGCGCGAACGGCAGCCATTGCCCGTCATACCAATGCGTTCAAGATCAATGAAGATGTCGTCATTCCGCTGCCCCGCATGGGAGAGTACTGCGACGGTATCGAACGAATCAACATCGAGCTCTCGTTACGCAACAAACTGCGGCTCTGTGACGCACTAAACACGGCGGTTGGGGGCGAGCTACCGCTCCGGGCCTACGAGGAAGGGCTGGATGCCGAAACACTCATCGGTGAGCGGCGCCAACAGGCACTGGAGGTGATCGATGCTGTGCGTACTCGGTGGGAGTGGCTGTACCAGCATCTGGATCAACCACTGACTGAAGCCGAACCGGCATTTTTTGACTTAGGTATCGCTGCGGGCGACCTGACCAACCGCACCGAAAATCCAACCCTGTTCCACCGGCTACAGGATCATTCCGTTCGGGTTTCCTGGAAGCAGGAACTGAAAAAGCCGCTACTGGAAATCTTCGAAGGCGACAATTTCCGCCCTGTCATCGAGCGTATCGAATCTCTCCATAAGGACGTGCTGCGTGGCCGGGTTTTCGTGGCCCTACACATGCATGCGGGTGATGGCAACGTCCACACCAATCTGCCAGTCAATTCGGATCATTATGAGATGCTCCAGGAGGCGAATGCCGCCGTAGAACGCATCATGGCGCTGGCACGCTCACTGGATGGTGTCATCTCGGGCGAGCATGGCATCGGCATTACCAAATATGAATTTCTGACCCGGGAAGAACTGGCCCCGTTCCATGCCTATAAGGCTCAGGTCGACCCGGAGGGCCGCTTCAATCAAGGCAAACTGATGCCAGGTTCAGACCTGACGCGGGCCTACACGCCCTCTTTTAGCCTGATGGGTTTCGAATCGCTCATCATGCAGCAGAGCGACATTGGCGCGATTGCGGATTCGGTCAAGGACTGTCTCCGCTGCGGGAAATGCAAGCCGGTGTGTTCGACCCATGTTCCGAAAGCCAACCTGCCTTACTCCCCTCGCAACAAGATTCTGGCCACGTCCCTGCTGATTGAAGCCTTCCTCTACGAGGAGCAAACCCGTCGCGGCGTTTCCATTACCCATTGGAAAGAGTTCGAGGACGTGGCCGATCACTGCACTGTTTGCCACAAGTGCTATAACCCCTGCCCGGTCGACATCGATTTTGGTGATGTCTCCATGAACATGCGCAATCTGCTACGCAAAATGGGGAAGCAGAGCTTCAACCCGGCAAAAAGCGCGGCCATGCTCTTTTTGAATGCTACCCGCCCCAATAGCATCAAGGGGCTGCGGACCGCCATGATCGATCTTGGCTACAAGGGGCAAAGGCTCGGCAACCGGCTACTGGCCCCCCTGGGCCGTGCGCAGACGGCTCACCCTCCGGCTACGCTCGGCAAGCCTCCCGTTCGGGAACAGGTGATTCACTTCATCAACAAGAAGATGCCGGGCAATCTGCCCAACAAGACCGCCCGTGCGCTGCTGGACATCGAGGATAACCAGGTCATTCCCATCATCCGTGACCTTGAGAAAACCCGCATCGACTCCGAGGCCGTGTTCTATTTCCCTGGCTGTGGCTCGGAGCGGCTATTCTCTCAGGTGGGTCTGGCTACCCAGGCCATGCTTTATGCAGTCGGGGTACAGACTGTTCTGCCTCCGGGTTACCTCTGCTGCGGATACCCGCAGCGGGCGGCCGGCCAATTCGACAAGGCGGACAAGATTACGACGGACAACCGCGTGCTGTTTCACCGGATCGCGAACACCCTGAATTATCTGGATATCAAAACCGTGATCGTCAGTTGCGGCACCTGTCTGGATCAACTGGCCGATTATGAGTTCGACAAGATATTCCCCGGCTGCCGATTGATCGACATCCACGAATACCTGCTGGAGAAGGAAGTAAGGCTAGACGGCGTGAGCGGCTCACGCTATCTCTACCACGATCCCTGCCACAGCCCAATGAAGCAACGTGATCCGCTTAAAACGGTCAACAGTCTCATCGCTCCGGCCGATGGCTCGTCCGTGATGAAGAGCGATCGTTGCTGCGGTGAATCAGGAACGCTGGCCATTGGCCGGCCGGACATATCCACCCAGGTTCGTTTCCGCAAGGAAGAGGAGCTACAGGGAAATGTCACAGGGCTCCGCAGCGACGGGTTTGATGGGCCCATCAAGGTTCTAACCTCCTGCCCCTCCTGCCTGCAAGGATTACAGCGCTACAAGGATGACGTGGATCAACTCGACGCCGATTACATCGTGGTCGAAATCGCCAAGCATCTTTTGGGTGAGAACTGGCTACCGGACTACGTACAGCGGGCGCGCAACGGTGGAATAGAGCGAGTACTGGTTTGACCCGTCCGGACTGAAAATAAGCCCGTCAGGCCGAAGCCCAGACCTCAATCGGAGGGAATGTGTTCGCGACAGATTTTGCTGGCGTCTGATTCGGTGAGGATCTCACGGGTGAGACCACAGCGGCGCTGGGCATCGCCGGTTAGCTGATGGTGTACGCATGTCCGGCATGGGCCAAAAGTTTTCAGTCCATTGGCCCGCTGGAGACACAGCAATAGCCGCTGAATGGACTCTTCCAGTTGACGCTGCTCCTTCGCAGGCAGCGCACTGATCGCCGATTTCAGGACATCCGGCGGGATGGACTGCTCCAGCACCTGGGTTCCGGATGGCGTCAAATGCAGATGAACCACGCGACGATCCCGGCTGTCTGTGGTTTTCTCGACCAGCCCATTGTCTTCAAGAACACCCAGGGTTTGGGAGACCGTGCCCTTGGTCAACCCAAGGAACTCGGCTACGGCGACTGGCGTGTTACTGTACCGATTGCAACGGCTGAGATAGTGCAGGGCCTCCATCTGGACCGGTTGCACACCATTGGCAAGCCCGGCCTTGCGAACGCGGGTGCGAATCAGGTTCGCAATCCGCTCCACATATTCGTACATCTCGTTGGGATTCATTAACTCATCGCATCGATTGGCTATTCCTTGGCATCAGGCCAAGTATCTGAAAATTAAATGGCCCTGCGTAAATCATATCCGACAAGGCCAAGAAGCTCATAGCCCCACTAGCAATTTTCAGGCCTTTGAATCGGTGCCGACAGACCTACCCAAAGATCGATATAACCGAGCCTTATCGCACCAATACTGTGCGTATATCAAGCGCTGCACCACCAATGAGCACGAGATCACTAAACCAAACCGCTGCTGCTGGAGACCCAATCATGCCGCCACAATCCGTCCTGACCGGGTCAACGAGGGAGTATCCGATCACTTGACGCGATGCCCATCGGTTTCACCGTTGTCTATGGCTTTTCCCATGCAGGTCATCTCATGATCCGGCAAGCTGGCTGCCGCTTCACGTGCTTTTTGTTTGGAGCCAAATAACTTCTCAAACTCGGCGATGGCTTTTTCCCCGTCTGCCATAGACTTCACATTAAGAAAGTGTGCATAGGCTTCAAAAAACTGGGCCCGACGCGGATCACCCGCAAATCCAGGCAGGCTGCTCGAAATCTCATCCACCATACAATCCGCCACTTCCGCAGGATCAAGCTTGTAGTCCTTCAAATCCTGGTCGTCCTTAAAACGCTCGATCAGCACCTCACGGAGCCCCATCTTTTCTTTTTTTGCACACCCAACCACCGCAAGGGAGGCCAACATCATAATCATCAGTTTTTTCATGGGAAACCCAGCTTATTGCTTGTTGTAATGAGGAAATCGAACAGCCGCGTATTATCGGCCGGTACCGAACGTCTGACTAGACACACTTATCCCAAATCCGTACCAGCTCAGGATTTCTGGATCATCGCCGATGGCTTCTGCAGCAACTGAAGCACGTCCTGAGACTGAGGAAGGTCGGCCCCCAGACTGATGATGAAAGAAGACACTTCTTCTATGCTCAACGGCGATCGGACCACCTTCGACTCATCCACCATGACCGTAAAGCCAGACGTAGGATTGGGCGAAGTCGGCACGTAGACTACCAGCAAATTCTCCACTCGATTCGTAACATAGGCCGGCACCCAAAGATCGGCCCTGGGATATTCAATAAAAACCACCTCGGTGATCTTTTTGTCGTCATCGTGAAATAGTTTCAGCAGCTTCTGAGACACTCGATAAACAGAGCCCAGCAACGGGATCCGGTTGATGATCTTCTCAAGAAAATACAGCACATAAGCCTTGTCCTGCTTGAGAAGATAGCCGGCGTAGATCACCACGCCGACTGCACCCCCAAACAACAGGACGGGAATCAGAATGCTCTCGTACCGACCATAGATGCTGAGCACCGTATCCCGCAGGAAGCCCTCAATATAAAGGACAATCTGCACGATAATGACAATGGGGAGCAACCCCAGCACCCCGATCAGGAAATATTCGAAAAGTCTTTGCAGCTTAGTTTTCATTGCTGATACACCCAAGGATAGAATTACAACGCAGCTTGTCGACGGGTGGGAATTCTACGTCCGTGCGCAGGTTTCTCAACCCAGTCCCGCCAACAGCCGAAATCACGACGAAACTTCAATGAACAAAGTACGCATGTACAGCACGGCCATTTGTCCCTACTGCGTCATGGCAGAACGGCTACTGTTGAGCAAGGGCGTCAACCAGATAGAGAAGCTAAGAGTTGATCTCGACCCTGCGCTCCGGGACGAGATGATGGAAAAAACCCGGCGCCGAACCGTTCCCCAGATTTACATTGGCGCTACGCATGTCGGTGGCTTCGATGATCTCGTCCGACTCGACCGGTCTGGGCAGCTTGATGTTCTACTGAACAGCGGGGAACACCGCTAAAGGTTCAAATCAATCCCGAATATCGGTCACCTCCCCTTCCTTGTTCAGCACAAACACCTTGCTTTGTGTCGCAAAATTACCCAGGACGTTCTTGGAGCGAAACGTGCACCGCACCTGATACCCGCCACGATCGGTCGCGCTTACCTTACCCCATTCCAGAATTTCCATGGAACTCGCATCGTGCATGCGCCGCTTGAGATAACGCTCAACCTGCTCTACGGAGTTATCCCAGGGACTATTGAAGACAACGGATTTTCCGGGAACCGGTGCTGAAAGCTTTTGCGGGCGATCTACCGGTTTTTCCGCTATCACCCCAACATCAGGGACTTCCCCACGACGGGCAGGGTCACTTTTTAGGGCCAAAGGTGACTCATCGGCGCGTGTGGGCAACGCCGGCTTGGCCACGGCAGACGGGGGCGGCCGGCCTGGCGTCGGAGAAGAGGCTGGCATCAGCTTCGCCGGCGGCTTCACCAAACCAGAATCCACCACCGCTTTCGCCTCAGGTTTGATCAGATGCTGCAATTGAGAGACAAGCCCCGTGAATACCTCTGCCGCCCGATCACTGACCGGCTTTTCTCCCGGTGACTCGAATCTACGGGTCGACTCCGGTACCGAAGGCTGGCTGGTCTTTTTATTCGCCGATGGAGCGTCGGCCTTGGCTTTGTGGGCAGCGGGCTGAGTTTTCGGCACCGGGGAAGACGTCACGGCAGATTTATCCCGATAGGGCAAGAATTTACCGGCGGTTGCCACCAGCAGGAAAAGCACAATCAAAGTGCCGCACCCCAGGTTCAATGGTTCCGATGTGCTCCCCCCCGAAGCTTCGGACACCCGGTTGCGCCCTTTCGGCTCGGTGGATTTCCCCTGTAGATCTTTTTGGCTCATTACACCTTGATGGAATCAAAAGCCACACCGAGCGCTTCACGGTCGAGTTGATCCTTATCGATTTTCAGGTAAGCAACCCCCTCTTCAGCCACCACCACCGCTTCGGCAACTCCTGAAATCAGCAGTAACTTTTGGCCCAGCGTAACGGCCTGACCTGCATCGATCCCTTCCACATTGACGAGCAGGCTGCTCACATGACGAGGCGGCTTCATGAACGCCGCCACTAAAAACCATAGCAGGGCAACGACCCCACAGAAAACAAAGACCGGTGTGATACCGTAATTCCCATCAATCCAGCCAGCCCCTACCCCTCCCACAAAGGCTCCCAGAAACTGCGCCGTCGAGTAAACGCCCATAGCCGTTCCCTTCAGATCGGGCGGCGCAATTTTGGAAACCATGGAAGGCAGCGTTGCCTCCAGTAAGTTAAAGCCAGTGAAGAACACGTAAAGCAAGGTGAAGACACCCCAGAAGCTGCCACCCAGCAGAAGAAACCCAAGGTCTGCCAGAGCAACCAAGCCAATAAACGCAAGAAAAACCGGCTTCATCTTGCGCTTTTTTTCAGCCAGGATAACGAACGGCACCATACTGGCGATGGCTAACACAAATACCGGCAGGTAAATGTGCCAATGATCCTCGGTCGCGAGTTGCAGCCGGTCCTTGAGAATCAAAGGCACCACCACGAAAGAGGCCGTTAGAATCAGATGCAGGCAAAAGATGCCGAAATCCAGTCGCAGCAACTCCGGATTGCTGAATACCCTGGCGAAAGAACCCGCCCTGACCTGCGCATCACGATGGAAGCGGGTCACCGCAGGATTGGGCACTACGGCATGAAGAACAACAATACTCAACAAGGCAAGCACCGTGATCAACCAGAAAAGTCCTTTCAACCCCATCCAGTGGGAAAGCACCGGCCCCGCGACCATGGACACGGCGAAGGAAATGCCGATGCTGATACCGATCAAGGCCATCGCCTTGGTGCGATGCTCCTCGCGGGTCAAGTCGGCCGCCAAGGCCATCACCACGGCCGCCACTGCACCTGCGCCCTGTAAGGACCGGCCCGCAATGATTCCGTAGATGGAATCCGATAGCGCCGCCACCGCGCTGCCGATCACAAACAGCAGCAAACCAAGGGTAATGACCGGCTTGCGTCCATAACGGTCAGACCAGAGACCAAAGGGAATCTGAAAAATGGCCTGAGTCAGGCCGTAGGCACTGAGAGCGAAACCCACCATCAGCGGAGTGGCATCAGGCAGATCACGAGCCAACACGGCAAACACCGGCAGGACCAGGAACATCCCGAACATCCGCAACATGTATATCGCCGCGAGCGACAGACTCGCACGGAGTTCCTGCCGGGTCATCGGGGTGTCTATTTCAAACGCCGGGTTCAATGGAATAACTCCTGATATGGGTAATAACGGGGAACAAAGAGGAAGGTCAGGGCTCGATCAACACTCGCATACCCACCGGCACGCGATCAAAAAGATCCAGCATATCCGGGCTTTTCATGCGGATACAGCCATGCGAAGCCGGGACACCCGTCACACCCCGATCCGGACTGCCGTGGATGTAGATATATCGCCAGGTGGTGTCCACATTCCCGTAGCGGTTGAAACCGGGCTCAAGCCCTCCCAGCCACAAGATACGCGTCAGAATCCAGTCATGGCCCGGGCAGGTAGCTGCAAGTGCATCCCCATAAATCTCGCCGGTCGGCCGACGGCCTCGAAACACGGTATGCAGCGATGCACCTTCACCAATTCGGGCACGGATCCGGTGCCAACCCCGGGGAGTACATTCGCTGCCACGCCGTTCGCCAGGGCCATTTCTGGCCGTGGACACCGGCCAGGCAAGAACGGCCGCACCATTCTCGATCCAATCAAGCGACTGCCGGGGAATACTGACGCGCAGAAAAGGTCCTTTTTCAAGCCGGGGCGCGTGAAGCTTCATTTCTCAAAAAGAGCGATGGATTCGACATGGGCCGTCTGGGGGAACATATCCATCACCCCCGCAGTGACCAGACGGTAACCGTGCTCGTGTACCAAAATTCCGGTATCGCGGGCCAGCGTCGACGGATTACAGGACACATACACAATCCGTCCGGCCCCCCAACGAGGGATCCCGGCCAGCACTTCCTCCGCCCCCGCCCGCGAGGGGTCGAGCAAAATCTTGTCGTAGCGGCCCTCGGCCCATGATTGACCAGCCAAAGGCTGGGTCAAATCCGCCACATGAAATTCAACATGGCTCAATCCGGCCAATGCGGCATTCTCGGCAGCACGCTCCACCGCCTCCCGGCCGCCTTCGATCCCGACGACCTCACCTGCACGGGTAGCCAATGGCAGCGTGAAATTGCCGATTCCACAGAACAGATCCAGGATACGATCACCGGGTTGCGGATCCAGCAACTCCATCACCCGCCGCACCATCTTGCGGTTGATCTCGATATTCACCTGGGTAAAATCGGTCGGCTTGAATCGAAACTCAACGCCCTCTTCAGGTAGTGCATAGCCGAGCAACGCAGGCTGCTCAGGAAAAACCGGCGTGACGGAATCCGGTCCATGACGCTGAACGTAAATATCGAAGCCAAACTTTTGGCCGAACTCGCAGAGCCGCTCGCCATCGGCGTCCGTCATGTCTTCGAGAATTCTGAACACAAGCGCGGCACGATCGTCACCCACAGCCACTTCGATCTGGGGCAAGCGCTCGCGGATACTCAAGGTACCGATCAGTTCAGACAGTTCGTGCAGACGCTCGCCCACCTGCGGATGCAGTACTGGACAAAACTCCAAATCAGCCACAAAGGGACTGGAACGTTCCCGAAATCCGACTAACACCCGGCCCTTCTTCGCCACGTATTTGACGCCCAAGCGGGCCTTGTGCCGGTATCCCCAGCTAGGGCCGGTCAGCGGCGGCAATAGCGACACTTCCTCAAGTTTGGCAATCCGTTTGAATTGCTCGACCAGCAGCGCCTGTTTCAGATCAATCTGGGTGGCATCGGCAACGTGCTGAAAACTACAGCCACCACAAACCCCGTAGCTGGGGCAGCGCGGCTCAACCCGCCCGGGTACCGCCGCATGGAGGGCATCCACTTTCCCCTCGGCATAGTCACGCCGGACACCGGTGTAAACGAAGCTGAGCTCTTCGCCGGGCAAGGCCCCATGGATAAACACCGGCTTACCCTCTACACGAGCAATGCCACGCCCATCATGCGTAAGGGCATCAATGGTCACCCGCACCGGTTCACTTGGCAGTATCCGTTTTTTTCGTTTGAAGCTCATGACGAATGACCAGTCATTCCGGGAACACGCCAGTCGAGAGGTATCTATCACCGCGATCGCAGATAATCACGACAATGACGGCCTGTTCGATTTCGCCAGATAAGCGCAAGGCGGCCGCCACCGCCCCGCCAGACGAGATGCCGGCAAAAATGCCTTCGCGAATCGCCAGTTGCCGGGTCATGTCTTCGGCCTCGTTTTGCTCGACATCCAGGATGCGATCAATGCGGCTGAAATCACAGATTTCAGGCAAATATTCCTTCGGCCAACGCCGAATCCCCGGAATCTTCGAATCCCCGGCAGGCTGTACACCGACAATCTGAACCGCCGGATTTTGTTCACGCAAAAAGGTAGACGTGCCCATAATGGTGCCCGTCGTACCCATGGAACTGACGAAATGCGTGACAAGCCCTCCAGTATCCCGCCAGATCTCGGGGCCGGTCCCTTCGTAATGCGCTCGGGGATTGTCGGGGTTGGCGAACTGGTCGAGTAGGCGCCCTTCGCCATGGGCTTCCATGCGGCGGGCAAGATCAATGGCTGCCTCCATACTGCCCGTCGCCGGGGTAAGAATGATCTCGGCACCAAAGGCCTTCATCGACGCCCTGCGCTCGGCACTCATGTTTTCCGGCATGATCAGCGTCATGCGGTACCCCATCATGGCAGCCGCCATGGCGAGCGCAATCCCGGTATTGCCACTGGTGGCTTCAATCAACCGATCTCCGGGCTTGATCTCACCCCGCCGCTCGGCATGCTCAATCATGCTCAGCGCGGGACGATCCTTCACCGAGCCCGCCGGATTGTTGCCCTCCAGCTTGGCCAGAATCGTGTTGGTGGTATTACCCGGCAGGCGTTGCAGCCTGACCAGAGGCGTATTGCCAATGCAATCCTTGAGGGTTCGAGCGGCCATAGAGGTCATCATTGAGGGTCGGCGAATCCTGAGCGTAATAGTCAACTTAAGGGTAAAATCCCGCAGATTCTAACATCACACCCAAGACCATGAAGACACCGGAACTGCTCTCACCCGCCGGCACCCTCAAGAACATGCAGTACGCATTTGCTTACGGCGCAGATGCGGTTTACGCGGGTCTACCCCGCTATAGCCTGCGGGTCAGAAACAACGATTTTCTTGAGCAGAATCTGGGGCTGGGTATCGCCGAGGCGCATCGCCTCGGCAAGTCGTTCTTTCTTGCCACGAATGTCCTGCCGCACAATCGCAAGATCAAAACCTTCATTCGTGATCTGACGCCGATCGTGGCCATGCAACCGGACGCGCTGATCATGGCCGACCCTGGCCTCATCATGCTGGCACGGGAAGCCTGGCCGGAGATGCCCATCCATCTCTCGGTACAGGCGAACACCGTCAATTACGCTGCCGTGCGTTTTTGGCAAAGTCTTGGCATCCGGCGCATCATCCTTTCCCGCGAACTCTCGCTGGATGAAATTACGGAAATTCGCCAGGAATGTCCGGACATGGAACTGGAAGTGTTTGTGCATGGCGCACTCTGCATCGCGTATTCAGGCCGCTGCCTACTATCCGGTTATTTCAATCACCGCGATCCGACCCAGGGTACC
>SXGU01277888.1_pt1 | contig 15306 bp, 14 predicted proteins | sample 3174531 | NCBI WGS metagenome assembly SXGU01 (sample SAMN11356863, study PRJNA531348) | freshwater metagenome | isolation source: freshwater sample F1-140 | place: China: Fuxian Lake, Yuxi | collected 2017-12-25
AGGCCTTCGCCGTAACCGTCACGTGTGGGGCGAGCGGGAAGTTTGGTGGAGTCTAGGACAGAGCGATTGAGTTTGGCCTCTGGGTTGAGACCGTGATGCTTGCGAGGAGTGGCCATAGGTTAGCGACGCGTTTGGGTGTTGCGTGCAACGAATTGTCGGACGACGCGGTAGAGAATATAGGCGATGCCCGCAAGAGGAAGGAGGATGCCACCACCAACAATCACGAACCAAACGAGCGTTGTAGCGATGTTCTGGATGACAGCAACAAGGGCTTGGAGAGCTTCACGTGCGGTGGCGCTCAGGTTGAAGCCTTTGGTTGGAACACGCAAGGTTGGTTCTTCTGAAAGCCCAACACTGATGGTGGAGTAGGATGTTTTGTTTTCAAGATACTGAACGCGACCTTGCAAGCTTTCAATTTGAGCACGCACACCAGAGAGGTACGATTGTACCTGGAGAATTTCCTCAACCGTATTTGCCTGGGTGAGGATTTTGAGATACTCAGCCTCTTGTGCTTGTGCATTGCGAAGTTGCGCTTCAAGGTCGGTGTATTGCTCCGTGACATCTTGTCCTTGTGCAGACTGTGTTTCTACGACAACCGCGTATAATTTGATCTCGTTCATTGTGGATTCAAACTCGCTTGAAGGCACACGCACAGTGATGTTGCCGAAATGTGTACCATCCTCGCGTTCACTCATGTCTGAGTCTTGAACGAATCCTCCCTTGCCTGAAGCAAGGGTCGTGATTTTCGCTTCCGTCTCTTCTACATTGGAGACTTCCAAACTCAAGAACCCGGTTTTGATGATTTTCTGATCAACGTCGGCCGCCGTTTCCCCTGCGGTTTCATACGCATCCGGCGGTACCATCATGGTTTTTGTCTGAAATTCTGTTGCACCAACCGCAAGCGAGTCGCTAACAGCGTAGGTGGCATCCATCATGTACCCCGTTTCTCCTGCCGCACCTGTGGCAAATTCTTGGTTCATCATCGGGAGAAATCGAGCGGAAAACGATGGAGAAGAAAGCCAAAATACTTTACAGGCAAAGATGAGGATAATAGCAAGTGCGACTCCCCCTGCAATCCAAGCATTTTTTGAGATCTGCATATTATTCGTGTTCGCTGATTATTCTTCCGCTGAGGGTGCGAATACTTTCGAGGGCGTGTTGCGACTCTGCTCCGGGAGCCGGGGGCTTGCCGTGCCATTCGAATTTGTTTTCCATGAAGTCGACGCCGTAGCCAGGGATGGTGTCTGCGATGATGACGCTGGGTTTTTCGGTCACGCCGTGAGCGCGCTCGACGGCGGTGACAAAGTCGCGAATGGAATTTCCTGCGCAGCGGATAACGTTAATGTTAAACGAAGCGAATTTTTCCACGAGCGGCTCAAGCGGCATGATGTCTTCTGTGGTGCCGTCGATTTGAATGTTGTTGCGATCGATGATGAACGTGCAGTTGTACAAACGGTTGCGACCAGCAAAGAGCATGGCCTCCCAGGTTTGACCCGCATCGAGTTCACCATCACTCATGATGCAGTACACTCGCCACGGCGCCTGGTCCATCAAAGCCGCATACGCCATGCCGACCGCTTGCGACGAACCAGACCCAAGCGGACCAGATGTTGTCTCGATACCGGGAAGTTTTTCACGTTCCGGATGGCCTTGAAGGCGAGTTCCAAGTTTCCGAAGCGTCATGAGCTCACGCTTGGGGAAGTAACCAGCCTCTGCCATAGTTACGTAACGGATGGGCACAGTGTGACCGCATGACAAAATCAACCGGTCGCGGTCTTTCCAATCGGGCTTTTTTGGATCATGAACAAGTACGTGGAAATAGAGAGCGGTGTAAATATCCGCCAATCCCAGCGGACCTGCAGAATGACCGGAACCAGCCTCGACAAGCATGTCGATGAGGTCTTCGCGAATGCGCATGGCACGTTCCTCAAGTTGCTTGAGTTTGCGGTCGTGCAAGTGGAGGTCGCGCCGGGTGACCGGGCCAAACGAAAAAGGAGACATAGTGTTGCCAGTATATCCCCTTTATCGCACTTACTCCACCACGATCGTGGCTCGTTTGGAGGCGTTGTAGCTGTCGAAGAACTCGTAGAAACCAGGCTCATCGAAGTAGCGGGCAAAGTTTCCTCCTGAAGTCATGGTGCCTGTGCCCCAGGTGAGGTCGGAAGCGGTGGCTGTGTGTTTGCCTGTGCCGTTGTTGTACCAGCGTACAGCGGTTCCTGCTTGGATGGTTATACTTGTTTTGTCATATCCATCCTCACCTACTTTGATGACAGATGCGGCCTGAAGGTTTTTGTCGTCGTTAATGTCGTCTTCAGCGGCAGTCACTTCGAGCAGAACGTAGTCGCCGGCCGTTTCAATGTCTCCCCCCATGTTGTAGTTGGAGAAGAATGCGTCTGGGACATCGTCAATCTGTGTGTTCCAGGATGTGCCGTAGAGACCCACGGCAATGTCTTGAGTGGTGACCCAGCGAAGCGTTGCATTTTCGTCGACCGCGTACACCTTCGGATCCGAATTAATCTTCACCATACGGCTTCCTGGCTTGTAGGTGACGTTTCCACCAATTTGGATGGTAGCCAGGTCCGCATCGGTGAGCCATTTGACGGAGTCAAAGTTGCTGTACCACGTAAAAAACGTTTTATCGTTTGGAAACACGTACCGGAACCCATCTTTCCCCAAGTAATACACAGCGGAAAATGACTGGCCACGTATAAGATCGCCTGAGCGAAGCTGGGTCAGTGTTGTGATTGTTGCCGCTTGAACGGCTGCTGGGTTGAGCAAAAAACCAGCAAAGAAGGGAATCAGAAACACCCAAAAAAGTCGTTGCATAACAAGAAGAGTATAACATGCTTCACGAGCTGGATACACAAAACCCCCGGTCGCGTTTCCGCGCCGGGGGCTCAATGGACACTAGTCGGTTACGACGATGGTTGCCACCATGTCTGGGTGGTAGGTGCAGTGATAGGTGTAGGTTCCTGCTTCGTCAAAGTAGCGAGAGAAGCTCTGTCCTTCGGTAAGCGTCCCTGTGCCCCAAGATTCGTCGTCGGCGGTTGCGTTGTGCTTGGTGTCGTCGTCATTGATGAATCGTACCGCTGTGCCGGCGTCGATGGTGACGGTTGCGGAGCTGAACGCCATGTCTTGAATGCGGATGACGGTGGCAGCCTGCAAGTCTTTATCATTGTTGATGGAAGAGGCAGAGGCAGCGGCTTCTGTTGCGCTGTAGTCGTCAGCTGCTTCGATGTCGCTTCCCATGTCGTAGTTGGAGAAGAAGGCATCTGGGACGTCGTCGATCATGGTGTTCCATGCCGAACCGTAGGAAGCGACGGCAACGGCTTCAGAAGTAATCCAGCGAAGGGATCCACCTTCATCAACGGCGTACGTTTTTGGATCCGAGTTAATCTTCACCATGCGGCTTCCTGGCTTGTAGGTGACGTTTCCACCAATCTGGATGGTGGCGAGGTCTGCGTCGGTAAGCCACTTCACGTCATCGAAGTCGCTGTACCAGGTGAAATAGGTTTTGTCGTTTGGAAACACGTAGCGGAATCCGTCTTTGCCGTAGTAATACACAGCGGAAAAGGACTGGCCGCGTACGAGATCGCCGGACTGAATATCGGTGAGGGAAGACGTGGCGGCGCGAACTTGCATGGGTGCATACACACCACCCACCAAGGCAGCCGCTGCAAGAAGCATGAGGATTTTCTTCATAAGAAAAGAGGTAAATTTCGAGTAGATATTAACACGATGGTGCTTGGGGCGTCGAGAGCTTCGACGTGAGCTCACGAAGTTTTGCTGTTGGGTCTGGAGCACCAAATAACAGGGAAGCCGCACACAGCCGCGTTGCCCCAGCCTCGACCATGCTTGGGATGAGCGCTTCTGTGACCCCTCCATCTATCTCTATTGCTAAATCCTTCCGATGCCCGCAGGCAGAGCGGACTTTGCTCAGGATGTAGTCGCCTAAGAAGGCTTGGCCGGACTGGCCAGGATGCACGCCCATGATGAGCAGTGAATGGATTTCGTGGAGGATCGATTCGACTTCTTCGAGGGGCGTTTCCGGATTTAATGCTACCCCAACTTCTTTTTTCATGAAGTCACGAACGTGTTCAACGACGGTTCCAAGGGGTCGATGAATTTCTGCGTGCACAATAGCACGTGTGAAGCCAGGAATATGGAGGTTCCATTCCTCGATAATCGGCAACGGGTTCTCGACCATGAGGTGAAGCTCATATTTCACGTTCGTCCGCATGGCCGAAATGTCTCGTGCGTTTGCCCAGGACAGGTGTGGAAAGAGTGTGCCATCAAGAATGTCGACGTGAATAGTCGTACAGTCGCGCTCTACAAGTCGCAACCGACGTTCGAATTCTTGTCGCGAGTCGACGAGAAGGGAAGGGATAATCTCAATCGACATATTTATCCTTTGAACTCTTGTTTTTCGATCTCTTCCACTTTTTTGAGCCGTCGCACATGTCGATCTTCGCCCGAGAATGGGGTTTCAATCCAGTGTCGGACGATTTCTACCGCTTCGGTGGCAGACAAATGACGGCCTGGCAGACAGAGAATGTTGGAGTTGTCGTCGGTACGGCTGGTGCGGGCGGCTTCGGAGTTGAAGCCGGTGGCGGCGCGTACACCGCGGACTTTGTTGGCGACAATGCAGATGCCCTGGGCGTTGCCGCAGGCGACGATGCCGCGGCTATCTGGGTCAGTGGTTACACGTTTTGCGACAGCGTAACCGAAATCCGGGTAGTCGTCGTCAGGGACTTGATGATCGTTTCCCATATCAACCACTTCGTGCCCAGCTTCCTGCAAAAACTCTTTAATCGCTTCTTTTGCCTCGTATCCTGCGTGGTCAGCTCCAAGATAAATCGTTTCTTTCATACGGCGGAAGTATAGCATTTTTTACAACTCCTTTGCTTTCAGGCGCAGTGAGTTACTCACAACAGAAACGCTCGAGAACGCCATGGCCATGCCGGCGAAGACAGGGGAGAGGAGGATGCCAAAGAATGGGTAGAGCAGGCCTCCGGCCAGCGGGATGCCGACGATGTTGTAGAAGAAGGCCCAGAACAGGTTTTGTTTGATGCCGCGCATGGTAAATTTGGAGAGACGAATGGCTTTGACAAGTTTGGAGAGGTCACCACCAAGCAGAGTGATGCCCGCGGTTTCGATCGCAACATCGGTTCCGGTTCCCATGGCAACACCAACATCCGCTTGTGCGAGGGCGGGTGCGTCGTTCACTCCATCGCCGGCCATCGCAACGATTTCACCAACGGCCTGCAGCGCTTTGATTTTTTTCAACTTGTCTTCCGGTAGTACTTCCGCAACCACGTCGTCGATGCCCACTTCCTTCGCAATGGCGAGCGCGGTGTTTTTGGCATCACCTGTGAGCATGACGACTTTGATACCAAGCGCATGAAGGTTTTTTACCGCTTCGATTGACTCTGGCTTCATCGCATCGGCCACCATCACGATTGCCAAAACCGCTTTGCGTGAAGCAAGAAGAACAGGAGTTCGCCCCTTTGCTGTTTCCAGATCCATTTTCTCGGCATCGAACGAAAGTCCAAGATCGGAAATAAGTTTTGTGTTGCCGGCAAAGTACTCCGTATCGTTCATTGTGCCTTTCAGTCCTTTCCCTTTGATGATTTCAAACGCAACAACGGGCAATAGTGTAAGATTTTTTTCTTTGGCACGGGCGCCAATCGCAAGCGCGATGGGATGTTCGGATTTGGTTTCGAGAGAGGCGAGAATGGAGAGCACTTCGTCTTCTGTCTGGCTCGTCAGCGTTTCAATGCTCACAAGTTCCGGCTTTCCTTTCGTGATCGTTCCCGTTTTATCGACCACAACCGTCGTCACTTGATGAAGCTTTTCAAGGGTTGCCGCATCTTTAATGAGGATACCTTCCTTTGCGCCTTTTCCAACACCAACGATGATGGCTGTCGGTGTGGCAAGACCAAGAGCGCACGGGCAGGCAATCACAAGGATGCCGACAAACGAGGTGAGTCCGTAAGAAAGTGCCTGCGAGAACCCAAGTGAAGGTGTGCCAATGGCAAGCCAGCCGAGGAGTGAGACAAACGCAAGAACAAGAACGGTCGGAACAAAGACCGCAGAAATTTTGTCTGCAAGCGCTTGAATGGGGGCTTTACTGCCCTGTGCTTCTTCCACCATCTTAATAATGCTTGCGAGCAGGGTTTCAGAACCAACTTTCGTTGCCTTGAACGTGAAGGTGCTATTCGTGTTCATGGTTCCTGCAATGACGCTACTATTCACGGATTTTTCAACAGGCATTGGCTCACCCGTTACCATGGCCTCGTCGATATAAGAAGTCCCCTCTGTAATCACACCATCCACCGGAATTTTCGCTCCAGGCTTAACGACAATCAAATCACCATGTACGACAGAGCCAACGGGGATTTCCACCTCTTTTCCATCACGTACCACAAGTGCCATTTTTGCTTGTAGGTTCAATAGTTTTTCAATCGCGTCACCTGTTTTTACTTTTGCACGTGCCTCCAAGTATTTTCCCAGGGCGATAAAAGTGATGACAACGATAGTGACATCGTAATACGTGTGTTCAACATTGATGAATAGCTGCAAAGACTCTTCGAATGCCGACACGATAAAACTGTAAATAAACGCAACCGACGTTCCAAGCCCAATGAGCGTATCCATGTTGGCTTTTCCGTACCGCAAAAATCGTAGGAGTCCGAGCAAATAGGGTTTGCCGACCACAAACAGTGTATACGTGGCTATGATGGGGAGGAGGTGGTGGAAGAATTCGCTCCAGATTGTTGGCATCATGCTCACCCACTCGAACTGTGCAAACGCATCCCAAGCCATGATGAAGATGCTGATGGCGGCCAGAGGGAGGACGGAAACAACCGAACGCCTCATGCTCTGCAGCTCAGTGTTTTTATCCGGACTTTTTGGCATGTTGTTTTCTGATGTTTGGTTTGGCATGAGCGTGTAGCCGAGTGGGGAAAGATGATCGGATAGGGCTTGTGCTTGTGTAGACGCATCATCGAATACGATTTTTGCCGTTTCCGTACCAAAATTTACAGAGGCTGATTGTACACCGGTGACCTCCACCAAGCTTGTCTCGATGATATTTGCACAAGAAGCACAGTGCATGCCTTTTATCTTGAACGTCTGTGTCGTTTGCATATCGAGCGATTATTTTCGTTTCAGCTTATAGACTTTGAGAATTTCTTGCACCGCTTTTTCCTCGTTGCCCTTTTTGATTTGCGCTAAGGCACAGTGGCCGAGGTGTCCCTCAAGCAAGAGATCCTCGACGTTCGAAAGAGCTTGTTTGATTGCAGAGGTTTGCGTGATGATATCGATACAGTATTTTTCTGACAGCACCATTTCTTGTAGTCCGCGTACCTGACCTTCGATGATTCTGAGTCGCCGAAGCAGACTTTTTTGCTGAGGATGTTGCATACAGGAATATGATACCCCCTAGGGGGTATCTGTCAAACGAAGGAGTTTGTCTGTGGTATAAAGGAGAAGTATTGATTTGTATGACGGTCTATTTTGCAACATCGAATGCGGGAAAAGTGACGAACGCTCAGGCGGCGCTCGCACCGTTTGGGATTACCGTGAAACAAGTAGAAGTGGATTTGATCGAAAGTCGCTCGGAAGATCCGGCAGAGATTGCGCTTGAGAAAGCGCAACAAGCGTATGCCAAGTTTAAGAAGCCGATGATGGTGGAAGACTCAGGTTTTTTTATTGAAGCACTTGGTGGATTTCCCATGACGCATATCAAGTTTTCACTGAAGACGCTTGGAATTGAAGGAATTTTACGAGCGTTACGTGGGGCAAAGAGTCGTGCGTGTGAGTGGCGGATGACGGTGGCGTATGTGTATGGCCCAGGGAAGAGCAAGGCGTTTACGTTCATCGAGAAGGGTGTAATCGCGCCGCGGGCGAGGCCCGTGAAGCGACCAATGATGTCCGACTACTGGCGCCTCTATGTTCCGAAGATGCTTAACCCCGGTAATAAAAAAGCTCTCTCCGAGATGAGTGACGCGGAAATGACCGATTGGATGGCATATTTCTCAAAGAACAATCAGTTTTTGAAATTAGGGAAGTGGCTTGCTCGTCACTAGAGCTTCTGTTACCCTCCGACCCGGAGGTCATCAATGCTCGATCTTGTACCACCTGATTCTCATGTCGGCCTCGCTTCGCTGCTTCAGCCGCTGCAACCGTCCGACCAAGCCCGGGTGCGTGTTCTGCTCGAAGTGCTCGAAGTTCGACCAGTGCAAGAGCGCTGGAGGACGTACTGGCTCATGCAGTGTGAACTGCTTTCGACCGCGTTTCTGCTGAACGCGGAAGTGGTCGATCGGGCAGAAGCGTTCTGCCATGGTGCGTCGCTCAGTGCGTTCGTGCGTGCAAACAGCTCTGCGCTCGCCCGGACGTATGTGCGTGATGAACAGGATGCCACCAACCTCCTGGTGGCCTGTCACGCCGTCGTCCCGGCTTTGCTCATGGGAGAGCTCGCCGCCCAATCCTGGGAGCGCACCATCGGTGCGATCGCTGAAGGCCAAGTGGTGCGCGCACAACCCAACGGGGCGACTGATCGTGGACTGCAAAGTCGCGCCACGGATGTGCGCGGCGCCGTCATGACTCTTCTTGGCTACGACGAAGCCTACGCCAAGCAGGTGTCTATCCGTCCTGGCCTGCAAGCCCTTCGTCATCTTCACCCCTGACCGACCCTCCCGGCCGGTTTTTTTATCTTCAATACCAACCACGCCCATTTTTCATGAGCGTGGCGGCGTGGACCCGGAGGGAATCGAACCCTCATTGCGTAGGTGACAACCCTCGCAAGAAGGCCACTTCCCGGGCCCAGACGAAAATAAATAGACTCCGCACCTGGATTACAGGCGGGAGTCTATTTAATGTCACCTACATCATACTTCATGCGAGGGTAATTCATTTAGATCAAAAATTAGCCTGCTTGTCAACGCGTATTTTTCCACAAAATTATGTTTGTATTACACTTCGTTGTGTATGAGAGAACATACTATCGGTGCACAGAGAGAAGTAGAGTCTCCTTCCAAGTTTGAAGTCTACAAAAAGATTGCTCTCACTAGCGAGATTGCCAGAAATGGACTTCTCAAACCAGAGCATGTTGCTTATTGCATGGCATGGAGAGACGAAGTCAATCCAGATTCGCGACCGATTTCCGTTTTGTATGGTGGAATGGGCGCAGATGTATCCACGGTTTTCCTCACAACGGATGCGGAAGTTGTGATTGGAGTTGATTATGAAGAAATTAACCGGGAACGTTTGGAGGGTTTTTTAGAGGACTATGACCAGATTGATTCCTATCTAGGTCAACACAGGCTTGAAAAGAAACACGGTTTACCTTGGACGTACAAGGGTAAAAGTGAAAATGAAATTTTTGAGGAAGACATGAGACTGAGGAGCGAACGAGGGTTTTATGAGGTTGGGGTCTTTGAACGTTGGTCTGCAGAACGTCTTTTGTTTGTCGAGTTAAAGAAGATGGGTGTAGACAAGGATTCTTTGTCACTTGGTTCTGATCCGTCAGGTATTTTTTTAGAGTTTGTATGGAGCTATCCTTCCATACCGATTACTCCTCCACGAAAGAGACGAGTCTATTTCCGTACATCGTATATTCACGACATCATGGAATTGGACAACATTCCAGTGCTCGACTGCTACTATCAAAAATCAGCAATATTAGCAGGTGTTCCAACGGAGATGTTACGAAATCTTGTACAAAAAAAGATGAACCCATTTGCGACCGTGCTTGTGGGTACGTCATTTGCGGATAATGTTCCGAAAGACAGACGACAACTTGTTAGAGAATTTAAAGGTGTTTTTGCGGAAGGTCAGGTTGAACCTTTACGTATCCCAATGGATTTTACTAAGGCCATGATCGGTTTGAATCGAGATCTTCCTAATGAGTCTGAATCGCTTATTTCCAATTATGCCTATGGTTGGCATCTCACTGGAGCACGAATGAAAACTTAAAGGGTTGTTCGTTCGTGCAAACTTGTCCTCAAAATCCTGGCCTGCTACCATCAAACCGTTACTCTTTTACCGGCGGCTGATATCCGCCATGACACGAATATGCCCGACGCACGGTTGAGTTTCCCTTTGCGGGAAAGCCAAGTCCTCGATTTTTGGGAGAAAAATAACATTTTTCAGAAAACCATTGAAAAGGAGGCAACGCGTGGGGCTTTTGTGTTTTATGACGGTCCTCCCACAGCCAACGGTCGGCCAGGGATTCACCATGCGGAGTCGCGGGCTTTTAAGGATCTGATTCCGCGCTTCCGCACCATGCAAGGATATCGTGTCGACCGCAAAGCCGGTTGGGACACGCATGGCTTGCCAGTGGAGCTTGAGGTGGAAAAGCAGCTGGGTTTTTCGGGAAAAGCACAGATTGAGGAGTTCGGCATTGCGGCGTTTAACGCCAAGTGTAAGGAAAGTGTTTGGACGTACGTGCAGGATTGGCAGGTGTTTTCGAAGCGCATTGGGTTTTGGGTGGACTTTGAGCACGCATACGTGACGTATCACCCGGAGTTTGTGGAGAGTTTGTGGTGGGCAGTGAAAACGATTTGGGATCGTGGGTTGATGTACCAGGATTATCGTGTGACTCCGCATTGCCCGCGCTGCGGAACGAGTTTGTCGTCGCATGAGTTGGCGCAGGGGTATAAGGACGTGAAGGATTTGTCCGTGACCGCGAAGTTCAAAGTGGTCGGCAAAGAGAATGAGTATTTGGTTGCTTGGACCACCACACCGTGGACATTGCCGAGCAACGTGGCGCTCGCGGTGGGGCCGGAGATTGTGTACTCGCTTGTGAAACAGGCGGACGAGTTGCTTTGGGTCGCGCGCGATCTTGTCGCGAAGCTTGTTCCGGAAGGGGAAGTTGTGCGTGAAGCGAAGGGGAGTGAACTCGTTGGAATGGAATACGAGCCGTTGTATCCGTTTGTTCGCGATGCTCTCGTTGCGGCGAGTAATGGTGATGCAACGTACAACGGTCTTGCGAACGGATGGAAGGTTCATGCAGCAGATTTTGTCACCACGACCGATGGAACGGGGATCGTACACACCGCGGTGATGTACGGGGCCGATGACTTTGAACTTGGGACGAAAGTTGGTTTGCCGAAGTACCACTTGGTGAAGCTCGATGGGACGTTTATGGCGAACGCCGACTTTTTGTCGGGACGGTTTGTCGCGGACGAGGACGTTGCTGTAGACATTATTAAAGATTTGGCGCACCGCGGGTTACTGTTCAAAAAAGAAAAGTACGAACACTCGTACCCACATTGCTGGCGCTGTAAGACGAAGGTGATTTATTACGCGAAGGACTCGTGGTACATCCGCATGTCGTCGTTGCGCAGCGAACTGTTGGCGCAGAATGCGACCGTGAATTGGGAGCCCGATCATATCGGCGAAGGTCGTTTTGGCGAATGGTTGCGTGAGGTGAAGGATTGGGCCTTTTCTCGTGAACGCTACTGGGGGACGCCGATCCCTGTTTGGGTCTGTGAAGCATGTGGAGACAAAACATGCATCGGAAGTTTTGCTGAGTTGCGCGAAAAAGCGATTACAGAGGTCGCAGCGGAATTTGATCCGCATCGTCCGTTCGTCGATGAAGTTCTGCTCAAGTGTTCCGCCTGTGGTGGTACGGCGCGTCGCGTGAAAGAAGTGTGTGACGTCTGGTTTGATTCGGGGGCGATGCCTTGGGCGCAGTGGCATTATCCGTTTGAAAACAAAGAACTCGTGGACTCAGGGGCTGCGTACCCGGCCGGGTTTATTTCTGAAGCCATCGATCAAACACGTGGTTGGTTTTATACGTTGCTTGCGACAGCGACCGCTTTAGGTTGGCCTGTACCGTATAAGAACGTGATCTGTCTCGGCCACGTGCTCGACGCACAGGGAAAGAAGATGTCGAAGTCGTTGGGCAATATCGTTCCTCCAATGGACATGATCGAAAAGTACGGAGCCGACTCGGTGCGTTGGTACATGTACACCATCAACCAGCCGGGAGAGAGTAAACGGTTCGATGAGAAGATGCTTGTAGAAATGCAGCGTTCGGTATTTGGTATTCTCGATAACGTCGCGGCGTTTTATGAGACGTATGCGGAGGGAGAGGTTCGCAGGTTCGCAGGTTCGCAGGTTCGAAGTGTCCTTGATCAGTGGATTCTTGCGCGTTTGCACCAAACAATTCAGCAAGTGACGGACGGACTCGAGGCATATCGTGTGACAGAACCAGCGCGTCTCGTTGGTGTGCTCATCGACGATTTGTCGACCTGGTGGCTGCGCCGCTCACGCGATCGATTTAAGTCGGACGATGAGGCGGATAAGACGGCGGCACTTGCGACCATGCATGTGTGTTTGCTCGAAATCGCAAAACTATTGGCTCCATTTGCTCCGTTTTTTGCAGAGGATTTGTATCAGCGTGTTCGCGGAGAAAAAGAGTCCGTGCATCTTGATGCATGGCCGACCGCAGATGTGTCTTGTATCAACGAAACGGTCCTCGCCGATATGGCGCGTGCCCGTTCGATCGTTTCCAAAGCGCTCGAACAACGTGCGGTCGCCGGAAAAAATGTGCGACAAGTGCTCGCGAAAGCAATCGTTTCGCTTCCGTCGGGTGCCCTTGAACCCGCATACATCGAACTCATCAAGGACGAAGTGAACGTAAAAGCGGTCGAAGTTCAAACCGGCGAATATGCGGTTGAACTCGACCTCACCATGACACCAGAACTTCTCCGCGAAGGTATGGTTCGTGAACTCGCCCGCCGCGTGAATGCGATGCGCAAGAAGGCTACCCTTACCATCGAGGATCGCATCGAGCTCTATATTGCAACCACAGATCCAGAACTCACCCTCGCCCTCTCTGAGCACGAACAAGATCTCATCGAAGGCACGCTCGCCTCTGCCCTCCGTCGCGAAGGGGATGCTCCCGCAAACACAGAGTCCTTCCGTATCATGGAAGCTGACGTTGCCGTAGGCTTCTCGAAATAATCGCTTCGTATGACCATCGCTCATGTTCTTGTTCGAACCGTTGAAGAAATCAAGCATACGTTTCACGTCAAAACATGGGTCGTAGAAAGCGCGTTCGTGTTCGTGTGTCTCGCTATGGTGGCTACCACACGTCTGCTCGTCACAGGTGAAGGTTGGGTCGAGTGGATTGGTGTGCTCGCGGTGTGGGCGAGTTTTCAACATGCAGTGATTGCGAATCGGCTTGAAGAGCGTGAAGCGTTGCGTACAAAAGAAGGGAAGCCACCAGAGGTGGAATGCTATCGGAAGCTTTCTTATTACTTCTCACTGAAGGAAATAGCTTGGTTCGCTTATTTCATCCTCATCGGTGCCTATTCAGCTCTGGTCGGTGTCGTTGTGTTCCTCCTGTACGGTTGGTGGCGCAAGGTGTGGCGTGCAGAGCATCCACTCGTTTCACGCGTATAGAACATATTATGTACGAACCCCAACATGAACCTTGGCACACAGCCCCGCTGTCTTTACACGTGGATGATGTTATTGAGGGGAGTACGAACATCACAGAACTAGAGAAGGAATTAACCCCCATTCAATCAACGGAATCAGAGCAAAAAACCGTCGCGTCATTTCTTGAGACGCATCCGCGGTGGCAGTCGCTTGTTGATATGCATGCTGATGCGGCGGTTTCCGTTATTGCTGCCTTGCAGTCCTCTCCTCGTGCGTTGGAATCACTCTGGATGCTACAAGAGACGACGGACCGCGAAGTCATGCAACGCATTCTGCGACTCGGCAGCGATGTCGTACATGCAGATGTGCGGAGTACGTATTTGCGAACACTTCCTCCGGAACGGTATACACCTGGCCTTGTGGAGTTGTTCGACGAAGATCTCTTTCGAACGAACACGTTGCGACGTTATGAGGATTTCCTCCGTGTCGCCGCGGAACATCCGGATACGATCTCGGTCCTGTTGAATCGTTTTGGTGCAGATCAAATGACGTTCTTTGAGATGTACAGAGATGTTCTCAAGCGAGGAATGGATCCACGACACATCGCGTCTGTCTCGATTGAAACAGAAGCAGCCGCAGACATCTCCGCGACAGAAAAAGAAGAAATGTGTGCGATGGCACAAATGAACTGGGCCGATCTGCCAGAGGTGCAACACGTGGCTGTGGCAGATCTCATGCAGGCGTTGGAGCGGCCGGGGGTGCAGACCGTGTTTCGTACGCTGAAACTCGAGGGGAAGATCGTTGCATTTATTCGGTTCGAACAGCAGGAGGATGGTAGCGTGTTTGCGGGGTCTTTAAACGTCAGTCCGTTCTTGCATGGAGGTGGTGTGGGCGAATCGTTTTTGCGTGCGGTCATCGATGCGATGGCACGAGAACACGTTATTCACGCCAAGGTTGTTCCGGAAAAAACGGTTGGAACAGCGTATGTGGAAACGTTTGGATGTGTGCTGACAGGTGTACAAAGAGATGTTCTCCCATCGGATGAAGTGATTCATCAGTTGAACGTGCTGCGAGATGACCGGGTGAATGAACGGTATGTCGCACGTCGGCCGGACGTGACCAAAGAGATAATTTTGGCGGAAATGGAAAAACCAGGCATGTTGTTAGAACAAGGGGTGCGTGTCTCCTCATTTGATGTTTCTACACACGAAGGAGTTGATCGGTTTGTGGCAGACCTGCAACAAGCAGAGCAGCAGGGTGAAGTTGTTACGCGTTATTTTGCGGACCGAGGCAACGAATGCATTCGCTACGTGACATTTGAGCAGGCGCGGAGTGTCTCCTAAATTTATACGTTTGCTTTCTCCCAAAGCCAATCAAACTGCTCTTGGTGCATGCGAGCAATGTCAGAGTCGCGCATAATAACCGAAATCATTTTTGTCTCGCGCAGCGTGATGTAAAGAATGTTTCCACCGTATAGTTGCATGGTGGAATGGAAGCCGTCGGGCAGCTTCGAGAGAAAACGTACTTCTGTCTGCTCGAGAGGATTTGATGTGAAGAAGGCACGTGCTTTGGTTGTGTCTGCTGCGAGAATGCGTTTCGTAATGCCTGCTTGCAGGCGTTGTCGAACGTATTTTTTGTTGGCTTTTTTTAGTGTGCCTGTGATGGCTGCTGCGTCTAGAAAGGCACGAATGATCCCGGTTTTTACGGTAAGGGTATCGGCGATCGCCTCCTCTGCTCCCTCGAGTCCTTCAAAGATTTGTACGACGGGTTTGTGTGTGGAGAGGTTGTAGGCAGAAGTGAGTGTGGGAAGAACGGCGGTGAGATGCGCAGAAACTTGCTGGGCCGTGCGAAGGGAAGTGGTCGCGAGTGTGTGTAGGCAGGCCGGGTCTTCGGCTCTGAAGACCGTTTTTG
>SXGU01332488.1_pt1 | contig 15301 bp, 14 predicted proteins | sample 3174531 | NCBI WGS metagenome assembly SXGU01 (sample SAMN11356863, study PRJNA531348) | freshwater metagenome | isolation source: freshwater sample F1-140 | place: China: Fuxian Lake, Yuxi | collected 2017-12-25
CGCCCGGGCCGCCGCCGCCGCGAGGTCGCCGACGACCTCCACGCGCGCACCCGGGGCGTAGTGCGACTCCAACCTGCCGGGGGCCCGGGCCGGGCCCGACGCCTCGGCGGCCACGGGGCGCCCCAGCACGTGCGCCACCTGAGCGGCGCCGATCGCCCCGGGGCGGAGCACCTGCGGGGGGTCCGTGGTGAGATCGAGCACGGTCGACTCGATGCCGATCTCACAGGGCCCGCCGTCAATGACCACGGCGACCGAGTCGCCGAGTTCCTCCACCACGTCCTGCGCCCGGGTGGGGGAGGGGCGGCCGAAGGCGTTGGCCGACGGGGCCGCCACCGGCCCGCCGAACGCGTGAAGCAGGGCGAGCGCCAGTGGATGCGCGGGCACGCGCACGGCCACCGTGTCGCGGCCGCCGGTGACCGCGTCGGGAACGGCGGGTGACCGCGGCATCACGAGCGTGAGCGGTCCCGGCCAGAAGGCATCGGCCAGGGCCCGGGCCTCGGGCGTCACATCCGCGACCAGCGCGGCCAGGCCGTCTGGCGACGCCACGTGGCAGATGAGAGGGTGGTCGGTCGGGCGCCCCTTCGCCGTGAAGATGCGGGCCACCGCCGTGGGGTCGAGCGCGTCGGCACCCAGGCCGTAGACGGTCTCGGTGGGGAACGCGACGAGGTGGCCCGCCGCGAGCGCGGCGGCACCCGCGGCGATGGCCGCCGCGTCGGTGCCCATCACGGGCATGGGATCACCCGACGGTGCAGTCCACGCGTCCACCCGGGCAGATCGACATCGTCGCGGGGATCCGGTTGGCCGTGGTCGCGCGCAGTACGGTGAGTCCCGGCGGCGATCGCGATTCCGGCGGCCAGCGGGCGGTTGCGCTCCACAGGGGCTCCTTGAATGGATGGCGTCGGCGACCCTAGACCATCTGCGGGGTGAGGACCCCGTCCCCACGAGCCCCGACGCCGAACACGGCCCCGCCCGCCCCCCGAGGGTCCCCACCATCCCCCGACGCACCCCGCGACCAGGCCGCCCCCGGAGCGGTGCGACGTGCGAGGGCTCGCCCCGATACGGGGGTTCGGCGTGGGTGCGGTGAGGTGCGCGACGCCGGGGCCCGGGGCGCGGTGGCAGGCGCCGGGTGGGCGGATGGCACGACCACCACATGCAACATAAGAGCCGTCCTGTCGCATTCCGGCCGATTCGTACGCGGGTGCGTAGTGTGCCGCGTCCATGGGTACGCCCCCGTCATGGGAGATCACCTTGTTGCGCCGCCCGGCCGGTACGCGGCGCCCGCGTGTGGCTGGCCGCGTGGTGTTCGAGGCACCCGACCTCGCCCGCGCCCGCGCGGCCGCGAGGAGCCACCTCGAGGAACGCCAGTCGGGCGACGACAAGTGGTCGCTGGGCGTGCTCAAGCCGCTGACGCCCCAGGCCCCGGGTACCCATCGCTACCGCGTGGTCTATGCGGTGTGGGAGCCGGTGGACGACTTCTTCGAGCGCCGCGATGTGCATGACGTCGAGGTATGGGCCGCCGATGCCCAGGATGCCCGGCGCCTCTCCCATGCCGACGTCCAGGAGAGTCCCGGATACGCGCCGGCGTGGCGTGTGCGCCATGTGGTGCGGGTCCCCGATACCGCCTGAGCCACGGCGCACCCCGTGATCCCCCGCCTCCGCCGGTAGCGCCGCCCCCCCGGCCCTGCCCCCGCCTCCGCCCGACGGCACGACCCGCGGGGCCGCCCGACGCGGCGTGGCGGTAGGGTGCCCTCCATGCCCGCACCCCGCTACCCGCTGGTCATCGGTGATCGGCGGGTCGACACCCCGGATTGGCTGCCGGTGGACGACCGGGCCACGGGGGAGGTCATCGCCGAGGTCGCGGCGGGCCGTCCCGGGGATGTTGACGCCGCGGTCGCCTGTGCCCGCGCCGCGCTGCCGGCGTGGGAGGCGCTCGGACCCGTCGGGCGCGCCGGCGCGATGCGTCGCTATGCCGCCGTCCTTGACGCCCACCAGCCCGGGCTGGCCGCGCTGATCCACCGCGAGGAGGGCAAGCCCCTGAGTGAGGCCCAGGCGGAGGTCGCGCGCGCGTGCGAGGTGGTCCACCACTTCGCGGGCGAGGCGGAGCGCCTGTGGACGATGCATCTGCCGGGGGCGAGCCTCTCAACCGGGTCCACCGTGCGACCGGCGCCGATCGGCGTGGTCGCGGCGATCACACCGTGGAACTTCCCCGTGGCCCTGGTTCTGTGGAAGCTCGGCCCTGCGCTCGCGGCCGGGTGCTGCATGATCGTGAAGCCCGCGCAGGAAGCCCCGCTTGCGGCGCGGATGGTGTGCGACCTCGCCACCGAGGCCGGCCTGCCCGACGGCGTGGTGTCGTGTATCACCGGCGATGGCCCCGTCCTCGGCGAGGCGCTGTGCACGCATCCCGGCGTGGACAAGGTCGCGTTCACCGGTTCGCGGCGCGTGGCCGAGCAGGTCGCTGCGTGGGCGGCGCCCCGGATCAAGGCGCTGTCACTCGAGCTCGGGGGCCACGGGTCGCTCCTGGTGCTCGACGACGCGGATCTCGACACGGCGGCGGAGGTCGCGCTCGTGCAGGGGTTCGCCAACTGCGGGCAGGCCTGCTACTCGGTGAACCGCATCCTCGTGCCCCGCCCGCTCGAGGACGACATCATCGCGCGGCTGCGCTCCGGCATCGCTGCGCTCGACCTCGGACCCATGGCCACCGACCGGGGCCCGGCACGCCACGCCATGCTTCTCGACGACGCCCGCGCGAAGGGCGCCACGGTCGAGGGCGGGGCCCTGAGGGAGGGCAACTACGTCGAGCCGGCACTGGTGACCGGCGCGGGGCCGGGTGTGCTGCTCGTGGACGAGGAGCCGTTCACGCCCGTGGTTGCCGTTCTGCCCTACGACGACCTGGAGGACGCGATCGCCGAGGCCAACCGCCCGGACTACGGCCTGGTGTCGTACGTGTGCGGTGGCCCATCGCGACGCACCCTCGACGTGGCCGCGCGCATCGAGTGCGGCACGGTCGTGGTGAACGGCTGGCGGGTGGTGGTGCCCCAGGCGCCGTACGCGGGGTGGAAGGGATCCGGCGTGGGCACCGAACTCGGCCGACCGGGTCTCGAGGCATTCATCCGCTGGCAGCACCTGCGGGTGCTCGCGTAGCGGCTCAGCCCCCGGCGGCCACGTGCACGCGGCGCGCGTGAACCAGTTGCTCGACCTTGGGCCGCGATCCGGCGAGCCCCGAGTCGCCGACGCCGCCGACCACCAGATGCGGGTCCTGGTAGAGGGGCCCCTCGTTGACGGTGATGCGCGCGCCCGTCAGGGCGGCGGCCACCGCCACCGCACGCTCGCGGGGTCCGAACACCGATGCCCCGAGCCCGAAGGGCGAGTCGTTGGCGAGCGCCACCGCGTGCCGCAGGTCGTCCGCCACCACCAGCCCGCGCAGCGGCGCGAACGACTCGTCCCGCCACAGCCGCACGTGCAGTGCGGACCCGGGGAGCAGGACCAGCGTGGGGTCCATCCCCCCGCCGGGCGAGGGACGCCCCCCCACGAGCACCTTGGCGCCGCCGGCCAGGGCCTCCCCCAGATCCTCCGTCGCACGCGCGAGGGCCGCGGGGGCGATGGGGGCCACGTCGGTGCGCTCGTCGTCGGCGGGGCCGGTCACAAGTGCGGCCACGGCCTCGATGAGGAGGGGGACGAACTCATCGCGCGCCTCCCGCTCGACGATGATCCGCTTGGCGGCCATGCACAACTGGCCGGCGTTCGCGAAGCCGCCGCGGGCCGCGGCGTCGGCGGCCGGGACCATGTCGGCCCCCGCCATCACGATCATGGCGTCGTTGCCCGACGCCTCGGGGATGTACGGCCGCATCGTCGCCCCGTCGGCGTAGGCGGCGGCCAGACGCGCCATGTGGCGGCGGCAGGTGGCCGTCGAGGCGTGCGCCACCACGGCACCGATGCCGGGTGCGGAGATGAGGGCCTCGGCCTCGTCCGGCGGCGCGGTCACCATCTGCATGGCGCCGAGGGGCCACCGGTAGGCCAGCGCCTCGAGCACGCGCGCGGTGGTGGAGCCGACCCGGCGCGATGGGCGCGAGAGGATGGCGTTGCCGCCGACGAAGGCCGACGCGGCGATGAGGGTGGGGACCCAGATGGGCGAGTTCGCGGAGTGCCACCCGAACACCACACCGTACGGCGCGAACTCGAGCCGGGTGGTCCCGGACCGGGCGGGCACCTCCCGGGGGCGGATCGCCTCGGCCAGCGCCGGCAGGGCCTCCAGCAGGTCCAGCGCACTGGCGAGCTCGCGGCGTGCGAATGCCCGGGCCTGCCCGGCCTCGGCCACCGCGGCGTCCTCGATGGCCTGCGACTCGGCGGCGAGTGCCTGGGCGCCGGCGGCGACCAGCGCGAGCCGGGCGTCCAGGTCGAGCCGTGCGATCTCCTGGACCGCGTAGCGGGCGGTGCTGATCATCTCGGTGCTCATGGCGGTCATGGTGGCTGAGTCTACGATCGGCGTGCCGCCCCGTATCGTCGTGCGCGCCGACGCCCCGGCGATCACCCGGCACTTCGCGCTCCTGGCCGGGCTCGAGCCGATCGCGTGGGTGGCGGACGGGCTGGCGCTCGCCCCGCTGGCAGGGGGCCGTGACGTGCGCGAGCAGGCCGCCCGCATCGCGCGGCTGGACATGCCGTGGCGGGCCGACGCCGGGCCATCGCCGCCGCTGCCCTTCCCGAGTGCCGTGGGCGGCGGGGTGTACCGGCGCTCCCCGGGTCATGCGCCGGCACCGCCCGGTGTGCCCGAGGTGGTGCTGGTCTCGGGCGAGGGGTTCGGGCTCTCCGAACATCCCACCACGGGCATGTGCCTGGACCTGCTCGCCGACCTGCCGGATGGGCCCGCCCTCGATGCCGGATGCGGCAGCGGCGTGCTGGCACTCGCGTGGGCGCGGCTGGGCCGGGGCCCCGTGCGGGCCGTTGACCTCGATCCGCGCGCGGTTGCCCAGACGCGCGAATCGGCGTGGGCCAGCGGGCTTGACGCCACGGTGTCGGTGCGCCGCGCGGCGCTCGATGTGCTGGCCCACGACGAGGTGCACGGCCACGTTGTGCTCGCCAACGCACCGGCCGCGGCGCAGCAGGCCCTGCTCGCCGCCGGCGCGGCTCCCGTGCCCGCGGCCGTGCTGCTCTCCGGGCTGCAGGCGCCATCCATGGATGAGGTCGTGGCCGCGTGGGAGGAGCGGGGAATGCGTCTCGCCCGTCGGGACGCCATGGGCCGCTGGCAGGCAGCCGTGGTGCTGGCGTCATAACGTCCCGGCCGATGGCGCGCGTGTGGCGGACATGGGTGGTGCTGCTCTTCTTCGCGATGGGCACCAGCCTCATCACCCCGCTCATCCCGCTGTACCAGCAGGATCTGGGCTTCAACGACACCGTCGTCACGCTCTTCCTGCTGTGTTACGTGGCGGCACTGGTCCCGTCCATGCTCACCCTCGGGCAGTTCTCGGACCAGGTGGGGCGCCGGCCGGTGCTGCTGGGTGCCATCACGGTGCTGGCCGTCGCCCAGGTGATCATCCTGTCCGAGCCCGGGCTCGTGGGGCTCCTGGCGGCCAGGTGTCTGCAGGGCGCGGCCACGGGGGCCTTCTTCGGCACCTGCACGGCATTCCTGGTGGATGCCAGCCCACACGGCCAGCGCCGGTTCGCGTCGGCGCTCGCCAGCATCTCGGTACGGCTGGGCCTGGGACTCGGTCCGGGTATCTGCGGGGTGCTCATCCAGTACGCGCCCGACCCGTTCCGCCTGCCGTTCGCGGCCCACCTCGTGCTGCTGGGCATCGCCGCGGCAATCGTGGGGTTCCTCCCGGAGACGGTGCTCGCGCGCAGGCGCCGGCCGATCCGGCTGTCGCTCGAGGTGGCGCCACGGGAGCGGTCGGTGTTCTGGAGGGTGCTCGTGCCGTCGGGGATGATCCTCAGCCTGTTCGACGGCGTATCGCTCTCGCTCGTGCCGGTGTTCACCGTGCGGGAACTGGGGGTCACCAACTACGCGCTGGTCGGCGCATCCGGCTTCCTGGTGCTGGTGAGCGGGGCGATCAGTCAGGCCCTCGTGCCCAACCTGGCGCCGCGGCGGGCGATCCTCGTGGGCCTCGTGGTCGGCGGCATCTCGTTCTTCGGGGTCGTGGTTGCCGCACCGCTCGCGTCGGAGGCGCTGCTCCTGGTGAGTGTGTCCATCACCGGTGCTGCCTGCGGGCTCATGATGAAAGGGGGGGTGGACCTGTGCACCGAGATCGCCCCCGTGGAGCACCGCGGCAAGCTGCTGTCGGCCTACTACGTCGCTTGCTATCTGGGCGGCTTCTCCGTCCCGCTGCTCGCCGTGGGCGTTATCGCGGACGTCGTCGGTCTCACCACCGCTCTCCTGGTGCTCGCCATCACGAGCGCGTGCGCTGCGATCTGGGTGGGCACGGTGGGTATCCGTGCCCTTGCGGCCCTGCACCCGCGCGACCCGGTCTCCGTCTCGTAGGCTGCCCGTATGGCGGAGGACCTCGGGGAGGACATCCGGCGCCTCGCGGACCTGCTGGTGGCGTCGGAGCGCTGCGTTGCGATGACCGGCGTGCGCCTGGGCGCGATCGAGGACACGGAGGCCAAGGCGGCGGGCACCGCATGGGGCGAATTCGCGAGCCTCGAGGTGCTGCTCACCGAGCCGGCCCGCTTCTGGGAGAACTGGCTGCCCCGGGCCAGTGAGGCGGCTGCCCGTGAGGTCACGCCGTCGCACGTGGCCCTCGCGCGGCTCCAGGCGGCCGGAATCGTCACGGTGATCATCACCCAGGCGGTGGACCACCTGCACGGGAAGGCGGGGGACGGTGACCTGATCGAGGTGCATGCGAACGTTCTCTCGTGCCGGTGCACGCGGTGCAATGACGTCTATGCGCTGTCGGAGGTCCGGGCCCTGCGGGATGCGGCGGACGACGGCGTGCCGCGCTGCACGCGCGAGGGGTGCGGCTATCCACTGCGTCCGACCGGCACCCTGTGGGGTGAGCCCTTGGTGGAGGCCGCCATCATCCGGGCGTGGGACATGGCGGCGGGGTGCGATCTGTTCCTGGTCCTCGACACCCAACTGCGCACCGACCCGATGGCGATGCTGCCCTCGGTGCCGCTGAGGCACGGCACGACGGTGGCCATCGTCGGCACCACGCGCACCCACTACGACCGCTACGCCAAGCTGGTCATCCCGCGGGCGTCCCCGCCGGTTCTCGAGGGTGTGGCGGCCCTCCTCGCACCTTAGGGCGCCGCTGGGCGGATACGCCGTGACGGGCCCCGGCACGGCCGGACGACGCGGGGCCGGGGCGATCGTGACGTGTCTGGCAGCGCCGCGGCGGGCACCGGCACGGACGGGCACCGGGGCGCCGGAGGCGATGGTGGCGCGCCTGGCACCGGGGCGCCGCCGCCGGCAGCGAGAGTGGCGCACCTGGCGCCGGGGCGCCGCCGTCGGCGGGTGGGTGCCTGGCCGCGGACGGTGGGTGGGGCCTGCGTGGTGCCCCGCCGCCTGGGGTCGCGGGGGACGGAGTGGTCTCCGTCCCCCTGCGGATCGCCTAGTAGATCTCGGCGATCCGCACGTTGTTCGTCAGGGACTCCGCGTCGAAGTCCATCTCCTCCTCGAGGCTTCCCGGGATGCGGGCCGGGAGCACCACCTCGAACTCGCCCTCGGGGGTGAGGTTGGCCTCGTAGTAGGCCGAGAACTCCACGATCGAGAAGCCCAGGACGTCGTGGGTTTCGGGGTCGAAGAAGACCGTCACGCCCGCGGCGTTGGTCACGGCGGACGCGCTCGCGTGACCCTTGTGGATCACGCGGTAGGTGTCGGTGTCCTTGTTGTAATACGGATCGTCGGCCACAGGCTCTCCTTCTCACCGGTCTCGGTCTCGGGGTCCGGGGCCCAATGGTAGCGGCGCCGGGCGCCCGATCAATGCCGCAACGGCGATCGTGCAATACCGCCCCGGGCCGGCACGGCACGGGGCGCGCGGGTCCGGGCCCCTGCCGATACGCTGCGGATGTGCCGGAGCGACCGCTGGAGATCTCTGCGCATCATGCGCTGTGCGTGCACGGGTTCCGGGGGATGGGGTACTCGGAGGGATTCGTGGCGTCGCTGGCGGGCATCGTCGCACGGTTGCGCGATGACCCGGGGGTGCGGGTGCGCGTACGGGTGGGGGCGGACGCGGTCTGCCGCGCATGCCCGTCGCTGTCGGCGGGGGGGTGCGTTCGGTACGGCCAGGGCGTCGTACGCCAGGACGCCCGCGTGGCCGGGGTCCTGGGCGTGGCCTCGGGGGATGAGATGACGTGGGCCGACCTGCGCGCGCGGGTACGCACCGCGGTGGCCCCGGACGACCTCGCCGACCTCTGCGGCAACTGCCCGTGGCTGCCCTACGGCGTGTGTGCCGAGGGCATCGCGGGATTGCGCGCGGGACGGCCCCTGCCGGGTGCCCCTGACGCCTGACCCCGGCCGTACTTCGTAACAACCGTTGTGAGGCGAACGGGCGGCGCGGCGGGTAACTTCCCGGGCCGGTAAGACGGCGGTCCGTACAGGGGGCCGCGCGACCAGGCTCCGGTCGTCGCCGAGGCGGTTCCGATCCCTCCGGGTTCGGTGGCCGCCATCGTCGCGCCCGGAACCGCGAAGACGCCTCTGGGAGGACACGGAATGGCCGAGGGAACGCCCGACGTCAAGGAAGCACGCCGGATGCTGGGCAAGGGCATCTGCATCGCCGGCGTCGGTGAGACCGAGCAGGGCATCATCAGCGACCGCGGCTCCTTCGAGCTGCTGGCCGAGGTGACCCGGACGACGCTTGACGACGCGGGACTCGCGCTGAAGGACGTTGACGGCATCGTCACCGCGTTCTCGTTCGTGGAATCCACGCTCATGCACTCCACGACCCTCGCCGACTACATGGGCATGACGCCGGGCTACTTCGCCTCGGTCGCCGTCGGCGGTGCCACCGCCCCCCTCATGGCCGTGCAGGCCGCGATGGCGATTGACGCCGGCCTCGCCGAGGTCGTGCTCTGCGTGCGCGGTGACAACACCCGCTCGGGCATCTCGTCCTCGGGCATGATCGCCATGGCCCGCGAGATGAGCCATGGCGCCTACGAGGCCCCGTTCGGCCTGACCACCATCGGTGGGTACGGCTTGCTGGCCCAGCGCTACATGTACGAGCACAACGTCCCGCAGGAGGCCCTGGCCGCCGTGGTCGCCACCCAGTCGGAGCACGGTGCCCTCAAGTGGAACGCCATGCTCCGTAACGTCGTGACGATCGAGGACGTGCTGAACGACCGGTGGATCGCCACCCCGTTCCACGTGATGGACTGCTCGCTGGTGACGGACGGGGCCGCGGCCTTCATCGTCACCACCGAGGCGCGCGCCAAGAACATGCGCAAGAAGCCGGTCTACATCACCGGCGTCGGTGAGGGCTTCTCCCACCAGTACATCTCCCAGGCCGAGTCGGTCGCCTCGGTGCGTGATGGCCTCGGCCGCGCCGGCCGCCGGGCCATGGAGGTCGCGGGCATCACGCCGCAAGACCTCGACGTGGCCGAGATCTACGACTCGTTCTCATTCACCCCGCTCATCGCGCTGGAGGGCTTCGGCATCTGCGGTGTCGGTGAGGCCGGTGACTGGGTGCTCGAGGGCAATGCCAAGCTCGGGGGCACGCTCCCGATGAACACCCACGGCGGCCTCATCCGCCAGGCGCACCTCGGCGCCATGCATCACATCATCGAGGCGGTCCTGCAGTTGCGCGGTGAGGCGGATGACTCGGCGAGGACCGAGTACAACGGCGGCAACCACCAGGTGCCCGACGCCAAGCTCGCGATCACGAACGGCTCGGGCGGCATCCTCGCGGCCACGAGCGCGCTGGTGCTGTCCAGCGAGCCGCCGTCGGCGGCGTAGACACGCTCACGACGAGAACGAGGAGACACCGAGAAATGTCCGAGAAGCCCGCCTACACCAAGCCGCTCCCCGACCTGCGCCCCGAGGACGCCACGTTCTGGGAGGCCCTCAAGGAGCACCGCTTCATCCTGCCGTGCGACGACGCCGGCAAGCCGTTCTGGTACCCGCGCAAGTACGCGCCGGGCACTCTGAGCGAGACCAGCTGGACGGACGCATCCGGGAACGGCAGCGTCTACACCTACTCAACCCACTTCATCGGGCCGAGCAAGGCCTACAAGGGCGACCCGCCGCACATCGTGGCGCTGATCGACCTTGATGAGGGCCCGCGCATGATGACGATCCTCGTAAAGGATGAGGAGGGCTACCCCTCCCTCGACGCCGAGGACGTAACGATCGGTATGAAGGTCCGCATCGTCTTCGACGACGTCACGGACGACGTCACCATGCCCAGGTTCACCCCCGCGGCCTGACCGCGGCATTCCGAGCAGAGCACACGAGGAGATAGAACGGCAATGGCCGACTGGAGCGATTGGTACGCGAAGGAGGACCCCACCAACTGGGTCCTCGCGAAGGTCCTGCGGGAGCGGGCAGAGGCCCACCCCGACCGCGACTACCTCAAGTTCGCGGATAACCCCTGGGTCAGCTACGGCGAGATCAACGCGCGGTCGAACCGCATCGCCAACGCGCTGATGGCCCGTGGCGTTGCGAAGGGCGAGTCGGTCAGCGTGATGCTGCCGAACTGCGAGGAGTTCCTTCCGGTCTGGTTCGGCATCCTCAAGGCCGGCGCCGTGATGTCGTCCATCAACACGGCGTACAAGGGTGACTTCCTCTCCTGGACCATCAACCTGGTCGAGGCCCGGAAGCTCATCATCTCGGACGTCTTCCTGGACCGGCTCGATTTCATCGCGAAGGAACTGCCTCTCCTCGAGCACGTCATCGTGATGAAGACCGGCGCGCAGGAGGGTCCCGACCCGTCGCTCACGTGGGAGCCGCTCGAGGCCCTCATGGACGCATCCGACGCGGAGCCGGACGTCGAGTACTCGTGGGTGGATGATGCGCGCATCATGTTCACCTCGGGCACCACGGGCCGCTCGAAGGGCGTCATCAAGCAGAACGCCGCCGACTACTTCTCGGCCCGCGGCCTCATGGAGGTCGTGTCGAAGACCTCGGGTCGTGCCATCGAGGAGATCGCCGACGACACGTTCTTCTCCTGTCTGCCGCTGTTCCACAGCAACGCGCAGGTGCTCTCGGGGTACCCGGCCCTCGTGGCCGGCGGCCGTATCGCCTACGTGGAGCGCTTCTCGTCGAGCCGGTTCTGGCAGCAGGTCGTCGACGCCGAGGCCACGATCTTCAACTCCATCGGCGCGGTGTCGTACTTCATCTGGAACATCCCGCCGTCGGACCTCGACACGGCGCACAAGGTGCACACGGTGTTCGCCGCGCCGACGCCCAAGGACATCTACTACGAGTTTCAGGACCGCTTCGGCGTCCGGTTCATCGAGGGATACGGCCTCACCGAGACGGGCATGGCCACCTACATGGACCCGACCCGCGACGCGGTGCCGGGCTCCATCGGCGTCGCCAACCCCGGGTACGAGGTGTTCGTGGTCGAGCCGGGCACCGACCGCCCGCTCCCCGCTGACACCCCGGGCGAGATCGTCGTGGACATGAAGATCCCGAACATCGTCATGCGCGCCTATTACGGCATGCCGGAGAAGACGGCCGAGGACTTCAAGAACCTGAAGCTGCACACCGGCGACCTCGGCCGCATGGACGAGAACGGTTACATCTACTTCATGGACCGCGTGAAGGACTACATCCGCCGTCGCGGCGAGAACGTGTCCTCCATGGAGGTCGAGCGCCAGGTGTCCGAGCACCCGAACGTCAAGGAGGCCGCCGCCATCGGCGTGAAGGCCGGCGAGGGTGCGTCATCGGAGGACGAGATCATGATCGTCTGTGTCGCCGACGGCGATAAGCCCGACATGGTCGAGCTCACCGAGTTCCTGGCGGAGCGCATGCCGTACTTCATGGTGCCGCGCTACATCCGCTTCATGGACGCGCTTCCCAAGACGCCGACCGAGCGCGTGCAGAAGGTCAAGCTGCGCGACGAGGGCATCACGGCGGACACCTGGGACCGCGAAGCCGCCGGCGTGAAGGTGAAGCGGTAGCCCATGGCGGTGCTCACCAGCTACGGGGCCTACGTACCCCAGTACCGGGCTCCGCTCGGTGAGATCCAGAGGTTCTACGGGCGACCGGGGCGGCCCCGGTCGCGCGCGCTGGCCACTCCGGGCCTCGACGAGGACACCCTCACGATGGCCTTTGAGGCGGCGCGTCAGGCGCTGAAGGGCGAGCGGGGCATCGGGGCGGTCATCGTGGCCACCCAGGCCCCGCCCTTCGGCCTGCGCAAGATGTCGCAGAGCCTCGGCCGGGCGCTCCGCCTGGACGACGGCGCCGTGAACATCGACCTCGGCGCCAACGCCACGGGCCTGCTCGACGCCTTCCGTATCGCGCAGACCCTCGATGTCGGACCCACCCTCGTGGTGGCCACCGACCATCTCGTGGCCTACCGCGACCGCGTAGCCGATGTGCTGTCGGCCGGCGCGGCCGCGGCGTTCGTGATCGAGCCGGGGACGGCGGCAACGGGCATCGCGACCCTCGGCCCGCAGTCACGCGAGTCGGTTGAGGTGTTCGACGTCTGGACGCTCGGGCGCGAGGACGAGCCGCGCTTCCGTCTGGAGGTGCTCTTCGACGCCTACGCCAAGGCCACGGCGGCCGCGGCGAAGGGCCTGGAGGGCGCCACCGAGCGCCCCACGGGCCGGTACACCAGCATCTGCCCCAGCCAGCCGCACCCCCAGGTACTGCGGGGCCTCGCGAAGATCGGTGCCCAGGCCACGCAGATGGAGGCCACGCAGTTCGTGGGCGACATCGGCAACGTCGGTGCCTCGTCGGTGGGCCTGGCCCTGTGCCTGGGCCTCGACGCCGCGCGCAAGGGCAGCAGCCTTCTGGCCCTGGCGTACGGCGGCGGCGAAGCCGTCGCCCAGGCGATCGAGGTCACGACCAAGCCGAAGTCCATCGGCACCCGGGGCATGATCGACACGGGCGAGGAGATCGCCGTCGGCACCTACTATCGCTGGACCGAGGGGCGCCAGCAGCAGCCTCATTAGGCGAGAACGGGAGATGGGGATGAAGGTCGGCGTCCTGGGGATCGGCAAGACCCCGCACAAGATCCAGCACGAGAAGTCGCTCAAGGACCTTGCCGTCGAGGCCGGGCGCAAGGCCATGAACGACGCCGGGGTGTCCCCGCAGGACATCCAGATGCTCTACGTGGGCAACGTTGGCTCGGTGGGGTTCAACTACGAGAACTCCACCGGCCTCATGGTGGCCCACCACCTGGGCGTGGTGCCGGCCGGCGCGGTGCGTGTGGAGGCCGCCTGCGGCACGGGCGCGTGGGCCCTGCACCTGGGCTGCGTGGCCATCGCCTCCGGCCTCTACGACACCGTCATGGTGCTGGGCTGCGAGAAGATGAACGACCTCGCCACCGTCGAGGGCACCTCGATCATCGCCCAGGCCGCCGACAGCAAGGAGGAGTACTTCTCCGGGCTGACGTTCCCGTCGGGCACCGCGCTGACCGCGCGCAAGTACATGCAGACCTACGGCGTCACGGAGGAGGACCTCGCCCACACGTCGGTCAAGAACCACTACTACGGCGCCCGCAATCCCTCGGCCCACCTGCGCTTCGAGTGCACGGTCGAGGAGGTCATGAAGAGCGCCAAGGTCGCCGACCCGCTCAAGCTGTACGAGGTCTGCCCGATGACCGACGCCGCGTCGGCGCTGGTGCTCTGCCGCCCGGAGATCCTCGAGAGCCAGCCGAACCGCCCCCAGGTCTTCGTCACCGCCACCTCCATGGCCTCGGGCACCTGGTATCAGGCCACCGACACCCTCGACGACGGCTACAACCTGTTCGCCGGCCCCGCGGCACGGGCGTACGAGATGGCCGGCGTCACCGCCAGCGACATCGACGTGGCGGAGATCTACAACTCCTTCGCCATTCAGGAGCCCCTCGGGATCGAGGGCCTGGGCTTCGCCAAGCGCGGCGACGGGTGGAAGGGTGCCAAGGACGGGTCCACGTGGCTCGATGGAAAGGTCGCCGTCAACCCGTCGGGCGGCCTGCTGTGCAAGGGGCACCCGCTGGGGGCAACGGGCGCCACTCAGGCGGTGGATGTCATCGAGCAGCTGCGCGGCGTCGCCCCCGAGGGCACCCAGCGCAAGGATGCCGCGATCGGTATCTCGGCCTGCCGCGGGGGCCCCGGCTCCGTGGGGGCCATTCACATCTACCAGCGCGAGGGCTAGCCGATGACCGTCTCCGCCATCGAGTTCTCACGGCTCGGACCGCCCAAGCTCCACCTGTTCGCCATGAAGTGTGAGACGTGCCAGGCGCTCTCACCCTGGTGGGAGCGCAGCCACTGCTACAAGTGCGGCGGCGACACCCTCACGGAGTCGGAGCTGGCCGGCACGGGTGAGATCACCAACTACACGGTGGTCTACTACCCGCCGCGCGAGTACGTGGGGCAGGAGCCCTACGTCGTGGGCCACATCATGATGGATGAGGGCGTCACCCTGCCGGCACCCGTGATGGGCGTGGACCCCGACGCCGTTGAGGTGGGCACCCGCGTGGCTGCGACCCTCCGGCGCATGAAGCTGGGCCACGAGGGCGACATCTACTACTCGTACAAGTTCGTTGTGGATGACGATCCGGCGCCGAGGAAGAAGGCACCGGCCGCAACGCGGTCGGCGGTCAGGAAGCCGGCGGCGCGAAAGGCCGCGACGCCCACGCCGTAACCGTGAGCGGTACCCACCGGTCCCGCTCACGACTCAACGCCACTTTCTGGGGCGGGCGTCTGCCGTGGGGGTCGCCTGCGGGTGGTGATCACCGCGCCGGCGCGGTGATCACCACCCGGGGTGTGCACCCCCCCCGGGTGGTGCCGCGCCTACTTCGTGGGGTCGGTCACCATCATCGCGCCGGGGCCCTTGCCCTGCGGGACCATCGGGAAGACCTTGGCGTCGCGGTTCACCTGGACGTCGATGAGGGCGGGACCATCGGTGGACAGCGTCTCGCGCAGGGCGTCGTCCAGATCGGCGGGGTCCTCCACCCGGGTGCCCGGGATGCCGTAGGCGCCGGCGAGGGCCGCGAAGTCGGGCTGGAACTCGCCGAATGACGTGTTGGAGTACCGCTTGTCCCAGAACAACTCCTGCCACTGGCGCACCATGCCGAGGAACCCGTTGTTGAGGATCACGATCTTCACCGGGAGGCCGTACGTCTGCGCCGTCGAGAGCTCCTGAAGGGTCATCTCGAACGACCCGTCGCCGGCGATGTCCACGACCAGCTCGTCGGGGAATGCCACCTGCGCGCCGAGCGACGCCGGC
>SXGU01562784.1_pt1 | contig 15300 bp, 17 predicted proteins | sample 3174531 | NCBI WGS metagenome assembly SXGU01 (sample SAMN11356863, study PRJNA531348) | freshwater metagenome | isolation source: freshwater sample F1-140 | place: China: Fuxian Lake, Yuxi | collected 2017-12-25
AATATCATGACTACCAAAGAGTTTTTTGGCGCGTTCTTTGCTGATTTCGTCGACATTTTGCATGCTGATATTATAGCATTTTTATGACGATTTTCCAATCGCAATTATATGCAATAGTAACATATTGGCATACCCCATTTCGTTGTGATACCATGCTAGCCGATTATGTGTTTCGGGTGATCTTTTCATGCCTAAATTATAACGTAATAGTTCTCAAATTCTGTTTTCGCCCGTCTGTTAAAGCCACAAAACCCTTATTTACAGCCTTAACAGGCGAGCGTGAATCTGTTTGATTTTCAAGATACTTTCACAAGGACAGTATAAACAGACGCTTGTTCAATAGCAAGTGCCCTGTTCATAACTTTTTCTTCCGTCTTGTCCGCCCGCTCAACTTACCCATCTTCTGGAAATGCTCCCTACCATATTTTTCCTTGGTAGTTTTGCCTCCCTTTTTGCCGAGCTGTTGGGCTGCCTTGTTTTTCACCCACTTATTATAACAAGCAATTGTTCAATTTGGAATGTGACTAGTTCACTCGTGTCGCCCGATGCTTGTTGGCGATTCTCAACGCTCTTGGCACACCTCTGAAACGATCGTATCTTTTCTGAAGATCGGGACCAGTCATCATGGTATAGATCATTGAGCTTTCAAGACTTGAGTGACCGAGGATATTTGAAACATCGGAATTACTACCGCCCTTGTTTACAATGTCTCGACCCATGAAATGCCGCATTGAGTGGGCGTTCAAAGTCGGTATTCCTGCTCTGTTTGAATTTGATCGCATGAGCTCGGCAACACCTACGACAGTCATTCTTTTTCCCCTCGAGGTGTTCTGTCCGCATTTTGAAATAGATATAAACAAAGCTTCAGGATCCTCAAAACTGAAAAGTCCGGTCAGATAGTCTTTCTTCTTCATCCACTTCTTCAAAAGCTCGTTAGTATTTGGAGTCCAAAATATCTCACGAATCGGTCTTCGTCCACGGGACTTTTCAGTCTTGATCAATGCTCGGCGATTATCCAGATCGAGGTCGGTGGTGTCCAAAGATACGATCTCGCCATTTCTGGCACCAGTATCCCAGATGAGTGATATCAGGGCTCGGTTTCGAATATGGTGCGGCTTATTGTCATTGGGTATTGAATTCAGGAGTTTCTTGAATCCTTCCTCAGTGGCAATGCGCGGTATGTTGTATTCCTTCTTCGGAGTCGGTATAAGGAATTCGTTGATCACCCGATAGCCCTGAAGGTTGTAAAATTCAAAGAATTTCTTAAGCGCCAAGGTGACAATCCTGATGCCGTTTTTCTTCCAGCCCAACTCCTGCATCATAGATAGGTAGGCAAGGACTTGATCGAGCGTTATCGACTCGATATCCGGATTCTGCAAGTAGAGACAGAAAATCCTAAGCACTTTGTCGTACCTTTTTACCGTCAATCCATTTACCTTGAATTGTCTCCAGTTTGAAAATTGATTTATAGCATCATTAAATATCATGGTTTTCCAACCGAAAAGTCCACTCGATGCTAATCAAAGTGGACTTTCGTCGACCATCTGCCTTTCGGCTTCAGGTCATTCCCAAGCTTGGGATACATAATCTCTCGATCATGCATCCGCTATTCTACCGCACTTGGGAGGAATAGGCTAGGCGAAGTCCATTGTTAGCATCAGGCCATTACTCGGACCCTGATCCCTTGTGGGACAATGGCTCAATATTTGGTTGTCACTACATCCTAGTGTAGTGCCTTTCCATTGTCAAGAAGGATATTTCATTGGATAGTAATACGGAAAGCAGAATACCAAAATAGTCAATTAGAATAAGGGTTTTTTGAATAATATAAAGAAAAGTCGCATCACCTTTTGGGCAATGCGACTGTGTTTTTCGGAAAGTGATCTGGTTGTTAGAACTTTTCCCGAATCTGCTCCAAAAAGAGCGCAATACTCATGTCCAAGGTCGGCAAATGCCCTTGAGTGTCGATTTCGATGGGTAAGAAACCCTCGGATTCCTGCTCAGAAGCTCCCTTATCGCAATTCTGGGTCCCATACGGCTGTAGATCTCGATGCTTATATCAAGGCAGAGCCTCGATAAGGCTCGTGCACCTTCAATTGGCAAACTCGCCCACTCCTCAATCCTGCCGAATGGAAGGATATATGGGTAGGCACAGCTGAAGCCATCTGCCGTCCTGCTCGGCATCAAACCTCGTGATGTCTGCTCTCCGAGAACACGTCCACAGTTCGGACTGAACGGGATGAGGTCGTGATCGGGAATCCAATCGATGAGATCCTTGATCGGATGCACCATTACGATCTCACCGGCGAATACTTCCTGGATAGTTGATCGTGAGCCGTTGCAGCAGAATCCGACAATGATCGCCGTAACTCTGATACCTCTGCTTTCAAGCTCATGGAGGACAAACTTGAGCGTACCTCCAGTGAAGGCTCCGTCTTCGATGAGAACAACGGAACGACCGACGATTTTCTCGGCCAACTCATCGAGCTGCTTATCCAAGGGATCAAATCCTGGACGCGGACCATACCCTATCATCACCCCATCTGCATTGAACAGCCGGTTGATGTTGAGTAGTAAGCCCTCGCTCTTTGGATTCGAGTCTGCGATCTCGAAGCAAGTACTGAGAACTACTTGCCGATTGAGATCAACGACTCGACTCTCGACCTGTTCCCAGATTTTTCGCCGAAGCTCATTCATCTCGATTGTGTCGATGGTGATGTTTGGCAGAGCGTGCTGAATCTTTTGAAACAGACCAATATGGAAGCGCTCAAACAATAAATCATTTGGCTGGGGGACTGCGAAGCCTTTTGCATGGAATGATTGAAGTCGACTGGCGACGTCGTAGGTAACCACGTAGGTTCCACGACGATCCGAATGGATTGCTGACATGGAAATCTCCTATGGTTGAATTGTTTATGGAAAAGAACTGACCGAAATCAGTTCCCAGTGTATCTTTATATCAATGAATTAGCTATTTATTTCCCTCACCCTTCATCCGATCGATCAGCATCTTGTATCCACCACAGCCTTCCTTGAGCCAGCGATTGATTTTTGTGATCGTTACCGGAGACTCACCTGATTCTTCCTGAATCTGTGAGAATGGAATACCGGCATCAAGTTTCTTGGCAACCTCCCATCGCATGGCAAATTCTCGGAGATCACGCTCACTCATCAAATCCCTGAAGAATGCTTTGAGCTCGTCTTCGTTTTTCAGCGACAAAAAAGCCTTGATCAAATCAGGAGATTTTTGCTCTATCTCTGCCCATATTTTATTTTTTTCTTCGTCTGTCATGCTGCTAGATAAATTTCTATTGAGTCATGATGCTGAAATAATCTTTACTCCTACTTACTAATTCTCTAGCCCCTGCTGGATAAACTTCAATCTTATATCTTGCTGCATCCCCTCGAGTCGTATCAATCCCTTGGGGAACCGTGTAATTAAAACTCTTCGTATTAGTAATCCCTAAGATTGTTGACCCCACCGGAACACTATCATCTGAATACCTAACAAGAGCAATAGTCATTGCACCCCATTCACCATTTACAGCAAAGGTAATATTGTATGTTTGTCCAATTTTCCATGTCTCACCTCCGTTTGGAGAAAGAACGGTGATGGATGGTTTTACAGAAACGTCAGATTGAGCATTCTCACTAGATAGCAAAGAAAAACCAGAGCCAGTAAATGTGTAGGTGTTTATTTTTGATCCATTTTCAGCAATTATTTTAATCTGATTACTGTGAAGGCTATATGGTTGACCAATGTTACCTGTAAATTGACCGGTATCGTTTCCAATTGGCGCGGGGTATACCTTTCCAGTATTTTTATCAATTGCTACGAAAGTAAAGCATCCTGTTCCACACCCTATTTCAGCAACTATGTAATGTTCATTAAAATTTGCGGGCTTTTTAAATGCCTCTGTGAGAATAGTCTTAAATTGACGAGCAAAAGAAGATGATAAATCGAGAGTTACGGTAGCTGGTGAAGTTTGAGTATTAGTCTGTTGAACTTGATTTGACTGTGGTGTTTCAGTATCTGTAACTGGAGGCATTTCTACTTTTTTACTTTCATAAATATAAACCCCACCACCTATTACCAATAATGCGATAATTCCAATGAGAACGGGGACAATAAAATCTTTGTTTTGATTTTTCATATTGGAAACACTATACCATAGATAGGTCTATAAGTGTAGTTTCAATTAGAAAATACGATAGGAAAAGCTGTATTTGGTTTTCTCTTAAATCTTTTAGCTCATGATTATTTTCGTGGATGGCTTATTAAGTAGATGATGACTTTCTTATCTTTACCATTGTTTTCTATTTTGAATATTTTTTGTACCACGTATTCATAAAAAGCTCTCCTGGATCAAGTTTCTTTTTTTCTGCAAAGAAGGCATCAACTTCTGGATAGGCCTTATACAGCTGTTCTTCAGAGTAGTAGAGCTGATACGGCAGATAAAATGTGCCACCTAAACTCTCTGCCACATCAATAAGATCAGTTGTTGTTTTCTGAAGAATTTGAGCATCCTTCACATTGAATTTCTGATTAAAATAGAGCACAAATGCAAATCTATTATCCTTAGCATAAGGTAATGCCGTTATCGTATCTTTATGAACAATACGTATCGTAACATTCAAAAGATTTGCTTCATTTTTCTGAACAGTAGTTCGTAAACCGTCAACAAAATCTGCCATCTTATCTTCAGGGATAAAATATTCTTGGAGAATATCCGTATCGGGTAGTTTATTTTTGAGATATCCCATCGAGTCATACATTTCGTCATTACGAGAAACAATACAGACTTCATTCGGACTCATAGCTTCATTTCTTGTTACACAAGTGTGCAATTGAGGCTCAACATATTTTTCAAGCATCCATCGGACCCATCTACCAAAACCTCCTGTTTTAGAAAAATTGATGACTAAGCGACTAAACCACGTCAGGTTTTCTGATTTTAATGCGGGAATAGTTTGATTCCAATCTGTTTTCTCAAACATATTGACGGCAGTTTCCGTAAGATAGCTGGTCGGTGATACTGAAATTCGCGCATACATGAGTCCTACGTTGCTATTACCCTCAACATTTTTCTTATAGAAGTCAGGAAAATCTTTGTAGTTCATATAGGTTTTTGACCATGTATAAACTTCATTTGAAACGACATCGAGATCGACGTCGAGTATGACTCCAAATAGTCCGTAACCACCCACTGCATGGCTGAATAATGTAGCATTTTGTGTCGGGCTGGCTGTGACAATTCTTCCATCTGCAGTCATGATTCGCATTGAGCGTACGGTCGGTGCAATTTGACCAGGATTATGAGCAACACCATGTGCATTCACACTCAGTGTCCCACCAACACTAAAAATATTAATTGACTGCATCGCTTTGACAGAAAGACCTTCCTTATCAAGGAGTTGCTGAATATCGGCCCATTTTGCTCCAGTTTGTACATTAAGAACCTTGTGTTCCTTGTCGAGTTTCATTTGATTGAAACTTGTCATATCGAGTACCAATCCATTTTTTACAAATGACTGCCCGCCCATACTGTGTTTTTGGCCAGCACTCGTAACTTTTAAGTTATTATCCTTGGCATACTGTAAAGCAGTTTTTACATCTTCAGGTGAAATAATTTTTACAACACCGTAGACTGCTGTTTTATTGAGACAACTTGCGTCATTTATTACCCCTCCTTTTTGTTCAAAAGAAATCGGTATAACATTTTGTTTCAAAACAATAGTTGTCGGCTTTGTCTGATCCGCAGTATTCGGATATATGAAATCACAGTCCTTATCTTGAGTCGGAGATGCTGCGTATTCTATTCCTTTTTTAACACCGAGAAAAATAAGAACCGCCAGAATAAGTGATGCAATGAAAGTCGTTTTTGTACGAAAAAACCTTTTAACGATTGCCATTTAATTACTGATCCTAAATGTCTCTTGTGTGTCGCCACCGGGACAATCATTCTGATACGGATAATCACAATGAATCATTAATCTATAATCACCCGGCGCTACATTAGAAGATATCTGCCAATTGACCGAGCCAGTGTTAGGTAAGTTTTCAAAAATTACTTTACCCATCAGACTTGAATTTTGTCCTGTCTGTACTGGTGTCATGTTTACTAAATCGATTTTAATTTTTCTTGGACCATTAACAGGTATATTCCTACTATCCCATTTGATCGCTACAGTCGAACCAATTTTTAATGACTCACCTCCTTTGGGATAGATGACGGTAATGGAAGGCGTGGAGGGTTCAGTCAAGGTTATATACGAGCTATTACTTTTCCCGAGAATGTTACGCACATAAATTTCATACTTACCTGGGACGAGATCTTCATGCCCATTTTTTCCTTCCAAAGATAGAGGCAATTGGTTAATTATGAGAGTCTTTCCGTCAGAAGATAGACCACCAAAAAGTGCTGTTCCTTTTTCAGAAGAGAAAAAGATGCGGTTGGCACCGACACCATCTTCAGCTGTTAGAAAACCAGAGCCATATATTTTTATATCTTTTATTTCATTGGTATTTGGTACACCTGTTATAACAGCTGGGCTCAATGCTCCAGAGCTTGGGAATAGACTATCTATTTTTGATATCTGATTTGTCTTTCCGGTAATCCTAAATGCAGAATTACTTTCATCAAGGATTTTCTTACCTATACCCTGCGTCGAGATTTCAATTTTATACGAACCGTTAAGTATTGTTGGAATTTTCCACGCATAAGATGTAGTTGTGGCTCCGATAGCGGCAATGCTAATTTGATCTCCAGAATCTGCATTTATAAGATCAATGGAAATACCGGCTTTGCTTGGAATATTGACACTTCTCCATGTGATTACATTCGTGGCTCCTGCTACCCAATTTTCTCCACCATTCGGTGACAAAAGGGTGATTGAAGTATTTTGTGAATTGGATGGTGTTTGTGAAGAATTCTGCTGTCCAGTTGTAGTTGTTTTATTCAAATCAAACGGTCCGTATAACTTCGGACCAGAATCTCCACTTTCATATACAAAATAGTATTCGCCGCAATCTATGACGGAAGTGCTGTACCATCCGCCGATATAATTGGAGCCCGCATTATATGATGAATATACAATGAAATTAGCGGGCTTATTTCCGCAAGAAAATTTATTCTCTTGAATCTTTTTTATAGCAATATTCTTGACTGGGATATTCCACTCTACTGGGATGTTGGTACTTACAAATTTATCTTTATATAAATCACTATTTTCAAGAATTGGGTATGAGTTCACTAATGCATCATTTTTATATGATGTAGGTCCCGTAGGTTTGAAATATTTAAAGTAAGCAAAGGTACCTCCTCCAACAACCAAAACTGCAATTACGATCAAAAGCGGCACAACAAAACCTTTTTGGTAATTTTTCATGTTGGAAATACTATACCACAAATCAACCTGAAAGCGTAGCTAGTTTCTGTTGGGCAAACTGGGAATTCTTATACCATCAATATTCATCGGCTGAGGTGAGGTGGCCGATATTCTTGGTGATGGTAATCGCATTCCCGCTTGATTGCTAGGGATACGTGGGGGCGGTAATCGTACCCCATTCTTATTGAGAGGAATTTTACCTATAAGCTTGTTTGCCCGGTCTAATTTACCGGTTGCCTTCGCAATAATTTTTGATTTTGTTGTCCACCATGTCCAGATAATGTCTATCGTCCATGTTGGAATTGAATCAAGGACGGGAATTAGTTCAACGACAAAAGTCGTGACAATTCCCAACAGTCTCTTTGTGTTTACCATAGATACGCCGCGCCACGAAAGGTATGCCGCTACAATTATTCCGTATACGATTGTAATAATTCTATTTATTACGACACCTATTCCCCCAAGCAGGTTTAAGATAATCTGAATAATATCAACGATGAAAGATACGAATAATAGAATGAACCATTCTATTATTGTCATTTTTGATTGGGTCTTATTCTCTTCCATATACAAAAAAATCAAGAATAATCTGAATAATATCGACGACAATCATCAGGAATATCAGAAGTGACCATTCAAATGTTTTAACTTTACAGTTCATTTTATTTTCCTAAAGCATCCTTTGTGCTTTGAATAGTGCTTGGATTAACTACACCACTCGCATCGAGTGTGTTTATAACGATCTCCATAATGACCCTTGCGCCAATCACTAGGGACACTCCTATAATTAAATACCAAAAATGTCTTGTCGATTCTTTAATCTTTTCTGCATTCCCTTGAGCGACAATGAACTTGAAACCAACCCATATGAAAGCAAGCACAGCAAATAGAACAGCCGTATATGTAAATATTTCGATACCTTTTTGAATAACATCACCAGCAGAGTTGAGATCTGGCCCCAATGGATTTTCTAGATTAAATGTCTGAGGCTGGGTAGGTACATTGTTGTTATTTACCGGAGTGTATCCATTTTGGTTTTGTGAACCTGAACTCTGGTTGTCATAATTATTAAAATCAGAATTTCTATAATCGGTATTCAGTTCATCATCGGAATACCCTCCATTGTTGTAAAGAGAAGGATTGCCACATATGTGTGTTTGGCAATATGTAACACATGCTGGATCATTAGGATGTACAGGACAATTAACATACGTTCCGTCTCCCACTGGTTGCATTTGTGGCAAATATTGTCCGCTATAGTGGCCAGTACAATTCGCATCATTTGGATTGCTGTAAGGATTTGTAGGGGCATCATTACAGTTTATGTAATTAGCATTGCCGCAATAATATCCGGCAAATCTTGGATTGGGGCACGAAACGAATGCGCCACCACTGTTAGTAGTGTATACAGTAAAATGATTGGCACACGATCCAGACACGACACTACAACTGTCTACTGATTCCGCGAGAGAGCTGGAGGGCAAAAATAAGAAAATACTGATAAAGATAGAAAAAAATATATTTATGACCTTAGAATTTTTCATTTTTGTATACAAAAAGCCCACCACGGGTAGTGGCCGAAGCCACTCATACCGGTTTCCCGATATGGCAGATTAAGGCGACCCCATGATGGGTTCTTTGTCCTTAATCTGTCTAACTTTTCGCCATGCCTGGTAAGGGTTTAGGCTACTTCTAACTTATTCAATTGTGATAGTATAATAACTCTAAAAAGGATATTAGTCACCTGATCGTATAGTCAATACAAGAAAAAACGTCCTATTATCTAGAACGTGCAGACGGAATAGTTGCGAGTACTATATGTTAAATACCGGCTAATTTCTTAAGTTCAATAATTCCGTTTTCTATAGTCACTTCCGGCTTCCAACCTAATAATTTCCGAGCCAACGAATTATCTGCTAGTGTGTGTTTTGGTTCAAAACGAGCCGGTATATGTTTGATAAGCCCGCCAACAATTTTTGCGACAGCATTTATTGATACATTTCTCCCTGCGCCAATATTTATAATTTCACCCTTACCAGTCTTTTTACTTTTCATAGCAAGAAGATTTGCTTGCACAACATCTCTCACATGGGTAAAATCCCGCGTTTGTTTTCCATCCCCTGTTATAGTCAAAATCTCACCCCTCCGTCTCTGCTCAACAAATTTAGCAATAACAAGTGCGTAAGCCCCTTCAGAACTATTGCGAGGACCATACACATTAAAGTAACGCAGGCAGACTGTCGGAATCTTATAGACTTCACTCCAGAGTCCGCAATACAGTTCGCCAATATATTTTTGTAGTCCATAGGGACTTTTTGGCATCGCATTCATTGTCTCTACTAAGGGCATGATTTTCTGATCACCGTATGCTGAACTTGAAGCTGAATAAATAACTTTCTTAACCTTTGCCTTTTCTGAAGCAATAAGCACATTCACAGTACCAGTAACATTAGCTTCATTGGCTAGGGCAGGATGTTCAATCGAGAATTGTACTCTGGGTAATGCGGCCAAGTGAAATACGTAGTCAGCCCCTTTGAATATTGTTTCTATCTGTTTAAGATTTGTAATATCCTTAATGTACAACTTGGCCTTGATGTTGACATTCTCTTTTTTGCCTCCGGATAGATTATCGATGACGTGTACATCGTAACCACTTTCAACAAGTACATCAACTAAATTTGATCCAATAAAACCAGCACCTCCTGTTACTATTATTTTTTCTCTTTTCATAATTTTCTCTTATTCCAATTCATACTTCCAACCCGGTTGCCATTTCCAAGGAGCAGGAATAATGTCTTCCAGCGGAACTCCATTAATAAGATTTTCGAGAGCATACTGTGTAGCTCTATGGCCAATGATCATAACTCTCCTATTCGCACATTTCTTTTTTAGATCTTCAAGAAAATCTTTCATCCGTGCAGTTGTTTGCTCATAGCTCTCACCTTTTGGAAAAGGCTCGTGAATTCTCTGTGACTTCTGTCGATCTACAATTTCGCTTGGCTGTTGAGTATAGTCACCATAATCACATTCTCGAAGTCGAACATCTTTAACAATTGGGAACCTATTCCCGAATGCAATCTCAGCACTTTTATAAGACCTTTGAAGATCGGAACAGAATATGACCTCAAAATACTCATCCTTGTAGCGCTCTCCCATTTCTTTGGATTGCTTTATTCCAAGTGCGGAAAGTTCCACATCGAAGTGTCCCGACGCCAGATGAGCTTCGTTATCAAATGTTGTACCGTGCGGTTCAAAAATTATTCCGACCATTTTTTTACTTTAAGACTGACATGTAATTCTTGAGGGCGAAGATTGCCTCGGCCTTTAAGGTTCCCCGTGCTCGATCCTTCTGTCTTTCATCCAAGAGGTCACCAAGACCATTGAGTATCTGATTTTCTTTGATGCTTTCAATGACCGTGATGCAATCAGCCATATGATCTTTGGTCTTTTTCTTTGTCCAAGCCTCGACCACTTCGTGATTTATATCCCAGTTATTCTTAGCGAAGAAATTAATATCGTATACATCTCGTGCAGCCGTATCCGGACGCAAGGTAAGAGCTGCAAGTTTACTTGCAAAGAGATAATCCTTCTTGGCGACGAGCATTGAGATACCCAAATATTCCTTGAGTTCGTACTGGCTTTTGATGTTGAAGACGAGTTCCCTTGTCGAAGTTTCGATCTTGATATTGTGATCTTGATCTCCGTAGGAAAGGACAAAAAAGATCGTATTTCTTTTGACATAGCTATCCTTCACGGCTCCATACCTCTCGATGATGGCCTTCACTTTCTCAAACACCAGTTTCTTATTTTCCTCTTTGGGATCGAGCAAGTCAAAATCAAGATCCACAGAAAATCTTGTTAGACCGTAGAAAAAGTAAGCGCAGGTTCCACCTTTGAATCCAAGGAGTGAGGCAATCGCAATATCACTGTAGATATCCTTCAGGACCTGACCCATTATCAGCTGATGTTTTTCTTTATTGAGCATTTTGTTTTTGATATTTAGTTAATCGCTTCACGAGTTCCTGATTTTTATAGATTTTTGCAAGCTCAAAGCATGCCTCCCAATTCATACTTGAGAGATTATCAAAATGATACACCTTAAAGAGATAGACCATGTCTACGAATGCCCTTTCCTTACTTGCAGTGGCAACTCCTTTCTCGTCAGTTATACCAGCATTGTTATAGAGGATCTCATCCGCCAATTTTCTGTAGACATATTCCTTGCCGTCGCATGTTACTTTTCTCGTTCGATTGCTCGTAGCAAAGATTGATTCATAATGCTGGAATATAACTCCTGCATCTCGCAAGACCGTTTCAAAACTGATATATGAGGGGGTATAGAGGGTCGTCGCTAACTCTCGAGGATTGTAATTTTTATCTTTGGCATAAATGCCGTTCCTTAAACGGATCAAGCCTCCATTCTTGACGTAATAGGCAACCTTGGACCTGAGCTTATTGTATTCATTTTCACCCCACAAAAGAGCGATGTCTTTGGTGTTAAAGACCGTTTTGGTTGACTGATATAATTTAACTAAAATGTTATCCTGTTGCATGAAAGTCGTATATTCTTTGACTTATATGCTATATTATGCCTTTTATGAGATAAAGTCAAGGGCGATGTGGATAAGCCTTTTCATCTTTTAAGTATAGTGTACTATGCAAAAAATCCCTTTTTCGCATAGTACAACATATTTAATATGCACTAAAAACTAGCTATACTGAAAAAATAGGTCTTTTTTTCAGTATACGTATCGTAATGGACAAAATGGGAGAAAACTACTTTTGGTCAAACGAAAACGCCAGACTTTGGCTGGCGTTTTCTAATGACTTTAATATCACGGTTTGGGCCCACTTTCCCTGTGGTTTATAAATTGCTTGGCCGTGCGAGCTTTCGGAGTATTGCAGGAGCTGATCATATCTCCCACTCATCCTTATTTAAGCCAGGTAACAGCTCGATGAAATTGTCTGGCCGAGTACATATACTGGGAAAATACATGCACTAGTATGTAAATACTATCATAGTAATAATTATTCGCAACTTTTTTACGGCTATACCTATATAGCCGATTGTAGCTGATTATAGCTGTTTTTATCTTATTTTCCCGCAAAAGGCTCGCTTGGCTCTCCCTTATTGGCAAAGTAGAAGGAGAAAGCCATAGATGCTAGGATCATAAAATCCTTGGCGTCCACTTTTCCATAAAACATACCTGCGATTGTCGCTCCTGCCATGAGGATGAACACTATTTTTGATGCTGATGAATATATGCTTTTCATATTTTTATAATTGATTAAGTAAGCTAATAATTTGAGTCTTGATCGCCTCTTTGTTACCTGGCTCGACAGGAAACAAACGCTTGAGTAATTCTGTACGAACGATCTCCGGCTTTTCTTTGTAATCAGCAATGTCCCCGTGAAGAATGATATTCTTCGGATCAAGAACGAATGCGGTATCAGGATTATTAGTAAATGACTTCACAAGCTCGGTGAGCTCTTGGTACTGCCACTCGGTGATGTCATTCTCGTTTGGTTCAACCGCACCATCCTGATCTACGTCATATCCGGCTGCCTGTCCCGGCCAAACCGAGACAAGATAGTTCTCGATTTCCTCGAGCCATCGTTTCTTCATCTGCTTCCATTCATACTTTTCTTCCTCAGTTCGGAAGAGGCTTCCTGCGTCACGCTCTGCTGTCGTTTGAAGTAATTCAGGCGATTCAAGCATCACGTCTATGGCTGGAGCAAAATCCTTATAGTCAGGATTCTCAAAGACCTTGCCATCAATCACTGTTGAGCGATCCTTGATGACAATGCCTTGTCGTGTAACTTTTTTGATTGAGCCTCCTTCCATTTCCTGCATTCGTTCCATAAGAACTAGAAGATCTGGTTCGTAAGCGGTTTCGCCTTCGACCTTCATTTTTACTCCCGACTTGTAAATCTCACGCTTTCCAGTCTCTTTATTGATCTCATTCTCATACTCATAGCCAGCGCGGCCGGTCATGATGATGTGATATGGATCGCGGACAAAAGGATCAGAGAATTCTGTTTTCCATGTAGGCTTGATAACGCCCCAGTCCTGAAACTCGAGGCGCGTTCTACGGACCTTCTCTGCGTATGATTTGAGAAAGTCCTCCCATACATGGCTAATCGAGTCGATAATGAGAAGGTCGCTTGCACCATGTCTCATTCGAGTCATTGTCTCCTTGAGATCGGCAAGCGATCGTGATTCTCGGATCAATACCTCAATCCCTTCTGCAGCGAACATGGATTTAAGGAATTTTGCCGCCTTCTCGGTGTCGAAGATGATGACCGGCTTCTTTGAGCCGATACGCTTGTAGAGTCCTATTGCGACTCGGGCTGTCGTGTAGGTTTTCCCCGTTCCGGCGAAGCCCTCAAAGGCCGCCTTGAAGTAGGGTTTAGTGTTGCCGATAGGCGCAAAGAAGTTATCTTGCGCTTTCGACATGGGTCCTGATAATGTTTGTGTGTTCATAATTTGGTTATTGACTTCCCGAGAGGTTTTTGAGAGAATGAATCTATCTTAGGGATTCAATTTCTCTCCTCGCGGGGAGATTTTTATTTTTCGAATAATGTAGTAATTCTTTCGTCTGCTTCCTCGAGCATGGTCAGAGTGACCTGTCTGAGGATTTCCTTGAGCAATCCATCGCGGATGATTCCGTGAGCCATTGTGATGGCCATGTCATCTTCTGCATCAATGTTGGTCAATTTGCCCATGATGTCGCCGGTGAATTCCGCAACTTCATCTAGCAAGTGAGGGATGATCATTTCTTCAACATTCCTCCATGCTTTATCCTTAACTGCCTGTAACGCTTCTCTGGCCAGCGTTTTCATCTTGGTTTGTGATGGTGTCATGTGCTGATTCTTGGATTCGTTGTCTTCTAATTTCTTCCCTTTCTTTGAGCCTTTTCTGTCGCTCTTTGCTGAGGAAAATATTCTTCTTGAAGCGAATCTCTTTAGGTTGATAATCGATATCGACTAGATCGCCTATGATCAATCGATATTTTTCTGTGAGCCATTTGCCCTCGAGGATTACGGCGGGTATGCCGTATCTCCGGTAGGTGACGACTCTGGTCGGTCTAAGTAGTTTTTTCATTGTTAGCATCTAGCCTGTACGGGGCTTGATCCCTTTCGGGACAATGATGAGGATTAGGATTCGTGGAGTGGAGCGTTAGACATCAGGATTCGCTTGCCGAGAGTTTTGTATTCGGCAATCAAAATGACCCGATGCGCCTTCAAGCAGTACAGGGCGAGTTTCATTGCTAGGAATGAAGCGGCGATATCAATGTCTCCCTTGCCTCCGATACTCCATTCAGTGACTTGTTCGACTGGAGCGTCGTACTGTTTGTAGTCATAGATGGTGAGGACAATCGGCTTGCCTTTTACGACAGTTTTGAACGCCCATTCAGCTCTGACTTTGTTGTCGCTGGACCGCCACGGACCCTCCTTGGTGCAATCATTTGGCTTCCCAAAGGCTTTGACTAAGTCGACATAGCTGATAGTCATCTGACCTCTGTTGCCACCTCCGATCACATCCTTATGCTTCGCTTTCACAAATTTAGTTATCCCCATAATTAATTCTTTGGCTGATAAATTTCGACCTTTTTAGACGGGTGAGCAAGTACAAAAAACCCTGCTTTTTAAACAGGATTTGAGTTTTTCTATTAAGTTTTAAGGCTGTTTTAGATCAGCATTCCGGCTTTTATCACATGTTGGACTAACGTATGAGTATACCCCATTTCATTATCGTACCAAGCCAGTACCTTCACAAGATTTCCACCAACAACTCTAGTAAAAGCTAAATCAGCAATAGAGGCGTGTGTATTACCCTTTATATCAGAAGACACGAGATCTTCTTCGGTTACTGTAAATATCCCCTTCCAACGAGCTTCTCCGGCGGAC
>SXGU01296439.1_pt1 | contig 15298 bp, 18 predicted proteins | sample 3174531 | NCBI WGS metagenome assembly SXGU01 (sample SAMN11356863, study PRJNA531348) | freshwater metagenome | isolation source: freshwater sample F1-140 | place: China: Fuxian Lake, Yuxi | collected 2017-12-25
GAGATGGGCGGCGGGAAATCCTGACGGTTCTCACAGTTCGGCCCTCCATGATTCTTGGTCGTATTCTTTATGGGTCATGAGTCGCAGCACAAACACCATCCCGGTGTTGAAGTGGATGGCAGCCACCAGCCGGTGTGTATTCCCCTCGATGTTGAACACATAGACGGTATTGCCGCTGGCCACCTTCACCGCATCCACGTCATTAAAGGTCTGCTTCAGATCCGCAGGGTTGCCCCACACCGCGGCCATGACGGTCTTTTCCCAGTGCAGCAAGGAGGCCCTGGCCGTGGGATACTGCTCTGCGTATTCCCGCAGCCGCTTCTGAGTGACGATTCTTCGCATTGGTACAAAATGTATCCATTTCGGCGACTGCGGTCAAAGGAAAGGATTGCGGGGAGGGTGGTCCTAGTTGGTTAGCGAAAGGAATTACGGATGCGGGGTGATGGCGACGAGGGTGATCTGCTCTTTCTGGGGACCATAGTACCAAAAAATCCGATACGCCGCCGGCGTGGCTTGCTCAGCATTGGCCTCGAAGACCTTCTCACCGCCTGGGCCTTTCAGGCTGGTGAACTCGTGGGTCTGCAGACTGGGGTGCCGGGGATCTGTGGCCAGGAACTGGATCGCCTTGACCACGGCCTTGTAGCGTTTCTGTTGCCCCCGGTTTTTCCGCAGTTGTTCCAGGTCGGAGAGTGCCCCGGTCGACCGCCCGTTACCAGCCGCAGCCGCTGACGGATCGTCAGCAGCAACTGCAGCAGCGGCTGGTGGCCCTGTCCTGGCAGCATCCCCGCTATGGCTACCGGCGGATTCGTGCCCTACTGGTCCAGGAGGGCTGGACGGTGAGTCGCAAGCAGGTGCAGCGCCTGCGTCGTCGGGAGGGCCTCAAGGTGCGCCCTCAGCCCAAGAAGATCCTGCGGCGGGGGGTGTCCACCGGACTGCCCACCCAGGCCCAGTACCGCAATCACGTGTGGACCTGGGACTTCATCTTCGACCGTACCGACAACGGGGGCACCCTGAAGATGATGACCTTGTTGGACGAGTATTCCCGCCAGTGCCTGGCGATCCAGGTAGAACGGCAGATCACCGCTGACCAGGTGTTGGGGGTCCTTTGGCAGGCGATGGCTACCTACGGGGTCCCCGCCTTTCTGCGCAGTGAAAACGGCTCCGAGTTTATCGCCGACAAGGTCCGGCAATGGTTCCGAACGCATCAGATCAAGACCATCTACATCGATCCGGGTAGCCCGTAGCAGAACCCCTACATCGAGAGCTTCCACAGTCGTTTCCGCGACGAGTGCCTCCTTCGGGAGGTGCTGCTCAATCTCCACGAAGCGCGGGTAGTCATCGAAGACTGGCGAGGCCAATACAACACCGAAAGACCCCATAGCCGACTGGGCTATCTCAGCCCGGAGGCGTTCCTCAATACCCATTTACTTGTATCTTTGCTTTTCGCTGAGCAAAAGGATCGATTGTGGTTAGCTTGGGAGTGTCCAGGCTGGGGAGGCCGCAATTTACTGAAGGCCTTGACCTTGTAAGTGAGATCGGCCCCCCGCCTCCTGCTGCCCATACCGAGGAGTGTCCAAGACCGCGAGTCTGAATCGACAAGCCCGGTAGGCCAGGATCAGAGGCGGGAGACCAGCAACCACAATATATCCTGGAAGGTCGCCATGCACCAAGTCAACCTGAGCGGCATCGATGTGAGTGCTGCCAGCCTGAGCGTGGAGCTAAAAAACCACGGTGGCCAGTGCCGGAAAGCCACCTTTGACAACGACCCGGTCGGGCATCGGAAGCTGATCGCCTGGTCCACCAAACGGGGGGCTCAGGCCCGGGTCTGCCTGGAGGCCACCGGGGTCTACAGCTTCGATCTGGCCTTGGCCCTGAGCCGCCATCCCCAGACCGAAGTGATGGTGGTCAATCCCCGGGCGATCAAAGCCTTTGCCGTCGCCCTGATGCAACGAGCCAAGACCGACATCGTTGATGCGGGGGTGATTCTTAGCTTCCTGGAGCGTATGCCCTTCCAGCCCTGGCAGCCCCCAGGCGAGGAGGTGCTGCAGCTACAGGCGCTGACCCGGCGGATCGCTCAGCTCAAGGTCATCGTCACCCAGGAAGGCAACCGGCTCCATGCTGACCATCATCGCCAGGTCCTGAGTCGCCAGATCAGTCAGGACATCCAGCTCCACCTGCGCCATCTGCAACGGCGCATCGAGCACCTGGAAGCTCAAGCGCTGCAGGTGGTCCAGGGCCGTCCTCAACTCCAGGAGAAATTCACCCGCCTGATTTCGGTCACCGGCATAGCCACCACCAGTGCCCTCAATCTGCTGGCCGAGCTGTTGGTCCTCCCCGAGGACCTGCAGCCCGAGCAGTGGGTCGCCCAAGCCGGTCTCGATCCGCGCCCCAGAGAGTCGGGCACCTCAGTGCATAATCCCCGCTTCATCAGCAAGGCGGGAAACAAATACCTGCGGGCAGCTCTTTACATGCCTGCCCTGGTCGCCGCCCAATATCAGCCCAACGTCAAAGCGTTTTATCAAAAACTGGTAAGGGCGGGCAAGAAGAAGATGCAGGCCCTGGTCGCGGTGATGCGAAAACTGCTACGATGCCTGTGGGGCATGCTCAAGGATCAACAGGATTTCGACGGCAACAAATTCTACCAGCTAACCTAAAAAGAGCTTGACCGAGAAGAGAGTATCTCACTTCCTGAGTGGGCCAATTCCTGGGGGCCGGTCAACCTCCTTGTGGATCACCTGATTGCGGGCATTGAGGTAGAGGCAGAGGAAGTGCTCTCGACGCTGGTCCTTGATCTCCGCCAGCAAAGGCACCGCCTCTGCCGGGCAGGAGATGGTGGGCAAGATCCCCAAACCCTGTTGCAGACCACGACGGGCCAGCTCAAAAGCAGCGACCAGCCTGCTGGCCTGACGGGGGGTGAACCGGTCGGTCAGTTCCTTGACCGGGGCGGCCATCAGCTGCTCCAGGGGGACGGTGGCCAACAGCTGGGTGGCGACCTGGGGTCTACCTCCCAGGACCACAGCCATCAACTCGGCGCTGTGCAAGGCCTCGGCCCCGTGGCTGGCCAGGCGCTGGCAGGGGTCTTCGCCGGCCAGAAAGGTGGGCGGGGCCTCGCGGACATAGAGGTGGTGCGATTGGGACATGGGATGTCTCCTTGGGTTGGGGGAAATGAAAAAGGCCACATCTCCCGTTGAGGAGTTGTGGCCTTCAGTGGTGTTGCTGTTGCCTGACGCTTTTACAAAGTCACGTCAATCTGTCTTGGATCAGGACGGCTCGGCCCTTCCGTCCGGCCCAAGCCCCCCGTGTGCAGTCATCTCGTGCTTACTTTTGCGCCTCCCTTGCGACGAGGCTTCCGACTGCCCAGCCACTTCTTGAAGGAAGCCTGACTCTCGCCAGAGGGTCTACCAGCGATCAATCCTTCGACACTGATGTCCTCGTCAATCGCCTCCCAATGAATACCCTGCCCTTTGCCGATCAGTCGCCAATTGTCGCGCTCCACTTGGGTGGCATGCACCAACCTGGGAAACCAGGCCAGTGGCACCGAAATGGTGCGCCCATCGCTCAAGTCGGCGCTCAGGGTGTCCTCGGTCACCGTCACCTCTTCGGCATTGGGGACTTCGATTTCAACCATGGAAGTAGTCATTCCAAGCCTCCACAAACTGGGGGTGGTGTTCGACTATGAGCTTCTGAATGCGGGCGATCTCTATCCGAGCGAAGCCACCACTACTTTACAGCCGGATGGGATCGAGCCAGAATTTGGCGATCTTGTCATCGCGCTCGATGTGTATGTGCAGAGGTTCATCGCCGTCTCCGGCAAAAAAGAAAAAGCGATAGGGTCCTGCCCTCAGAACGGTTGGCATTTACCTCGAATCGCCTCCCTTATGCGATGTCCACAGGTGACTCATTCAGCCTCATCGAATTTAACCGAACCTCACACCCAACCACAAGAAGGAATGGAGCCCAGGTTTGATGCACCGGGGCACTGGCGTGGATGGGGACCTCACAGGAGGATCAACGCAGAGGGGAGGTCAGCAGAGAGGGATTCGATACTATAAGCCAGTCGTTGACACAAAATTGGCACAACCGGCTCTTCTTGGGGATTTTCAGAGAGGGAATCTGCCCGCAAAAAGCCAAGGGCTCATGTGGGTGTATGCCCACACAAGCCCTTGTTATTCAAGCAGCTTTTTATCTGGCGGGAACGTGTCGGAATCGAACCGACCTAGCGGCGCTCTCGCGCCGCCACAACGGATTTGAAGTCCGCGGAGGCCACCAGGCTCCCAACCGCTCCCGCAACGCGGGGCCGGCAGGCGGGCGTGGAGAACCGGAGTGGGGCGGAATTACTCCTTGACCACCCAGAGTTTGACTGCGGCCCGCACTTCGGGATGGAGACGGATCTCGATGGTGTAGACCCCCAGGGCGCGGATGGGCTCCTCCAAGTCGATCTTGCGGCGATCGATCTCGTGGCCTGCCTCCTTGAGCAGATCGGCCACGTTCTGGGAGGTCACCGAACCGAAGAGTTTGTCCTCTTCGCCCACGCGGGCCTGGACGGTCAGCGAGGTCTTCTCCAACGCCTGGGCCAGCGCCTCAGCGGCCTTTTTCTCGCGGTCGGCAGCAGCTTCGTGTTGCCGGCGCCGCGACTCGAAGTGGGCGATATTGGCGTCGGTGGCCAACAGGGCCTCGCCGCGGGGAATGAGAAAATTGCGCGCAAAACCATTGGCGACCTTCACCACCTCGCCGGCCCGGCCCAGGCGCTCCACATCTTTCAACAGCACGATTTTCACCTGCTTCTCCTCCTGCTTACAGGCTACACTTTCCTTCGGTTTAGATCAGCTCACACATTTTGCTGGCGATCCCGCTCGGCGGCCGCCTCCTGCGAGGGGGGGTCGAGCCGGCGCCAGTCGAACCAGGTGTCCAGCAACCCCAGGCCGGCCAGCAGCAGCGCCGACAGGCCGGCGGTAAAACCCAGGGTCAGATACAGGAAACCCTCCATCCATCCCGAAACCCCCAGCCGCCAGCAACAAAACCGCACCAGCGCCAGACCTTGCAGGGCGTAGAGGGCGCCGGTTACCACCATCAGATTCAGCCCCAACTCGGCGGCCATGCCCTCGGTGCCCAGCACCAGTGCCAGGCCGGCGATCAACACCCAGATCAGCGTCTCCCAGGGGCGCCAGAACCGAAAGGGAATGGCCGGGGGCAGCGCGATCTTCAGCCGGCTGCCACCCACCTGCCCCAACCGGTACATCAGCACCGCAATAAAAAGAACAAAAAGAAATTCAGTGGCGGGTTGGAGCCGCAGCCCCATTTCGACCACTTGGGAAACCGTGTATCCTTCTTCGAGCTTGAGCCCCATGGCCTCCAACTGGCCGGCCACCTGGGCCACCAGCTCCTCCCGGGGTTCTTTGGAGGCCAGCAACAGCATCCCCGCCTGCATCACGCCCGGCAGGCTGGCCAGCGCCACGATCTTGCCGTAACTGCGCTGCCGCTCCACCTGCCAGCCGGCCAGAAGACCGGCCAGGGGCGCCACGGCCAGAATCGGCGACAGCTCCAGCCCGGCGATCACCGCCAAGGGCAGGGCTACCAGCCCGGTGCGCCACAGGCCAAAACGCCGGCAGGCCAGCAGGGTTGCGGCGCCCAGGGCGGCCATGCCGCCCACGCTACCCAGGAAGGACAGAAAGAGCATGCGCAACCCGCCGGTGGCGGATCTCTGCCCTCAGCCTCAGGGAGCCGGAGCTTCTGCCGCAGGCTCTTCGGCGGCCTCCTCGGCAGCAGACTCATCCCTGCCGCCCTCGTCGGAAGCGCCGGCTTCGGGACCTCGTTGCCCATCGCGGCTGCCGAATCTGCCCCCAGGGCCCCCAGGGCCCCCGGGACCGCGCGGGCCTCTGGGCCGCTCCTCACGCGCCTGCAAGAGCACGTCGGCGGGCAGTTGCGGCACCCTCAGGAAAGCGCCTTTGACGGCGACCAACTGGTAGCGCAGAATACCTTCGTCGAGTTTCAGCTCGCGGTGCAGGGCATCGAGTAAGCCTGCCTCGCCGGTGAACTGGAACAGCACGTAATAGCCCTGCTGCCGCCGCTTCATCGCCACCGAAGTGTAAGCCAGCTTGCGCATGCCCCAGCGGTCGATGTGGGCCACCTCGGCGTCCTTCCCCTTGAGGAAGGTCTCGTACTTGGTCACCTCTTCCTCGAGTTGTTTCTCCCCCAGCTGCGGGTCGAGGATGCAGACCAGTTCGTAGTTTTTCTTCATGCCCATCTCTTTCGGGTTGGTTGTTGGATCAAAAACAACTCGAAGCTCAGCTGCACACCCCTGGCCGCCTCAGACCAGCGCGGCCAAGCCATTAAACTGGTTCATCGCCTTGTCGACCCCTTCGCGGGTGCACAGCTCAATGGCCTGACATGCCCGCACCACCAGGTCGCCAACCGGCTCCGCTGCCCCGAAGGGGCCCAGCACATACTCGATGTCGTCGGTCCCAGACGGCGGGGCGCCGATGCCCAGACGCAGGCGCGGCACCTGTGCGGTGCCCAGGTGCTCCAGCACCGAAGCCAGGCCGTTGTGGCCCCCATCGCTGCCGCCCCGCCGCAGGCGCAGGCGGCCGAAGTCGAGCAGAAAGTCATCCAGCAGAACCAACACCTCATCGGGGGCAAAACCCAGCCGCCGCTGGAAGGCAGCCACCGCAACCCCGCTGCGGTTCATGTAGGTCTGCGGCTTGACCAGCACCAACTCCTGGCCGGCCAATTGCACCTGAGCCGCCTGGCTGTGGTCCTGCTCTGCCCATCGCCCCCCACCCTGGGCAACCAGGTGATCGACGACAATAAAACCGATGTTGTGGCGGGTCGGCGCGTAGCGCGGACCCGGGTTGCCCAGGCCGACGACGAGCCGCAAACTCAGCTCTTGGACGGGGCCTCGCCGCCCTGGCCTTCAGCCCCTGCCGCCTCGGTCTCGGCAGTGGTCGCCACCACCACCCGCGGGGCGAGCACGCTGACAATGGTCACGCCCGGATCGGTGATGATGCGGCCTTCCTGGTCCAGCAGGTCCCGCACGTGGATGCTCTGGCCCACCTCCAGATCGGTGATGTCGATCTCCAGGCGAGAGGGCAGTTCGGAAGCCAAACACTCCATCTCGGCCAGGGTCAGGGTCTGCTGCAGTGCCCCGCCACCGGTGCGCACGCCGGCCGGAACCCCCTTGGTGACAATGGGCACACTGATGCGCAGCTTCTCCTCGGGATCGACCCGCAGCAGGTCCACGTGCATGATCTCGCCGCGGACCTTGTGGTACTGAATCGCGCGGACCACGGCGCGCTCTGGGACCGCGCTGCTGCCCACCTCGACCATGAAGACCGCGTTCTGGCCGCCCTGGCCCAGGGCCCGCTCGAGGGTGCGGGCCTCGGCCTTGAAGCAGAAGGGATCCTGGGTATGCCCGTAGATGACGCCCGGCAACATGCCGGTCAGACGGCGCAGCCGGCCCACCGAACCCTTGCCCTTTTCCTCGCGGGGCTGGACCTGCAGGGCAATCTCTTCGCGTTTGAAGATCTCCAGCTGCACGGAAATCGATGCCATAGAAACCATCTCCTCAAAAAGAACTGCGGGCACCAGACGCGCAACGGCGGCGCGCGATGCGGTCGCCAGTCAAAAAATTTGGCTGCCCGGCAAGGACTCGAACCTTGATAGACGGAACCAAAATCCGTCGTCCTACCAATTGAACGACCAGGCAACCAGAAACAGGGAATGTCGCTGCGGGTCGACCTGCTCTCAGGCAGGTACACAAAAAAACGACCGGTATCCTCTGGCTCCCAGGCCTTGATGGGCCTGCAGAGCGGCAACCCGGTCGTCGAATATGCCGTATACGGTAGAACCGCTGCCCGACATGGAGCAGATCTGCGCCCCCGCCAGGCTCAGGTGGGTGCGCACTTCTGCGACGATGGGATTGGCGCGTTCGACCAGCTCTTGGAAATCGTTCTCCACAACCGGGAACAGGGCTGTGCCTGCGACGCGCCCGCCGCTCAGGGAAGTGATAAAAGTAAGATAGGGCGAGGTTTGTGTCAAGCTGGGCTTCACCTGGCCATAGGCCCAGGCCGTGCTCACCGCCACCCCGGGATAGACCAGCACGTAATAGACCTCCCCTTCCCAGCGCAATGGGGTGAGCAACTCGCCGCGCCCCTGGGCCAGGGCCGTGCCACCTTCGAGCAGAAAAGGCACATCCGCTCCCAGTTGGTCCGCCAATCGGAGCAATTCCTCCCTGCCCAGAGGAGCACCGCAGAGCCGGTTGAGGCCGCGCAGGGCCGCGGCGGCATCGGCGCTGCCCCCGCCCAGGCCGGCGCCCATAGGGATGTGTTTCTCTAGATCGATGTGGAAGCAGGGACCCGGAGCTGGCAACCGACTCCTGAACAGCGCCGCAGCTCTGAGCACCAGGTTGTCCGGCCCGGTGGACAGGGCGGGGTCGGAGCAGCTGAGCTGGTCCTGTCCTGCCGCAAAAAACCGCAACTGGTCGGCCAGGTCCACGCTCTGCATGATGGTGCAGAGGTCGTGGTACCCGTCGGGCCGGCGGCGCAGTATTTTCAGGCCGAGATTGATCTTGGCCCGGGCCGTCTCGCGGTGTACTTCCTCTCCGGCAAACCGATCCATCGCTTGACCTCTTCTGGGGTATTTCCTATTAATTAAGGTTCTACTGCTTCCCAGCGACAGTTTCTGGGCCAGTACCCAGACCTCCAGAGGCTTATCTATGGATATCGCCTTCCTCCGTCAGGTGGCCCTTTTCGCAGGTCTCCAGGACGATCAGCTGCGGGCCTTGGCCAAGGTGACCGTCACCCGCGCCTTTTCCAAGGAGAGTTTCATCATCCTGGCCGACGAGGAGGGGGACGCCCTCTTCCTCATCGCCAAGGGCCAGGTGAAGGTCAGTCTGGTCAGCGAGGACGGCTGCGAGGTGATCCTCTCCCTGCTGGGACCTAGGGCGGTCTTCGGGGAACTGTCGCTGCTCGACGGCAAACCGCGCTCGGCCAACGTGGTGGCCACCGAAGACACCGAACTGATGATGCTGCGGCGCTCCGATTTCCTGCAACTGCTCCACCGGGTGCCCCAGATCGCCATCTCCCTGCTGGCCGAATTGGCCGCGCGCCTGCGCAAAACCGACCGCAAGATCGAGGGCCTCGCCCTGCTCGACGTGACCAGCCGCATCTCGGAAACCCTGTTGCAGTTGGCCAGCGAGCAGGGCAGCGATACCCCCCAGGGGGTCATCCTGCGCAGCCGCCCCACCCATCAACAGCTGGCCAATATGTCGGGAACCACCCGCGAAACGGTTTCCCGGGTGCTCAAAAGACTCGAAATCCAGGGCTATATCTCCTGCAAGGGCCGCACCATCACTATCTTGCGGGAAGAGCACTGGAAGGATCCTCCGGCCAGACCCCGGCCATGAAGAAACAGACACAGCGCTTTGTGTTGCTCACCCAGAATCCCACCCTGGCGGAGACCTGCAAGAGCGCCTGGACCGCCGACCGCTGCCATCTGGTCGAACTGCCCGACACCGGCCTGCTGCCGCCACTACTCGAACGCGGGGTCGATCTGGTAGCGGTGGATCTGGCCCTGCCCGCCCCGATCCTCGAAAGCTGCGCCGCGGCCCTGAGCCGGCACCGCGAACTGCCCCTGCTCCTGCTGGGCGCGCCGGCCCCCTGGCACGCGGTCTCGCGGGGTAATCCTCTAGAAGAAGTACTCGACCCGCCCTTTGTGGTGGAACGGTTGCGCCAGGCTGCCGAGCGCCTCCTGGACAAGAGCCGCCTGCTCTACGGCCGGCTGGTGGGGCGCTCGGAGACCATGCAGGAGCTGCGCGAGCGTATCCTGCGCCTGGCGCCCACCGCCCTGACCGTGCTGCTGACCGGCGAAAGCGGCACCGGCAAGGAGGAGGTGGCCCGCGCCCTGCACCAGCTCAGCCCGCGCCGCGACCAAGCCTTCAAGGCCATCAACTGCGCGGCCATCCCCGAGAACCTGTTGGAAAACGAACTCTTCGGCCACGAGCGCGGCGCCTATACCGATGCACGCGCCCAACACCAGGGGCTCTTTGAACAGGCCGAAGGCGGCACAGTTTTTCTCGATGAGATCGGCGAGATGTCCCGGGCCGCCCAGGTGCGATTGCTGCGCGTGTTGGAGGAGCGGGAAATCACCCGCATCGGCGGGGCAGCCGCCATCCCGGTGGACGTGCGCGTGGTGGCGGCCACCAACCGAAACCTTCAACAAGCCATGGCCCGGGGGGAGTTCCGCCGCGACCTGTACCACCGGCTCAAGATCGCCGAGTTGGTGCTGCCGCCCCTGCGCCAGCGGCGCGAGGACATCGCCCTGTTGATCGAGCATTTTGTCGGCGAATTCGTCCCTCAGCGCCAGACCCCTTTTGCCGGTTTCACCGCCGCTGCCCTGGAGCTGCTGGGCGAATACGACTGGCCCGGCCATGTGCGCGAGCTGCGCAACCTGGTCGAACACCTGGTCTTTCTCGGGCCGCCGGGCCAGGTCGAACCCCACCACCTGCTGCCCCATCTGGAACGGGTTCCTGCCGTGGAACGCTCGTTGCCGGTGCCGGCGCCCCGGGGCACCGATCAGACCGAACGCGAGTTGATCTATTTTGCCCTGCTCGACCTGAAACGCGAGGTCTCGGAGTTGCGCCGGCTGGTCGAGGAGCGGCTGGTGAACGCCCCGCCGCCGCTGAGCCGGCCGGTCTATACCGTCGAGGAACCCGAGGTCAAACCCGCCCCCGCCGAGCCGCCCCACCCCGAGGCCGGCACCGAGGTGCGCCCACTGCGCGACCTGGAGCAGCACGCCATCGCCCAGGCCCTGCAGGCAGCCAAAGGCAACCGCCGCCAGGCTGCCCAGCTCTTGGGTATAGGCGTGCGCACCCTGTACCGCAAACTAGACGAGTACCACCTCAAATAGGCCTGCGCGTGAAGCTCTCCGAGAACAGCGTGACCAATCGTTGCCCCTCCCTGTTGCTGGCCCTGCTGCTGGGCGTGTGCCTGGTTCCCAGCCCCAGCGCCGGCCAGGACAGACTTAGCAAACGCGAGCTCCAGTCCCTAGATCTGCTGAGTAGGGCCTTCCGCCAGGTCTATCACGAGGCCGCCCCCACGGTGGTGCTGGTCAACACCAAGCAGGAATTGGTCATCCAGCGCGAACTACCCCCCTCCCATCCGCGCGAACTGAGCGGCCTGGGCTCTGGGGTGCTGGTCAGCCCAGACGGCTACATCCTGAGCAACCACCACGTGGTCGAAAACGCCGATACCATCAGCGTTACCCTGCACGACCGCCGGGTTTTTCCCGCCCGGTTCATCGGCTCCGATCCGCTGATCGATATCGCCCTGCTTAAGATCGACGCCCAAGGCCTGCCCAGCGCCACCCTGGGCCGGTCGGATCAGTTGCAGATCGGCGACTGGGTGCTGGCCATCGGCCACCCTCTCGGTATGGGCTCCACCCTGACCCACGGCATCGTCAGCGCCCTCGACCGGCAGAGCAATATCCTCAGGGAACAGTACAGCATCGAGAGTTTCATCCAGACCAACGCGGTCATCAATCAGGGCAATTCGGGTGGGCCGCTGCTCAACCTGCACGGCGAGGTGGTGGGCATCAACACCGCCATCTCCACCCCCACCGGATACTTCATCGGCTACGGCCTGGCCCTGCCCATCGACCTGGCCCGGGAGGCGATGCAGGACCTGATTACCCAGGGCCGGGTGGTGCGCGGTTTCCTGGGCATCGCCATGGACAACGTCACCCCGGAACTGATCACCCGCGAAGGGTTGGGGCTGGCCCAGCCCCGAGGGGTGTACATCAGCTCGGTATCCGGGCCGGCGCTGCGCGGCGGGCTGGCCGGCGGCGACGTGCTCCTGAGGGTGGAGGGCCGGGAGGTGGATCATCCCAACCAGGTCCAGACCCTCATCTACAGCAAGGATCCAGGCGACACCGTGGCCGTCGAACTCCTGCGCCGCGGCGACCGGCTGCGGCTGGCGGTGATCCTGGGCGAACGCCAGGACGACCAGCACCTGGCCCAGGGCCAGCGCCGCCTCCTCGACCTGGGCTTGGCCGTGCGCGAACTGGGCACCGCAGAAGCCGCTCAGCTCGGCTTCACCTCCCAGGTGGCAGCACAGCTGGGGTTTGCCGCCAGCGAGCGACCGGTGGTGATCAGCGAGGTGCGGCCCGAGGGAAGCGCCGCTTCAAGAGGTCTGCTGGCCCACGATGTGATCACCGGGGTGGACCAACAGCGGGTCTCCTCGCTGGAGGAACTCAACCGGCTGGTCGCCGGCCTCGAACCGGGCAAGGCGGCCCTCTTCTGGGTGTGGCGCCGCGACCAGGGGGTCGATGTGCGGTCCCTGAAGATCTCCCCCTAACCAGAGAGCAGGTCCGCCATGGCCATCGATCTGGGCGGCGCCGACGCCCTGCTGCTGCTGGGCGACAGTGAGCGCAACACCGACCTCTACTATGCCACCCGTTTCCGCGCCCCCGGCTCCTTCATCTTCCTATGGACGTCCCAGGCCAAGATCGCGGTGATGAGCGACCTGGAGTTGGACCGCGCCAAAGCCCAGGCCCAGGTGGACCAGGTGCTCTCCCACTCTGCCTTTGTCGAAGCCCTGCGCCGCCAGGGCCACGAACACCCCGCCAATCATCAGGTGTTGCTGGCAGTGCTGGGCGAACTGGGCCTGAAACGGCTGCTGGTGCCCGCCGAGTTTCCCTTTTCCTTGGCCGACCAGCTGCGCCAGACCGGCATCGAACTCCAGACCGGGCCCACGCCCCTCTTGCCCCAGAGGCAGTTCAAGACCCCCGAAGAGCTGCAGGCCATCCGCCGCTCCCTGCACGCCGCCGAGCAGGGCATGGAGGCAGCCATCGAGGCGCTGCGCCAGGCGAACGTGGGCGATGACCAGATCCTCCATGCCGAGGGCCAGGTGCTCACGGCCCAGCGCCTACGGCAGCTCATCCACCACCGCCTGCTCGACGAGGACTGCACTGCCCAGCGCACCATCGTCGCCTGTGGCGAACAGGGTTGCGACCCACACCAGGAGGGCCACGGCCCGCTGCGGGCCAACCAGACCCTTATCCTCGATATCTTTCCGCAGTCTGCCCTGAGTGGCTATTTCGGCGACATCACCCGCACGGTGGTCAAAGGCCGGGCTCCCGAACCGGTGCGCCGACTGTACGAAACCGTGCAACGAGGCCAGCAGTTGGCCCTCGAACAGATCCGCGCCGGTGCCGAGGGCACCCAGATCCACCAGGGGGTGCAGGACTACTTCACCGCTCAGGGCTATGCCACCGGAGAGCAGGACGGCCAGCTCCAGGGTTTCTTCCACAGCACCGGTCACGGCCTGGGCCTGGATATCCACGAGTCTCCTCGCATCGGCCCGCGCTCCCCGGCCCTGCAGGCGGGCCAGGTGGTGACCGTGGAGCCGGGTCTCTACTACCGAGGGCTGGGCGCGGTGCGCCTGGAGGATGTAGTGTTGGTGAAGGAGGATGGCTGCGAGTTGTTGACCACCTATCCCAAGTTTTTGGAAGTCTGACGGCCAGCGAAGTGTTTTGACCTCGCCCATCACCCTCGACGCTCTCCGCTTCTTCCGCACTGCCCCAGGCGCTGAGCTGCTGGCCGAAGCCGCACCGCTGGCCGGCGACGAACTGCGGGCCAGCCAGATCCTGCGGGCCCGTTTCCCCGCCGACCTCTGCCGCGCCGCGTTGGCCCTGGTGCAACTGCGCCAGGCGGCATGCGAGAAGTTCTCCCTGGCTGACCACATGTACTTCGACCGCGAGGGCCTGGAGATGGCCTCGCGCGAGGAGATCAGCACCTATAGGGCCGCCCGTTTCCAGCCGGGCCAGGTGGTCGCCGACCTGGGCTGCGGTATCGGCGGGGATCTGCTGGGCCTGGCCGCCCGCTGCCAGGTGCAGGCCGTCGAACTGGACCGGGCCCGGCTGGAGATGGCCCGCCTGAACCTGGAGGCCGCCGGCCTGAGGGCCGCGCTGATCCAGGCCGACCTGTGTCGTTTTCCGGTCCGGGCCGATGCGATCTTCCTCGATCCGGCGCGGCGCCACGATGGCCGGCGGGTGCGCAGCGGCGAGGACTACACGCCTCCCCTCTCCTTTGTCCAGGAACTCCGGCGCTTCACCCCGGCGGTGGCGGTCAAGGTCGCCCCTGGCATCGACGAAGCCGAGTTGCCCGGCGACTGCGAGGTGGAGTTCATCTCGGCCGGCCAGCAGTGCCGCGAGGCTGTGCTCTACTTTGGGCCCCTGGCCAAAGCGGGCCGGCGGGCCACCGTCCTGCCAGGGCCCCACAGCCTGGTCAGTGCCCCTGGTGCCACTGTGCCGGTTGCCCCACCCGGCAGCTTTGTCTACGATCCCGACCCCGCCCTGGTGCGGGCGCACCTGCTCGACGAACTGGCGCGGAAGCTGGATGCCTGGAAACTCGACCCCCAGATCGCCTATCTCAGTAGCGCCGCGTTGACACCTTCTGTTTTTGCGCGGGCCTATCGCGTCCATGCCTGCCTGCCCTTCAATCTCAAACGGCTGCGCCGCGCGCTCATCCAAGAGGGTATGTACGCGGCCGAAATCAAGAAACGGCGCTTCCCCATCGAGCCCCAGGAACTGCGCCATCTGCTCGATCTTCCCAGCCAGGGACAGGGAGTTACCCTGATCCTGACCAAGCTGGCTGACCGACCCTTCGTGTTCATTTGCATTTCGGCGGGGAAATGAACAGATTCTAGTGCGCCTCGGATTGGGACGTTTGTGTCTCGGTGGTTTTTGAGTATCGGGACTCACGCGCCACAGTGCGAGCCGTATACTTGTAGCGGGGATCTTAATATTTGAATTAATTTCCTCTGATTATCAAAGCCCTGGTCAGTGTTTCTCTTTGGCGTTACACCGTGGCACAGTTATTGATGAAGGGATCCCCGGGATTTCTTCAGCACAGGAGGTGTGCAGCATGAAAAAGTACCAGTTCCTCTTCGGCTCCCTGGTGATCGCCGCCGGCCTGATCTACCTCTTTGCCAGCGGGGTGCAGCAATCGGCTGCCATGCACCTGACGCTCCCGGCACTGATGGCGCAACTGGGCCACAAGGACTTCAAGGGTCAGCGGCTGCAGTTGGGCGGGGGCACCGTGGTGCCCGGTTCGATCAAATGGGACGAATACCACCATCGCCCAGAGTTCACTATCACCGACGGGGAACACACCCTCCAGGTGCGCTATACGGGCAGCACGGTCCTTCCCGATACCTTCAAGGACAAGGCCATCGTGGTGCTGGAAGGCCATTATAAATCCGACCAGCAGTTCTTCGACGCCCAGGTGGTTTTTGCCAAGTGCCCC
>SXGU01089066.1_pt1 | contig 15297 bp, 16 predicted proteins | sample 3174531 | NCBI WGS metagenome assembly SXGU01 (sample SAMN11356863, study PRJNA531348) | freshwater metagenome | isolation source: freshwater sample F1-140 | place: China: Fuxian Lake, Yuxi | collected 2017-12-25
CGTGGGCGCGCGCGGCGAGATCCTTGTGGACGCCCAGATGCGCACCAACCTGCCGAACGTCTACGCCATCGGCGATGTCGTTGGCGGCAAGCTGCTGGCCCACAAGGCCGAAGAAGAAGGCGTCGTCGCGGCGGAGGTGATCGCGGGCCACCGTGCGGCCATGCATCACCACAACATGCCGTCGGTGGTCTACACCTGGCCCGAGATCGCCTCAGCGGGACTCGCTGAGCACGAGGTGAAGGCGAGCGGGCGCGCCTACGTGGCCGGGAAGTTCCCCTTCTCCGCAAATGGACGGGCCCGCACCATGGGCGAGCCGTCGGGCTTCGTGAAGTTCATCTGCGACGCCTCCACACACGAAGTGCTTGGCTGCCACATGATCGGGCCAAACGTCAGCGAACTGATGGCGTCGATTGTCGTCGCGATGGAGTTCCGTGCGAGCGCGCACGATATCGGTGAGACCGTGCACGCCCACCCGACGCTCTCCGAAACAGTCAAGGAAGCGGCGCTCGCCGCGTTGGGCCGGGCGATCCACACATAACGGAGCACGAGCCAATGTCGATTGGAGCTTTCGTGAAACGGGTCTATCACGCATTGGTCCCGCTCGCCGTGAGACGCCGGCTGCGTGTCTCCCGTTTTTCGGCGCCCCGCCGGGCGCGGGCCGCTCTCTGGCGCAGGACCGGGGGCCGAGTCGCCGCCGGGCCGCTCAAGGGACTCCGCCTTGCGGGAGACGTTCCGGACGACTGTTTCGGCGCCGCGTTGCTGGGCGCCTACGAGTGCGAAACCCACGAATGGCTCGAAGAGCAGGTAGGTAAAGGCTGGCCTCACGTGGTCAATATCGGCAGCAGCGAAGGCTACTACTCCGTGGGACTGGCGCTCCGACTGCCGGGCGCGACGGTGCACGCCTTTGAGATGGACGCCGCCCTGCGCGAGGTCGGCGACGAAGCTGCGCGGCGCAACGGCGTGCGCAACGTTGTTTCACACGGGACCGCCACCCCGTCAGTGCTCGCGGCGCTACCTATTGAACGCGCCCTGGTACTCTCCGACTGCGAAGGCGCGGAGCAGGAACTCATTGACCCGGCCTCGGTTCCGTGGATGATGCATTCGGCGCTGTTGGTCGAACTGCACGATGTCCCTGCACCGGGAATCGAAGACACCCTTCGGCGGCGCTTCGCCCGTACCCATGACATTTCCATTGCCACCCAGCGTCCGCGGGACGCCGCAGAATGGGCACGCAAGACGCAGGTAAGCCTTGACGACGCGCGGATTCTGCTTGCCGAGCTACGACCTCAGGATGGAGTCCACGTCGATAGCAGCTGGATGCTGCTCACTCCGCGTCTGGAAGTCGCCGAGCCTCAGACCAGGTAGCGCTCGCGAAGGATCCGCTGGTGATGCCGCTCGTGGCCTGCGATGATGAACGCAATGGCCCGCGCAGAGACGGGATTGTTGCTGGCCGTTCCGCGCTGGGTCCAGGCCGCCGGCTCGATCGACTCCACGAGCATCAGCGTTGAGGCACGCACTGTCGCGAACTCAAGGAGCAGACTTGGGAGCGTGCGCGCATTCGCTCCTGACCGCGGAACCCAATCGTCCTGCTCGAACCCCGGCAGCGGCGTTGCATCACCCCGGGCGATGCGGAGGAGGCGGTAGCCGAACACCCGCTCAGTATCGACTATGTGGAGCACCGATTCCTTGAGTGTCCACTTGCCCGCGCCATCGGCCTGCCCGGCACGCTCCTCTGACACGCCGGAGAGCATCGCGAGGGTTTCGCTGAGCTGCAGGCGCAGGTGTTGCCGCACATCACCGTCGGGCACGAGCGAGATGTAGTTGCCGTAATAGGGCGCGTACTCGTCGGTGGCTGGACGTTGCAGCATCGGCCAAGTCCTGAATCGGGGAAACGAAAGAGGCGGAGAGGAATCGTATTCCTCTCCGCCCCAACTGCCAATGGCAACGCGCGCTGGGCTCAGCCCTGCTTGCGAATCGCCTCCATGATGGCGCCCGAGATTGGCGTGGGCGTCCGCATCCGGCGGCGGCGGTCGGTCTCCGACTGCACCGCGCTCCAGATCTCGTAGCCTCCAGCCGCTTTCAGTTCGCGATCGTCCACCTGCTCGCCGTCGAGCCAGGCGTGGATGATCGCAGGCGTGTGCGCCGCCGCGACCGGCACTTCTCGGTCGGTGGCCGGGTCTTCGTGCCGATTCGTCTGCGCCCCAGTGGTGGGCTCGACGTGGGGATCCAGGTTGTCGTGCATCATGCCGCTCGCTCCTCCAGCAACTTTTGCAGCGCCTCGCGGGCGCGGTGGACACGCATCTTCAGGGCACCAACCGTCGTCTCCAGCAGCTCGGCCATATCCTCGTACGAGCGGCCTTCAACGTGCTTCATCAGAAACGCCTCACGCAGAGACGCCGGTAGAGCCGCGAGCGCCTTATCCAGGTCGCCACGCAGCTCACCCCGTGCGAGCTCTTCATCAGGGGTCTCGTATCCAGACGGTTGATCGTCCTCTTCGTAACTGAGATGGGTCCGGCGGATGTTCTTCAGCCAGTCCTTGCACCCGTTGGCCACGATCCGAAAGACCCAGGCATCGAAGCGTCCCCGCACCTCGCCGAGGTGCTGGTAGGCCTTGATAAAGGAGTTCTGAAGGATGTCGGCGGCATCGTCTGGACTGCCGGTCATCCCTACCGCATGGCGGTAGAGGGGGTCGCTGTATCGGGCGATCAGGATCCCGAAAGCGTCGCGGTCGCCAGAGAGGATGCGGTCGATGACGGCCTGGTCGGCATCGATCTCTGGTTCCTGCGGATCGGCTGGGACAGTTCTCACGACGCTAGTGTAATCACAGATGCGCCGTGAGGACAGACCCGATTTCATCAAACGGGCTTTCACATACGACTGACGAGCACACCCACCGCGGGGTCACGGGCAGGGTTGGGGACGCAACTCCTTCGTCGGCGCCGGGTCCACCGGCAGGCTGAATCCATATCGGCTGTTGACGGCACCGATCACGGCGTTGGCGATCGCGCGTTGGCCTTCGACGCCCGGGTGGATGCCGTCGAGCGAGAGTTTGTAGCCGTATGGCAACAGGCAGCCCATCTGGTCGCGCGGCTTGTATCCGCCAGCTTCGATCGCCATTCCGGAATACACGGGATCCAGATCCGCGAACGCCCAGCCCCGTGCCATTGCGACCTGGTTCAGCCTGACGTTCATCTGCGTGACGGCGCTCGCGATCAGCGCGACGTCCGCGGGCGTCAGGACCTTGTCCGCCACGCCCGGCATGTCGGCACAACTGAGGGTTTGTGGCGCGCCAGTCGCGATCGCGCGCAACACCGCCGCCGGAACTGCCGGCGCCGCGTGGATGAGATTGGGACTCGTCGCGCAGTCGGCGGCGAGGGTCACACCAAACTCAGCCAGCGCGGCGCGTTCGGCCCACAGCGCCGATGCGAGCCGGAATGCCGGCATCGACGTCACTGGCGGGATCGAAACGATCACGACCTGCGACTTGGTTTTGGCGATACTGTCGGCTACCGCGTCGAACGCTGCGTTGAACAGGGAAGCCGGGATAAGCGTCCACGGCGATTGCTGCGTGTACGATGCCGCGACGACCACCGACCCGGTCGTGGCCGCACGGATGACTTCGCCGAGCCCCAGCTCAATCGCCACAAAGCTCGGAGACTGCACCAGCGCCGCAGTCACCTGCGATTGCGTGTTGGCCAGCACCAGCGGATAGCGGAAGCGGTCACCGGCGTCGAAGACCGTTGGCGTGGTCGCCACCAGCTTCGGCGTGAGATGCACTGCGGACCATGCCGTTGCACCCGGCAGGGATAGGTTGTCGGCCGGAAGCGTGATCACAGCGCCGGCGCCCGCGCACGTCGTGTCCGCAGCGGTGGCGGCTGTTCCGGATAGCCAGCGACCGACGATGAGCGGAGCCACGAGGGGCGGCGAGCACCCCGGCGAGCGAAAGACGGGCTGGCGGAGCGACGTCTCTGCGCGGGAAGCGATGATCAGAGGCCAGGCCACGGCTTGCGACGCAGCGACAATCCCGCCGGATTGCGTACCCGCGGCCACGGCACCGCCGATCACGGAGAAGCGCGCAAACGCGTCGGCCCCCGGTGGCGCATGAATCCGCGCCGCGGACGGTTCGCACGCCGCTACGAGCAGCAGCGTCGCGGCAGTGGTCAGTGCGAGGCACTTATGCACGACTGAACGCCTCCCAGCCATGCTCGCGAACGAGCGCATTGTGTTCACCAAGTCGCGGCGGTGGTCGTCGGATCTGCGCGGGTGGTTGCGGAGCAATGCCGGTCAGCGGCGATGTTGGCACGCTTGCCAGCGCCTGCTGGACAGAACGGACCCGGCCCGCCGGCACGCCAGCGTCGCGGAACGCCGCAAGCACCTCGTCGCACTCGCGGCCGCGCATCGCGTCGGCGATCAGGCCGACAACGTGACCGCGATGCGCCTGTCGGCCCGCGTTATTCGCAAAGCGCGCGTCCGCGAGTGCCGGCACGCCCAGCACGGCGGTCAGCGAGGAATATTGGGCGTCATTTCCCACGGCAATGACGACCGAGTCCGTGCGCGTATGAAAGAGTTCGTACGGAACAAGGTTGGGGTGCGCGTTGCCCCATCGCCGGGCTGGCGCTCCTGATGCGATAACGTTTTGCCCGACGTTCATCAGCGCGCCCACAGCGGTCTCGTAGAGCGAGACCTTCACGTGACGCTCCACGGTCAGGCCACCCCGCACACCCATCACGGCCGCGAGCACGGCGCCCACGGTCTCTTTCCCGGTGAGAATATCGGCCAGCGCCACGCCGGCCTTCATTGGGTCGCCCGATGGTTCACCCGTAATTGACATCCAACCCGCTTCGGCCTGCACGACATAGTCGTACCCCGGGCGACTGGGTTCGCTCGCAAATCCGGCAATCGTGCACCAGACCAGGCGCGGATGCTCGGCGAGCAGCGTCGCAGCATCAAGACCGCGGCGTGTGAGCGCGCCGGGAAGAAAGTTCTCGATCACGACGTCGGCCGACGCGGCTAGTCGCCGAAGCAGCGCGATATCGCCATCGCTCGTGAAGTCGGCGAGCATGCCCAGCTTGTTTCGATTGCAGCAGAGGTAGTACGCACTCTCTCCCCGTTCATCAAACGGAGGCCCCCAGCCGCGCGACTCATCACCGGCACCGGGGCGCTCGACTTTGAGCACATGGGCGCCCAAGTCACCGAGCTGCATCGTGGCCAGCGGGCCAGCGAGAACTCTGGTGAGGTCCAGCACGCGTAGGCCAAATAAGGGTAGATGGCTCATTTATGGTGTTATAGTGTCTTTTTTGTGACGCTAGTCATGAGTCGAATACCGCCAAATACATGCGAAATCTGTGCGAATTAGCAGTGAGAATTGGGTCGATCTGAGTGCTCTCAACCGCTTGCCCCGCAACACTATTTCCATATACTTGCGGGTTCACGTTTTGTGGTTTTCTCGCGTCCTTAGTGATTGTATGCCCGATAAGACTCCATCAGCAGCTCGCCCAGCTTCGCCAGCCGCACCGACCACCTCGGCTCCGGCCGCCCACGGCGGGACGACGCTCCCGGTTCGCCGGCATCCAGGGCATCGGGGCGCTGACGTTCGCGACACCGTAGCCGAAATGGCGGCAAAGGCGCACGAGATCAGCCTCGAGGCTGGAAGCAAGATGGCAGCCGCGATGAAGGATGTCATCAACGCTGCGGCGGGGATCTCCGGATTCTCGATTGAAAGCGCGCGCGACTTGGCAATGTTCATGGTGCGCCGCAGCCAGATGACACAGGACGAGGCTGAAAAGCTGCTCGCCTCAGCTGAAGAAGCGTCGGCGAGGAATCGCAAGGCCAAGAAGCCCGCGGCCCCGTCGGCCGCAGCGCCCTCCGCGAAGAAGTCTGCCCCGAAGCCGACTCCCGCAAAGAAGGCGGCAAAGCCCAGCGCCAAGAAGCCCGCGCCGAAGAAGCCCGCGCCGAAGAAGCCCGCGCCGAAGAAGCCCGCGCCGAAGAAGTAGGACCGGGCGCGGCGCCATCCGATGCAGCCGGCGCTCGCACCTGGCGACGCCATTGCGCTCACCCGCGCGATGGTCGCCATTGATTCACGCAACCCATCGCTCGTCGCCGGCGGCCCCGGTGAGGGCGCCTGTGCGCGCTTTCTGGCACGGGTACTACGCGAGTGGGGATTCCGCGTGGAGTTGCAGGAAGTCGCCGCGGGGCGGCAGAACGTCGTCGCGCGCATCGGCACGCCGGGAGGCAGGGCCCTCGTATTGAACGGGCACCTGGACACGGTCGGCGTGGAGGGAATGGTGCATCCCCCGTGGGATCCCGACCTGCGCGATGACCGCCTGTATGGTCGCGGCTCGGCGGATATGAAGGCGGGCGTCGCCGCGATGTGCGCAGCGGCCTGGCGCGCTGCGCAAGACGGCATCGCCGGTGAGGCGATCATCGCTGCCGTCGTTGACGAGGAATACGAGAGTATCGGCACGCGCGCCCTGATGGACCACGGGCTCGTCGCCGACGCGGCGATTGTCACGGAACCAACGCGCCTCACGATCTGCCCGGCGCACAAGGGCTTTGTCTGGGCCGACCTCGATGTGCGCGGCGTCGCGGCGCACGGGAGCCGGTACGATGTGGGCGTTGACGCTATCGCGCTCGCTGCGCTCGTGATCGCCGACCTCGAGGCCTATCAGGCGCGCGTGCTGACAGCGCGCTCGCACCCGCTTCTCGGACGCCCGTCGCTCCACACGTCATTCATCCGCGGCGGCATCGGGCTCTCGACATACCCGGATAGCTGCACCGTCCAGTTCGAACGCCGCACGATCCCCGGCGAACGCCCCGCCGACTTTATTCGCGAACTGGAGGAATCGGTCGCGCGGGTGCGGGCCGCGCGTCCCGAACTGGATGCGACCGTTATACCCGGGTTTTCTCAAGAGCCAAACGATGTTCCCGCCGACGCCCCAATCGTTCGCGCAATCGCCGGCGCGCTGCGGGCACAGCATCGCGAACCGGCTATCGAGGGGCTCTCCTGCTGGACCGACGCCGCGATTTTCAGCGCGGCGGGAATTCCGGCCGTCTGTTTTGGGCCGGGCGATATCGCGGTGGCGCACGCCAAAGAAGAGTTTGTTCCGGTGCAAGAGATTGAGGTTGCGACGACGACACTCGCGGCAGTCGTCGGCAGCTGGTTCCGCGCGACCTGATGGCTCAGTTGACCGTTGCGCAGTACGACGCAGTGGAGAATGCCATTCGCGACCGGCAGCGCATTCTCGTGCGGCGCCTGCACCGCGACGTCATCGTAGTGCCGGAGCGTCTCGTCCTGCGCAACCGTCGCGAAGCCATCGAAGCGCGCCACCCGACTACGGGAGAGCTGGTGGTCCTCTGGGTGGACGAAGCGGACTTGATTGAGGTCGTACGATGACCGTCACGCGCGACCTGGTGGCCATCTACGCGGATGAATCCTGCCTCGGCAACGGAAAAGAAGGCGCGAATCCGGGAGGCGCGGGCGCGCTTGTCGAGTATCAACGCGCGGGCGGGACACTCGTGCGGCGCGACATCTGGCTCAGCGAGCCGGCGACCACAAATAACCGGATGGCGCTGCGGTCGGTGACCGCCTCGCTCGGCCAGCTCGCCGCGAAGGGTGTGGCCTTCGACGTCGTCTTCACCACGGACTCTCGTTACATCGTGGACGGGATGACTGCGTGGGTACATGGCTGGGCACGGCGTGGCTGGACACGAAAGGGCGGCGCGATCGAAAATCTCGGGCTCTGGGGCGATGCCATTCGGGCCGCCAGCGCTCACGCAGTGGCCTGGCGATGGGTGCGCGGCCATGCGGGACATGCACAGAACGAGTACGCCAATCACCTCGCAACCAGCGCGGCCGCCGACCAGACGTCGTCGGATGGGTTGGTGGAATCCGGGTTTGATGCGTGGGCGGCCGCCGCTGGCGCCAAGCATGCGGCGCCGAGCCCGTTCCCGGATCGCGACAGCTTTCGCGCACATCCGGCGCTACCTTCACCCCCGTCGCTTCTCCTCTGACACCGCCGACCGCAACGCCCGCGTGATGCGCCGCGCGTATTACGTTGGAGTTGTGGAGACTACTGCGTGACTGCAACCGAATCCGCACCCGACGCACTCGACCAGCTTTTCGCGATCCTGGTGCGCACCGTGCGCGACCAGCGACCTGAATATCTGGCGTCGGCCTTCGACGTCTCGGAACTTCTGGCGTTCGTTCCGTACAAGGCGGTGCGCGAGATGATCGGCGCCGACACCAACGACGATTACGGGCACACGGTGACTCGCCTGCTCGCGGGCGACAAAGGCCTGCTCTTCGTGGATGACTTGATGCAGGACGACCTGCGTTCAGAGCTGCAGTCGAAGAATCCCGACCTTCAGGCGTACCGGTCCTATCTCAATTCGAAGGTGAAGCTCGCGCAGGAACGCGTGCGGCTGGTGCTGGATGCCGCAGGACCGCCGCCATTGCGCGAATCACCTGCCGCACCTGCCGCACCGGCTGCTCCGCCTGCACCCGTCGCTCCGGCCGTGGACCCGCCGATGCCCCCGGCAAAACCGCCCGCAGCAGAACCCAAGCCGGCGTCAGCCGCACTACCCGCAGCACCGGCGGCGAGCGCGCCTCCAAAGCCGGCGACCCGTGCTCCGGCATCCGCTCAAGCCGCACCGCGCCCACCGGCGCCAGCGCCACCCAAGGCAGCCGCCAGCACGCGGGACCTCTCGATTGTCATGAAGCCGCGTGCGGTGCCCGATGCCACGGCTGTGGTATCCGCTGGCATGGACGCCCGGTCCGCTCGTCCGGGTTGCAAGTATTGCGGTCAACCCCTGCCGCAGAGTCGTGATATTCGGTTCTGCCCGCATTGTGGACAGGATCTCTCCGTGCATCGCTGTGCCGCGTGTAGCGCCGAGCTCGAGCCCGGGTGGAAGTTCTGCGTCTCGTGCGGACGCTCAGCGGCCGGCTAGAGTCGGTGTCGGCCATCCCAGCGCCGCCTGCGCGGGCCAGCGCACCCTATTGCCGAATCGCGGGGTGTCTCGCGATTGCGGCCGCGCTGGCCGGATCGCCGATTGCTGTGGCATCCGCCCAGAGTCCGGTGGCGCGTTGGCCAATCAAGGTGCGCGAACATGTGGACCTCTGGCTCCACGCCTTCGCTCTGGTGAGCCGCGATTCGTCCGATGTTCCGATCTTCCGCAACCGATACCGCGACACGATGCTCGCTCAGCGCGCGTCGGCCAACATCGTCACCGACCTCGACGCCAACGCTGAGGCGTTGCGCACGACGCTCGCGAACCGGCCCGGTCTGCTCGCCGCGCAGTTCCTCGCACAGGACTTCGCCAGTTGGACCGCACTTGAATCAGTCCTCGAGGTCGTCGCGCGCTCCGACGAGCCCCGCCGCGCACTGCCGCAGTCGCCCGGCCCCGGTATCGCGCGCGTCGCCACGATTTTCCGCACGCGCGAGGAGCGCGATTTTCTGCGTCGGTTTCTCGCGGGGCTGCGCGCCGAGCGCGAGCAGTTCCATCACGAGTGGTGGGTGGCCGAAACACGGCGGCGCGACCCCGCGCTGGCACGCGCCGACTCGCTGTGGGTGAACCGGTACCGACCCGTGCTGCAGCGGTTCCTGAACCACACACAACAGGCCGACGGCGAGGTCATCCTCTCCACCGTACTCGAAGCCGAAGGGCGCACCACCAGCGACACCAAGCAGCGTAATACCATCGTGGTCGGTTTTCCGGTGGACGCCGCGCAGGCCGAGGACGCGATCTTTGCGCTGATGCATGAGCTGGTCGGTCCACTCACTGGGGCATCGGTCGAGGATCACGTGACCCCGGCGGAGAAGCGCAGTGGCGTCGCCGACCGACTGCAGTCTGCCGCCCTGGTTCGCGGGGGTGCCATTCTCGCCGCACGCGTGGGGGCAGACGCAGCCGCCGGATACATGCGGTTTTACCTGCGCGCGACCGGTCGCAGCGCGGGGCCCGACCTTGCTGCCAGCTTCGCCGCGGCCTTTCCCTTGCGCGACGGCATGCTTGAATCCATCGACCGCCAGATCGCGGTCGCGTTCAGCGGAATCTGACCCTGCCAAACCTCCCCGAGAAATCTCCGGCGATCGCGCGCAGTGCGGTCGAGCGTGTGCTGGCGCGAGCCGCAGAACTCCAGGCGCGCGGCGGCGGCGCCGAGGACGCACCTGCACTCACGGAAGCACAGTTGATCGAAATAGCCGGCGAAGTCGGCCTGTCGCGCGATCACGTGCGCCTGGCGCTGGCCGAGGAACGCTCGCGCATTGACGTCGCTCCCGAGTCAGGATTCGCGCACACAATGCTGGGTTCGGCCACGGCGCAGGCATCACGGGTGGTGCCGGGCGACGCGCGCACAGTGCTCGCCCAGCTCGACGGGTGGATGCAGCGCAGCGAGTCGTTGCAGGTGAAACGCCGGTTCGAGGGGCAGCTTTCCTGGGAGCCGCGCGTCGACTTCCTCTCCTCCGTGCGACGCACGCTCAAGATCGGGGGCCGCGGATTTCATCTGGCAGGCGCCACGGAAGTTCATGCCATGGTTGCCGACAGTGAGGCGAAACGCAGCCACGTGCGTATCATCGCGCGGCTCGACGATGCCCGGTCGATGCGCGCACGCGTCGCGGCAGGATTCGGGTTTGTCGGAGTCGCGGTCGGTCTCCCGCTGTTCTGGATGGCGGCCGATGCATCGCTGTGGATCGGCGCCACGCTTGCGCTTGTGCCGGCACTCGCGGTCCCACTCGTCGCGGTGTCGTTCGCGCGACGCCAGTTTCGCGCGGCACTGCGACGCGCGCAGGTGGCGCTGGAACAGGCGCTCGACGGCCTCGAATACGGAGACAAGCCGCATCGTGGCTCCTGAGCACCCGCCCGACGTCGGCGAGTCGCTCGCCGACGCCCATCGCTGGTCGGTCGCTGCGCTACCGGCCGTGTCGCGAACCTTCGCGATCTCAATCCGTTTCCTGCCGGGTACGCTCGGCACGGCCGTGATGACGGCCTACCTCCTCGATCGCATCGCCGACACCGTTGAGGACGACGGCGCGATGAAGGCCGCGCGCAAGGCCGAGCTGCTCGATGCATTCCGGGCCGCCCTCGATGATGCTGCAGTCGCGGACGCCTTTCCTGCGCTCGCGCGCGACGTCGCCGGCGATCGCACGCATGTGGACCTCGTGCAGCACACACAGGTCGTCTGTCGCGTGCTGCGCTCGCTTCCGCCGACCACGCGCGCGATCGTCACCAAGTGGGTCGCCGAGATGATTGCAGGGATGCGGAAATTCGTCCTGCTCTATCCGCATGGCATCCGCATCCAGACTCTCGATGAGTATCGCGAGTACTGCTACTACGTCGCGGGCACAGTCGGCTGCATGCTCACAGAACTCTGGCGTGAACACTCGCCGGCAATCGGCGAGCGCGAGTTCGCCGGCCTCTGGGAGCGTTGCCAGAAGTTCGGCGAAGCGCTTCAAACCGTGAACATTCTCAAGGACATCGCCTGGGACGCCGAACACGAGAACGCCATCTACATCCCGGCGCGCGCGCTGGCAGAGCACGGCAGTGGGCACGACACGATTCTTGACTCGGACCACGCGGCGGGCAACAAGGCGGCCGTGGATGGCTTCATCGCGCTGGCGTGGGCAGATCTCGACGCCGCCTTTGAGTATCTCGTGCGCCTCCCACGCCGAGCTTTGGCGATTCGCGCCTTTTGCGTGCTGCCGCTGCTGTACGCCTACGCCACGCTGCGGGATTTGTCAGCGTCACGCGCGATGCTGCAGACGGGCGGCAAGGTAAAGATCTCGCGTAGTGAGGTGCGCTGGTTGATGGTCGGCGGGCTGGCGCTCCTGCCGAGCAACACAGGGCTCGCGTGGTTGGTGCGCCGCGTGAAGGGCGCCGGGCGAGCGTAACCGGCCACGGGACTCGCTCCCCGCATGCTTTTCGGGGATTACTTTTCCCCCATGCCACAGTTCTATGAAGCCCCGGTGGTCAGCGTGCTCTCGCGTCCGTCGTTCGCGGAGCCCTCCCACCTTCCCGTCCAGTGGCTCGGCGAAGCCACCGACGCTGAGAAACTCTCCGAGTTTGCCGGCCGGCTCTGCTATATGAGCCAGAAGAATCCGGCCAACCGCACCACGCGGGATTACATCGAGAACATCAAGAAGCAGCAGCACGGTTCGGTGTTCGAGCACGCCAACTGGTCGCTGCTGATCGAGGGTGTGAGCCGCTCGCTCACGCACGAGCTGGTGCGGCACCGCGCCGGGTTTGCCTACTCGCAACTCTCGCAGCGGTATGTGGACGAGTCGCACGCTGCGTTTGTCATTCCCCCCGCGATCAAAGGCGACGATGCGTTGGTCGCAGCCTGGAAAACGCAGGTGGAATCCGCGCAGGCCACCTATGTGGCGCTCGTGGAGCAGTTGATGCAGCGCTACGCGTGGGTGGACGATAAAGTCCACCGCCGCAAAATGGCACGCGAGGCCGCGCGCGGTGTGCTGCCCAACTCGACCGAGACCAAGATCGTAGTCACCGCCAACGCGCGCGCGTGGCGCCAGACGCTTGAACTCCGTGCCGGCGAGGGGGCGGAGCAGGAAATCCGCCGCTGGGCAATCGCCGTGCTGCGCGTGCTGCAGGCCGAGGGGCCGAGTTTCTTTTCGGATTTCCAGGTCTACACGGCACCGGACCGCGTCGAGGCGGCCCGGGTGACACACCACAAGGTCTAGGACAGCAAGCCTTCGGTTGACGGCTTACGGTTCACGGAGCGTTTCCCGTAAACCGTAAGCCGTACCGCGTTCACTCGTCCTTCTCCTCCTCGCGGTTCTTTTCATAGACCGCGATCACTTTTGCCGCGTGCTCATGCGGCATCTGCTCGTATCCGTGGAACCGGTGCGTGAACGATCCGCGCCCGTGGGTCAAACTCGAGAGTCGCGTGCCGTAGAGATGCAGATCGGCCTGCGGCACGATGGCCTTCACCACGGAGCCCGCTCCATTCTCTGATGGCTCCGTGCCGTGCAGCTTGCCGCGACGGCTGCTCAGGTCGCCCATCACGTCGCCGAGGTATTCGTCCGGTGTCAGGACGTCCACTTCGTCGAGCGGTTCGAGCAGCACCGGCCGGCACTTGCTCGCGACTGCCTTGAAGGCCTGGATGCCAGCCATCTTGAACGACGCCTCGTTCGAATCCACCGAGTGGTAGCTGCCATCGAAGCACTCGACGACGAAGTCCACCACCGGGAACCCGGCGACGAGCCCACGCGCCGACTGCTCCTGGATTCCGCGATCCACGGCGGGGATGTATTGCCGCGGAATCGCACCGCCAACGACGGAATCCACAAACTCATAGCCGGCGCCGCGTTTGTTGGCGCGGATCTTCACCCAACAATCCCCGAACTGACCGCGCCCGCCGCTCTGCTTCTTGTGGCGCCCCTGTCCTTCAGCGGCAACCGTGAGGGTTTCCCGATACGGAATCCTCGGCGCCGTGAGTTCTGCCTTCACCCCCCACTGCCGTGCGAGGCGCGCCATCGCGACCTCGATGTGCCGCTCGCCGAGTCCGCCGACGATCGTCTCGTGGGTCTCAGAGTTGTAGTGCACCTGCAGCGTGGGGTCTTCGTCGTGAATTCGGTGCAGGCCCCCCTGCATCTTTTCCTCATCGTGCCGTACAGCTGAGCGCACCGCAAAGGTGACGAGCGACTCCGGAAAGGTGATTTGCGGCATGCGCACGGGATGCGCTTTCGTGGAAAGCGTGTCATTGGTGTGCGTGTTGTGCAGCTTGGCCACACAGCCGATATCGCCGGGGTGGAGGCGCGGCACCTCGATCCGCTCGCGCCCCTGCGCCACCGCCAAATGGTTGAGCTTCTCACCGGTGTCGCGCGTGGCGTTGTAGACCTCCTGCCCCGATGCGACTGTGCCGCTGAAAGTGCGGAAATACGTCACATCGCCGACATGCGGCTCGGCTGTCGTCTTGAAGACAACCGCCGTAAAGGGCGCATCGTCATTGGGATGGATTTCAACCGTCTTGCTCCCTTCGGCGCCCTTGAAGGCGTGCAGTTCTTCCATCTCGTAGGCGTTCGGCATCAGTGCCACGAGAAAATCGAGGACGGTGCGGACACCAATCATCAGCTGCGCTGAGCAGCAGAGCACGGGGAAGAGATCTTCGCGCTTCATCGCTTCCTTCAGCGCGGCCATCTCTTCATCGCCCGGCAACTCTTCACCGCCGAAGAACCGTTCGAGAAGCTTGTCATCCGTCGCGGCGACGGCCTCCACCATTTCCTGGTGGTAGCGCGCGAAGCGGGCCTGCTCGGAAGCCGGTATCTCAGCTTCGTCGTACTCGCCGGCCTTTCCACCCTTCCGGGGGATGTGGGCCTTCTTCGTGATGAGGTTGATCACCCCGCCAAAACCGGAGGCCGCGCCGATGGGAATCTCGACCGGCACGATTTTCGACGTCAGGCGATCCTTGATCGCCTGATAGGCGCGGTCAAAATCGGCGTGTTCCTTGTCCATCATCGAAATCACAAACAGCACCGGGTCGCGGCGGGCGATGGCCTCGCGGAACATCCGCTCGGTACCGGCCTCGACGCCCGTGGCCGACCCGACCGAAACCAGGGCTCCGTCCGCGGCCGTGAGTCCGGCAATGGCATCGCCTTGAAAGTCGAGGAATCCCGGCGTGTCGATGAGGTTGATCTTGGCATCCTTCCACTCGGCGAACGCGCAGCCGAGCGAAATGGAATATTTTCGTTCTATCTCTTCCGGCGACGTGTCGGTCAGGGTCGTGCCGTCCTTAATAGATCCATGTCGCTTGGATGTCCCAGACACAAAGGCGAGCGCGTCGACCAGTGTGGTCTTCCCGCTCGCCCCATGTCCCACGACGGCGACGTTTCGGATGGCCTCGCTCCTGTACTCCCTCATTCGGATACCCTCCATCAGGCTGGACTCTGACCTTGCGTCCGTACTGCGGGGGCGTCAAGGGTGATTAACAGGACGGCCGTGTAGGGCGTCTGTGTAGTACGACTATTCCGGAGGGCGATATGCGGCGGTCACGGCTCGCGATGGCGATGCTTGGGGTGGTTCTTGCGGCGGGGCTCTCCGCCTGCGCCGGTACAGGCCGGCAGCCGTCGGCATCAGCACTCCCGGGGCCTGCCGGGATCGATCGCGAACAGACAGCAGATCAGCAGGCGGTCCACCTCCTCAATCGCCTCGCCTTTGGCCCGCGCCCCGGAGATGTGGAACGGGTGCGCGCGCTTGGCGTGGACGCCTGGATCGAGCAACAACTCCACCCCGAGCGGGTGGACGACTCGGCGCTCGAGCACTTCATGGCGGCGAACTACAACTACCTCA
>SXGU01302495.1_pt1 | contig 15293 bp, 10 predicted proteins | sample 3174531 | NCBI WGS metagenome assembly SXGU01 (sample SAMN11356863, study PRJNA531348) | freshwater metagenome | isolation source: freshwater sample F1-140 | place: China: Fuxian Lake, Yuxi | collected 2017-12-25
CCGAAAGGGGCTCTTAGAACATCGGCCGCGATCGCCTTCGATTCGATCGCGCCTTGAAGGCCCGTCGCCGCAAGGTAGGCGAGGTTGACGAGAAGATAGATGAAGGTGATCGCGAGTGTGCCGAGCATGAGGGCACGGGGAATATTTTTTTCTTTGTCCTTCATTTCTGATGCAACGAACGCGGCATCATTCCAGCCTCCGTAAGTATACAGAACGAAAACGAGCGCGAGACTCAAGCTTTCCACCGTCACGGGAGCTGGCGCTAGAGATGCTGCAGGTGGTGATGGCAAGCGAGATGCCGCGAAGGCTCCCGAAACCACGATGAGGTTCAGGCCAAGGATTTTGATGACGGAGAGCGCATTCTGTGTCCCTTTACTCATGGAGAGCCCGAAAGCATTCAGGATCGAGAATGCGACGACGGCAAACGCGGCATAAATGTATTCACTCGCGCGCGGAAGATTCCAGAGATCCGCGGCGTAATCGGCGAAGATGTATGCCATCATTCCGATGCTGCCCGTGAGAATGATCGCGAGTTGCGCCCAGCCGAAGAGAAACCCCATCCATGAGCCGTAAGCTCTCGTGAGGTAAACATAGTCTCCGCCCGACTTCGGGTAGGCGCAGGCGAGCTCCGCATAGCAGAGTGCACCAATGAATGAAAGAAGGCCGCCGGCCACCCAAACGCCTAGGGCGAGCCCGGAATGTCCCACGGTCGAAAAAATCAAAGGTGCCGTTTCAAAGATGCCGGCGCCGATCACGATGCCGACGATCATGCTCACCGTATCCCATAAACCCAAGCTCGGCTTCATCCCTGGTCTCCGATCGCGAGACTCGAGATGTATCGGGCCCGGATCGGTGAATCTTGGGATTCACGATTAAATAGAATCTATTTTGGGAAAACTCTGTGACGGAGAAGTCCACGAAAAGAGCACGAAAGATCGTTTGCTCTTTCGGCTGGGGTTGGATTTTAATTGAGTCATGCTGAATCGATACAAATTGGTGAGTTTACTCATTCCAGGATTTTTGGTGGGTTGTATGACTTCGACCGAGTCGAACAAACGAACGCAATCGTTCTCCGCGGAAAAGACATCGTCGACCGTCGGCGGAGTCGAAACCATTCAACTCCGCTCGAAACTGAAGGATCCCCAGAAGCTTCAGATTTTAAGTGCAGAAATCCTTCCCGGTCGCGGTATGAACGTTTTCAAAATTCGCGGGCATGTTCCCGGAAAGGGAGAAGTCGATCTTCTTCATTCGCGAGATTTGGGGCCAGGAGAAAACAAGCTGGGCCCAGCCGAAGAAGATTTCAACGGCAACCTCGCGTTTAAAGAGGGGGGTGCCATTCTCGTTCCCTTTGCCAACCGCATTCGTGGTCAGCTTTCAAAGGACGGCCAAACATTGACCACGACGGTCGCGGGTAAAAAAGTTCAGCTGCCCGCAAATTGGAAGGGTAAGAAGCCCGGCGCCGAGAAACATGCGATGCACGGCTTGATCCTCGACTCGAAAGTGGGTGATCTCAAGCTCACCGGAGGCGAAAGCGAAGCCGCCGCTCAGGCCACCCTTGAGGCTGGAGATTTCGGCGGTCACTGGCCTTCAAAGACACGGCTCAATTTTCAGTACTCGTTGAAAGACGCAGGTCTCACAATCAAGGTCACGGCCACAAACGTCGGCCAAGAACAACTGCCAATCGGAATCGGTTGGCACCCCTACTTTAATTTTCCGAGCGGAGATCGCCGGCAAGCACGGCTGGTCATTCCGGCGAAGACGAGGCTTTTAGTAAACAATTACGACGACGTCTTCCCGACAGGAGGTCGCGAAGGTCTTGAAGGTCCGTATGCCTTTTATTCATTTAAGGGTGCGGCTCTTCTTGGAAACTTTCTCGATGATTGTTTTACCGATCTCGTCAGGGGCGCTGATGGCGTTGCAAATGCGGAAATTCTCGATCCGGCGGCCCGCTTTGGCCTGAGAATTCGAGCGGTATCTCCCCAAATCAAAGCGTTTCAAGTCTATGCTCCGCCCGAAAAAAACTTCGTCGCGGTCGAGCCGCAATTCAATTTGGCGGACCCGTATAATAAGAAAATTTGGAAGGCGACCGACGACACCGGGATGGTTCTTTTGAAACCCGGAGAGTCGGTCACCTACGAAGGGGCTCTCGAACTTTTTTCTCCTTCGTGAGCTTGAAGCGCCTCGGGCGCTGGCGCGTGGAGCCGACGGTAGCCGTGAGGATGCGTCGTGTGCCACTTCCAAGCGTGAAGGATCATCGTCTCGAGATCGGGATATTCGCGCGTCCAGCCAAGTTCACGAATGCGCGAGCTGCTCGCGACGAGAGAGTCTGGGTCTCCAGGCCTTCTCTCGTGTTCTTCGACGGGAAATGATTTTCCCGTCGCTTTTCGGCAAGCTTCGATCACTTCGCGAACGGAAAAACCACTCTCACTGCCGAGATTATAAACGCGTCCTTCACCGAGCTTGATTTTTTCCAAAGCCAGAATGTGCGCGTTCACGAGATCGACGACATGAATGTAGTCGCGAATGCAGGTTCCATCCGGCGTGTTGTAGTCGGTCCCGTAAATCCCGATGGCTCGTCCTTCGTTGGCGGCGGCGAGAACCCTGGGAATCAAATGGCTCTCGGGTTCATGAGCTTCGCCGATGGTGCCATCAGGCGATGCTCCGGCCACGTTGAAGTAGCGAAGAATGGCGTAACCGAGTCCGTAGGCGCGGCTCGCATCTTCAAGCGCCATCTCCGTCATCATTTTGCTTCGACCGTAAGGATTGATCGGCTCGCGGGGATCAGTTTCGTGAATCGGAACGCCCTTGGGATTTCCGTAAACCGCCGCCGTCGATGAGAAGACGAATTTGTTTACGCCTTCAGCGCGCATCGATTCGAGCAGGCTTAAGGTCGACGCGAAATTATTTCGGTAATACTTGAAGGGATCGCTGACACTTTCTCCGACCTCGATGAAGGCCGCGAAATGAAGGACGGCTTCGATGCGGTTATCCCGGAGCACTCGTCTGACGAGAACGCTATCCGACATATCTCCTCGAATGAAATTCGCCCTCATGTCAACGGACTCGCGGTGGCCCTTAGAGAGGTTGTCGAGGACGGTGACATCGTGGTCGGCCCGCAAGAGTTCGCGGACCGCGTGGCTTCCGATATATCCGGCACCGCCGGTAACCAAGACGCGCATAACGAATTCCCCTCAAATTGGTTTGTTGCTGAATCTCGGCCACGCCTCGGGCGTCGTAGCCAAACAAGTTTTGGCGAGGTCCAGTGACTCGCCGATGACCACGTGCATGTCGAGATATCTGTATGTTCCTAAGCGCCCGATGAACGTGAGGTTCTTTTCGCCATCGGCGAGGTCCATATACTTCTGTAAAAGAGATTTGTCGTCCTGCAAACGAAGCGGATAGTACGGGATATCTTTCGGCTCCGCGAGCTTCGAATATTCCCGGAAGCAGACGGTCTGCTCGTGGGATTCCCAAGGAGTGAAGTGTTTGTGCTCCGAAATGCGGGTGTACGGCACTTTTTCTTCGCAGTAATTGATGACTGGGTTTCCTTGATAGTCACCGGACTCATCGAAACGTTCGAAGACGAGGCTTCGGTACTGCAGGCGGCCGAGTTTGAATCCAAAGTAGCCGTCCATAGGTCCGCTGTAAAACACGTGATCGAATTGCGAGGTCATGTTCGCCGTAAAGCGCGTACCCGTATGAACATCGATCATCTTGTGGTCGAGGATTCGTTCGATGATGGCCGTGTAGCCGTCGACGGGAATCCCTTGAAACTTGCTCGCGTAATAGTTGTCGTCGTAGTTAAAGCGCACGGGCAAGCGCTGCAAGATCGACGCGGGAAGTGATGTGGGTTCAACGCCCCACTGTTTTTTGGTGTAACCGTAAAAGAAGGATTCATACAGATCTCGGCCGAGAAATTTCAGAGCTTGTTCTTCGAAGTTCTGCGGGTCCCGAATCGTCTTATCACCCAGAGATCCCACGAAGTCCCGGGCCTGCGCCGGCGTCAGTGACTTCTGAAAAAACTGATTGATTGTGAGCAGGTTGATCGGAAGCGAGAACACACCTTTGTGGGTCACGGCTTTCACGCGATTCACGTATTGACCGAATTGGCTCCAGCGATTCACGTAAGCCCAAACATCCTCGCGACTCGTGTGAAAGATATGCGGCCCGTATTGATGGAGCATCACGCCCGTTTTTTCGTCGCGAACGGTATGGCAGTTTCCGGCGACATGGGGACGTTCGTCGTAGACGGTAATTTTGTAGTCGCCGTTTTCGGCGAGTTCGCGGGCGAGAACCGCACCTGCAAAGCCGGCTCCGGCAATGGCGATTGAACGTTGACTCATACACACTCCTTCAAGGCAATTTCTCTGACGCAGATCTCGAGCGCCCGATCGAAATCGGGCATGATGGGTCCCAAACGTTTACTCACGAGCGCGCTGTAATCGGGGTGGCGGAGAGAGGCGTCAAGCTCTTCGAGGCCGCATTCCACGACGAGTCCGTGATCCATTTTCGCGAGTTCCGCGGCCCTGCGGGCCCACTGAACCCAACTGACTGCTCCCTGGTTTGTGAGGTGAACGACGCCCTTTTCTCCATCGATCAAAAGATCGAGACTGATCCCGGCGAGATCAGGAAGGTACGTGGGTGAAGTGACACCGTTTCGTGGGGCTCGTACCTCGCGACCCGAGCGGAGCGCGCGCATGGTTTGGATCACAAAGTTTCTTTCGTCCCACGGGCCAAAGAAGGAACTCGAGCGAACGACGAGCGCTCCCGGATGCCGATCGAGCACCGCTTGTTCGCCTTCGGCCTTGGATCTTCCGAAATTGTTGATCGGCGACGTCTCATCGAATTCGTGATAGGGCCTGCGTTCGTTTCCGTTAAAGACTTCGGCCGTCGAGAAGGTCATGAGCGGAATTTTGGCTTCAGCCGCCCACTCCGCTAACACGGAGGGCCCCAGCACGTCTGCTCGGCGACGGTAATCATCATTTTGAGTCAGACGGTTAATTGGCGACGATCCAGCTGCATTCACCACCGACCACGGCTTAAGACCATCGAGAGCCTCACGCACTTTCTGCGCATCGGAGATGTCTAACTCCGACCGCGAAAGAACGACGTAATCGATCCCGCGCACATCACAGAGGCGAGCGAAGGCCTGACCGAGGATTCCGTTTGCACCCGTGATGAGGAGTGGACGAGATTTCTTTTTCCGCATCGCCGATGGACTGGGGGGCGGCTCCGCGGCTGGGGCATAGATCACGCGAATTGGTTCCTGCCAATATCCTGGGCGTTCAAGCAAGGGATGCTCGAGATCACGTCCTTCGGCGTAACACTTGATCATTGTCGCGATCGCCGTCTCCCGCGGAATCGAGCTTCGCACATCGAAAACCCCTGACTCGTAGAACTGGCGACAAGGATCAGCCGTGCAGAGCGTTGTCCAATCGTAAGAACCTAACAAAGACCAGACCGTGACGGCGCGAAGATCCGCGCCTTCTTCACGGAGAGTTTTCGCTGAATCCCAAATCTCCGTGAGCCAACGCATCTGCGCTTCACGAGGACCCGCAATGTGAGCTTCGGTGATCGCATACGGGGAATGATAGCGTTCCCAAACTTCACGGAAAATGTCGATGGGCTTCAGCGGAGTGGTTTGCCCCGTATCGAGGGCACCGACATCGGCATAACGGTCGACGCCGTTTCCGCCGCAGCACCAATCGGGGTAGAGATGCGCGTTCTCGTCGAGAAAGCGGTTACTGAGGAGGTAATGATTGATTCCGATGATGTCGGGTGGACAACGGTTCTCCTCCAGCCACCGGAGCTCATCACGCGTGAGATCGCCGGCGTTCGTGAGGAAATCGTAGAGAGGATGTTGCTCATTCACCCGGCCGAAGAGCATGTCGAAGGACAGCCAGCGACGGTCATTCTCGAAATTGACTTGATGCTGGAGTCGCGGGGTTCCCTGAGCGCGACCGAGGTCATCGGTTTGGATGAGCCGGGCCTTCGGGTTGATTTGCCGTATCTCGCGCATGGCGAGAACAGTGCCCTTGATTTCATTATAGAGCGCGCGCAGAAAGCTTCGGTCATCCGCCGCGTGAGGATACCAGTGGCCGTACAAGCAACTAAATCGCGCGGTCGTGAGCGGTTCATTGACGGGTGTGTAATCTTCGACCCAGGGGTAGCGAGTGGCGACGGCTCTCGCGTACGTTGCGAGCTTCTCCGGGAATTCGGGATCGAGGAGCGAAGTATAAAGCGGGCCGCTTCCGTGATGAACGAGACCCACGATCGGCTCTAAACCCTGCGTGCGCATTTCGTTTAATGCTCGATCCGACTGCGTCCAATCGAAGTGATCGAGCGAAGCGGGGGCGATCTTCTCCCAAACGACGGGGTAACGAATCTTCTTCACTCCGAGCGAGCGAAACTGCGCGATATCTTCCTGCCAGCGCTCGTCGTGTCCATTCATCGCGCATTGATCGCTAAAGCGATCGCGAACGCGATTCACGGTGCACTCGAGGCCGGCCCAAACTTCCAAGTTTTGGGTCGGCTGCGAATTCATTTTCCCTCCCGGGCCCTCAGTGGAGAGCGGACGTTGGCACTTCGGAAATCTTGACGGTCATGCAATCGATCGAACGTTCGAGATGGGCCATGCGATTCCACGTTTTCTCCCACGACGTATTCGACAAGAATTGATCGATGCGGTTCAGCCACTGTGGATCTTTCGCCTTCTCGCGCATGGCGAGCTCGCCCTCGATGATGAATTCTTGGGGTGTTGAGACGATGTGCACGAGACCTTCTTCAGCGTAAGGACGAATCACGTCGCGAATGGCTGTCGATACGACCGGTTTTCCGGCAGCGAGGTACTCGGGCGTTTTGGTCGGGCTGATGAAGCGGGTTGCCTCATTTAGGGCGAACGGGAGCATTGCGAGATCCCAATGCGCGAGATACGCGGGGAGCTCGGAGTAGGATTTCATGCCGAGAAAATGGATGTTCGGAAGCTGTGGAAGTTTCGAGGGATCAATCTTCACCACGGGACCGATCATGACGAACTGCCAATCCGGGCGCAGCCTCGCCGCGCCTTCGATCAATTCAAGATCCGCTCGTTCGTCGATCACCCCGAAAAACCCGACGCGCGGGTGCGGGATGTGCTTCTGATCTTCGGGTTCTGGGCCTTTCGTGCGCGCTTGCATGAAGTGCGAATGATCAATGCTGCTGGGGAACGCGTGGACGCTCGGGTGTCTCGACTTCTTTGATTCAAAGAGACTGTGACCACCGGTGAATACGTGATCCGCAAAAGCGAAAAGTTCGCGCTCAAGATCGAGAAGAGATTGAGGAGCGCCCTTGAACAACGAGAGTTCATCCATGCAATCGTAAATCACGCGCTGCGGATTCAGGTGGCGAGTGAAGTTGAGCGCCATCGGAGTGTAGTACCAAAGCGTGTAATTATCGAGCTCATGTTCTTCAATCATCTCATCGAGAAGGCGCCTCTGGGCTTCGAGCGCTTCCTCCTCACTGAGGCCTCGCGGAAGATGCGGAACCACGACGCGAACGTGATCCGTTCGCGGTGTTATGTGCATTGATGCCACATCGATATCTTCGATAACGGGCTCTTCAACGTAGAACACGCGGCGATGCTTTCCGAAGCGGCTGAGAAGATGCTGTGGGCGCTGGTAAACGAAGTCCCAGCGAAGATGTGAGAGACAAATAAAATCAGTTTGTAAGCAGGGGCGCTCATTTGCGAGCAAATCAGCGGCCGTTTGTTGCGCAATGGAGTCGCGAGTGAGTGGATTGTTAGATTGTGGTTTGATTTCTTCCATAATGATCCTATTCTCCCGGTGTTGGATGTCCTGATCCATCCCTGTCAAGCTCAGGCGAGAGTCAACGGGATGTGGTGCGATTTGGTCAAGAGGAGGAAAGTACACAAAATTGTAATCGCGTCGCGAAGTCACTTCGGATTCAAAACTGATATTGTTTACTCTAGAAGCTGATGGGTCGCGAATACGAGAGAGTACTTTCAATCTTGACGAGGAGGATCCAAAAAACCTGAAAGAGAATTGATGTCGAATCATTTTTCAACAAATTCGAGGGTTCGAGATGCAGATGAGTCCGAAAGTTCCACATGGCCATCGTGACGAATGGCCGACAGATCATTCAGAGTACCCGAGAAAACAATTTCGCAGGGACAACTGGCTGAACTTAAATGGTAAATGGAAGTTCGCCTTCGATACCGAGAGAAAATGCCGCAACCCCCGAGATGTGAAAGCTTGGCCGCTGGAAATCACGGTTCCCTTTGTTCCGGAATGCGAAGCGAGTGGCATCGCCGATCAAGGATTTCATCCCAGCTGTTGGTACGAAAGAACCTTTCAGTTCCATCCTCAAAAAAATGGGCGAGTCCTTCTTCATTTCGGCGCCGTTGATTACTCGGCACGTGTTTGGGTGAACGATCAATACGTCGGTGAGCACGAGGGAGGACACACGCCTTTTTGCTTTGATATTACCGATGTGCTGGCCGCGGGCGGCGAGCAGAAAATGACGGTTTGGGTTCTCGATGATCCGCAGGATCTAGCGAAGCCTCGCGGTAAACAAGATTGGCAGTTAAATCCACATAGCATTTGGTACCCGCGATCCACGGGAATTTGGCAGACCGTTTGGATTGAGGAAGTTCCTCCGACTTATCTCGATTATCTCAACTGGTCTCCCCATCTGGAGCGGTGGGAAATCGGCCTCGAAGCGTTCGTCGTCGGGCCCGCGCGCCCTGGACTGCAATTGAAAGTTAGGCTCAACGTCGAGGGTCGTCTCCTCGCTCATGACACTTACGAAGTTGTCGAAGACGAGGTTCACCGTCGCATCGCCCTTTCGGATCCGGGAATCGATGACTATCGAAACGAAATTCTGTGGAGTCCGGAGAAGCCAACCCTCATTGACGCCGAAGTCGAACTCATAGCGAACGGCCAAGTCATCGATCGCATTCGCTCCTATACGGCGATTCGATCCGTTCAGGTTCAGAGAGATCGTTTTCTCATCAACAATCGGCCTTACTTTCTCCGCCTGGTCCTGGACCAAGGCTACTGGCCCGAGTCTTTCATGACGCCTCCGTCGGAAGAGGCGATCATTCGCGACATCGAGCTCGTAAAAGCCGCGGGCTTCAACGGCGTACGTAAGCACCAAAAAATTGAAGACCCTCGTTTTCTCTACTGGGCCGACGTGCTGGGTCTTCTGGTTTGGGAGGAAATGCCGAGCGCTTACCGTTTCACTCATCTCTCGGTTGAACGTCTCATGCGAGAATGGGTGGAAGTGATCGATCGCGACTCGAACCATCCCTGCATCATCGTGTGGGTTCCATTCAATGAAAGTTGGGGAGTGCCAGATTTGCCCGGGAAAGCCGCGCACCGAAGTTGCGTGCAAGCGTTCTACCATTTAACGAAGACGCTCGACCCCACTCGACCCGTCATCGGAAACGACGGATGGGAGAGTACGGCTACCGACATCATCGGTATTCACGACTACGACGATCAACCGGCACGAATTCTCAAGCGGTACGGCGAGGGCATAAGCCTTCCGGATATGTTGACGCGGGATTGGCCGGGTGGCCGTATGCTGACTCTCGAAGGTCATGATCATCGCGGTCAACCGGTCATGTTGACCGAGTTCGGGGGTATCGCCCACCGCGATCCCAAGTACCACGAGAAATATGAAACCTGGGGTTACAGCGTGAGTCGCACGACGGGAGAATTGCAAGCTCGTTACGATAGCTTGCTCGATGCCATTAATCGCGTCGATGTTCTGAGCGGCTTCTGCTACACGCAATTTACCGATACGTTTCAAGAGGCGAACGGCCTTTTCTTCGCGGATCGTACGCCGAAGTTTCCGATCGAGGCGATGCGAACCGCGACCCGCGGAAAAGGCTTGGTGCGTGCGGAACTGACGGCGCCTCCGGCACCGCCTGCGATCCCGCCGCATCACCAGACGCGATTGGAAGTGTGATGGAAACTCTCGAGACTCCTCAATCGACTGAAGATTTTTACAAGCGTGACCTCGTCAAGCCCGACGGTCGCCCGATGAGTCTCTATTCACGTCGACCGATCGCCGAGGCGATCGAGGCGACCAATCCGAAACACGATCCCGTGACCGGAATGCCGCACTTTCGTTGGCATCCTCTGCGTGGCGAATGGGTTGCCTTCGCAAGTCACCGACAAAATCGAACCTTCCTTCCGCCCAAGGAATACAATCCGCTCGCCCCCTCAAGATCGAATGAGTTTCCGACCGAGCTTCCCCTTGGTGACTACGATATCGCCGTTTTTGAGAATCTCTTCACGAGCATGAATCCGCGGGCGGAGGTTGCTCCCTCCGAGTACGTTCCCACTCGACCCGGGAACGGGACGACCGAAGTCGTCGTGTTCACTCAAGACCCCGAGCAAACGCTCGGGCGCTTGCCACTGAGCCAAATCGAACTTCTTCTAAAAGTATGGGCCGATCGAACGCGGGCTCTGGGTGCGACCGATCAAGTTCAGTACGTACTTCCATTCGAAAACCGTGGGGTCGAGGTGGGCGTCACTCTCCATCATCCACATGGTCAGATTTACGCTTACCCGTTTGTTCCTCCCGTTCCCGCGAAGATGCAAGAGGCGCAAGCCCGTTATTTCGCGGAGCACGAGCGCGGACTTCTCGAAGACATTCTCTCGCAAGAGCGAAGCGCCAGCTCTCGCGTGATCTACGATGATGGTTCTGTTGTCGCGTTCGTTCCGGCTTTTGCGCGCTATCCGTACGAGGTCTGGATTGCTCCTGAAAGGCGAGTGCCGAGTTTATCGATTCTCTCCAATGAGGAGACGGTGTGTCTCGCTCGGGCACTCAAGACCGTCTTGCTGAAGTACGATGGTCTCTGGCAGAGACCGTTTCCGTATCTCATGGCGCTCTACCAAGCACCGACGGATGGTGGGGCACATCCGGAATTTCATTTTCACATCGAATTTTATCCACCGTACCGAACCCGCGAAAAGCTGAAGTATCTCGCGGGAACGGAAATTGGCGGCGGCATCTTCGTTAACGACGCGCTCCCTGAGGAGAAAGCGGCGGAGTTGAAGGCCGTGGAAGTGGAGTTATCATGATCAGCACCTCGGCTCACGGACGCGTCAACCTCATCGGGGAGCATACGGATTACAACAACGGCTTCGTGCTCCCCACGGGGATTCCGCAGATGACCCGGGCGGATCTGGAGCCGCGCGCGGGCCAGACGGTCTTCGTTGCATCCACGAATCTCGCGGATAAACCATTTTCATTTGAATTGGGTTCGGAACGTGCTGTGCGCTCTTGGAGCGATTACGTGCAAGGTGCAACATGGGTCATGAGGCAGGAGCCGGGAGCGAAAGTTTGCGGCTTCGACTTGGCTATTTCATCGACGGTACCCATGGGAAGCGGCCTGTCTTCGAGCGCAGCACTCTTGGTTGCGGTTTTGCGCGCGATCCGGGGAGCGTGGGGGCTAGAAGGTCTGGTAGACGATATCCGCATCGCGCGGCTCGCGCAAAAAATCGAAAACGAATTCGTTGGCGCTCGCGTGGGAATCATGGATCCACTGGCGGCCAGCCTCGCGACCGAAACAGCCGCGCTCTTCGTCGATACGCAATCACTGCAGATTGAGCAAGTACCTTTACCTACGGATCAACTTGAAGTCGCGGTCATCAACTCCGGCATTTCTCATAGTAACGTCGGCGGAGGTTACAACCAGCGACGTTCGGAATGCGAGCAAGCCTGCGAGGCTCTCGGGATCTCAAGCTTGCGTGAAGTCGGCATGGATGATCTCGCGCGCATCGATTCTTTGCCTGAGCCGCTTCGCCGAAGAGCCCGGCACGTCGTTACCGAAAACGACCGCGTTCTCCGTGCCGTCACGGCAATTCGATCCGGAGACTGCCAGGAGCTCGGCAGGCTCTTCCGCGAATCACACCTTTCGATGAAAAATGATTACGAAGTTTCGGTTCCCGATATAGACACCCTCGTTGAGATCGCAAGCGCTCAGCCTGAAGTTTTCGGGGCGCGCCTGACGGGCGGTGGATTCGGTGGCTCTATCGTGATGATTGCTCGGGCGGGGAGCGCGCGGGCCGCGGCTGAAAAAGTCGTCCAGCGCTACAACGGTGCGACGGGGAGGGTGGGCTTCGTCTTGGTTCCAAAAGTAGCCGTCGATGGCACTCGCGAAATAACTGCGCCTTAATTCCCGCCGAAGGCCATGCGGCAACTCACCCGCGCCCGGCTCTCGACACGACCGATGCTTTCAAGTGCCAGTTGAACAGCGGCCCGCCTGGCTCGTTCTTTCTTGTTCCAATCGACCCGATCAAGATCGTGAGCGGCCGGAATGTTCTCGAAAATACTTCCGGGCTTATCCGTAATCAAATTGATCGCTCCGAAGAGAACCTTTGATGATCCTGAGTTGTGCTTTACGATCGCTTCGGCGATTAGGCTCTGCTCGACATCGACTGTATCCACGGTGAGCTGACGGAGCTTCGTCAGGTAAGAGCGATCTTGTTCGATCGGCGAAAACGTATTGGCGTGTCTCGCACCAAAACGAACTTCCGTGTCGTTAATCATCGTTTGCATTTGACGATCGCCCCGTTGAACGAAGTTGCCGACGTGCTGGCGCCCTTTCTTCGTTAGAAACATCTCTGGCACCGAAAGTCCGTAGACTTCGTTTAAACTCGATACCGCACCCGAGGAGCCCATGAAGATCAGACCCTTCGGCTTCAACTTGAGGGCTCCTTCCGCGATGAACGCCGCGGCCTCACCCCACATGGTCAGAGCACTCGCTACGAGAAGAACGTTCGAAATTTCGCCCGTCGTCTTGTGCATGAGAGTCAGGACTCGGCCCGTGAGCCCGATGGCTCCCTTCGCTTCCTCACTCGTATTCAGGAGGCGCCAATCTGAATCGAGCGAACCCACGACGCTGACCCACTGATTGTAATAGCCGAGAACGATGTAGTCAGGCTTCGCTTGAAGGGTCCTGGTGATGTCAAGAAGTGAACTCTGCAACTGCAACCGGTAGGAGATTTGATCGGCTCGATCCAAAATCACGCGGTCATACTTCGCGTCTATGGTTCGCATCATCGTCGCGTAATGCTGCAGGTACTGGGTCGACGGCGGAACCACGATGATGAGCCGAGGTTTTCCATCGACGAATGACTCGCTCGGCGCGTAGACCTTGGTGATGCCCCACGACTCATAAAAGCTCGGGATGCGGATCGCCTTATCCGGTTGGACACCGAGATAAGCAAGCGCCGATGAAGGTCTGCCTCCGTAAACGAAACCCACGACTTTCCCCTCAACGAGCGCGCGCGAAGTCTTTTCGCCCAACCGCTGATGAACGTAAGTGTTGAGATCATGCAGTGAATGATCCGTTGAACTCGCGCTCTTCGCCCGAATCGAAACATAATTCTTCAACGGCTTTTTCACATCAACGAGCGTGAGCGGAGGTGGAGGCCAGATCCCACTCCAACTCTTTCCCATTTCAAGCGCCGGATTTGCGTAAGATGGATCGAGAATCGCTCGCTGAAATTCAGCGATAAATCGCTCGCGATCCTCTTTCGACTCAACGACGGCATCCATCGTGAGGACTTCCGAGTAAAGGTCACGCAAGAGCTCAAGGTAGGTGGCGCGATCATTATCGTTCGCGGGAAGTGCCGCAAACACCACCTGAACCGCGCTGAGAATGAGAATGGCGCCCGCGAGGCGCATCCACCGAATCACGGAAACGCCACCTTGCAGGCCGCGGGCGACGGAGCCGTCAAGCCGAAGCGCACGTCGATCTCCGATCGCACGTCGACCGAAGCCGTGGGCCGCCTTGGAAGTTTCTGCATCCGTTCGCGAATGAGAGCCTCGAAGTGGACACCATCGATATAAGCAAGCTCCTCTCGCGTCGGCGGAAGTTTTCTCAATAATTGTTCAACGACCTCTCGAGGCATCTTCTCGCGAACCGCGATCAGAAGACGCGCTTCCGCAAGAATACGTTCAACCCGATCCGCCGTCTTCGCATCAAGGGCGCTCGCGCGCTTCGGATACTGCTGCTTGAGCCGCGCGTTTGCTTTCTTTAGGACATCAATCCGATCTTTCGCGAGATCCTCGATCGTGATGGCGCGCTCAAACGCCTCCACCATTCGCTCCGCGCCCTTGCGGTTCGAACGTAGTTCAACCTCAACACCGAGAGTTCCCTGACCCGCGTACTCCATCTGGTAAAGATGATCGATGAACACCCCGCCGCGTTCAAAAGCCGTATGAGCATTCCGCGTGAGTTCCGTCCCGAGCGTCAGTTGCGGCCAATTCCGCTCGGTCATCTCGACGAAACGCTCCACCGGCAACTTAAAAACGAAGAGCGGCGCTCGGCCGTCGATGAGTTCATCAAGAAATCTTTTGTTCTTCCTCGCGTATCTCCAGGCATAGTTCGCGGTCGGCGTCCAATACCGAACCCCGCGCGGCTTCTCACCCTTAAGCCAGCCATCGATTTCGCCGGGCTTCTCTCCGCCGCGATAAAGCGTGACGTACCCATCCCGCGAATGATGCTCGAGAATAAAGTCCCTCAAATAATCCTGAAGCCGCGTCTGTTTGATACCCATTGGTCTGATCTCGAGAACGAGGGGATTCGTCGAAAGCTTGTTCGCCTTCAACCAAGCTGCCACCTCATCCATATCCTGCCGAGGAGCCGGCCGGCCTTCGCGCTTCGCCTGCTCAATCTCCTGTTTGTGCGCATCCCACCACTCATCGGTCTGATAGTAAGTTGGCGTATACCGGCTCGTCGCCATCGGCATCAACAAAATCGGACTCTCGGGATTCCGCGGATCCAGCGTCTGAATGAAATACGAAAATTTAGTTTTCGTATTCACGTCCACACGCCCCTGACCATCCTGGATCTTCACCTGCTCAACAGTCAGCGGCTCAACGAGGTCACCCGGATGCTGATCGAAAGCCTTGACGATCTTGCGTGCTCGCACCGAATCGAGCGATTCCGCCCGCGCAGGCACAGACGCATGCACCATGATTGCCGCTGCTATACCAATGAAAACACGCATGATCTAGAGCCTCTCCGAGTGTCCTCCTTGTGTTCCAAGTTCCGTTCCACCCCGAGCAAGCGCCAGAACCGCGCACGCATGTCCACAGAATTGACAGCGCCGCGATTGGGCGGGGTTGGATGGGGAGTTCGGAGCTGCGGGCTCTGGCCTCTGGCCTCTGGCCGGGATGGCCTCTACAAGAAGTCCGTGATCGGTCGCCCGGTCTTCCTCGCCTTACGATCCGCTTCATCAAATCGCTCAACTCCATCACGCGCGCTCCCACCG
>SXGU01196782.1_pt1 | contig 15290 bp, 16 predicted proteins | sample 3174531 | NCBI WGS metagenome assembly SXGU01 (sample SAMN11356863, study PRJNA531348) | freshwater metagenome | isolation source: freshwater sample F1-140 | place: China: Fuxian Lake, Yuxi | collected 2017-12-25
GGACACCTGGTGGCAGACCGAAACGGGGGCGATGGTGATCTCCCCGCTGCCGGGCGTCACCAGCACGAAGCCTGGGAGCGGAACGATGGCACTGCCGGGATACACGGCGGACCTGCTCGACTCCACGGGCCAGCGGATCGACGTCGGTGGCGGGTTGCTCGCATTGACGAAACCCTGGCCCTCGATGCTCCGCACGATCTGGGGCGACGACGCCCGCTACGTGCAAACCTACTTCTCCAAATGGCCCGGACGCCCCGATCTCTACTTCCCGGGCGACGGTGCGAAACGCGATGACGATGGATACTTCTGGATCCTTGGCCGCGTGGACGATGTGCTGAATGTCGCTGGCCACCGCATTGGTACCATGGAAGTCGAGAGCGCGCTCGTGGAGCACCCGTCAGTCGCGGAAGCCGCGGTCGTAGGCAAAGCGCACGAACTCAAAGGCCAGGCGATCGCCGCATTCGTGACGCTCCGCGACGGACAGAAGGCCACCCCTGCCCTTCGCGACGAGCTGCGCGCCTTCGTGGCCGACAAGATAGGCGCACTTGCCCGCCCCGACGACATTCTTTTCAGCGTCGATCTGCCCAAGACCCGGTCGGGCAAGATCATGCGCCGATTGCTACGCGACATCGCCGAAGGGCGTGCACTGGGCGACACGACCACGCTCGCCGACCCGGGTGTCGTGGCGTCGCTGAAGGAGCAGTATGAGGAGCAGGAGGGGTAGAATCGGATGGCAGGCGTGTTGACAACGCGGCGGATTCGCGGCATTGTCGTGCGCGTTGACTCAGCCGGTTTCCCGCCGTTCCAGATCGTGCCGGTCGACCCCCCGCGGTACCCCGCTCCCCGTGCCAGTGCACTCCAGATGCACGCCAGATGAGAGACATTCGCGAAGCGCTCCAGCAGTCACTGGGCGACGCTTATCAGATCGAACGGGAACTGCCTCGCGGCGGCATGTCGCGGGTCTTCGCGGCGCGCGAGACGGCGCTCGGCCGCACGGTCGTGCTCAAGGTGCTCTCGCCCGAACTGGCCGCCTCGCTTTCGGCCGAGCGGTTCAAGCGCGAGATCACGCTGGCCGCACGCCTGCAGCATCCCCATATCGTGCCCCTCCTGTCCACGGGGAGCGCTGCCGATTCGCTCTTCTACACGATGCCGTTGGTGGACGGCGAGTCGCTCCGCGACCGGATCAATCGCGAAAGGCCGATGCCCATCGAGACGGTGATCACGATCCTGACCGAAATCTCAAGCGCGCTCGCCTACGCGCACGAGATGGGAATCGTGCACCGCGACATCAAGCCAGAGAACGTGATGTTCTTCCACGGCAGCGCCGTGGTGCTCGATTTTGGTATCGGCAAGGCCCTGAGCGCCGCGACGCACGTGGCCGAAGAGACCACGGGGCGCATCACGCAGCGTGGTATGAGTCTGGGCACCCCGACGTACATCTCGCCGGAACAGGCCGTAGGCGACCCGGACCTCGATCACCGTGCCGACATTTATTCGCTGGGCGTCATGGCCTACGAGATGATCACCGGGCACCCGCCCTTCGCCGGACGAAGCTCGCAGCAAGTGATGGCGGCACACGCCAACCAGGCGCCCGACGCCATTGGAAAGCGACGCGCCGATGCACCTGCGGCGCTGACGCAGATCGTCATGAAGTGCCTTTCCAAGGCGCCGGGCGAACGGCCACAGCAGGCCAGTGAAATTGTTGCTGCGCTCAAGGAACCGCGTCAGTCTGGCCAGACGGGCGGCGGTTTGTGGTTCCAGCGCCTGCCCGTCTGGCTTCCCTGGGCAATCGCGGCGGCGGCGACTGCGGCTGCGCTCTACTTCGGCCTGCGAGCGCGGTGATCGAGTACGCTAAGCCCGAATAGCACTGCCACCATCAGCGCACTTGCAATGCAGTACCTGCAGAGGGCATTGATCCGCGCAACTTCCGCCCACGTGAGGTAGGCGGAGAAGATCACACCCCATCCGTTCAGGGCGAGCAGCACTGGTGTCGGCCACCGCTTGTCGGCCGCCGGGCCCACGGCGCCGAGCAACGACACGAGAAAGACGGACGCATAGTACCCGGCCCCCCACAGCGCGACCGGCAAGCCGATGAACTTCGCGTAACTGCTCGCTTGCACCACCTCGCATCCGCCGCTGCCGCACGAGAGCGACCCGACATACCCGTAGTGATAGAACGTGAGGTATGCCGCGAGAAAGACGCCGCCCAGTGAAATGACGGCAACGACCATCCGGGAGTTCATAAGCCGCCTTGCGCTATTCGCCCGACTTGCCCGGGGCCTTTGCCGCTGACTTGCTCGCGGCGGCGACAGCCGCAGCGGCGGAGTCGACGAACTGCTTGAACTGATCGTAGGGGATGCGGCCCGGAACGACGGTGCCGCCGATCACGAATGTCGGCGTCTGACTCACGCCGAACCGAACCCCTTCAAGGAGATTGGCCTTGATACGCGGGAAGTGCTTCTGCGAGTCGTAGCAGGTCTCGAACAACGCCATATCCAGACCGGCGTTCTTCGCCGCAGCCATGAGGCCGTCGGTTGGGTCGCGGTGGCCGGTTGCGAAGCTCCACTGGTCCTGCAGTGCATACACCTGATCCTTCATCGCCTCGAACTTTCCTTGATCGGCGCCACAGGCAACCGCGTTAGACGCGGCCCAGCTGTTCGGGTGGCTGTCAAGCGGGAAATCGAAGTAGCGGATCGACATCACGCCGGCCTTCACGAGGCGTTCCTTGACGTCCGGTTCCGTGACCTGCGCCCACTGTGCGCAGACCGGGCACTCGTAGTCCGCAAATTCCAGCACCTTGACCGGGGCGTCCGGGTTGCCGACGAGGTACCCCTCGGCCGTGCCCGCGACGAGGTTCGGATCCACCGGCTTCACCCCTGCACGCGGGCGAGACAGCGTGTAGCCGAGGAACGAGACTCCGATGACCCCGACAGCGACGAGAATGCCGATGAACCGGGAATTAGTCTGCTTACGGACGGGCTTGGCCACGAAACGACCTCCTGAGGAAACCACTCTTAAGACGCTTGAAACCACTCGAGACGAGATGGAGCAAGACAGAACGCCGCCCAAAGCGGGCTGCGCAGCGCTCCGACGGCTGGGCGCCGCGAAGTGTGCGAAGGGGCCCGAAAAAGATAACGGAGGTGGACGGGGCCGTTGTGTGCCTGTACGCCTCAACAAAAACGCGATCTGGACCGTATTTGCGATGACGAAATGGGCGAAACAGCCCATAGGAACCGGGCCCCAGACCGACTAGATTCCCCTTCGTACCACACTTACACCCAAACAAGGCGAAATGAGCACGAAGAGGTCCAGGATGCCGCGCGAACAGATGGGTCCGTCCCCGTTTGCGCAGGCCCGCGACGAGCTGTTCCAGCACATCATCAGCTGCGACGTGGTCGGTGCCGATCCGGAGCACCAGAAGGAGTGGTTTGACGAAACGTTGGCGTATCTTCGCGACCGGTTCCACGAACTGGATCCTGCCAAACTCGAAGAACTCCGCACGCTAGGCGAGCGGTTTGCCCAGCCAGCCAAGAAGAATCAGGCGGTCGGCGCGTAGTATCAGCGTCCCGTGCGCCGCACGGGCTTCAGTCCAAGCGAAACGCGCGTACCGCCACCGACGGCGAGTTCGACCGACGGTTGCCAACCAGACGTCCCCGGCAAATCAGTGCCGAGCGCTAGCACGACCAGCGCTCGGCCGGGGACATCGCGCCCCCATTCGGCGGCGAGCCCCGCGCCAGCCCATGGCCCCCAGCGCGACTGACGAAATGGGTCCAGGCTGAACCGGCTGACGAGTTCAAGTCTGGCGAAGTCCAGCTGCGAGGCGCGCAGCCGGCGGCCAGCCAACAGCATGGGTGCAACGCGCAGGTAGTAGCCAACTGGGACATTGAAACCAACCCCGGCGCCCGCCGACCAGGTGTCGGCCGTTGCCGCGAAGGCCCGGAACTCCGGCTGCACCCGAGGTTCGATCCGGAATCGCTGGGCACCGGCTGACGGGGCCACAACCAGTGCAATTAGGGCCATCCGGGCGAGTGGCGATGCCCGGTGGAACAGTGCCCCCCGACGTCGGCTCGCCATTCGAGAAACCTAGGAACCGGGTGCGCTGCTTGCCACCACGACCGGCGCGCCCTAGCTTCGCAAAGCCGGACCCTTTTCTCCTGCTGCAGGGGATGCACCGTATGGCCGACGCGATGGAGCTGCTCCGCGGAGTGGCAATCTTCAAGGACCTGGACGAAGGCGAGCTCGCCCGCGTGGCCGAGATCTGCCGAAATCAGGAGTTTGTGTCGGGCGAGTACATCTTCCGAGAAGGTGAGGCGGGAAACCGGCTCTACTTGATCGTCGAAGGCGATGTGCGCATCAGCCGCACTATTCCCGGCAGCGGCGAGGAAGCACTGACGATCCTCAAGCCGGGTTCGCTGTTCGGCGAGATGGCAGTGTTCGACCGCAGTGAGCGGTCCACCGACGCGATCTCGAATGGCGGCACGAAGTGCTTCACGATCGCACGATCGGACTTCGAGCTCCTGCTCGACTTCAACCGCGACATCGCCTACAAGGTGCTCTGGGCCTGCACGCGGCTGCTCTCCGTGCGGCTCCGAAATACGAACGACCAGATGCGATCATTCCTCGCAATGAGCATGTTCTAGGAACAGTTCCGATTGAACCTGGAATGTGCAGGGGTCTGGGTCCGAGTTCGGGGCTGAGCGATGAGTAACGCGCCTCCGCTCATCCACCGGGTTGCAGACTTTCGCGGCGTGCAGGTACCGGCGCTACGCGACGGCGCAGCCATGGCCGGCCTGATGCTCTCGGCCGCCGGCGCGGCCGGGTTCACCACCAATGAGTCCCCGATCGTCCGCGAATTGCCTCGCGATGGACTCGCGCTGGTGCTCCTGCTCGACGCGGGCCATCTCACCGTGCACACATTTCCCGAACGCGAGATCGTCGTCGTGGACCTTCTCGTCGCTGCCGGCCGCAACGCACAGACGGCCGTGGACGTCTTCTCGCGGAAGTTCGGCGTGAGCGAAGCCCGCTCCGCGCGTTCGTTCGACCGCGGCTGACCGCCGAACGGGCTTCAGCCGCCGCCGCGACACTTCGATGCCCCGCTCTTCACCCACTCCCTGGTTTCGCCCGGCCGCGCTCAGCTTCCTCAGCGGTCTCAAGCGCAACAACAAGCGTGAGTGGTTTGAGGAACACAAGCCGGAGTTCACCCACGAAGTGCTCGAACCGCTGCGACGCGTGGCTGGTGAACTCGACGTACGATTTGCGCGACTCGCGCCGGAGTACGAAGCGGGAAAGCGATCCCTCTTTCGCATTTACCGCGACGTACGGTTCTCCAAGGACAAATCGCCGTACAAGACGCACGCGGCGATGTGGATCTATCACCGCGCGCCGGGACGCGGCGTTGGCAAGGAGATCGACGGCGGCGCGGGATTCTACCTGCACCTCGAGCCGGGAGCGTCGCTTGTTGCAGCCGGGCTCTGGATGCCGCCGCGCCACTTGCTCAACAAGGTCCGCGATGCGCTGGTTGCCGATCTGCCGGGGTTCAAGCGCATTCTGCGCGCGCCAGCATTCGCGAAGCGGTTCGGTGGGCTGACCGACGACGAACCCGGTGTGAAGCTCATCCGGATGCCGCGCGGTTACGCCGACGATCATCCGGCGGCGGAGTTCCTGCGGTTCAACTCGTTCACCGTGAGTACGGGCTACACCAACACAGAGATGCTCGACGCCGGACTGATTGACCGAGCGATGAAGGACTACGCCCTGATGCTGCCGTTCGTCCGTTGGCTCAATCGCGCCCTCGGCCACATTCCGGCGAAATCCCGCTAACGCAAGCGGACCGGCGCCGACGAGTCAGCGCCAGAACGCGCTAGAACGCGCTAGACAGCGCGCCCCTTCCCGCGGATGAGGCCTTCGACCCGGCGTGCAGGGTCGAAACAGCGCTGCGCTACGGCCTGAATGTCGGCCGCGGTCACCGCACGGATGCGCTCCTCGTACTCGCCAATCTCGGCGATCGACGTTCCGAAGAGCCATGCGTCGGCCAGATCGCCCATCACACTGGCTGCGGCCTCACGCCGAATGGCGTTGGAGCCGACGGCGAAGGTCTGGGCCTGCGCCAATTCGCGCGGCGTGACCGGTTCGGTCCCCATCCGCGCGAACTGCGCAAGGAGCCCGGCACGCGCGGCTTCCTCTTTCTCCGGCGACATCGCGATATAGGCGAGAAACGCGCCTGCGCGCTGCCGAATGACTGGCGCCACCAGCACGGTGTAGGCCAGCGACTGACGGTCGCGCAGTTCCTCAAAGAAACGACCGCCAAGCCCGCTCGCCACGCCGGCCAGGATCATCGCCGCAAAGCGACTATCGTCATCCCGCGCTGGACCGGGAAACAACAACGCGAGCGCCGACTGCGCTTTGTCGCGTGACTCCGCGCGTTCCGACCCCACCGCAGGCCAGGCGGGTGCGGCGACACTCGGCGCGGGACGTTCGGCAAGGTCGGTGAATCGGCGTGCCACGGCGGCGGCGACGTCGTCTGGGTCGGCGTCCGCCACACAGACCAGCACGCCGCGCGCCGCAACCGCCACCGACTCGTGCCAATCCTTAAGGGCCGTCGATCCCATGCGCCCGACCGAGGCCTCCGCACCGAGCACCGAGCGCCCGTACGGATGATCGGCCCATGCTGCTTCGGTGGCCATGCGCACGGGCCAGCGATACATGTCATCCCGGATCGCGGCAATCTCGGCAAGTGCAACAGCCCGTTCCGACTCGACCGCATCGTTCCGGAAGGCGGGCCGCTGCACGACATCCGCGAGGATCTCCGCGGCGTCGGCCAGTCGCGATGTCGGCACCGAGATCGTCCACTGCACGGAATTCACCCCGGCCGATGAGCCGAGTGCACCGCCGGCGAACTCAACATCTTCGGCAATCTGCTTCGCCGTGCGGCGCTCCGTTCCACGCAGCGCGGTGCGCGCCATCAACGACGTGATGCCAGAGGCCTCCACACCTTCGGTGATCGCTCCGCCGTGCACGAACCAGCCAAGGTGCGCGACGGGCGCATCTGCGTGCTGAACCAGCAGTGGAACTCCCGCAGCGGTGCGATAGACCGACACACCGGCATCGCGCGATTCCAGGCGCCAGGCGCGCGCGCCGCTGTGCACCACTGCCGACGGGGCTGAGATGACGACCGCTTCGACCGGATCGGGCCGGTCGCCATCCAGCAGCGCCGTAGCTTCGGCCGCATCAGCCGCAAATGGCGCGGCGTTGGACGGGCGATACACCAGCAGGGCGGCGCGCTCGGCGGCGAGCCAGCGATTCGCCGCCTCAGCGACAGTTCGAGGGTCGGCCGCGAGCATGGCATCGAGGTACTCACTGCCGCGCTCCCAGCGGCCGTCGAGTTCCCACGAGGCAAGGTGGTTAGCCTGTCCGTCCGCCGTTTCGAGCTGGCGCATCCACTGCGATGACACCATCCGGCGCGCGCGCTCCACTTCGGCTTGCTGCACTTCGCCGTCGCGGACCCGGCGCACCTGATCCCAGCTGGCGCGCAGCGCGCTGTGTGCGCGCTCCGGGCGTGCTGTCGCGTGCACCAGGAATACCCCGAGTTCGGTCGGCGTGTAGTTCCATGCGTGAATGGACGACGCGAGCCTGCGGTCGCGAACCGCGCGGTAGAGGCGCGAGGCGCGGCCACCCGACAGGATGGCGGTGATGAGATCGATCACCGGCGTATCGGGGTGCGCGAGAGCCGGGGTGCGCCATCCCAACAGCACCTCGGACTGCTGCACATCGCCATTCAGCTCGAGATAGCGCAGCGCGGCATCGCGAGGCGGCGGCTCAACCGGGCCGGGCGTGCGGGCCACCGGGGCATCGGCAATCGCACCATACCGCGCGGCAGCAGCGGCAATCGCTTCTTCGGGATCCACGTCGCCGACGATGGCGAGCACGGTGTTTCCCGGCCGGTAGTAGTTACGGTAGAACGCGTTGACGTGCTCCCGTGTCAGGGCGCGAAGGCCCGGCTCGCGCCCAATGCGCCAGCGGCGAATCCGATGCGAGTCGTGGAGCAACGCGAAGAGTGTTTCGGTTGCCACCGCGGTCGGTGTGTCCGCCTTGCGCTTGGCTTCCTCGACGATGACCTCGAGTTCGCGCGCGAGTTCGCCGCCGTCAACAAGGGAGTTCGCGTATGCGTCGGCCTGAATGTCGAGCCCCGCCGCAAACCCCGACGCCGGAAGCACCGTGTAGTAGTGCGTGTGATCGTAGATCGTCGCGGCGTTGAGGATGCCACCGCTGGCCTTGGTGGACCGGGCGATTTCACCCACACCACGGGTGGGCGTCCCCTTGAAGTACATGTGTTCCAGGACGTGGGCGATGCCCGAGATCTCGTCGGGCTCGTCGAAGTAGCCGGCGCGGACATACGTGACGATGGCGACAACACCGGAGCGCTTGCGGCGCGCCAGCACGCGCATGCCATTCGGAAGCGTGGCGCGGTGGACGCTTCCGGGTGGAAAGACCGCAGCGAGAGGCGACTCAGGCACAGTGCTGGAACTCATCGGTCACCGCGCGAGAGAAGTACGGCGGAGCAACACGACGGCAACCGCGAAACCAATCGCACCGTAGGCGAGCACGTGGGTCAGGTGCGTCATCGGCATGGGGTTACCGGCGTACAGCTCGGCCTTGATGTAGTCGAGCTTGTGCGTCGGCGGCATCAGGCGAGTGACCTGCTGCATCCACCCCCACATCGGGGAATTCGGCGCGTCTTTCAGAGAATGCATGACAGTGCTCGCGACCCAGACCGCCACCAGGAGCAGGGCGTCGAAGTTGGTCGCCGCCGTCAGGGCGAAGCCGATTCCACCAAAGAGAACCCAGAACAGCCCCATCACAATCATCACTTCGAGCACCGGGATTGGCGCCGTGTAGAGCTGCAGCCACCAGGTGAGCGCCCCCACGATGGCCACGTAGACCACGCCATGCATCACCCACTGCTGCACGTAGAAACGCTCGATGTTGACCGGCTTGCTGAACAGGAATCGGAAATAGCCGTTGCTGCGATCATCGGTAACGAGCCGCGTGACACCGAGGAACGCCGCGAGGTTAACGAAAACGGGGGCAAAGGTCGTGAAGAGGTTCTTCGCGAAACGTCCGCCCTCCGGCGTGGCGAAGTCATAACGGCTGCCGTCGGTTTTGACGATCATCCAGATGAAGAATATGACCAGGCCGGCCGGCAGCGCGGCGCGCAGAAACAGGAAATCCCGCAGCTGGAACCGCAGCAGATAGGCCCCGAGGCGTCCGCGCACTAGCGGGATCCTCCGGCGCCAACCGCCGCATGGAACTCCGTCTCGAGCGCGCTCTCGCTCGGCGCGAGCGAAGTGACCTGTGCACCGGCCGCGAGTGCGGCTTGCAGGCTGGCATTGAGTTCAGCTACGGAAATGGCCGGCACGGTAAACTCGCCGTCGGCGACGAGGGTCGCTCCGGGGAAGGCCGCCGGGATCATCGTGGAATCCCCCATGACCCGCAACCGATATGCGCGCGTCCCAGTGTCCTGCGCGCCACGCACGGAGACGACGCGCTGGATGCGTCCCTTGTCGATGATCGCCACGCGGTCGGCCACCCGCTCGAGTTCGTCGAGGTTGTGGGACGCAATGATGATCGCACGGCCGGGTTGGCGCAGGTTCGCGACCACTGAGCGAAACCGATTCGTCCACACGGGGTCGAGGCCGTGTGTCGGCTCGTCGAAGATCACGACGTCGCGGTCGCGCAACAACGCCTGCGCCAGGCCCACCCGCTGAAAATTTCCCTTGGACAGCGCACGCATTTGCTTGCGCCGGTGCTCACCTATCTCCACGAGGTCAATCACGCGTTGAACCTCAGTGGCCACTTCGCCATGCGGCACCCCGTCGAGCGTGGCAAGGCGTCGCAACGCGGCGTTCACGCGCCAGGTCTTCATCAGTGCCATCAACTCCGGCAAGTATGCGACGCCGTGCCGCTCGACATACCGACGCGGGGTTTGGCCGGCAATCGTCAGCGTGCCGCTGGTGGGATTCAGGAATCCCATCAGCATGGCGATGATCGTCGTCTTGCCCGCCCCGTTGGGACCGGCAATCCCGACCACCTCGCCTGGGGCCACATCGAGCGAGACATCAACCACTGCGTGGACCGTCCCGCCGAACGGCGAACGGTACGACTTGGAGACCCCCCGGAGCGAAATCAGGTGCCGCCCCGGGGTGAGCCTGCGTCGACGTCGGTCAGTTCAGGATCCTCAGGAGACCGGCGTCCGCGCTCCCGCGGATGAACGCCTCGGCGTCTCCCGATGGGATCAGGATTCCCGTCAGTGAAAACCCGCGACGCGCTTCTTGCTGCATGTACTCCAGTACGCTCTTGGCAGGGAGTGTGCTGTCCTCACGCATCTGCTCGACGATCTCCGCCCAGGTACCGTCGTACTCGCGGCCATCGCGACCCACCACCGTATGTGTCTCAGCGCCGCTCTTCTGGCCCGAGAGATCTGCCAGCAGCGCGCCAAAGAGCTCAAGCTGCCCCTTGGCCTCCGCCTCGGCCGATTCGTCGGCCTTTTGTTCGATTTCACTGAGCATTTCATCGATGGGGTCGGATTCACTCCCCAACTCAGCAAGTCGTTCATCCCATTCCTTCAGCGAGGGATCATCATCCGGCAGCCGATACGTGCTCTTTCGCAGCTCGATCAGCCGCCAGATCCCGAGTTCGTCCCAGTGATCGTCCGGAATCGTCCGCTCGAGATGATAGAGCGCGGTTTCAAATTCCCCGCGATCATAGAGGAGATTGCCGATGTAGATGCGGGCTTCGGTGTGCTGTGGGTCGAGCTGCAGCGCGCGCCGCAGCGTGGCGATCGCCTCGGCGTCGTCACCTTTCCGGTGCTGGACATACCCGAGCATGGAGACCGCCTCGGCGCTATCGGGCAGCTGATGGAGCGCAACCTCGAGAAAGTGTTGCGCGTCGTCCATCAGGCCTTCGCGGAAGAGCACGCGCGCCACCTGCAGGAGCAGTTCGATGTCATCCTGGTACCCGAGCTCAAGGATGCGGGTGAACGCCTTCAACGCGGCGTCTTGCTGCCCGAACTTGAGAAGGGTTTCGCCGAGCCCGGCAAGCGCATCTTCATGATCCGGCTCGAGGACGAGCGCTTCCTCGAAGCACTTGCGGGCCCAGGCAAACTCGTCGCGCGCAACGCGCGCGTAGCCGACGCCGATATGGAGTTCGACGGCGTTGGGGTAGAGCGTGAGTCCTTCGCGCAGCATTTCCAGCGCACCGTCGTAGTTCCCTTCATTGTAGAGCTGGTGCGCGCGTTCGTCGTACTCCTCGGAACTCAGGAATTGCGACGGCATCGGCCTTGTAACCTCCGGCTCAGGGAACTTCCGGCAACCTATAACACGCGCCAAAAAAGGCAACACGGCGAGCGGGCACAGCGGGGGCAGCGCCCGTGTTCCCGGCTCAGCGAGTGATGCTCAGTGAGGCTCAGTTGCCTCGGCTGGCGGCACGCAGCGCCACCGCGATGCGTGCGGCCAGAGCGGCATTGGCCGCGAGGAGCGCGAGGTTGGCGCGCAGCGAGGCGCCGCCGGTGGCCCGCTCGACCGCCGCCAGGAGGAACGGTGTCAGTGCCGCACCGCGGATGTCGGCCGCATCGGCCCCAGCCACCGCCTGCGCCACAGCCGATTCCACCAGCGCCGCGTCGAGCGCGGCGCCCGCCGGGGGCGGCTGCACCACGAGCAGTCCCGCCATCCGCCTCAGGGCCTTCGCCGCGAGGAATGCAGCTGCCACGGCATCCGCCGAATCGGCGCGGGCCGGCACCCGAAGGCCGGACGTCGCGGTGAAGAACCCGGGGAAGTCGTGGGTGCCGAATCCGATCACCGGGACCCCATGCGTCTCCAGGCGCTCCAGCGTGGCGGGAAGGTCAAGAATGGACTTCGCGCCGGCGCATACGGTGATCACCCGCGCCCGCGCGAGTTCGGCGAGGTCGGCAGACTCATCCACCGGCGCGAGCGGATCAGACCGGCGGTGCACTCCGCCAATTCCACCCGTCGCGAACACCTCGATGCCCGCGGCTTCCGCGATGGCAAGCGATGCGGCGACCGTCGTGGCCCCATCAGCACCGGACGCGATGGCGTGGCCAAGGTCGCGGGCCGACACCTTCGTTGCCCCTCGCGTGAGGAACCGTTCCAGCGTCTCGTCGTCCAAGCCGACCAAGGCGGCGCCGCCGGCGACACCGCTCACCACGGGCACGGCGCCGTTGCTGCGAACGGCATCGCACATCAACTGGTGTGCCTTCCGATTCGCGGGCGCGGGAAGCCCCTGCGCGAGCACCGAACTTTCGAGCAGCACGATCGGCGCGCCGGCGTCCCTCGCAGCCGCGGCCTCGGCGCTCCACCGGCAAGGACTACGCGTCGTCGAACTCGTCGGCCTTCCGCGTGGCGATCAGGTCGCGCTCGCGAAGGTCCGGGTCACGCACGGCAAGGAGTTTGATGGTCTCGCCGGAATAACAGTCGAAGGTCTTGCCGACGCCACGCTTGAGCACGATTTCGTGGCCATCCTCAAACCGCAGGACGACATTCGGGTATTCGGTGTTCAGATACTGCTTGCGCAACTTCTTCGGTGTCGGAGGCATCGCGCGGGCGTGGGTTGTGGGGGGGAGCCCTGTGTCCGCCCCGAAGCTATTCGCGAGAGCGCGGCCGGGCCAGAGGGCAGCAGCGGGCGGCGGATTCAGGTCACGATGCGCGTGGTGTTCGCGTGGCGCTCCCACGCGCCGCTCGCCAGGATCTCGTCCACCTCGCCAACGACGCGGTCAACCTCGGCGTCGCTCGTGTAGAAGTGCGGTGCCACCCGAATTCCCGCCCCGGGACGGTAGTCGATCACGACGTCGCGGGCGAGAAGCTCCTGCGAGACTTCCGCACCATGTGGCACGTCGAACGCAACCGTTCCGCCGCGGGTGGCCGGATCGCGCGGCGCCGTGACCGGATAGCCGCGCGCGTCGGCGAGCTCAATCAGCCGCGAGGTTTGTCGCAGCGACTTGGCCCGGATCGCCTCGATTCCAGCGCGCCGGACGATACGCGGCCCTTCAATGGCCGCATACAGCGCGGGGATCGATGGCGTACCGCCCAGCCAGCGCGCCGCACCGGCGGTGTAGTCCATCTCGGGCTCAAAGGCAAAAGGCCGCGAGTGCGCGAGCCACCCCGTGAGGGCAGGCGCGTAGCGTTCGCTCATCTCCGGCGACGCCCAGAGAAAGCACCCGCCCGGGCCGCCGCAGAGCCACTTCAGCACCCCGCCGGAAAGGAAGTCCGCGCCAATGGCGCGCACATCCACCGGTACCACGCCCACGGAATGAAAGGCGTCGAGCGACACAACCGCGCCCATGGCATGCGCACGGGCAGCGATGCGCGCCGCGTCAACGACGAACGCACTGCGGAAGAGCACGTGCGAGATGCACACCAGCCGCGTCCGCTCGTCAATTGCCGCGCAAACCCGATCCACGTCAACGGAAACGCCATCTTCGCTGGGCACCACTACGACGCGAGCTCCGAGCCGCGGCGCCAGATGATCGTAGACATACCGCACCGACGGAAAATCCATTGCCGTCATCACGATCGTGTCGCGGGGCGGCGCATAGTCGAGCGCGGAGAGCACGGTGGCCTGAGCGTGTGACACGTTGGGCATCATCGCGATTTCGCCGGCGCCGGCGCCAATGAGCGGCGCGATTTCGTCGCCCACCTCGATCGGCATCTTCCACCAGGCGTCAGCCCAGGCGCGCACACCGCGTTCGGCCCAGAGATCGACATACTCCGCCAACCGGTCCGGCACGCCTCGAGGCATCGCGCCAAGCGAGTTCGATACGAGATACGTGCAGCGTTCGAGAATCGGGAACTCGCCGCGAAAGGCGAGCAGTGGGTCACCACTCACGATCGTGCTCAGCTTGCGGCTCCGGCCCGGCGCGAGCGCACGGCGTAGAGGAATATCGCGATGCCCAGCGCGATCCCGATCGCGCGGAACTCCGGACCGGTGATGGTCGAGAGCAGTGCCAGAATCGCCGCCGCCGCGAGCCAGGGCACCACTGCACCTCCCGGCACGCGGAAGGGTTCAGCTTCGAGCCGTACGTTCTTGCGCCGCAGGCCAAGCACGGCGAGCACGCAGAGCAGGTACATCAACAGTGCGCCGATGTTGGCGATGTTGACGAGCGACATGAAGGATCCGCTCACCGCCAACGCCAGAACGGTGATGGCGTACACGATGATGGCATTGCGTGGCACCTGCGTGCGCGGATGGATTTGGGCGAGCGCCGACGGCAGATACCCGTCGCGGGCCATGGCGAAGACGCTGCGCGGCACGGTCAGCATCATCCCCGACGTGTGCACGACCATCGAGATGGCGGCGCCGGCCATCAACAGCGTGGAAGCCCATCCGCCAAAGGCCTTGCCCGCCGCTGCGGCGAGCGGAGCGTCCTTTTGCTGAACGAGTTCGGGGCCGAGGATGCCCTGCGCCGACTGCTGCACCGACAGATAGACCAGCGTGACGAGGCCGATGGCAATGAAGATGGCTCGGGGCACGGTTCGCGCCGGGTCTCGGACCTCGCCGCTCGGCGCAAGCGCCGATTCCACGCCAAAGAATGCAAACATCATGGTGAGCGTCGTGCGGGTGAGCGTGTCGAGTGGCGGCATCCCCGGCCAGGCAAGATTCGCCGAATCGATCATGAACAAGCCCGCCGTACCGATGAATAACAGCGGAATGAGCTTGGCCACCGTGCCGATCTCGACAGTACGCGCGCCCTGCTTGACGCCCGCGACGTTGACCGTGGTGAAGAACGCGAAGACAGCAATCAGCAACAGGCTTCGAGTCATTCCCTCACCGGCACCCGGGACGAGCGCATTGAGCGCCTGGGTAAACCCGGCGGCGACGGCTGCGTGCGCAAAGGTGCAGAACATCAGCACCAGTACGCCGGTGAGGTAGCCCCAGAATGGCCCGAACGCTTCGCCAACGTAGGCGTAGGGACCACCGGTGAGCTGCACGCGACTCCCGGCTTCAGCAAAGCAGAGAACCACGAGCGCGAAGACGAGCGCACAGATCACATACGCAAGCCACGCCGCCGACCCGAGTGCCGACGCCGCAGTTGCGGGCAGGAGGAATATCCCGCCGCCGATGGTGATGGTGACGATGCTGGCGGCGAGTTCTCGCACACCGAGCGAGCGACTGAGCCCGCTCTCACCGGACGGGGCGGCTTGCTGGGTCATGGCGCCTCCGGCGCTCGGGGTGGGCTGTCGCGGCGCCGCGGACAGCACGGCGTCGTGCATTCGTGAAAC
>SXGU01234911.1_pt1 | contig 15289 bp, 8 predicted proteins | sample 3174531 | NCBI WGS metagenome assembly SXGU01 (sample SAMN11356863, study PRJNA531348) | freshwater metagenome | isolation source: freshwater sample F1-140 | place: China: Fuxian Lake, Yuxi | collected 2017-12-25
CTGGTTTCAATGTCAATAGAAGAAATATACGCCCACTTTCATATGCCGATGGACGCAACAAAGGATACTACAAGCGCATTCACAACATCCTACACCAAAGAAACCATCACCCGTATTAAAAAACAGAAAAACGATTTATCAGTGAAGACCAAAGAATACATCAACTTTATGATTGAAATGCGGGATTTGATTATTGAAAACGTCTATGAAAACAGAGACAATAAAAATGTACATTTGCCTGTTTCATTTACGCATACCATCAACAATGTTCAAGGCCAACAGCAAATCAATCAAAACTCTATGATTGATATAACGCCATTGGAAGCATTTGAAATGATTGAATCCGCGTATCGTCAATTGGAAAATATTTACTACGCCCCTCCAACCGATTTGTTTAAGGTAATGTATTACTACTACTTGTCGCCAAAAGATTTGCTTATGATAAAGCGTTTCAACAAGAGCGCATTAACCGTGTTGTTGGAGATGATTGTATATACCTATAAAAAGGCAATTGTTGCCCCAGGTGAGATGGTTGGTATGGTATCCGCACAGAGCATTGGAGAACCAACCACGCAAATGACGTTAAATACATTTCATTCTAGTGGCGTTGCTAGTAAGAGCAATGTAACCCGCGGTGTGCCTCGTATTGAAGAATTGTTGTCATTGTCTGAAAATCCGAAGAACCCGTCCATTACTATCTTCTTAAAGGAAGACGACGAAACCAACCCAGAGCGCGTCCAAGAATACATCCCGCTAATAGAGCACACCAAATTTGCTCAAATTGTTGAATCCGTTGAAATCTGTTTTGACCCCGACAATATGAATACATTGATTCAAGAAGACAGGAATATGCTTACACAATACAACGAATTTGAAAAGTTGATTGATGAATGTATGGCGGAGTCGTCGTCATCAAATGAAGGCGACAGTGGTAGCGGCAGTGTAGACCAAGGAAAAGAGAAATCAAAGTGGGTTGTGCGCATTAAAATGGATGCAACCGCTATGCTTGACAAGAAGATTACGATGGATGATGTTCATTTCGCAATCAAGAACAGTTATAATTCGGAGGTATCTTGTGTGTATTCTGACTACAACTCGGATAACTTAGTATTCCGTCTTCGGTTGAATGAGTCAATGTTTGGAGGTGACAAGAAAGACAAGAAAGACAAAAAGGCGGAACCATTGGACCAATCCGACCATATATACGTGTTGAAGAACTTCCAAGATAATTTACTTAATAATCTGGTGTTGCGTGGTGTAAAGGGCATCAAGAAGGCATTAATCCGTAAGATTACTGACTCTATTCGCAAACACGAAGGCAGTTATGTAAAGAAAGAGACGTGGGTGCTTGACACCATTGGAACCAATTTGATGGATATTTTGGCATTGGACTACATTGACCCCAAACGCACATTCAGCAACGACATCCAAGAAATTTATCGGGTGTTTGGAATTGAGGCGGGGAGACAAGCCATATTTAATGAATTGTCCGAAGTGCTGGAACACGACGGTGCTTATATCAACTATCATCATTTGGCCTTGTTATGCGACCGAATGACGATTAGTTCGCATATGATTTCTATATTCCGCCACGGGCTTAACAATGACAACACTGGACCAATTGCCAAGGCGTCATTTGAAGAAACGCCGGAAATGTTCTTAAAGGCGGCACGGCACGCCGAGTTGGACCCAATGCGTGGTATTTCCGCCAATGTAATGTGCGGACAAGAAGGGTATTACGGAACCGGCATATTCCAAGTGATGGCGAACCTGGAAGAGATGATGAAACAAGAAGATATGGATTATGAATATACAGAAGGTGCCGACGATATTGAAAATGCCTTTGGAACAGACGCAGGAACAGCAAATGATAAGTGCAGCATATCCAAGATGTCAATTCAGTCTTGTGTTGATAATGTCAAGAAAGTGAATTTAGGTAAGGTGAATGATGATTATGATATGGGATTTTAAAACCCCACCTGCTCCACTTCTAATAAGTGATGTAAATTAAATTAAAATAAAAATTAAAAATTAAAAATAAATGAAAACAATTATTACGCAAAACAATACGATGCGATTTGCGTAATATATTTTTATTTTTATTCAAGTTATTTGTTTATTTCGCAAGTGCGTCAGAATTGTTGTTTTCCATAGATGATTTCACAACAATCGTCATATAAATAAACCAATAAACAATAAACCAATAAACCAATACAAATGTTTTTTATGTTTTTTATGTATTTAATGATTGCGTTTTTTCTTTGACATGGTCATTGCCTTAAACTGGCAAATAATAGAACGAAATAACGACTTTTTTTTTCGGCTACCACCAGTCAATGAAAACTGGGGCGCCGACCCACCTCATCCGCCTCGTTGCTTTTGCTTTCTAGACGACCTGCGAGATTTATTTCTCAATGTTTTGCGGTGAACCATATTGATGATATGTTGTTGTATATATAAATGGTTTATAAAATAAATAAAATAAAATAAAACTAATTTCAGAAAAAACAAAAATTTTATCAATTATATGTATTTTTTTGGTAAAATCATATTCGCTAATATAAATATTTTTCAATATTGAACTAGTAAGTATAACTATTATTATAATAATAAAAAAATACAAAATAGATTTTTCATATATATTACAAGAAGTTATCTTACATTTATAATGATAAAATATATGTAAAAATATACTTACCATTAAAAATATAGCAAATAATGTATGATAATTTTGTAAAAAATTACATTGTGGTATAGTTGTATTAACGGTTATCCAAGACAAAAAATTTATAAATTTATTTATATATATGGATATATTATCCCTTATATATTTATCAAACAAATTTGAAAAATTTAAGTAACAATCCATATATGATACTGTGTTATTACGAAATATTTCGTTATAATAAATATAATGACTAATCGTAGGATAATTTTTATAGTTATTATACCCAATAAAAACAAAAATACAAGTTGTTAATAAAAATAAGAAAAATACTATTTTTTTCATATATTTTACACCCTTTGGTAATAAATATTATATTTTACTGTGAAAATCTAATCATTATTTTAACTAATCTATTGCACAGGTTCCGTGTTTTTCCTGAAACAGCAACACAGTGTAGAAAATAACCCCCCTTTTTTCATCAAAGGCAAAACGGTAATGGTAATCAATTTAAAACTGGATTCAAGCAAGCCCACCGCCAATATCTCCTCATTTCCGTCCAGTGTTAAAATAACCATACACTTCAACATGAAATGTATAAACGTTGTAATTGTATCGGATTGTATGGAAACCAACGCACCGCCCGTTTCCCCGAGAGAATTAAACATTTTCACGACATTATGAACCAGCGCAATAAAATGAGGGGCATCTGCCACGTCAATCTTACCGTCTGCCATAATGTTATTAAATGAATCCTTCATCATATTGATTATTTTTACACGGGTGTTTTCAATAGAAATGTATTTTCGCAACGCAATCAAGTCGTTCATTGTCAAATTATGTTTAAAATCGCAGAATATTCGTTCTATTTCTTTGATGGCGAAAGCGGGGTCCTTTAAAATTTTATCTAATTTTGTGCGAAGCCCGGGCACACACAATATCATATTAAATATGACGTCTTTGATAAAACCGAATATACAGTCTTTTATTTCTTTCATGCCTTCTTCTTCTTCGTCGTAGTCAATCTTGCTGAATGCGGGTTCGGCATCTTCTTCCCCCATTTCAAACATCTTTTTTAATTTATCGGGATTGGAAGCGAGAGATTTCATGGGTTTGTGTGATGCGGTAATCTTTTTCTTACTATTATTGTTTGCGCTATGCGCATTGGTGTGATTGTTGGTTGAAACGGTTTTATTGTCTACAATTTCCAATCCAACGTTGTTTAGTGATGATGTAGATTGTGCAACAGAACTGGATTTTGGTGGCGTAGATGATTGTTTTTGTATGTGATGTTGCGGTGATAGTGGGTGTTGCTGTTGCGGTTGTTGTTGTTGCGGTTGTTGTTGCTGTTGCTGTTGAAATACTGGTTGTTGTGATTTATACAATTGAACAAGCAGATTATTTAATTCTTCTGGATTCAACCCAGTTAAATCGTTTGTAATTTGTGTTTGGTGAATGGTAGAAGTAGCCATATTTTATACTATACATATAAAATATTGCGTTGTAATTACGATTTTGTGTTTATTGTTATAATTTTTTCAACGTTTCATTCGCCTTTTCAATCAAATTCTGTATGTTTTTTGGATTTTCATCAAGACCAGTCTTCGCCTTCGCATTCGCCTCCGCATTCGCTTCTTCCGCAGTCGCTTTTTCCGCATTCGCTTGAACAAGAACCGGTATGGCCGGTTCGTATAATTTCTTTGGCTGTTGTTTAACAACCAACTTTGGTTTTTGAATTCGGTTTTTTACGTTGGCGTATTTAAACTCCGATATAAAATTTTCTATGCTTGTGTGGCCGTCGTCATCATCCTCTCCTTGTTCTATCATCTGTTTTAGTTCCGACGACGACCCTTCATCCACTGTCAAAGGCTCAATCTTACGAGACTTTACAAGCAACCCGTAGTTTGGCACAATGTTTTGTTTCAATGGCGGCGACCGTACAAAATAAAATCTTGGGTTTTCATTTTCTGGATTATACATAACAAGCATTTGTTTATCGTTTTCAATCAAATTTCCCATAATTGAATACAGCACAACCGGCACTTTGTAGTGTTTTGCTAATAGCCACAAATCCAAATTTGTCATATAATAATGCGAACTCATTAAAATTTGTTCAAATGTGTATTTACCTGAATTAATATATGCGGTATAACCCTGGCCGTAGCCGTGAATAACCGACACAATTTTCTTGTCAAATAACGGCTTTTCCATCAGTTTTCTATATTCCGCAGCAAGAACTTGTTTCAAATTATTTACACTAATTCCAGAACTGGAAGTTATCATATTGATACCGGTTTCTTTTTCAAATGAACGCAATATTGCTATAAATACGCCAAACGAACACTCCGTTGTTTGATTTGAAAACAACAATTCATTCACATTGTCCGGGAACAATGATTTCACTTTGGGATTCACCGGGGTTATCTTCAAATCTGTGCTACAAGTATCATCTTGTTTTGTTGAGGTTGTAGTAGTTGATTCCTGGGAGGCTTCACCTTCATTGTATGAAATCGGCATTGTCCCTAAAATAGTATTGATATATGCGGGATTGTAGTGATTGTCATAGAGCGTTTCTTCGGTTTGTTTGGGTTGAACCGTTAAAAAGGTGGAATGTTTTGTATATGGATTGGTGGTCACCGGCACCAAATTCTCAAAATATTCGGGCGTTAACAGCGATTCCAGCAGTATGATTTCATCGTCAAACAAATTGTATGAAACATTAGAAAACGACAAGTACTTCATGGGTTCAAATATAAACAGCCGTATTCTCTCGTAGCGTATTAATTCATCCGCCAATTTCCCGTAATACACCTTTGCGTTATCTGTTTCGGGATTTATTAAATTGCGTCGTGGCACCAGCAACTTGCACAACCCGGATGACTCTTTCATACAATACTCCTTTTTGTCGCAACTAAGGTCATCATTTGTTATGCAGCCATTTATTTGTGTCAAGTGATTGATTACTTCACGCGAGTAGTCAGTGAAACCCACATATTTGGACATCAATTCTTTTAATGCGAGGGTAATGCGGTCCAATTTGCTGTAATACCGGATTTGCGGAGCATTCACCAATTCTTCAATCTCTCGCCGTTTTATTTTGTATTCTGGGCGGTTCAGTAAAATACGCGCCGTATTTCGGAACACATTGTAGAAATTGGTTTCAAGGCGAATGTTCTTGACATATTCAACACGGTCTTGGTCTTGGTCTTGGTCTTGGTCTTGGGTTCTGTGTTTTCTTCTGTCATCCACGCTGTTATCCACTTCTTTATCCACCGCAAAATGATTGCCGTCGTGAATTGTGGGGTAATCATCCTCTTGGTTGGGAGTGGGATTATTCATATCCATTTGAATGAATTGATTGGTTTGCGTTAAAATGCCGACAATCAAGCCATCTTCCACCACCTTTACCACTGGTAAAAACAATGCGATTTGACGCGTGTGTCGTTTGATTTCATTTACCACATATTTCAAGAATTGAATTGTGGTATCATAATCTCTCCACAACTTGTCGTCGTCCATATAAATGGTCGGATACAGCACACTGCCTTTATCGCCTTCTTCTTCTTTTTCTTTTTCTTTTATCAATATGGGCGACACTGCACAAGGCACAAATCCTCTGTACATTTTTACATTTGTTGAACGCGGTATTTGTGCGATTTTCTCAATAAAAAACCCAATTGTTTTTCCGCTGTAATTCATAACCTGATTTAAAATAGTGAAACCACTGTCTTTTACTAATTTCGCAATAACTGATGCGGGCTTATTGGGTTCAAATTTATATATGCGAGGCAAACTGGACCGCAGACGGCAATACACAAAATATATGTTTTTAATGGTTTCAATCACCTTGCGAAGTTTCATGGGGAGGGTTTTGCTTTTCATTGAAAACCGACAAACCGCTTCGTATTTGCCGTTTGCTTTGGCTTCAAATAAATACACGGGCTCATAATAATCGCCCTTTTTCATAACAATTGTCGTCTTTTTATTTGCGTCAAAGGTCTCGCTTGAAAATGCGGTGGTAGGGCAAATAATATTTACATTGTTTGTTACGTCATCTTCGGGAATTTCTATAATAATCAAGTTGTTACCGTGTTCAAATAACGACGGGTTTTGTCGGCATATTATGTCCCATAAATAGGTGTGGTCTATATTGACACTGTCGTTCATCAAATAAGAGCGAAAATTTTCGTATGCATTCCCGATTTTTCGCATTAAACTGGTTGAGCCAATAGATGAAAACAGCGCAGTATTACGATAATCCGATAGTTCTATGTCTTTGGTGTCGTCGTAAAATATATCAATTAACGACCCGTTGTTCAACGCGGTGAAATTATCCGGCGTGATTGACTTGGCAATAATTGCCTTCATTTGTTTTATGGTTGGCAGCACAGATGACTTTGATTCGGCATACATATAAGCAACCACAGATACAAAAGATTGTGAGGGGCTTGTTTCAACCCCACGACGCAATAAACACGGAACTCCTTTTTTCAAAGCGGGGTTTTTTACACTGACTTGACATTCGCGGTTGTCATTATATAAGAATTTTTGAAGAGGAACCGGTAAAAATCCGAACCGATTGTTGTCAAGTGGGAACTTTTCGGCGGACAAAATGCGGTCGTCTTTTATTTCGGTTATGCGAATGTTTTCATTCGCATTCACATTCGCATTTACTTGTTTGGAGAGAGATAATGATGGAGTTTTTTGTGGTTTAGATTGGTGCTGTGGTTTAGATTGGTCCTGTGGTTTAGATTGGTCCTGTGGTTTATGTATGTCCTCTGGTTTAGGTTCTTGGTCCTGTGGTTTATGTATGTCCTCTGGTTTAGGTTCTTCTTGTGGTTTAGATTGGTCCTGTGGTTTAAATAAAGAAACAACTGCCTCTTTTATAGCACTGGGGGTAGGAAGCAAGGTTGCTTGTTCTTCTCCCTCACCTACGCGCTCTTGTTGGGCTTCGCATTCTTCTCGTCGCTTTTTTTGAGAGGGTTTGTCCCATTTATTAAAACAACACGGCACACAGTGCCCTTTTGGATGTGCGTCACTAGACAAAAACCCGGGATAATGTTGTATGTATTTACCATCAGGCCCTTTATGAACCTTGTTATCCGTGAATTCAATGATTGTTTCCCCCTTTTTTATTTCTTTGGCATCATGTGGAATAATTTTGCCATATTCACCCGATTTTGCCTCCTTTTCGGTTAAACTGGTGTTGTGTTTTAAATCCCAATATCGGGGACAAATATACCAATACGGGTTTGCTGGATTGGACCCGTATTTCACACTGTATTCATACGACCCGGGGTGTTCCTTGTCAATTCGGTCTTTTTCTTCCTTGGACAACACCACTGGCTGTCTTCTTACGTTCCAGAGGCATGACCTAGAATATGAATTAAATTTACCTTCGTCTCTCTTTAAAAATAAAACAGGGTCGCGTTCTTCCAGGCGCTTAGATATTGGATTGGGATATGTTAATTTCATTCCCGTTAATTCATCCAGTTCTCCACCACCACCACCACCACCGCCCGCATATTCATCGGATTCATAATTTGGATTACTTGAACGTGTTTCCTGTAATTCATTTTCAATCGCAGATTCAGAATCAGAATCGTTCTCTGACATTTCATTCTCCAACATTTCAAAAAAATCATCGTAGTTTTTTGGAATTTCGGGAGGTTTGATGTCCGGAATCTCTCCAAGAAATGACGACGTAAATTGTCCAGGGGGGTGTTCTGCCCTTTGTTGTATGAGGGGTTGTTCTGCCGGTTGTTCCGACCCAGGCCCGCTTTGTAAAGCAATCCCTTTTTTCACTTCTCCGGTATTACACAATGTTTTAATTCTCTCGGCATCAACACCGGTTGTTCCAATATCCTGGTATATTCTCAATATAGAATCAATGTATATGGGTATCACACATAAATACAAAATATTGTCAATGTTGGATACTTCAATCTTGATGTTACTGGAAAACGGGCTCTGCGTGATTTTCGTTAAAAACCCGGGATTGTTCTGGATTTTAACATTGCGCCGGATATTCGTTTTCATTTGAATGGCGGAGAGAACACCGGCTATTTTTTCACGGGCTTCGTCTTCCGATATATTGTAGTTCATTTTAAGGCCCTCCACAATGTTTCTGTCGGCGTTTTGCTTATTTATCATCTCAATAATGTACGCCTCTTGGCTGGACATTTCGTTGAAATTACTAACTCGTTTATACCGCAACTCAATCCCCTTTTTCAAACTGCCTTCCACTTCATTAAACACTGTGGATATACAGCCAATCATGTCGTGGATTTCAATGTTCTTTGTGATTGACAATTGAGAGAAATAATTGAGGTCCAGAATTTCCACACATTTGTCGTAAAACGATGAAAACAACTCCATCGTATATCCGCTTTGCTCCACATAATTTTTGATGACTGAAATCACCGGGTTTGCGGTTGCTTTGATGATGCTTTCAATTTCTTCAATTGTAAATGCGTGGCGAAACCCAGCGGTTTTTATTCGCACACTACCATCCGTGTCAAATTCACACACCACATTCAGCACACTGTCATTTGCTTTGTGTTGAGGCGCAGCAGGATTGTGGTAAATGTATTCAATGTACACCGCAACCGTTTTCGTTCTGCCAATGCTGCGCGAGAGATTAAAAATGTCGGTTTTGGATAAATACGGTATCTTACGCCCCGTCTTTGACACCTTCTCGGCATATAGTTTAAATACATTGTCTTGGCGTTTGCCGGCATTGTATTTTATGAACGGGATTTCCTTGGTGCAGTGGATTAATTTGAAAATGGGGTCAAGTAGAATGTTGAATTTATTGGCGGGGTGCAGCACTATATCAAACCCGCGAATCCCTTCATCAATGTAATTAAAATCGGCGGTGCGTTGGTTGTAAATGTCATAAAATAAATTCACGGTGTCATTCATTTTAATAAATCGGTCATCCACAAATCGTTTGCTTGCCGACACCAAGACGTCTTTGAACTTTGTTAAATCGGCGAGAGATGCGATTTCAATCGGACTTTGCGGTCCTTCAATTGACGCCAAATACGGAAAATAAATAGAAATCGCGTGTTTTTCGTTAAATGGAACGACACCTTCTTTTACTGTGGCTTTTTGTTTTTCGCTGGCGTATTTCAACACATCTTCTGCGGTACATAAATAAAGCGCATTATTCACCATCAACCCTTGTTCCAATATAACTTGTTTATTGTTTGTGACAATAAATTCCGCGGCGTGCATTTCTAAAAAGGGTTCTATGTAATTGACATCAAATGGATTGGCGGCATATGGATACGGGTAATCTCTATGACCCCCTCGGATTTCTTGACCTACTGAGCGATTTATGATGCGGGGTTCATCGTCCAGTTTTAATGATATGATATCTTCATACCGATATATCCCGTTTTCACTAGAAACTTCGTTTAATCCAGAGAGATTATCTATATTTAATAAAAAACTTTCTAATTTACCGGCAGTCAAGTCGCTGCGACCATCACTCGTGAGTTGTTGATACACTTCCAGCGTTTTCAGAGTTTCAATGTGCTTTGAAAATAAATATATCTCTCCGAAGGATAAGCGCAGCCGGTCGGCAGTGGCGTGCATAATTTTGCGCTTTACAATATCTATGGTGTCATCTAAATGTATTTGGTCTTTAACAAACACAACAGGGATGGATTGAGATGTGATGGTTTTTAATTCAATATCACTGAAAATTTTACTAAAAATAGGGTTGCTTGTAGAAAACCGGATCATTTCAGACAATTCTAGTGTATCACCGTCATTATCTACGATGCTGGTTTCGCCGTAAAAAACATAGATGGATTTAATGCGGGCAGTAGATGTTCGTTGTGCGTCGCTTTCGCTTTCTATGTGATATACCTTGTAATATAAGTTTCCGCATTTGTTTGTATTTACACTCATTTACTTTTTATAAAGATAGGAAAATATGATTAATTATGAATGTGTATAAATATATACAAGTAATCTCTATATATAATCTATAAATAATCCTACATAAATTACACCCGACCAATAATACGTAATACGAAAAAAAATAACAACAAATGGAGCACACACCAATAACAATGATGTCTAGTAACGACGAAAATCAGGTTAATCAAGAAATAATAACAATACTACACGAAATATTGACGGCGACCACAGAGAAGGATGCGGAGGTCATGGCATACGAAGATGACAATACACAAGACCCCGACACCTTCAAAAAACCAACCTATAAACTTATTACAGCAATTTGTCGTGGAGGGGGTATTGGCGTAAACGGTGATTTGCCGTGGGGGCGCATTAAAGAAGATATGGCTTTTTTTTCCAGAATGACACGAGATGTGTCTGACCCCGGAAAACGCACCGCCGTGGTTATGGGACGTAAAACGTGGGAAAGCATTCCTTCCCAGTTTAAACCGCTGAAAGAACGGGACAACCTAATTTTAACAACCGCAACCGACAGTACACAAATAAATCAAATTCATCAACCAAATCAACTAAATCAAACCATTCTGGATGTGCCGATATATGCGTTTCAAACCGTTGCGCAATTGAAAAAATGGTGCGAAGAAACAGGCTATGAAACAGTGTGGGTCATTGGCGGCGAGAGCTTATACAATGACTTTTTAAATGACAGCGCGTGTGTTATTTCATCGGTGTATATTACATATATAGATGCGCCGTTTTGCTGCGACCGGTATTTTCCGAGGGCGTTTCCATACAACAATAATATGACATTGTGCTACACGCACACAAATGCACAGGATGAATTGTGGAACTGGAATACCACGCAATTCCCCGGAATTCTCTCTTGGAATTGGAATTGGTTTATACAGCAGTCTTGCGGACACCATATTTCAAGCATTGGCACCCCCTTGTATTTTTTACATTATAAACGGTTTATTGTTGTGTAGTGTGTAGTGTAGATGTGTAGTGTAGATATTAAGAATTCATTATTCATATGAAAAAATATGAATTATGAATGAATTATGAATGAATTATGAATGAATTATGAATTATGAATGAATTATGAATGAATTATGAATGAATTATGAATGAATTATGAATGAATTATGAATGAATTATGAATGAATTATAAATGTCTATTTGTCAAAATGCGGATTATCATTTATCGTCATACCACAATATTCTTTCGGGGTTATTTTGTAGTCTTCGGGCGTGTAAATGTTTATTTTCTTCGCATTTTCAATCAAAAACCGAAAATTATCCCAGAACTCGTCTTTGTGTCCCACGCTCTTTGTCATGATGTGGCTTAATTCGTGCAGCGCAACAAATGTCAGCGTGTTCTCATCAATCAGTTTTGTGCCGTTCTTTTTAGTATTTACACAAAATGCCAGTTTCTCTCCCTTGTTTTCGCTATACGCTGTGTATTCGCTGTTTGGCAAAGTTTCACTGATTTTATTGGGATTAAACTTGGTAACAAGGCGTTGTACATTCTCTCTGTCTTTGTAATTTTCACCCATATAATCCACCAACTTTTTCAATTTTTGAGTAACGCGAGCCAATAAATCGGCTGACTCTTGTAGTTGTATTCTTTCTCTTACGCAATATTTGTTTCCATCCACGGTAGAAACAATACATTTGAGATTAAACGCATCGGAGTCTTGGTATATTTTTAAACATACTAAAATTATAAACCCAATTAATATGTATCCAAAAATGCTGACTGATAACATGAATTATATTGATTATATTGATTTGTTATAATAAAAAAATATATTATTTTATTTTTTTATTCATTATTTATTATTTTTTCTTATACTACACATACACGCACACTACATTATATTGAGGTTGGTTGTTCATAATATTGGTGTTGTTTCGGTTCATGGTGTTGTGGTTCTAGTTGTGGTTCTTGATTTACAATACAATTACTGACCGCCAACGCCGACTTCAAAAGGAGTGCGCATAAGGTCAGGAGAAATGGTGCTGTTGTTCCAAGGTCCGACATTCATCTGAGGGTTGGGGGGCTCAGAGCGAAGTTGAAGGTTGGCGTTCTTCATGGTGTTTCCTACGGTGTCAATGCCTGCAAGAAATGTGGCACTCAACAAGTTCTGGTTGGTAAGGTCACCAGAACCGGCGGGGTTCAATGAACTCCACTGGCTGTTGCTGTCGTGAGGAAGCAAGTCGGCAGGGTTGGCAACTGGCTGGCGTGCGACATTGGGACCAGGGACAATTGGGCCATTGATTCCGCTAACAGAGGCATATCCCGCATCAGCCCCGCTAGATGGTGCTACACTTCCGCCATTGGAAGCGGCGGCCTTCTGGTGAGGGTCCTGATTGGTGTTGCCTTCAAAAGGCAAAACCTTGGAATCAGAGTATGTGTAAAGAGCATAAATTAGAACAATTGCCCCTAAAATCACGAGGATGTGATGTGATTTAATAGTTTTTCCCAAATCGGCTAAGAAAGTCATTATATAAAAATAATGATAAAATATTTTTCAGTAAATATCATACTCCGGGGTGTTTATAATTTTATACAAGGGTCGCTTTTTTGAACTTGTATATGTGGGAGATAGGGATAGGGCTATAATTTAAAGTTTCTTAAAACGTCTTTGCTTATTTCTTCGTCGTCTTCCTCGCTATCGTCGTCTTCCTCTAAATCATCCAGCATATAAGTTGCCTTAATATTCTGGGCTTCCAGATATGCCTGAATTGCCTTTTTTTTGGCTTCTTTTGCCTTTTCTTTGGCAATTTTGTAAAGTTCGTAGTATACTTCGTTTGGTCGTTTGAGTTTTAAAGGAGGGGCGGTATCGCTTATATTTTCTATCATCTTAGTTATGTCTTCGTCCGTTTCTTCTTGTTCTTGTTCTTCGTCGTTATCGTCTTCGTCTTCAAATTCCATTTTTATAATATTTGCGCCAGGTTTGTCGCTTGGACCATCCAATTGTAAATCCACTTCCATTAAACCATCCGGTCCCGGCGTTAATGTAATTATTACATCGTCGTGGTCGTCGTCTTTTGGTTTTGTGTCTTTACTTATGTTTTCGGTGTTTTCTTCTGTGTTTTCTGTGGGGGTGCTTGTGTTTTCTGATGGAATGTTTGTCCTTTCCGAGTGTGTATTTGTGCGTAGGGATGAATCCTCAGATTCTTTTGTTATTGCTAATCCTAAATTAAATTCATTGTTTTTATTTTCATTATTGGGTTCTTGAATCTTGGTATTAGTATTAGTGTTAGTGTTAGTATTAGTATTAGTATTGATAACTGGTTTACTATGAGGCTTCTTAATTAAGCATTCATCAAATATTTTTTCGTCTGCTAACACCAAAGTTTGCCTTAATATCATTTCAAATTGAAAACTGCGGGATGTGAATTTAATACCTTGAATTTCAATAATTGATATAATCTTGTGTTCTGGCTGGATGTATTCAATCGCCGCCGCTGCTTCATTCTCATCAAAAATTTTACAAGAAAATGGATTGTTTGTGTTCATGCTGGCGGATGTAATCATTTTTGCCGGTTCTAAATTAATGCGCACTATGTATTGCTTACCGCCTTTGTATGCTCGTATAGGCGATGAAAACGTGTTTTCAATGTCGCTCTTTTCCAATTCGGTGTTAAACCAAAGGTTTCGTTTGTCATAGAGTCGCTCAATAACCGTTTCTTCTAAACTCGTCAACCAATCAATGAATTCGCTGTCCTCATTTGTTAATACAAGGTCAATATAGCCTTTTTTACCGGCAACCACAACACCCGCCTTTGACTGCGTTTTAGGGGTTTGGATATAAAGCGGTTCCTTCATATATTGAATTCGTGTTAAATATGAACCCGCCGTCATTCCGTTTGGTTGATTTAGTGTTATTTTATCAAATTGAAATGTTTCGTCCGTGTTTCTTATGTAGCCATCCATGATGTGTATTATAAATTGATACACATCAAGGAGAAAATAAATGGCGTTTTTATACTACACATCCTCATTCGTCCCTTCGTCCCTTCGTCCCTTCGTCCAGGCGTTCAGACCGCCCAATTTACGATTTACGATTTACAAATGCCGATTTCAATGCATCCTTCTTCTGCTACATAGTCGCCAATCTTGTCAAGCGCGATGGGAACCGCGGTTTGCACTGCTGCTAAACAAGCGTCGTGCACGCTGGCAGGAAGTACGGAGCATATGTTGTCTAATTCGGTAGTTGCTAAACTCAGGAGTTTGGGGTTGTGGAAAACAGTGGTATTTAGTTTGTTTGCGATAAAGGTGCATGCGTCGCATTCCAACGAATTCACGGTTTCGTTCAAGGCGTGCGACAAAGAAACGGAAATGTTGGATTCAACTGATTGAGATGTCTTAGAGGCAGAGGCAAGGGCAGAATTTAAGTTAGAATTTAAGTTAGAATTTAGAGAAGGCATGGTGGTAGTATCTTCATTTAGAAGAATTGCGGGCGCAGGACTTGCTAAAAAGCAAAGATGCAACATAAATAACAAAGAAGCGGCGGTTTTCATTTTTTAATTTATTATATTATTGTTTTATTTTTTCTTGGTTTTGTTTTTCTTTCTTTTCTTGTTATTATATATATTGTTAATTATGGCTAAATCACATTCTCGTTCTAGGTCTCGTTCTCGTTCTCACTCTCGTTCTAATCGTCGCAATTACAGAGGTGGGGC
>SXGU01373658.1_pt1 | contig 15287 bp, 11 predicted proteins | sample 3174531 | NCBI WGS metagenome assembly SXGU01 (sample SAMN11356863, study PRJNA531348) | freshwater metagenome | isolation source: freshwater sample F1-140 | place: China: Fuxian Lake, Yuxi | collected 2017-12-25
CAATGGTGTGTGCCCCAAATCAAAGCGACCCAGTCAAGATGCCCCGCCGCCCCATGGCTAGATGTGGATGCCAAACAAAATGGCCGCCCTTACAGGGCTCGGATGGTTGTTGGGTCGCCAGCCAGCCCTGGGAGCCACCCAGGGCTGGCTTAGAGCATGCGTTTGGCGCGCAGAGGACAATCGAGGGGCAGGATAACAACACTGTGGGGCGGCCGCGGTCGAAAGAAAGTGGCTGGCATTTGGGGATTGGTTTGGCAGCATTCGCCTCGTGCCATCCCCGATCCAATCCCGCAGGGAATTCCTGAACGCATCGCTCGCACTCACGAGCGCTGCGGTCGCAGGGTGTGTCTCAACCCACCCCGACTCAGACCGAGCGGTCATTGATACGCACACGCATTTTTACGATCCCACGCGCCCTCAAGGTGTCCCGTGGCCCGACAAGAATGATCGTGTATTGTATCGCACGGTGTTGCCCTCGGATTATCGCACGCTGGGCGACCGATTGGGGGTCACAGGAACTGTCGTGGTTGAAGCCAGTTCCTGGGTTGAGGACAATCAATGGATCCTGGATCTTGCCCAGAACGATCCGTTCATCATCGGGTTCGTCGGCAATCTGAAACCTGGTCAACCAGAGTTCCGATCTCATCTCGCCCGTTTCGCAAAGAACCGGCTGTATCGTGGCATTCGCATCGGCGGTGGTGACCTCAAGCGGGCGGTCCAACGTCCAGAAGTGCTCGACGACCTTAAACGATTATCGGATCGGGATTTGTCGTTGGACGTGTTGATCGGGCCAGACGCCTTGGCGGACGTGGTGGAACTCGCAGGTCGGGTGCCGGATCTAAGAATCATAGTGGATCACTGTGCAAACGTTCCCATCAACGAAGCCCCACTGCCCGCCGCATGGGTGGATGGCATTGTCGCTTGCCATTACAAACCTAATGTGTTCATGAAAGTGAGCGGCTTGGTTGAAGGTACGGGACGCACTCATGGCGATGCACCCTCCGGTGTGCAACCCTATCGAAGAGTGCTCGATACGATTTGGGGAAGCTTTGGCGAAGATCGGGTGATTTACGGTAGCAACTGGCCTGTCAGTGAACGCTTTGCCCCGTTGGCAACCGTGCAATCGGTCGTCACGACCTACTTTCACGAAAAAGGCGAGGTCACCTCCGAGAAATACTTTCGTCGCAACGCCGCCCGAGTTTACAAAACAGTACGCCGATGAATTCTGAAGCGCCTCATTCCAGCCCGTGCCAAGCCGGCTCCAGCAGGTCCAGCCTCCTCTGGTTGGGATTCGTGTTGCTGACCTCACCCATAACTGTCTGGGGAGCGCGCGAACCTTGGACTGCCTCAACGGTTCGAGGATCCCCCGAACCCCCCGCCCCGTTCCGTCTCGAACGTGTCTTCACGAACTTGAATTTTGCGGGGCCGGTGGATTTCCAAGCGGTACCAGGGGAGCCGCGATTCTTACTGCTGCAACAGGACGGCAAACTGTTTAGCTTCGATGCGGATCCGGCCGCTCGCGAAACCCATGTCGCTCTCGACATACGAGCACACCATAAGCGCTTGGACAATGCACTGGGTTTCACCGTGCATCCCAAGTTCCAGGAAAATCGGTTTATCTTCATCAATTACAACGAGCCCGGTGGCACCACCAATGGGGCCTATGTGTCGCGATTCACCGTGGAACGTAAGGAGCGTCCTACAGTCGATTGGTCGACGCGAACCACATTGCTCACATTCCTATCGGGAGGGCATAACGGCTGCCAATTGATCTTTGGGCCTGACAACTATCTGTACATCTCTATAGGCGATGCCTCGCCGCCAGATCCCCCGGACATTTTCCGCACTGGCCAGGGGGTAGATGACTTCCTCTCCTGCGTCCTGCGTCTCGATGTCGATCGGCCCCAAAATGGACGCGCCTATGGAATTCCTTCAGACAATCCCTTTGTGGATCTGGCCGGGGCGCGGCCGGAAATCTTTGCGTTTGGGTTTCGCAACCCCTGGCGGATGTCCTTCGCGCCCGATGGTGCGTTGTGGGTTGGCGATGTCGGTTGGGAATTGTGGGAACTACTGCATCGGGTCACGCCTGGGTACAACGGCGGTTGGGCCTTTGTGGAAGGCCCGAATACGAGTGTCAGGAACGATGTGACGGCAGGTCCGACACCGGTGAGGAAGCCACTGGTAGCCATTCCACACAGCGACGCCGCGAGCATTACCGGTGGTCGATTCTATCGAGGCGCCCGGTTACCCGAACTGAAGGGCGCTTATGTATTTGGGGATTATGAGACGGGTAAGTTTTGGAGTGTGCGAAGTGAGGGAGAACACGTGACCTCGTTCGTCGAGCTTTGCGACACAACCACGCGTCCGGTTGCTTTTGCTGAAGATGCCGCAGGCGAGTTGCTGATTCTGGATCATAACGGTGGGCTCTATCAGTTAGAGCGAAATGAGGCACCGGACCAATCGGCCAAATTTCCACGTCGATTGAGTGAGTCGGGTTTGTTTAGAGATACGGCGGGACAACAGCCGACCGCAGGCGTATTCGAGTACCAAATCAACACGCCGATGTGGGCTGATCACGCCACCGCCCGCCGTTGGGTGGCCTTGCCTGGCACCGAATCTGCGCAATGGTCCGAGAAGTGGTCTTACCCAACGAACACCGTATTTGCAAAAACCCTCTCCATCCGGATGGATTCAAGGAAGGCGACATCGGAGCGTCGCATTGAAACACAACTCCTGCATTTCGATGGGCAAACTTGGCGCGCGTATTCTTACCGTTGGAATGACTCGCAGACGGACGCTGAATTGGTGGGAGCCGAAGGATTGACCCAGCCCATGACGATCCAAGATCCGGAAGCGGCTGGCGGTCGGCGCGTCCAAAACTGGCGATTCCACAGCCGTACCGAATGCCTTCGTTGCCACAATCCGTGGGCAGGAAACGCCCTCGCGTTTGGACTCGAGCAATTGAATCGCTCGTTCACCCTGGAAGGAGGCGCCCGCCCGGGTTCGAGCCAATTGGCTTACTTGGAAACGGAAGGCTACATCCGGGTCACAGCACGTCCAAATCCCCTGCCCCGTTTGGCGAATCTCAGCGATAGCACCATTTCGGAAAGTAGCCGGGCTCGGTCCTGGCTTCATGTCAATTGTGCCCATTGCCATCGAGCTAATGCCGGGGGATCGGTCGCAACCTACTTGAATCACGAAGTCGATGCCATCGGAACACGCACCGTGGATGTTCGACCCATCCGTGGCGGGTTTGGGCTGGACGAAGCGCGGGTGGTAGCGCACGGCGAGCCTTCGCGCAGCAGTTTGTTCTATCGAATCAACACCGAAGGACAGGGTCACATGCCGCATATTGGTTCCCGAATGGTGGACGAGGCGGGAGTGCGTTTGGTGGCATCCTGGATCCGGCAATTGAAGGCCTCTACCAACGCCCCTGACGCCGAGGCTCAGACGGCCTCCGCCCGGGTGGCGGCCCACCGTCAGCTGGCACGTTCGATCCTAACAAATGACCCAACCTCTGCACAGAAGTTGGATGAACTGCTGAAAACCACTACGGGGGGGCTGGCCTTTTTGGAAGCTGTAGGGCTCGAATCGAATTCGGGCCGCCTACCTGCCTCGGCCATTCTGGCGGGGAGCCAATCCGCGAACCCTTTGGTGAGAGACCTATTCGATCGATTCCTACCCGCGGATCAGCGGCGGCGCACATTGGGCGAGGGCTTTGATCCGCAACGGGTACTGGCATTAACGGGCGATACGACGAGAGGCAAACGGCTGTTTCACGCGGAGGGCGGGGTCAGTTGCAACCGCTGTCACACACTTTCCGGCATGGGCCGCGCTTATGGACCAGACCTCACGAGCATCGCAAAAAAGTACCCTCTCAAAGACCTACTCGATCAGATCATCCACCCGACTCTGGTGGTACCGCCCGAATTCACGCTCCGTCAGTTCGAGATGAACGATGGGTCGGTGCACAGTGGATTCGTGGTGCGTCCAACCGCTGAAGGAGTCGTATTGCGCGGCGAAGATCTTACCGATCGAACGGTGCGTCGGGCGGATGTTCAGAGCGAGACCACGAGTGCGGTCTCGGCGATGCCAGAAGGGTTGCTCAACGATCTCACAGCCCAGGAAGCCGCGGATCTTTTGAGTTACCTGTTAAACCCGTGACACTGGAACATGGAAAAACGCGCTTGAGGGATTCGGAAAGGGCACCGCAGTTGGCGCTGAACGTTCCGGACAATTGCTCATGGCCTTAAGTGCTCTAAGCCAGTTGTCGACGAGTCGATGGTTCACACAGACGGCCATACTCAGTGGAATTCTCATCGCGGGTCTGGGCGTTGCGCTCCTGACCTTCAAGTTTGGCTCTAAGCTTCGCCATACCAGTTATGACTGTTTGTTTGCCCTGCGCCCGACAGTGTCGATTACCAATGCGTTCGTAGTGTATCTGGATGAACAATCCCACTTTGAACTCAAACAACCCCTGAACGCAGCCTGGGACCGGGCGTTGCACGCTCGACTGATCGACCGGCTGACGCGAGCTGGAGCCCGAGCCATCATCCTCGATATTGTCTTTATCGACTCTGGCGACGGTGAGAGCGCGGCAGATCGCGCGTTAATTAACGCTGCCAAGGCGAGTGGGCGCGTAATCGTGGGCGCCAATCCGCGCCGTGACCCGGGCCAGGTTGAGCCTGCGGCAGATCTCCCGTTCGACGCGCTAAGGGATGCGACCGATGAGCGCTGGGGTTTGGTGGAGATGGTACCAGATAGCGATCAAGTCGTTCGCCAAATGCCACCGTCCTATCCCCCGTTCAAACACAGCTTGCCATGGATCACCGCGCAGTTTCTGGGAGCGCAGGTGACACAAGCCACCAACGAAGCACTCGCAGAATTGTCGGAGCGGTCAGAGCGTTGGTTGAACTATTACGGGCCTGGGAATTGGCTCCCCAGTGCCAGCTTTGCCGACGCTCTCGACCCCCAGCGGGTACCGGATGCGGTTTTTCGGGATCGGGTTGTTTTCGTGGGATCGAGCACTCTGACCAAATTCAGCGCTGAACGTAAGGATTCATATCGGACACCGTTTTCCGACTTCACCCTTCGAAGCTCAGAACAGTTCATTGCCGGGGTGGAAATCCAGGCGACCGCAACCCTCAATTTGCTCCGAGGCGATTGGTTGAAGCGCATTCCAAACTCCTGGGAGCTTTTTATTACCGTGGCATTGGGTGCTGCGGTCGGAGTCGGTTTTATTGCATTGAAGCCCCTCACAGCAACAGTCGCGTTTCTAGTGCTGGAAGCGACGCTGGTCGCCGCAGTCATTGTGATCTTCCGAGACGCTTTGGTCTGGTCTTCGTGGCTGGTGTGGGGAATTCAGATTGGCACGGCCTACTTCTACTCGATCACTGCCAATTCGCTGCGCTTGTACGTACAGAATCAACTGCTCGAACAAACCGTGGCGAGTTACGTAGGACGAAAACTCGCCAAGAAGTATGTGCGGGAACAAAACCTAGACTTCTTGCGTCCCGGCGCTCGCAAGCAAGAGCTGACCGTCTTTTTCAGCGACATTGCGGGGTTTACCACCATCACTGAAGGGATGGATTCCAGCGCACTCGCGACGCACATGAACCAGTACTTCGAAGGGGCGGTTGGCAAATGCATCCAGGCAACTGATGGCACGGTGGTGAAATACATCGGCGATGCGATTTTTGCGTTTTGGAACGCACCGGATCCACAATCGGATCACGCAGAACGCGCCTGCGAAGCAGCGCTAAAATTCCGCGAGCAACCCCGTTGCGAGATGAATGGTCAACCGCTAATCACCCGGATTGGATTACATTCCGGTGTGGCGAATGTCGGGAATTTCGGCAGCTCCGAACGAGTCGACTACACGGCACTGGGTGAGAACATTAACTTGGCGTCGCGCATGGAAGGGCTCAATAAATACCTGGGCACGCAAGTGTTGATCACGGGTGAAACCCAAAGACTGATCGGGGATAAATATTCCGCGCGACCGCTCGGCAGATTCGTGCTCAAGGGGTTCGAACGGTTCGTGGATGTGTTCGAGTTATGCGGGCGTCGGGATCAGGCGGAACTCTCGGCGAAACGAGATCAGCCTTTTGGGCGAGCCTTAGAACAGTTTCAGAAAGGAGAATTCCAGGAAGCCCGGCGGGGATTTCAAGCGATCCTGGCAGCGAATCCCGACGACGGTCCTTCGCTGTTCTTTCTTCAAAAATGTGACGAATACCTCGAGAAATCCCCCGGGCTGTTTTGGAAGGGCGAGGTCGAACTTCTCGAGAAATAGGTTTTTGGTTCCCGCTACGTCGGCGGCAATCCTCGTGGAGTCGGGAGACTTTGTTCGCGCTCAGCTCAAGATTTTCGTAATCGAGTTGATCCACCAGATTAGGATTAGGATTAGGATTAGGATAACTAGATGGGAAAATGCGGGCGCAAAATGAGAGATGCACACGGGAGTCCTTCACTATTTCTACACGGCAGGCACCAATCCAGCGACTCAGAAATGGCGGCGTGCTGATGCAATCAATACTACGGGGAAAACGGCAGAGGGCTGCCGTACTCCCAAAAGGGTCCAAAAGCGGCAGAGGGCTGCCGCGCTCCAAAAAAGGCTGCAGCGCTCCAGAGGAGACGGCGCTTAGACGGAGAGAACTTCGCGAAGTGCTATCAGGAATCGGACGTTTTCGGCGGGGGTCCCGATCGAGACGCGAATCCACTCCGGTAATTGATACCCCCCCATGGGGCGCGTGATGACGCCGCGTTTCTGCAGTTCAGAGAAGACATTCCCGCCGTTTCCGACGCGGACGAGGACAAAATTAGCGGCGGACCGGACAAACTCGAGTCCTAGCTTTTCGAAAGCCGTTTGAAGATAATGGAGACCGTCGCGATTGTTGGTGCGGGTGCGCGCCATATGGTCGGTGTCATTGAGCGCCGCCAAGGCTCCCGCTTGAGCCATGGCATTAATATTAAACGGCTGTCGGATCTTTTCCATGGCCGAAATCAGCTGGGGCGACCCGATACCATATCCTAGGCGCAGCCCGGCCAGGCCGTAGATCTTGGAGAACGTCCGCATGAGGAGCAGGTTGGGAAGGACTCCATTGCGAACCAAGCCGATCAGGTCGACAGGATCATTCAAGAATTCGAGATAAGCCTCGTCCATGACCAACAAGACATGCTCCGGCACTCGATTCACTAATTCCACAATGTCCTCACGGGCACAAAGCGTTCCGGTAGGATTATTGGGATTGGCTACAAACATCACGCGGGTGTCCGGCGTGACGGCAGCCAGCATGGCTTCCAAATCGTGCCCGTAATCCCGCGCAGGCACCGTGATGAGGTTCGCTCCGAAAAGCGCAGTCACAATGGGATACACAGCAAAACAATACTGCGACACCACAACATCCACGCCGGGCCGCATCAGAGCGTGGCCAACGAACTCAAGAATTTCATTGGAGCCATTGCCTAAGATGAGATGGGACGTCTCGAGGGTCAGATGTTCCGCGAGATGTCGTTTGAAATGGTAGGCACTACCGTCGGGATAGAGGTGCAGATTTCGCAGGACGGACTGCATGACCTCCAGGGCCTTGGGTGACGGGCCGAGAGGATTTTCGTTTGAAGCCAGCTTGATGACGTTGGCGGTCTCCAGACCGAGTTCACGGGCGACTTCATCGATCGGGCGTCCGGGCACATACACGGGGAGATGAGTCAACTGTGGGTTGAGGTACGAAAAAATGTCGCTCATCGGCGGTGGAACTTAAAACGTGGGACGGAATAAACAGGGTTAGAACTGGCGCAGGAACCGGACGTCGTTTTCGTAGAGCCGTCGGATGTCGGTGATCTCGTAACGCAACATGGCGATCCGTTCGATGCCAAATCCGAAGGCCCAACCACTCCAGATCTCCGGATCATAGCCGACGTTTTCGAAGACCGCCGGGTGAACCATGCCGCAGCCCGCGATTTCGAGCCAATCCTTGCCCAATTTCTTTACCAGTGAATTGGTAAAATCGATTTCGAAGCTGGGTTCGGTATAACTGAAGTAATGGGGACGAAATCGCAGCTTCACATCGGCGCCCAAAACTTCGTGGAAGACCGCTTCAACGGTACCCTTCAAGTCTCCCACAGTGACACCTTTATCGACATACAAACCCTCGATCTGATGAAAGGTTGGGTTATGCGTGGCATCGGCGTTGTCGCGGCGAAAAACACGCCCGGGCACCACGATGCGAATCGGCGGTGTGCGGGATTTCATGACTCGAATTTGGACCGAACTCGTGTGAGTGCGCAGCAACCGGCCATTGCCTTGAGGAGGTCGTGTCTCGCCTTCTCCAAGGAAAAAAGTATCCTGGGCATCTCGAGCGGGATGGTCGGCAGGCGTGTTGAGCGCATCGAAACAATGGTATTCATCCTCGATTTCAGGGCCGTCCGCGACGGCGAAGCCCAAATGACGAAAGGCCCGGACGATATCTTCGGTAACCTGAGTGAGCGGATGGAGATACCCCAGGGTTCGACGGCGGCCAGGCAGAGTAAAGTCTGTCGGATGCTTGGGCAACGCTGCCAGCAGTTCCAGCGCATCGCGACGGGCCTGAAGCACCGTTTCGATTTCCTGTTTAGCGGCATTGATGGCTTTGCCGGCGGCAGGTCGTTCCTCACGTGGCAACGTTCCCAACTGTTTGAGCAACGTTGTGAAGCGACCTTCGGCACCTAAATAGGCACCTTTGGTCTGTTCCAAGGAGGGAAGATCGGCAGCGGCTTTTAGGCTGTCGATGGCCTGTTCGCGGATGGCGGCTAAGTCGTCGAGTAGTGGCATGTCAGCAAGGAATTGCCGCAAAAGAATGTCCGGAGCGCAAAGAAATTACGCAGAAACCGGAGTTTGAAGAAAAAAGCGGGCGGCTTGGAAGCCGCCCGCTGAAAGGGAGAAGAAACCGCTGCAACACTCAGGCGGTCGCCTTGGCAGCGGCCTTTGACTTGAGTGCTTCCTGCGCCACTTTGACCAATTCGCCGAAAGCGGAGTTGTCGGTGGCGGCGAGGTCTGAAAGTGCCTTGCGGTCCAGGCCGACTTGAGCGGCTTTCAGGCCCTCCATGAATCGGCTGTAGGTGAGACCGGCAGCGCGAGCGGCAGCATTGATACGGATCTGCCACAAAGCGCGGAAGGTCCGCTTCTTGGTTCGGCGATCGCGGTAAGCGTATTGCAATCCGTGGTCGACGGCATCGCTGGCGTAGCGATAAAGCTTGCTGCGTTTGAGGCGGAAGCCCTTAGCGAGCTTCAACATCCGTTTACGACGTTTGCGGGAGGCTGGGGCGTTAGTAACACGCATGGCTGTTTAAGAAGAAAAGGTTTTGTTAACAGTGGTCGAGTGCTGGCGATGACGATCAACCCCAAGGCAAGCACGCCTTGATGCGATGCACGTCCGTGGAATGAACTTCCTTGCTCTCGCGCAGGCTACGACGGCGCTTCGCGCTCTTACCAGAAAGCAAATGCCGCCTACCAACTCGCTGAGTCATGACTTTGCCGCTCGCAGTGATCTTGAACCGCTTGCGAACGGACTTCTTCGTTTTAATACCCTTCGGACGACGCATAAAAATCCTGAACGTTCTGCAAAAATGAGGGCGCAGTCTAAGAGCGAAGGCTCCAGAGGCAAGGGCGATTTTGGCTTTTTGCCACGATAGTTCAACCGCCAACCCGACCGCGCCAAGGACCCTGTCACCCTTTTCAGGGTAAAGGCCACCAAAATCTCCAGTAAAGTGTTGGCGCCTGCCGCCCAAACTCCGATTCTCGCGGCGCAACCCAATGAAACAACCACTCGTACCCATTTCGTTTGCCCTCGCGGCAGGCATCGGGTTGGCTGAGTTCATCCAAGTCCCTCTGATCGTGCTATTTGGATGCGCCATCGGACTCTTTCTCACCTATTGGAGATTCCCCCAATTCCGCGCTGCCACACTGCTCACAATGGTCTTATTGGCGGGAGTCATCCGCGGCATCGAATCCGCTGCCCCTATCTCTCCCCAAGACATTCGGCTTCAGGTGACCGAACTCCCTGCAGTTGTCACGGTCCGGGGGATTCTTTCTGAATCTCCAATTGTCCGACGCGAGGTTTATCGTGGCAACCCTCGTGTTCGCAGTCAGGTCAGCATGTGTCTCAGCGAACAACTCGTGGAAGACCAATGGGTATCTGTGACGGGAAACGTGCAGGCGGCTTTGCCCGGAACCTTGGGCTTGGAGTACTTCCGGGGACAATCTGTGGAAGTCACTGGAGTGCTCCAAGTTCCACGGGGATCGGAGGCAGAGGGACTATTTGATCCAGCGACTTTTCTCAAGCACCAAGGCATTCATCGTCAACTGATCACAGAAGGTATGACCGAATGGCGCTTGGGCCCAGATCGCGAAACTGATCCTCCTCTGAGTGAGCGGTTCCTGCCCTGGGCTCAAACGGTGCTCGCGCGTGGACTCCCATCCGACGACGAGGCCTTGGGGCTGCTGTGGGCCATGGCTTTGGGCTGGAAGACCGGGCTCACCAGTGACCTCCGTGAACCGTTCCTCCAATCGGGGACCATTCATGTATTTGCGATCAGTGGACTCCACATTGCGCTCATCTCCATGGTGATTGTGGCAGGACTGCGTCTACTGCGAATTGGGCGAGTTTGGTGTGGAGCCATCACCCTGCCACTGACTTGGTTCTACGTGGCCGCGACCGGATGGCAACCATCGGCGGTGCGATCCGCAGTCATGATGACGGCGATTGTGGGCGGCTGGACACTGAGCCGCCCGAGCGATCTGATGAATTCGTTGGCAGGGGCGGCATTGGCGATTTTGATCTGGGAACCGGGTCAGTTGTTCTTGCCGGGATTCCAGCTCTCTTTTGGGGTGGTCTGCAGCATGGGGTTGTTTGGTGAACGGATTCGATGGTTATGGAACCGATGGGTTCATTTCGATCCGCTGTTGCCGGAAGAACTGAGACCAAAATGGCAGCGATGGTTACGACAACCTCTGGAATGGCTTGGAATGAACCTTGCGACCGCTGTCGCCGCCTGGTTGGGCTCATTGCCGCTGATCTGGCACTACTTTCACCTGATCAATCCTATCAGTCTCTTGGCCAACCTCGGCGTGGTTCCACTGAGTGCCGCGGCATTGATTTCATGCCTCGCCAGCCTGATCTGCGGAGATTGGCTGCCTTGGCTTGGCCGTGTATTCAATGCGAGTGCCTGGGTCTGGATGCATGGGATGATAATGGTTAGCCAGACCGTGGCCAAAATCCCCGGGGGCTGGAGGTATGTCACACCGACTCCCCCATGGTTTTGGCTTGGGTATTACTTCGTCGTGTGGACTGTTTATCGGAATTGGCCTCGACGACCGGACCGACGGCTTTGGTTCATGTGTGGGGCTACCCTATGGCTGGGCTCACTGCTGACGGCGGCATGGATTCATGAGTCCCGACTCCGAATGACCATTCTGTCGGGTGGAACAACCACCTGGGTCGATTCACCGGGTGCTAAGAATGATCTCCTCATCAACACCTCAGATGAGACATCGGTCCGCTTTCTGACTATTCCATTCCTCCAGGCTCAAGGTGTGGATCGGCTGGGGACACTGGTGATTGGCCAAGGTGATGCGCGGCACTCGGGTGGCGCCCTCGATCTAATGGAACGAATGCACCCCGTCCGGGTGTGGTATCCTTCAGTCCAGGGACGGTCGCCTGTTTGGAAACGACTCCAAAGTGCGCTAGCGCAAAATTCAGGCTCAGCCGAACCTTGGGGCGCCGGGGAATCACGGAGTGGATGGACGGCGCTGCATCCCGAACTGGGAGACATCGGGCGGACTGGGGACGACTTGGCGTTAGTACTTCAATCGGAGTGGGGGGGAATACGGGTACTCCTGTGTCACGACCTCAGTCGGACGGGACAGCAGAAGCTCCTGGACCGGAGGGGACCGGAGCTGGAATCTGACATAATCATTGCCGGGGTGCCCAAGGAAGGCGAGCCCCTCTCGGATGGACTCCTGGATGCGGTACAACCCCAATTGATGATTCTAGCGACGTCGAGTTATCCGGCGTCCGAACGATTGAAACCGGATCTACGCGAACGGTTGATGAGGCGGGGGTGTCCCGTGCTGGATATGCACCAGTGTGGTACTGTGACGCTGGAATGGAATGGGCCGGGTGAGTGCGAAATCCGCACTCATCGGAGCCGGCAGGTCCTCTTAGTCAGACCGAAACCGGAAGTTTATCGAGAACCGCCGAGGTCGCTATCAGCCCGCTAAAATCGCGCTGGCGAAGGTATTGCACACTTCAATCGGCCGACTACGTTGACGCGGACTTGGGTAGAGTGTTACTGGGGTGAATGCAGCCAACCGGGCGGTTGGCCATAAGCGACTTTGACCACCCCGCGATGATCGAGTGCAACTCGGCGCGTGGCGGATGCCACGGTGGCGCTTCCGGTCAGTTGAAAATACAGGATTTAACGTTGGGTTGAATGCGAAATGCACCAACCACATGGATGGGTTGACATGAGCGAAATGACATCTGATACCGCGGCGAACATGAATCCAGGAGCGGGAGGAAACGCGTCTCCCGACGAACTGGAAGATCTACGGGCTCGTGCGGCGAAGGCGGATGATTACTGGGATCGCCTGCTGCGCTTGACGGCGGATTTTGACAACTTCAAGAAACGTGCCGCTCGCGAGCGAGAAGACGCCCGAAAAGCGACGACTGAGTCCCTGGTTGGCCGCCTGTTGGGAGTCGTGGATAATTTCGACATGGCGATGATGGCCGCAGGGCAACCCAATACAACGATCGATACCCTGAAGGCCGGAGTCACCATGATTCACGGCCAACTTAGAGCGTCCCTTGCCGAACTGGGATTAGAGGAAATCAACGCCCTGGACCAACCGTTTGACCCCTCCCTTCATGAAGCGGTATCGCAGCAAGAGTGTGCGAATCGGCCTGAGGGCCATGTCCTCCAGCAGCTCCGCAAAGGATACAAACTCAAAGACCGACTGTTGCGCCCTGCGAGTGTCGTGGTGGCCAAAAACCCGACCGCTGCCGCTTAACCGCCCTGGTCGAGCCGTACCTCCTCAGATCCTATACATTTCTCATGGCCTCATCCACCAAACGCGATTTCTACGAGGTGCTTGGCATCCAACGCGGATCCTCCGACGACGATATCAAGAAAGCTTACCGAAAGCTCGCACTGAAGTATCATCCCGATAAAAATCAAGGTAACAAAGATGCTGAGGAGAAATTCAAAGAATTGGGTGAAGCATACGAAGCGCTTAGCGATCCGCAAAAGCGCGCCGCTTACGACCAGTACGGACACGCCGCGTTCGATCAACGCGCTCGTGGAGCGGGCGGGAGTCGCGGGGGCGCTGGCGGGTTTCACGACCCCATGGACATTTTTCGTGAAGTCTTCCGCGGCGCCGGTGGCACCGGTTCGGGTGGAATCTTCGGGAACCTCTTCGGGGATGATGAACCCAATGATACATCCGGACCCACCCGCGGAGAGCATCTCCGGTATGATCTCGAAATCTCCCTTGAAGAAGCCTTCACGGGAACCGAGAAGAAGCTGACTCTCAATAAACCCGCCACCTGCGATCAATGCGGTGGGGCTGGATCGGAAAAGGGCTCAAAAACCATCAGTTGCATCCAGTGTGGCGGACGCGGACGCGTCGTGGTTTCACGTGGCATCTTCAGCATACAGCAACCCTGTCCGCGCTGTGAAGGATCGGGGCGGGTCATTGAGAAGCCCTGCAAAGGATGTGACGGCCAGGGCCGATCCAATAAGCCCTCAACCGTTACTTTGCGCATTCCAGCCGGTGTCGACACCGGCACACAACTCCGTTCCAGCGGCAATGGTGCCTCAGGTCAGCGCGGTGGACCCTCGGGCGATCTTTATGTCGTCATTCACGTTCGCGACCACGAGATTTTTGAACGTGAAGGCAACGACCTGATTTGCGAGGTACCCGTCAATTTTGCCCAAGCGGCGCTCGGCGCGGAAATTGAAGTCCCGACGCTGGATGGCAAGGGTCGTGCCAATGCCAAGGCCATCATCCGACTCCCCGCCGGAGCCCAAAATGGCAGCATGTTCCGGCTCAAAGGTCGCGGCATGAAAGATGTGCAAGGCAATGGCCACGGCGATCTGCTGGTGCGTGTCTCCGTTGAAGTTCCGACCAACCTGAATGCGGTCCAGCGTCAAAAACTCGAGGAGTTCGCCCGAGTTTGCGGGACCGAGGTCAATCCACGCAGCCGAAGTTTCTTCGAACGCGCCCGCGATTTCTTCAACTGATCCACACAGGATACGTCACCGCACATGCACCGGTTCTACATGCCCCCCGAGCATTGTCGAACCGAGCCATTTACCCTCACACCAGAGGAGGCGCACCATGCCTGTGTGGTCTTGCGACTGCGGGTGGGTGATGAGTGCACCGTGTTGAATGGTGTCGGCTCACGCTGGCACTGTCGAATCCTCTCAATCCGTCAGCGCGAGGTAATCGTCCAACCCGGCGCACTGGAATTCATACCGGCGCCACCGTGCCTCGTCTTTCTGGTTCCCGGTATCGCCAAGCCCAAGGCGATGGATTGGATTCTGCAGAAGTCGGTCGAGCTGGGCGCTGCGGAGGTTCACCCATTATGCACCGATCACAGTGTCAGCCGGCCTGATCCAGACGAGGCGCGAGATAAACAACTGCGCTGGCAGGCGACAGCCATTGAAGCCGCCAAGCAATGCGGGACGGCGTGGCTGACCCGGGTGCAACCACCACAGACCGTTGCGACGTTTTTGCAGGGTGGATCTGTTTCAGAACTACGACTCTTGGGATCACTTCGACCGGAGAGCCGATCCATCAATTCCGCGTTGGATTTGTTTCAGCGCGATCATCAGCGACTCCCGAAGACCATCAGCATATTGATCGGGCCAGAAGGCGATTTTTCATGCGACGAACTGGCACAATTCGAAGCCAAGGGAGCCGTGCCAGTGACCTTGGGGCCGTGGGTGCTTCGATGCGAGACTGCGGCACTGGCAGCACTGGCTATCGTGCAGCACGAACTGCGTCAGCGCTAGAGGGTTTGACACTGGGTCGCTTGAGCAGCTGCAACAGTGCGGCGTTTCGCGTCACTTCGGGCCGACTTGGGAACTCCCGGGTCGGAATTCAACTCGAACCTGAGGCCTTTGTGGAAATAGCATTGTCAAGCTCGGCGTCGAAAAACTCATTCCCAAGCCAATGATTTGCTGATTCATAAAAAAACCGCTTGAGCCATACGCATTCGTTTGCCTTCATTTCGCCCCGCCTGTTCAGG
>SXGU01371198.1_pt1 | contig 15285 bp, 12 predicted proteins | sample 3174531 | NCBI WGS metagenome assembly SXGU01 (sample SAMN11356863, study PRJNA531348) | freshwater metagenome | isolation source: freshwater sample F1-140 | place: China: Fuxian Lake, Yuxi | collected 2017-12-25
ACGAGGTCGGCGATGACGCGGATGCCGCGGTCGTCCGCGGCGCGCAGCAGCTCGACGAGGTCGCCGTGGGTGCCCAGCCGGCTGTCCACCCCGAACAGGTCGGTGACGTCGTAGCCGTCGTCCCGGTCCGGCGTCGGGTAGAACGGCATCAGCCACAGACAGGTGATGCCGAGCTCGGCGAGGTAGTCCATCCGCCGGGTCAGGCCGACCAGGTCACCGATCCCGTCGCCGTCGGAGTCGGAGTAGGTCTCGACGTCGACGCAGTAGATCACCGCGTTCTTCCACCACAGGTCGCCCGTGGTGACGCCCTGGAGCATGGTCAGGCCCCCCTGAGCGCGGGGAGCACGTGCTCGCCGAACGTGTCGATGAAGCGCTCCTGCGACAGCCCCACGTGGTGCAGGTAGATCTCGTCGAAGCCCGCGTCGGCGTACGACGCCAGGGTGTCGCGGTGCCGGGACAGGTCGGACGACACGTCGACGACGGTGCGGACCTGCTCGACGGTGACGTCCTCGGAGACGACGTCGAAGGCCTCGGCGGTCTCGAGGTCCCAGGCGACCGGCTCGCCGAAGACGTTGCTGCGCCACTGGTCGTGGGCGATCGACTCCGCCTCGTCCTCCGTGGGCGCCCAGGACAGGTGCACCTGCAGCGCGAGCGGTCCGGTGCCCCCGGCGTCGCGATAGGCGGCCACCTTCTCCCGCAGCTTCTCGACGGGCTGGTTGACCGTGACCATCCCCTCGCTCCAGGCGGCGACGCGGGCGGCGCTCTCGAGGGACACCGCGGGTCCCACCAGTCGCGGTCGCGGGTCCGCCAGCTCCCACAGCCGGGCCCGGTCGACGGTGACCAGCCCGTCGTGGGTGACCTCCTCGCCGTCCAGCAGCCGGCGGATCACCTCGACGCACTCCTCCAGCCGCCGGGTGCGGACCTCCTTGGGCGGCCACCGGTCGCCGGTGACGTGCTCGTTGCTCGCCTCACCGCTGCCCAGCGCCACCCAGAACCGTCCGGGGAACAGTGCGCCGAGGGTGGCGATGGCCTGCGCGTGCACGGCCGGGTGGTAGCGCTGACCGGGCGCGCTCACCGTCCCCCACGTGAGATCCGTGGTCGCCAGGGCGGCCCCGAGCCACGACCACGCGAACGCGGACTGTCCCTGCCTGCGGCTCCACGGCGAGAAGTGGTCCGAGCACATCGCCATCTCGAACCCGGCCTCCTCGGCTCGTTGGGCGTCGGCCAGCAGCTGCGCGGCGGGGATCTGCTCGTGGCTGGCGTGGAAGCCCCAGCGGGTCGGGTCGGGCATGGCGGCCCGGTACCCGCCTCCGCCCGCGCTACCGCCCGAGCAGGTCCCGGCCGCGCTCGAAGTACGCCGCGACGCCGGTCTCGTCGCCGAGCTCGGTGAGCGGCGCGGCGGCCCCGAACGGCGCGTTCCAGAACGGGTCGTCCAGACCGTCCCGGTCCCACGGGCCCACGTAGGCGTAGGGAACCTCGACGTAGCCGTCGCCCGGCGAGACCCCGTAGTTGACCTCGTCGACGCTGATGCCGACGTCGAAGTGCTCCGGCCAGAGGACGGCGTTGGTCGCCGGGGCGTACGCCGCCAGGGCGGCCGCGCCGATGCGCAGGGCCTCGGCGATCTCACCGGCGGACCGGGCGTCGACGCTGAGGAGGTCGCCGGGGCCGAGGTCGGTGTGGTCCTTCTGGATGTCGCCGAGCGGCCGCGGCGTCACCCCCGCGTCCTGCGCGACCTCGCCGATCGACCGGCCGTCGAGCAGGATCTCCTTCGAGCCCGCCAGCAGCGCGGCGCCGACGACCGCCAGGTCGGGCTCGGCGATGGTCGCGAAGCCGCCGGGCGACACCCGCAGCCGCAACGTGCCGCTGGCGTCGTACTGGGGTCCGGCGAGCAGCAGCTCGGCGACGGCGTGCAGCGACAGTCGGGTGCGGACCAGCGCGGTCTCGGGCGTCATGGACCCAGTGTGGTCCCGCACCGGGGGACCGGTCACAGCATCCGTCTCACCTGTTGGTGCATCAGCTGCTCGGCCACCGGGGTGCGGACGTAGAGGACCTCGCGCCCGGACTTGCGGGAGTCCAGCAGCCCCGAGGCGGACATCACGGCCAGGTGCGCGCTGACCGTGGCCGGCGCGAGATGGAGCGACCTGGCGAGCCAGGTGGTGCTCCGGGGGACGACCAGGTGCTCCAGGATCGCGGCGCGGGACCGGCCGATCAGGCTGGACAGCGACAGCCGGTTCTCCCGGGGCTGCTCCCACAGCCGGCCCGACCCCCGGGCGGCGTACGAGACGACCGGCTGCGCGGTCTCGTACTCGACCGAGACCCACGGCCAGAGGAACACCGACGGCACGAACCACACTCCGGCCCCCGTGGCCTCGACCGCGATGTCGTGCTCGGCCATGTCGACCCGGATCTCCGACTCGGCGTAGGAGAGCTTCTCGTGGAGCTCGTCGATCGCCACGCCGAGGCCGTGCTCCAGCATCGACGCCCGGCGGTGCGCGATGTCGGCCTCGGTGATGGCGACCACGCGGTCCCACAGCGGTGCCAGCACCGCGTGGTGGTAGCCGACGAGCGCCGTCGTGAGCCGGTCGACGAACTCCTCGGGCTCCAGGTGCGCGTAGGTGCTGGACGGTGCCAGCTGGCGCAGCATCAGCAGGTCGTTGCGGACCACGGCCGGGTCGGTCCCACGCAGCGCCTCGTACTGCGCGACCGGGTCGTGGATGCTGCCCGCCGGGACCGGGCCGAAGGTGTCCGGCACCCACTTGCACGGCTCCGCCAGCTCGAGCAGCATCCCGAGCTCGAACGACGGACGGGCCGGGAGCAGCTGCTCCAGCCGCGAGTGCAGCTGGTGCCAGCGCGGGTGCACGACGGCGCGGATGCTCGAGAAGGCCTCCCAGACCGCGTTGGGGGCGAACCGGAGCGCGGCGACGTCCTCGGTGCTGACCGCGATCCTGAGCAACGGCGCCTGACCCCCTCCGGTGTGCTCGGAACGCTAGTCAGAGGGGGTCAGCGCGAACTATCGATCTCGTAACGGGCCGGTCTCGGTCCCGTCGATTTGGTCACGGGCAGGTCACGGGTGGTCGCGGCCGGGGCTCGGTCGGCCGGGACCCGAGGGAAAGGCTCGGGTCCCGGCCGGCCTCTCGATCAGTCCTGGGTCAGCCAGAGGTTCCTGAACGTCGGCATCCCCAGGACCAGGTCGTCGAAGTGGCCGTTGACGTTGGACCCGTGGACCTGGATCACCCCGTCGTAGGTCAGCGGGATCACCGGGAGGTAGGTCTCCGCGATGAACTTGTCCAGCTCTCCCCAGGCGTCAGCCTGGTCCTCGATCGGGAGGGCGAGCACGTCGTCGATCCGCTGGTCGACCTCCGGCTCGGAGAACAGCGCGTAGTTGTTGCTGATCTGGCCCAGCGTCGCGACGTCCTCGGTCTTGAGCAGCGGCGGGAACCACGAGCCGCCCGACGGCCAGTCCGCGCACCAGCCGGCGCTCCGGATGTTGATGTCGCTGTCCGGGTCCTCGCGGTCGGTGGTCAGGTTCTCGGTGGTCGTCGGCACGGGCGTCGCCGTGAAGCCCGCCTCCTCGAGCCCCTTGACGATCGCGTCCTTGGCGTTGACCGCGTCCGGGTCGTCACTGGGGAAGAGGAACTTGAGCTCGTAGCCGAGCGCGCCGGACTGCTCGAGCAGCGCCCGGGCCGCGGCCGAGTCCGGTGTGCCCGGTTCGAGGCCCTCGACCGCGGTGTACTCCACCCTGCCCGGGGTGCCGGGAGGCAGCAGCGTGTCGGCCGGGTAGCGGTTGACCCCCTCGATGAGGCCCTGCGCCTTGACCGCCGACCGGGTCGGGTAGGCCAGCGCGATCGCGCGCCGGATGTTGATGTCGGTGATCTTGCGGTAGTCCGGTGCCCAGTAGCGGGTGCACGGCGTGGGGCCGGGCACCAGCCGGTCGGCGGCCTGCTCCTGGAAGTTGCGGTAGTCCGTGCCGAGGACGTCGTCGAAGGTCAGCGTGTCCTTGGCGTCGCCCTGGTCGTTGAGCAGCACCTCGTCGATCCGCTCGCTCGGCACCGTGAAGTCGAACTCGTAGCCGTCCGGGTAGGCCGTGCGTCCCGGATCGGTCGCCGGGTCCCACTGGTCGTTGCGGACCAGGGTGAGCGACTTCTTGGGCGTGTAGTCGGCGATCTTGTAGGGGCCCGTGGCCAGCGGCCGGTTCGCGTAGGCCACGGGGTCCGCCGCCTTGTCGGCGGGGATCGGCCCGTTGGCGGGGAACGCGCCCCAGTAGGGCATGTCCGGGAAGGGCTTGGACATCGTGACGGTGATGGTGCTGCCGTCCACGGCGATCGAGTCCAGCTGCGCGCCGTCGCCGGTGTAGGGGCCGGGGTAGTCCGCGCCGCCGGCGTAGTACTCCGCGGCGTACGCCCCCGGGGACTCCGGGAACGTCTCGAGGTCCATGGTCCGCTCCATGCCGTACTTGACGTCCTCGGCCGTGACGGGGGTGCCGTCCTCGTACTTCACGCCGTCGCGGATCGTGAACGACCACTCGGTGAAGTCCTCGTTGGGGGTGCCGAGGTCGGTGGCGAGGTCGGGCACGAGCACCGCCTGCTGGGTCTCCTCGTCGTAGACGAACTGGGTCAGCGACCGGTTGAGGAGCGCGGTGGCGATCGCGTTGGTGTGGGTGTAGTAGATCTCGCTGGGGTCCATCGTCTCCAGTGGCGTGAACGAGACGACCTTGACGGTGCCGCCCTCCTGGGCGCCCTCGATCTCCACCGGGCCCTCGCGCTCCGGGTCGGTGAAGTTGCCGGTGTCGGCGAGGTCGGTCGGTGCCGCCGACGCCGCCCCGCCGTCGCCGTCTCCGTCGCTGCCCCCGTCTCCGCCGCAGCCGCTCAGGGCGAGCGCTCCCGCGACGGACAGGCCGATCAGTGCCTGGCTCGTCCTTCTCGTCGGTCTTCTCATCGGTGCCGCCACCTTCCTGGTTGTGTCCGAGCGCGCAGTATCAGGCGGCCGAGCGGGCCGGGACGACGATTCGGTCGTGGCCGAATCCGGCCGCTCGGTATCAGGGACGGCGCCCGCCGCTCCTCACCGTGGTGGGTGGCGACCGAGGTAGAGGCTCGCCTCGCATCACGAACGATCGACGAGGTACGGCTTGCGACTGTTCTTAACCTGGGAGCGCTTGCGTGTTCACGTGGCTCACCTAGGTTTCGAGCAGCGGAGGACGACGGGGGACACAACGGGGAGCTGCACCCACGCTCAGGTGGTCGGTCCCGGGGGGACCGGCACTCGGGACACCTCGAGCAAGACGCGTGGGCCGGGGGTCTGGGGGGACCCGAGGCATGACGAACGACGATTCCGACAACCGCATCTCCACCCTGTGCCACGACCTGCGCCAGAACGTCGCGGCCGGCCTCATGCTGACGACCGAGCGCCCGGGTGACGACGCGCTGCCCGACGGCGTCCGCGAGCGGCTCCAGCTGGCCGCGGAGCAGCTGCGGGCCCTCGCGGAGGCACTCGCCGCGCAGAGCATCCCGCAGATGCGCGTGACCGATCTGGCCGACCTGGCTGCGGAGTGCGCGCGGACGGCGGCATCGGCGCACGACGTCCGGGTCGCCCTGCTGGTCGAGGCTCGCCCGACGATCTACGTCGAGCCCAGCTCGGTGCGCCGGGCCGTGAACAACCTGCTGGACAACGCGGTGCGCGCCACCCGCAGCAGGTCGGTCGAGGTGCACGTGCGGTGCCACCGCGGGTACGCCGTGGTCGAGGTGCACGACGACGGGCTCGGGTTCGGGACCATCCCCGCCCGGACCGGTTGGGGCCTCGCCCAGGTCCGGGCGACCAGCGACGCCCACGGCGGTCTCCTCGAACGCGGCTCGTCGCGCACGGGTGGCACCATGATGCGGCTCTCGCTCCCGCTGCCGCGCGGCGTTCCCGGGCGAGCAGCGTGATGCGGGTCGTCCTCTGCGACGACCACACCCTGTTCACCGACGCGCTGGCCGCCCAGCTGGCGTCGCGGGGACACGAGGTGGTCGCGACCCTCACCGATCCGGGGACCCTGGGGCACGCCGTCCTGGGCACCCGTCCCGATGTCGTGCTGCTCGACCTGTCGTTCCCGACGGGGTCCGGGCTCGACGCGGCCAGGACGCTGCGGGCCGCCGGGTCGAGCGTGCGGGTGGTGCTCTGCACCGGGGAGACCCTGACCACGCTGACGTCGGCCACGCGGCCGGTGCGGACAGCGCTGCGGGACGGGACGCTCGACGCGCTGGTCGAGAAGACCGCCGACGTCACCGCGATCGAGGCAGCGCTGCTGGGCGGCACCGGACGGGCCCACGACCTGGCCCCGCGGGACCCCAAGGCCGCGTGGCGGCTGACACCGCGCGAGACCGACGTCCTGGCGGCGCTGGCGCAGGGCCTCAGCACGACCAAGACGGCCGAGCGGCTGGGCATCGCACCCAGCACGGTGCACGCCCACGTGCGGAGCGCGATGCTGCGCCTCGACGTGCGCAGCCGCTACGAGGCCGTCCACCAGTTCGTGGTGGCGAGCGGCCAGGTGACGCATCCCGGTCACGGGGCCGGTCACGGGTCCAGTCGTGGGTCCAGTCGTGGGTCGAGTCATGCCCGGGCCACCGCCCGCCGGTGACGCGCGCGTCCCGCGACGGACCCGCCCGGCGCGGGTCCTGGTCGTCGACGACCACCGGGTGTTCGCCGGAGCCCTGGGCGCGCGCCTCCAGGACGAGGCGGACTACGAGGTCGTCGGGATCGCCCACAGCAGCACCCAGGCGTTGACGCTCCTGCGGGCGACCCGTCCCGACCTGGTGCTCCTCGACTACCGGCTGGGGGAGGGCACCTGCCTCGACGTGCTCGGCGAGGTCGACTCCGGTGGGAGGGCGGTGGCCGTCGTCGTCTCCGGCGTCGTCGACATCCCCGACGTGGTGGCCGGCCTCGCCGCCGGTGCGCGCGCGTGGGTGCGCAAGGACGCGTCGTACGCCGAGCTGTTGGACGCCATGGCCCAGGCGCTCTCCGAGGACGGGGTCTGGATCTCGGCGCCCCTGGTCGGGCCGCTGATGCGGGAGCTGCTCGACCGCGTCGAGCCCCGCCGGCGGCCGCGCACCTTCCTCGACGACCTGACGGTGCGGCAGCGGGAGGTGCTCGACCTGCTCCTCCACGGCTCGACCCGCGCCGAGGTCGCCGCGCGGCTGGTGCTGTCGCCGAACACCGTGCGGACCCACATCCAGGACCTGCTCCGTCGTTCGGGTTCCAGCTCGACGCTGGAGCTGCTCGCGAAGGCCCGCGCGGCGGGCGCGAGATGACCCCCGAGACGACCCCCGAGACGACCCCCGAGATGACCCCCGAGACGACGGAGGGACCTGGGGCGCCGGCCGGGCACCGGGGGACAGGACCCGGCCGGAGCCCGAGGCCCCTCCGTCCCGTCCCTGACTAGCCGACCCTCCGCAGCCGGCGCAGCCGGAGGGGTCCGCCGCGCGCCGGTCCGGACGAGGGCCGGTCCGCCGCGCCGGGCGCCGGGACCCGGGCGTAGTCGTCCTCCAGCCGCTCGATGTCGTCCTCGTCGAAGACCCCCAGCGCGATCTCGAGGAACCGCCCCGGGGCATCGTGCGGGTTCGACACCCGGTGCGCCGTGCCGCGGGGGATCCAGACGTGCTCGCCCACCTCGGGCGAGTGGGTGACCGAGTCCACCTCGACGCACAGGTGCGGGTCGATCATCTGCCACCACTCGTCCCGTCCGGCGTGCCGCTGGAGGGAGAGCCGCTGGCCCGGCGCGACGGTGATCACCTTGACGCTCACCTGCCGGTTGAGCACCAGGAGCTCGAACCGGCCCCAGGGGCGGTCCTCGAGATAGGAGCTCGGTTCGAGCGGGGTCTCGTCGTGCGGGCTCTCGTCGTGCGGCAGCTGGTGGGCGATGCTCATCGGGTCTCCTTCGTCGTTCGTTCGGTCTTCTCGCACGCGACGGTGTCCCCGTCCGGGTCGAGTCCCTGGGTGTCCTCGCCGACGACCTTCAGGCCCCGGCGCAGGTATCCCTCCCGCCGCAGCGCCGCGCAGGTGACGGCCTCGCCGGCGGCCTTCCCCAGGTCCGGCGCGCGCCGGGCGAGGGTCGGTACGCAGACGCTGGCCCGGCGGCCCCGGTAGTTGTGGTCGCAGCCGTCGCCGAGGGTGGTCGCGGTGACCTGCGGGCCGCCGTCGGGTCCGTAGTCGATCTCGCCCGGGCGCAGGCCGTTCTCGTCCGGTGCCCACCAGGGCGCCTCCGCGTCCGCCTGCTTGCCGTCCTCGCAGCAGCACAGCTCCGGTAGCCCGGGGACGCACTGCGGGGCCGGGTCCGCGGCGTGACCCTCGTGGTGGACCGCCTGGCTCACCGCACCGGTGGGCGTGCCCGCCCGGGCGGCTGAGCCCGGCTGGGTGGGGACCTCGACCCAGCTGGCCACGGAGGGCACGCCGGCCTGGTCGGTGACGACCAGCATGTACGGGCCGGGCGGCAGCAGGTTGGGGTTGTCCGGCACGTCGAGGCTGAGGCCCGCGGCGGTCTCCGTGAACGGCACGTCCACCAGGCGCAGGTTCGGGTCGAACTGGTGCGTCACCGAGCCCGCCCTGATCAGCGACACGTCCCGGACCCCTCGGGGCGCGGTCACGGCGACGTCGTACGTCGAGCCGTTGTCCATGACCTCGGGCGCGGCGTCGATGGTGGGCCGCGGGCCCTTGAACAGGTAGCCGGGGGAGTAGATCGAGATCCGCATCTCGAAGGTGCCCTCGTCGGGGTTGGAGCCGATGACCGCGACCCGGCCGTCGGCGAGGAGCAACGCGGAGGAGTGGTAGAGCCGGTCGATGGCAGGAGTGCCCGGCACCGGGGTGAACGTGTTGCTCGCCGGGTCGTAGATGCTGGTCTCGTGCTTGGGGTTGGTGTTGATCGCCTCGGCGCCACCGGTCTCGAGCACCGTCCGGTCGGGCAGGATCGCCGCGTTGACGTACATCTTCGTCGTCGGTAGCGGCGGCCCCTCGTAGTGCTGGCCCGTGGCCAGGTCGTGCAGGTAGGTGCTCGCGGTGGCCGTCTGCCCGCTGTAGCTGTTGCCGCCACCGAGGACCATCACCGTCTGGTCCTGGGCCGGCGGCAGCAGCACCGACGCCGACTGGTCACGCAGGTCCGGGTGGCTCAGCGGCAGGTCCTGCACGGTGTCGGTCTCGAGGTCCCACGTGGCCGACCCGGGGAGCGCGTTGCCGAAGGTGTTGGTGCCCGAGTAGAAGAGCTGCCCGTCGTCCATCAGGTGCAGGGACGGGTAGAGGCCCCAGAAGGCCCAGCGCTGGGACACGTCGTCCAGCCAGCTCCTGGTCTCGGAGTCGAACCGCTCCACCAGCACGGCGCCGCCGTTGCCGCTCTCGTCGAGGCCGCCGACGACGTTGATGTCGCCGTTGCCGAGCATGGTCAGCGTCGGGTACCAGCGACCGGCCTGCATGTCGGGGAGCTTGACGAAGCGGTTCTGCTCGACGTCGAACTCGTAGTTGCTCGCCAGGCCGCCGAAGCCGTGTGCCGCGTTCGGGTAGAACTTGTTGCCACCCGCGAGCATCACGTTGCCGTCGGCCAGGTGCGCGTGGCCCGAGCAGAACATGTCCTCGGGGACGGGGATGTCCTCGAAGGTGTTGGCGACGGGGTCCCAGACCGAGGCCGTGAAGGTCCCGGCCGCGAACATCAATTGGTTGTTGCCGGAGCCGGCGACCATGAGCACCTTGCCGCCCGGCAGCAGGGTCGAGTGGATGGAGCGGACCGGAGCGTCGGTCGGGTTCTGCGTCCACTCGCCGGTGACCGACCGCGGGTCGGGAGCGTCGCTCTTGAGGTAGCGCGCCTTGGCGAGCGCGTCGCCGTAGGCCTCGTAGTACTCGACGGTGAGGGTGTGCGCGCCCGCGGTGACACCGACGGTCTCGGTGTAGGCCGCCGCGCTCTGGTCCTTCCACCCGTCGATGACGACGGTGTCGTCGAGCGAGACCCGGATGCCGTCGTCGGCGTCCGCGCGGAACTCGTAGCTGCCCGCCTGGAGGGTGACCGTCTTGGTCCACCGCGCCGAGAACTTGTTGACGGGCAGCGCGGGGTCGGGAGCCCCGGCGTTCCAGTCGAAGTCGATCGCGTCGTCGCACCGCTCCACCACCGGTGCGCCGGCCAGCCCCTGCCCGGCGTAGAACGACGCCGCCCACTGGTCCGGCTCGCAGTCCGTCGACCCGCCGGGTGTGGGACGGACCCGGGCGGAGACGGTGGCGTCGCCGTACGCCTCGTAGTACTCCACCACGACCGTGTGCGGTCCCGCGGTGACCGGGACGGTCTCGGAGTAGGTGACGCCGCTCTGGTCGGCCCACCCGTCCACGACCACCGCGCCGTCGAGGCGGATCCGGACGCCGTCGTCGGCGGTCGCCGAGAAGTCGTAGCTCCCGGCGTCGAAGTCGATCGTCCTCGTCCAGCGGGCCGAGAACTTGTTGGCCGGCAGCGCCGGGTCGGGCGCGCCGGCGCCCCAGTCGAAGTCGACGGCCGCGTCGCAGCGCTGGACCACGGGCTCGCCCGCGAGGGCCTGGCCCGTGAAGAGCTCGGCGGTCCACACGGAGGGCTCGCAGCCTCCTACCGGCGCGGCGACGCGCAGGTAGGAGGCGCGAGCCTCCGCATCCCCCCAGGCCTCGTAGTACTCGACGACGACCGTGTGCTGACCGGCGGTCAGCGGGACGGTGGCGGCATAGGAGGCCGAGCTCTGGTCGGCCCAGCCGTTGAGGACGAGGTCGCCGTCGACGAAGACCCGGATGCCGTCGTCGGCGGTGGCGGTGAACCGGTGGTCGCCGGCCTCGAAGGTGTCGGTCCGGGTCCATCTCGCGGAGAACTGGTTGGTCCCGACGCCGGTCCCCGGGGCGGCCGCGGTCCAGTCGAAGTCCACCGCCGGGTCGCACCGCTCGAGGACCGGCGCGCCCGTGAGCCCGGTGCCGTCGAAGAACTCCGCGGCCCACTCACCCGGGTCGCACGTGGGTGCCGCGGTGGCGCCCACGGTGGGGGCGGCCAGCCCCGCGGCGGCCACGACGAGCGCCGTGGCGGCCAGCCGGAGTCGCCGGAGGCTCATGCCGCCGCTCCCAGTGCGAGGGACGGGTCTGCGTCGGGCTCGGCCCCGCGCTGGACCGGGTGCGGCCGGTAGACGACCTGCGACACGAAGAGGTAGCGGCCGACGAACGCGACGGCGATGGTGAGCGCCTGGGCGAGCACCGCGCCGACACCGAGCATCTCGACGAGCAGCACGAGGAACGGCAGCCGGACCAGGGCCTCGACGTTGTTGAAGGCGATGGAGTGCGCGGCCCGGCTGGGCAGCGTGCGCCGTCCGGCGCGCCGGTCGGCGAAGACGAAGCGCTCTTGAAGCAGGAAGTTGCCCAGGATCGAGACCTCGGCGGCCGCGACCGCCGCGACGACGTAGTTCGCGCCCGCCGCGAGCAGCAGCGTCATGGTCAGCAGGTTGACGACCAGGCCGACCAGGCCCACGAGGCCGAACGACCACACCCGGCCGGCCCGCAGCCGCGCGAGCTGGGTCAGGAAGGCGACGCCCTGGCGCCAGTCGGCCTTGCTCTCGCCGTGGGCGCGCTCACCGAAGGTGAACGGCACCTCGCCCACCCTGAGGTCGTGGCGGGCCAGGATCTCGAGCAGGATCTTGAAGCCCTTCGGGCGCAGCCGGGCCAGGTCCACGGCGTCCCGCCGGACGCAGAAGAACCCGGTCATGGGGTCCGTGCACTGCTTGCCGACCCGGCGCGGGAAGGCCGCCCGGGCCAGGGCGGTGCTGGCGGAGGAGACCGTACGCCGCCACGAGTCGCTCAGGCCGGCGGCGTCGCCGTCGCCGCAGTAGCGCGAGGCGACGACCAGGTCCAGGCCCTCGGACGCACCTGCGGCGTAGAGCCGGGGCACCAGCTCCGGCGGGTGCTGGAGGTCGCCGTCCATCACGACCGCCCAGGCGCCCTCGGCCGCGGCCAGGCCGCGGGTCACCGCACCCGAGAGGCCGCCGACCCGGTCGGTGCCGGTCCGGTGGATCATCCGGACCCGGATCGGCGCGCGGCTCATCACCTGCCGGACCACGGCGGGCGTGTGGTCGGTGGAGTCGTCGACGAAGAGGATCTCGGCGCGCAGACCGGCGCACGCCGCGGCGACCCGGGCGACGAGCTCCTCGACGTTGCCGGCCTCGTTGAACGTCGGCACCACGACGGTGAGGTCGGCCAGGGGCCGCACAGCGCGGTGGGTCCGGGTGGTCTGCAGCGTGGTCACGGGGTCACCTGCCTGATCTCGACTCGTTGGGCGCCCTCGCCGAACGAGGCGACGACGATGCTGTTCTGCTGGAGCTGGCTGACCTCGGGCAGCGCGTCGGCGGTCGCGAACGCGAACGCCTCGGACCAGACGACGTAGTCCACGTCCCGCCAGCCGTGGGGCAGCTCCCGGTCGGCGGCCGGGTCCAGGTCGAGCTTGGTGAACCACACGACACCCCAGCCGGGGTCCCAGCCGGCCTCGGCCAGGTCGAGGAAGTAGGTGTTGTCGGTGACGACGACGTCGTCGGTCGAGAGGTTGTCGGTGATCCACTCCACGGCCCGCGGGTGGGACTGGTTGACGTCCTCGGTGAGCGCGGTCCGGAGCTGGGCCGGCCAGCCCAGCAGGACGGGCCCGGCGACGAGCAGCGTGGTGACGAAGGCCATCGCCTGGTAGGGCCGCTCCCGCGGCTGCCCGGGGCCCACGTCGCCGCGCAGGTGCTCGTAGCCGGACCAGGCGTGGTCCAGGGCCGCCGCCAGCGCCAGGGCGCAGAACGGGAGGGCCACCGTGACGTACATGAAGGGCAGGTAGCCGTCGGGTCGGAGGGCCACGGCGGCGGCGATCAGGACGGCGACCCCGAGCGGCCTGGTCCGCGGGCGGAGCAGGACGGCGACCCCGGCGACCAGCCCACCGATGACGAGCAGCGAGTCGAAGGAGAGCCAGTACTGCAGGATGCCGTGCGCGCCGGAGCCCGGCTCGAGGATGAAGCCGCTGCCCTCGCGCTCCTCGAGCTGGAAGCGCAGCGCGTCCACGAGGGAGACGTGGCCGGCGCCGGAGAACAGCTCGCCCTTCAGGAGCGCGTAGAGCAGGTACTGGCCGCCAGTGACGCCCAGCGCCAGGGTGAAGCCGACCAGGTCGAACGCCCGGGTGCGCCGGTCCGAGCCGAGCCACAGTGCCCAGACCACGGCCGGCGCGAAGACCAGCGTCGTCTCCTTGGTCAGGCACGCGACCCCGAGCAGGATCCCGGCGCCGATCGCGTGGCCGAGCCCGCGCCGCGGCGCCAGTGCGAGCGCGAACGCGCCGAGCAGCCACGGGACCGCGAGACCGTCGAGGAACACCTGCCGGGACTCGAGGACGGTGAGCGGCGACAGCGCCCACAGGAGCACCGCCGCGGCCGCGAAGCCGCGGCGCAGGTGCAGGCGCCGGGCGAGGACGTAGAGCAGCGCCGCGGACACCATCGAGCAGAGCAGCATGACCAGGCGGCCGGCGACCAGCTGGGTCTCCACGACCTGGGCCGGCAGCCAGGCCAGCGGTGCCAGCAGGATCCAGCCGGCAGGCGGGTGGTCGTACCAGTACGTGTACGGCGCCAGGTCGCCGCCGTAGACCGCGAACGCCTGGCTGAGATAGGTGCCCTCGTCGTCGAAGTACGCCGGCCAGCCGGCGATGTTGAGCCCGTGGACCAGGCCGGTGACCGCGACCAGGACCAGCACGAGCCGGGCGTCGCGCGAGCGGCGGCGCCGGGGGAGCGGAGCGTCGATGGACGGCAGCGCCTCCGGTGTCGTGGGCCGGGTGGGGACGAGGGTGCTCATGCCGGCTCACCGACCGGCGTCAGGTGGGCTCCGGAGTGCGCGGTCTTCTCCCAGCGGAAGTCCCCGCCGACGTACTTGACCAGCGCCCGGAGCGCCGCCAGGGCCAGGAGGAGCTGGTAGAACGGCGTGCTGACGACCAGGGTCACGTAGTCGCGGACGCCGAGCCGCCAGCCGAGGTCCTTGCCGAGGTCGTGCAGGATCAGGACCTCGAACGCCACCAGCGCCACGGTGGGGACCAGCGGCAGGAACGCCACCATGCCCACGAGCACCGGCAGGTCCGCGAACAGCGCGGTCGCGACCGCGAGCGGCAGCACGAGGCCGGAGAACGCCATCGCGTGCTGCTGGACCAGCGTCCACCAGGCTCCGACCCGCTGCCGGGTGGTCGGGAGCGCCCGCCACTCGCCCTTGGCGAGGACCTGCATGAACCCGAGCGACCAGCGGGTGCGCTGGCGGACCAGGGCGCGAAGGGTGGTCGGCGCCTCCTCGCGGGTGGTCAGGTCGGCGTCGTAGGCGACGACGATGCGCTTGCCCTGGGCGGAGAGGCGGACACCGATCTCGCAGTCCTCGGCCAGGCAGTCGCCGTCCCAGCCGCCGACCTGCTCGAGGAGGGTGCGGCGCAGGAACACGGTGTTGCCGCCCAGCGGGATGAAGCCGGCCTCGGCGTGGCCGTGCAGCCGGGACCGGAACCAGATGCGGTACTCCAGGCAGTTGCGCAGGGTGAACCACCGCGAGCGGTAGTTCATGAGCTGGACGGCGCCCTGGACGACGTCGGCCTCGCGCGCCGTGAACGTGGCGTCCACGCGCCGGAGCAGGTCCGGCGCGGTCAGGCTCTCGGCGTCGAGGATGCCGACGACGTCACCGCTGCACAGCGCCAGCGCGGTGTTGAGCTGACGTGGCTTGTTCTTGACCTCGTGGTGGTCGACCGAGACGCCGACCCGCGGGTCCTCCGCGGCGATCCGGTCCGCGATGGCGAGCATCGGCAGGTCGTCGTGCCCGACCGACAGGACGACCTCGAAGTCCGGGTGCCGCTGCGCCAGCAGGGCGGCCACGGTGGCCCGCACCACGGCCTCGGGCTCGTCCCGGCACGGGACGATCAGGCTGAACGTCAGGGCGGTCTCGTCCGGGTCGTCGGCGAACCGGGTGGCGGAGAGCTGGTCGGGCGACCGCCACGCGTAGAGGCTCCACCAGAAGGTCCCGCCGGCGATGACGGTCAGGGCGAACGCCGTGAGCGCGACCACCACCGTCAGGACGGCCATCCACGCGCTCATGGCGCGTCCTCAGCTGTGCACATTCCCTGTCTCCCCCGGTCCTGCGATCTGTGGCGCCCACTCTTCGAGGCGGGGGAGCCCGGCACATTCGCATGCGGGATGAGCCGGCTACGCACGGATGGGGATGCGCGGCGGCCCGGCCCGCGCTAGGTCGGGCGCTGGCGGGAACACCCCGGCGTGCGGCAAGGTTGTTGAATCATGA
>SXGU01545125.1_pt1 | contig 15285 bp, 8 predicted proteins | sample 3174531 | NCBI WGS metagenome assembly SXGU01 (sample SAMN11356863, study PRJNA531348) | freshwater metagenome | isolation source: freshwater sample F1-140 | place: China: Fuxian Lake, Yuxi | collected 2017-12-25
CGCAGCACCGCGCGGGGCGGGCCGCCCGAGACGGCGGGCCGCTGGGCGCTGCTGCCCGATCTCGACACCGACCCGACCCGCCGGGCGCACGCCACGGCCGAGCGCCTGCTCGACCGGCACGGGGTCGTGATCCGCGGCGCCGTGGTCAGCGAGCGCACCGCCGGGGGGTTCGCCGCCGCCTACAAGGTCCTGGCCGCCTTCGAGGACACGGGGCGGTGCCGCCGCGGCTACTTCGTGGACGGGCTCGGCGCGGCGCAGTTCGGCACGGCGGGCGCCATCGACCGGCTGCGCACCTTCAGCGAGACCGACCCCCACGACAAGCCGACGGCCCTGTGCCTCGCGGCGACGGACCCGGCCAACCCCTTCGGAGCAGCCCTCCCCTGGCCGCGCGACGAGGAGGCCGGCGGCCATCGCCCGGGCCGCAAGGCCGGCGCCATGGTGGTGCTCGTCGACGGTGAGCTCACCATCTACGTCGAGCGCGGTGGCAAGACGCTCCTCACCTGGTCCGAGGATGCCGAGCGCCTCGCCCCCGCCGCGGAGGCCCTGGCCGACGCGGCTCGGCGCGGCTCGCTGGGCCGGATGACCGTCGAGAGCGCCGACGGCACCCAGCTGCTGGGGTCGGGCTCCACCCCGGTGCGGGAGGCGCTCCAGGGCGCCGGCTTCGTCGTCACCCCGCGCGGGCTGAGGCTCAGCAGCGGCCATGCCTGAGGGCGACACCGTCTTCCGAGCCGCCCGCCTGCTCGACCGGGCCCTGACCGGACACGTCCTGACCAGGACCGACTTCCGGGTGCCTCAGCACGCGACCGCCGACCTCAGCGGGGGCACCGTCGTCGGCACCGTCTCGCGGGGCAAGCACCTGCTGACCCGGGTCGACGCCGGTGAGGAGCGGTGGACGCTGCACACGCACCTGAAGATGGAGGGAGCGTGGCGGGTGCTCGGTCGTGACCAGCGCTGGCCGAGACCGGCCCACCAGGCCCGCGTCGTCCTGACCACCGCCGACAAGGCCGCGGTGGGGTTCTCCCTCGGGATCGTCGAGCTCGTCGACCGCGCCGACGAGCAGTCGGTCGTCGGTCACTTGGGCCCCGACCTCCTCGGCCCGGACTGGGACGCCGACGAGGCTGTTCGCCGCCTGTCCGCCGAGCCCGGACGCCCGCTCCGCGAGGCGCTCCTGGACCAGCGCAACCTGGCCGGCCTGGGCAACATGTACGCCGCGGAGCTCTGCTTCATCGCGGGGATCCACCCCGAGACACCGGTGGAGCGGGTGCCCGACCTGCGCCGGCTCGTGGTGCGCGCGCAGCAGGTGCTCGCCCTCAACAAGGAGCGGGCGTTCCAGTCCACCACCGGCAACCTGCGCGAGCGCGAGCGGCTCTGGGTCTACCGTCGCGACCGGTCACCGTGCCGGCGCTGCGGCACACCGGTCGTGGTGGAGATGCAGGGTCCGGCGGGGCGGGACCGGGCGTCCTACTGGTGCCCGTCCTGCCAGCCCGCTACCCCGTGATCCTGGACAGCAGCCCGAGCCCGTCGATCCGCACGGGCTTGTCGTCCAGGGTGCGGATCGAGAACCTGCCCGAGCGCTTCCCCTTCAGGCCGGTCACCTTGATCAGGACCTTCTTGGTCAGGGAGGGGCTGCTCAGGTCGATCACCGTGAGCCTCTTGCCGTTGACCATCAGCGCGACGCGTCCGAAGCGGGGGCCGGTGTGCGCGACCAGCGCCACCTTGGTGATGGCGCGACCCCGACGGGTCAGGACCTGGCCCTTGGCGGACGTGAGCAGGTAGGCGCCCCGGTAGGAGCGCTTGTCCTTGACCCGCACCCAGCGCTTGGTCACCCGCGTGAGCTCGCCGTCGTTGAACGGCGCGGCGAACACCCGGGTCGCGGGTGTCGGGTCGAGCACTCCGCTCGCCGAGCGGGCGGCGACCCCGAACACGTGGGTGCCCGGCTTGTACTTCACCCGGGTGCTGGCGCCGCACGGGATGCTCTTGCGGTCGAGCGTGCACACGAACGTGGATCCCGGTGTCGTCGACGCGGCGGCGAACCGCGCCCGGCGGGTGAGCACGAAGCTCTTGGCGGCCGGCCCGTCGGTGATGGTGGTGTCGGGCGCCGTCCCGATGGTGAAAGCGGCGTCGTTGACGTCGAAGAAGTAGTTGCCCACCGCCTCGACCTTGATCCGGGCCGCCGCGGACTGCACCGACGGGATCGTGACCGCCTGGGAGCCGTCGTTGGGGGTGCTCGCGGCCAGCTCGACCGGGAAGGTCGCGCCGCCGTCGAGCGAGAGGGAGATCCGCACGTTCGGCGCGAGCCCGGCCGCGTCGGTGCCGTTCACGGCCCAGGTCACGGTCTGCTGCGTCCCCGGCGCGACCCCGGCTCCACCCGTCGACTGGGAGGTCACGAGGAAAGGCCCCGCGGACGGGTCGACGGTGAGCTCGACGTCGTCGTAGGCGTATCCCCCGCCGACCGGCTTCTGGTCCCGCGCACTGAGCCGGAAGCCGAGGGACCCGCCGGTCAGGAGGTTGGCCGCATAACCCGCCGTGGGGAGGAACTCGGCGAAGCACTCCACCGTCGGGACCGGCACCTCGGCCGGCGCGGCGGGCGCGGCGGGGCACGCTCCCGTCTCCGCGTTGGTGTTGTCGCTCAGCACCTGGGCCAGGTCGGGGAAGGTCCGGCTGGGACTCGCGGTCGCCAGGTTGATGTCGGGAGACGGTGACTGGAGCGCCTCGGCCTGCGACACGTCGGCACGCACCCCGAACATCCGGAACAGGGGGCCCTCGACCTTGGTGTTGTCGACCAGGCCGGTGCCGAGACCCGACCCGGTGTCGGTCTGCTCCCAGAGGTACACCAGCGGATCGGCGTCGGCGTCCGTGCCGGACCCGGTGAGGGTGAACGGCGTCCGGACCGGGATGGTCCTGTCAGCAGGGGCGGTCACGACCGGGTTGGTGTTGGCCACCGTCTCGCTGGTGCCTTCGTTGGTGGTCTCGCCGCCGTTGACGGTCGTGCCGGTGAACGTCGTGAACGTGTCGGGAACGGTCGGTGTGATCACAAGCGTCGGGACGTCCACGCCGGTTCCCGCCAGCGCGAAGTCGACGGTGAACCCGTCCTCGGAGGGGAGGGACAGGGGTGCCGGGAAGCCGCCGCTGTCGTAGTCGCTGACCTCCAGCGCGGTCACCGTCTCCCCCGTGGCCGCCGACACGGCGTTGGCCACCGCGAGCGAGTTGTATCCGACGCCTGCGGTGACCGTGTTGGCACCGTTGGGGCACCCCGCGCACGAGATCGTGAACGCGTCGGTGCCGTCGAAGCCCTCGAGGTTGACCACCTGCTGCTCGTCGGCGGTGGTGGTGTCGTCCGCGACGGTGTCGGTGATCTCCTGGATGCTGACGAACGAGAAGTAGGGGTCGCTGTGCGGCTGCAGGTTGTCCTGCTCGCAGATGCCGGCGTACGCCATGACCGACGACCCCGACCCGGGCTCGACGAGCGTCGTGTCGGTGTTGCGGTTGGGCGCGGCGCAGTTGCCCTGGGTCCCGTTGAACGTGTGGTTGCCGCCCATCTGGTGGCCGAGCTCGTGGGCGACGTAGTCGATGGCGAAGAAGTCGCCCTCGGGGAACGGCAGTCCGGTACAGCCCCGGGCCTTGCCGCTGCCGCCGACCACGCCGAGCCCGGCCACGCCGCCGCCGTTGATGCCGAGGCCGATGTGGCCGATGTCGTAGTCGTCCGCGCCGATGATCTGGCCGATCACGAAGATGTTGCGGTTGAGCAGGTCCCCGGTGCAGCCGCCCTCGAGCTGGGTCGTGGTGTAGCAGGCGTTGGCGCCGCACGGGCCACCGGGCTCGGTGGCCAGCGCGGCGGTGTCGAGGTTGAGCAGGTCGTTGTCGGCGACGAGGAGGAACTGGATGGCGAGGTCGTCCATGTAGACCTGGTTGACCCGGTTGATCAGCGTGACCTTCTCAGCCGAGACGTTGGCCGCGCCGAAGTACGCCGCGTAGCTCGGGTCCGTGACCAGCGCGAGCCGGTAGTCCTTCTGGGTGACGGGCCCGTCCGGAGCGCCGATCTGCTCGGTGGCCGCCGCGAGCGCCTCGGCGGTGTCGTCGGCAACGCGCTCCACGAACAGCTCCGCCGACCGCGGCACCGCCGAGCCGTAGTAGCTGAGGTGCCGGGTCTCGCCCCGCCGGTTGAAGGCGGGGTCGACGTACCAGGCGCCCATTCCGCCCGGGCTGCGCACCGACGCGTGGAACCCCATCGGCGTGAGGTCCATCCGGATGCTCAGGCTGGTGTCGTCCACCCCGTTGCCCGCGTAGGTGCGGAGCTCCGGGTGGCGAGCCTCGAAGCCGGGCTCGCCCACCACGGTCTCGACCACGGCGAACCGCTGGAGCTCGCCGCTGGGGTCGGGGATCTCCACCTGGAGGGCGGCACCGGTGCCGCGGGCGGCCGCGTCCGGGCTCGGCGCCTGCGCCAGCTCGGACCGCAGGTCGCCCACCTCGACGGAGAACGCCGAGTAGTCGGTCGGGCTCACCCGGACCTTGGGCCCGGCCAGCGACAGGTCGGCCAGGGGGGTGAAGAGGTCGTCGACCGCCGGGCTCGGGAAGGCCGTCGGGCTGCCCGAAGCCGGCACCGCTCCCAGCACCGAGGCGGTCAGCCCGAGGGCGAGCGTGCTGAGCAGGAGCCGGCCGGGCCGCAGGGTCATGTCCGACAAACTAGTGTCGGGGCGGCGGGTTATGCGGCGGAAGCCACCACGTCGGGTCCGCGCAGGCCCGTGCCGCCGACCTCGAGGGTCGCGATCTCGAGCGAGGCGACCTCCAGGGCGATCGCCGCCTCCTCGAGGGCGACTGCGTCGGACACCTCACGCAGCACGTCGGACAGCGGCACGTCGAGGGCGCCGCACAGCGACGCGAGGAGCTCGGACGACGCCTCCTTCTGGCCGCGCTCGATCTCGGAGATGTAGCCGAGGCTCACCCGGGCCTCGGCCGAGACCTCGCGAAGCGTCATGCCGCGGCGCATCCGCTCCGCGCGCAGCACGTCGCCGAGCAGTCGGCGGAACAGCACCATGCGGGTCTCCTTCCGGGTCCGTGTGCCCAACGCTACCCGAGGGTGGGTTTCTTCCCGCGCAGTATGGCAGCGAGCGCGGACAGCGCCTCGGCGCAGGTCCGGTCGCGGATCTCGAAGCGCGACCCAGCCAGCTCCAGGGCGACGACCGACTCGTCGTCGGGCCCGGCGACGGCCACGAACACGGTCCCGGCCGGCTTGCCCTCCTGTGTCTCCGGTCCTGCGACCCCCGTGGTGCTCAGGCCGTACGTCGCTCCCATCAGCCGGCGCGCACCCTGGGCCATCGACCGCGCACACTCCGCCGACACGACGCCGTGGGCCTCCACCAGGCTCTCGGGCACCCCGAGCAGGGAGACCTTGAGCCTCGTCGCGTACGCCACGACGCCACCGACGAACGTCGCCGACGAGCCGGGCGTCTCGGTGAGCAGCATCCCAAGGCGCCCGCCCGTGAGCGACTCCGCCGTGGCCACGGTCTGCTCCCCCTCCAGGAGCAGGCCGTGGACCACCGCGGCTTCGCGAAGGGCGTCCCGCTTCGGGTCCTTCGTGGTCCGTCCGGCCGTCATGGCTTGACGGTAATCACGTCCTTGGCAGTGTCGTCGTTCACCTGGTCGTTCCCGAGGTACTTGACCGTCACGTTACGAGTCCCGGCCTTCTTGAACGGGGCGAGCTCGAGCACGGCCTTGCCGTTGAACAGGGTCAGCGTCGTCGTACCCAGGCCTTGCACGGTGATCTTCACCTTGCCGCCGACCGTGGGCACCCCGTCCGCCTCGACCTTCACGGCGATCCGGACATCGGTCTTCCTTGCCCTGATGTTCTGCGGCTTGACCTCGACGTCCACCTTGGACTTCGCCTTCACGATCTGCAGAACGAATGGCGCAGATCCGGCCTGGGTGTTGGCGTCACCGGAGTAGACCGCCGTCAGGGGGATATTGCCTGGCTGCAGGGAACGCTTCGGCAGGGTGATGGTCGCCGTGCCGTTGACCACTGTCCCCGAGGCGATCAGCGTGAAGCCCTCCCGGATCTCGACGGTGCCGCCGGGAGCGGCCCCGCCCGCAGCCACGGTCACGGTGACCGTGGACGACTGCCCGTACCGCACCTTCGGGGCGTCCACCGACAGCGTCGGCGTCGCCTTCAGGACGGTGAGCTGCAGCTCGGTCTCAGCGGGGCTGTACCCGCCGCCACCGCTGTAGACCGCGCGCAGCGTCCGGGTTCCCGCAGGGACCGATCGCGGAGCGAGGGTGATGGTGGCGACGCCGCCGACCATGCTGGCCGAGCCCAGGGACTGGGCGCCGTCGAACAGCTCGACGGTCCCGGTGGCGGTGCCGTTGTTGCCGGTGACGGTGACCTGGACCTGAGCCTGCTGCCCGTAGGTGATCGTCACGTCGTCCGCGGCGATCGACTGGCTGGCCGTGACGTTGACCGGCACCGGGATCTCCGTCCCGGTCGTCGCGCCGGACAGGACGAGGGTGTTCGTCCCTCCCGACGCCCCGGCCGGGATCACGACGTCGACGCTGGTGGTGCCGGTGGCGTCGAACCCGGGCAGCGCGGCCTGGATGGCGTTGTTGAGCGGGAACGTCCCCAGGGTGGTGGCGCCCAGCTTGACCACGACCTCGGTGTCCAGCGGGTCGGCCGCGTTGCTGAACGACCAACCGCTGACGTCGAAGGTGACGTGGTCGCCGGAGGCGTACGACGCCGGGGCGCCTGCGGGGAACACCACGTGCACGCCGTTCTGCTTCGTCGGTGCCGGCAGGGGCGCGTCGCCCTCACCTGTGTTGGCGAACTCGTCCATGTAGTTGACCATCGCCTGCAGGTCGGTCAGACCGGCCTCGGCCTTGTTCAGACCGCCGGCGAACGCCCCGAAGTTGTCGCCGCCTGTCGCCAGGAACCCGTTGACCGTCACCGAGTAGGTCGCGCCCAGGTCGAGCGGCACACCGTTGAGCCACATCCCGGTCACCGTCCCCTTGGTCCCCGCCGGGGATCCGGCCGGAGGCGGCACGGAGGTGTAGGTGAACCCCTGTGAGGCACCGAGCTTCAGGAACGGCCGCGAAGCCCCGGCCGGTTGCCACTGCTGCTCCAGCGCCGTCTTGATCTGCGCACCGGTCAGGTCCATGTTGACCAGACCGTTCGCGAACGGCTGCACCTCGGCGGCCTGCTTGTAGGTGAGCACCCGCGGGTAGTTGGGGTCGCCCACGTTGGGCGCCTTGCCGAGCATGTCGGTGCGGAGACCACCCGGGTTCATGAACGCGATTTGCGCCGAGCCCGCTTCCGGACCCGAGGTCTGCCAGCGCTGCGCCTCGGCGACCAGGTTGCCCAGGGTCGACTCGACGCCACGGTTCTCGGTGGTCCCGTTGGCGAGGTAGCCACGCTTGATCGGACCCGCGATCTGACCCAGAGGCACCGCGCCCAGCACGGAGGCTTCCGCCTCCGCGTCGGCCACGATCGCCTGTGTGTCGGCGTCCGTGGCGAACGACTCCACCCAGGCAGGCTGACCAGAACCGCCGCACGACGTCCCGTTCGACGCCGAGCAGCTCTTCAGCCTCACGACGCTCTGGGTCTTGCTCTGGACCTCACCGGTGGTGTTGTCGACGGTGAAGACGAGCTTGTTCAGCGCGGCACCGTACTGGCCCGCGGACACCACCGGACGTTCCGTGACCGGGCGTCCCGTCCAGCCGGGGACTGCGAAGGAGCAGTTGTACTCCAAGTGCGTGTGTCCCGACACGATCGCGTCGACGTTGTCGTTGACGCCCTTGACGATCGACCCGAAGTCCGTGTCCGGCGCCAGGGCGCCGATGTCGGTGCAGTTCGTCATCGGAGCACCCTCGTGGACCAGCATGACGACGATGTCGGCGCCCTGCGTGTTCACCAGGTCGTTGGCGGCCGCGTTGGTCTCGGTGACGATGTCGGTCACCTTGATCTCCTCGATGCCCCCTGGGCTCACCAGCTCGGGCAGGTGCTCGGTGACGGTGCCCACGAAACCGACGCGGATCGAACCGAAGTCCTTGGTCCACGTCGACGGCAACGCCGGGTTGTCGTTGGCCTTGAACCGGACGTTGGCGCCGAGGTAGGCCCACTCGGCCCCGCCTTCGGGGTTGGTGGTGGCGTCGTAGTCCGCCATCACGCGGTCCACCAGGTCGTCGTAGCCCTGGTCGAACTCGTGGTTGCCCACGGACGACACGTCGAGGCCCGCTTCGTTGAGTGCGTCGATGGTCGGCTTGTCGTTGAGGATGAACGACTCGAACGTCGACGCTCCGATGAGGTCACCGGCGGCCGCGAAGATCGAGTTGGGGTTGTTGCCTCGCAGCTCGTTGACAGCACCGGCCAGGACACCGGCTCCAGCCGCCGCCGACGTGGGGTCCTTCGAGATCCGGCCATGGAAGTCGTTGGTCCCCAAGATCTGGACGTCGGTCGTCGTCGGGTCGGCGGTGTCGATGCCGACCAGCTCCGGGTTGTGGTCCGAGGACTTGAACGGCCCCGGCAGGTACAGGTTGGTGACGTTGTAGTTGTAGCGGCTGTACTCGTAGTAGACCGACTCGTTGGAGTTGATCTCCCATATGTCGACCCCCTCCACGTCGGCCAGCGCCGCGGCGTTGGCCAGCACGTGGTCGAGCGAGCCGATCTGGCCGTCGAAGTTGTAGCTCTCCTCCTCCGGGTTGCTGGTCGACTCCAGGTTCGTGTAGCCGGCCGCGTTGAGGATCTGGATGGGGTCCTCTTCGGAGTAGGCGTTGAAGTCACCAGCCAGGAAGACCCGGGTGATCCCGCGCAGCGTCTTGAAGTCGTTGGCGAAGGTCACCAGCGCGTTGGCCTGGAGCATGCGACGGTCGTTGGCGTTGCCCTGGCCGTCGGGGTCGGCCGTGCCGGATCCCTTGGACTTGAAGTGGTTGACGATGACCGCGAAGGCGTCAGCGTCTGGCGTGCCGACCCTCTTGAAGGCCTGGGCCAGCGGCTCACGTGCGTCGGCGAACGCCTCCGTCCCGCTCGACTGGTCGGCCAGGACGACCGATCCACCCACGAGGGCCACCTTGGAGGGCTTGTAGATGAAGCCGTTGCGGATGACGTCCTGCTCCGCGAGGGGCGGCAGATCGGCCGCGGCCGGCGAGGGCACGGCGGCCCAGGTCCCGGGACCCGCGGCAGCGTTGAGTGCGCTCACCAAGGCGTTGATGGCGAAGTCACGGGGCTTGCCGTAGTGCACGGAGTTCTCGAGCTCCTCGAGGGAGACGATGTCCGCGCCTGCGGTGTTGATGGCCGACACGATCTTGTCGCGCTGCCGCACCAGGTTGGCGTTGTTGGCCGCCCCGCGCGGACCGTTGGGGTTGCACGAGTTGTTCGTGATCTGGTTGCCGTCACGGTCCGTGAAGTACGTGCAGGTCCGCCCGCCTCCCAGGGCGACGAACTCGTTGCCCGTCGTCGGGAAGAAGTTCAGGACGTTGAACGTGGCGAGCTTGACGTCGCCGCCGACGGCCTGCGGCGCGGCGTTGGCCGCCCTGGTCTGGGCGAACTGCGGCTGCGTGCCGGTCGGCGCACCGACGACCTGGGTCGTCGGCACCAGGCGCCAGGCGTTGAACCCGGAGGTGAAGATCACGGGGGCCGGGAAGGTCACCGCGGCGCCGACCCGCACCTGGTGCGTGGGTGTGAGCCACGGGAACGGCAGGCCTGTGTTGGCCGCGGTCGTGTAGTTGGTGGCCGACGCGTCGTCGAGGATGATCCGGTGCGCGTTGTTGTAGGCGATGCGCTCGTTCTTCGCTGCCGTCGCCTGGGCGTCGATGATCTCCGTGGGGGCCACCAGAGGGATGGTGCTGTCGGCCGCCAGGCCGATCTCGCCGAACATCGAGGTCCCGTTGCTGCCGTCGTTGTAGTAGGGCGACCCGTCGTAGACGTCTGTCGTCGTCCAGGCCGCCGCCGGCTGGAACGCCTCGCTCTCAACGACCTCACGCGCGCTGTCGAGTGCCGCACCTGCGAGGCAGCCGGCGCCGGGGAGCGCACAGTCAGTCCCCGGGATCTGCGACTTGACCGCAACGGCTCCAGGCAGGTCCGCGATGACCGCGAGGCCGGCGTTGTTCGCGGTGATCTGGGTCTGGCCGGAGAACTCACCGACCGTGCCGATCACTTCGACCGAGTCGCCGATCGCCGGGTAGCTGCCGTTGTTGAACCCGTTGGCGCCGCCGTAGACGAAGACTGCATCGGACGCGTTGGGGGTGTCTGCGCCGGGCGTCTGGATGTAGAAGCCGTTCAGGCCGCCGGTCGGGTACGACGCGGTGACCTCGCCTTGCGTCCTGACCACCTGGTTGTTCACCGGCGAGGTCGCTCCCGTGCCCTGGATGCTTGCTATGGGCGTCACGGTCGTCGGGGCAGCCCCGATGTCGAAGGAGAACGTCTCGGTGTCCGTCCCCGCCGTGGGAGAGCTCGAGTCGGTGACCTGGACGATCGGGTCGTATTCGCCGGCCGTGGTGGGAGTGCCCGACACCACGCCGTCGGGAGCCACGGTGACCCCGGGAGGCATGCCGCTCACGGCCTCCCAGGTGAAGGGCTGCACTCCGCCGTTGGCGGCGAGCTGGAACGGCGCGATGCCCACGTTCACGGTGCCGGTCTTGTTGCCGGGAGCGTTGACCGACACCGGCGGGGGCACGAAGTCCTGCACGATCGAGACGTTGTCGATGCCGACCCACTCGTCGCTGCCAACGGCGTTCGTGGTGAGCACGCGCACGAAGACCGAGGGCTGGTTGTCAGCCGCAGCCGGCAGGGTGACGTCGCGGTGGCTCACCAGCGTGGCCAGGCTCGGCCCCGTCGAGGTGTCGGCGATGTACCCGGCCGGGAGGTTGGTGTAGGCGCCGGCCGCACCGACCCGGTACTGGACTGCGATCGGCTGTACCGCGTTGTCGCTCGACCCGTCGAGGTCCTTGGCGTCGAAGGAGAAGGTCGTGCCGGTCTTGCCCGTCAGGTCGAGGTGGAACACGACGTTCGGTGCGTCCGCGGTGCCGCTGCCCTGGAGCGCGATCGACTGGAACGCCGCCTCGAACTCCGCGACCCCACCCGCAGTGCTGCCCGAGGGGTTGGTCTGGTTGGCGATCACGTCGGTGTCGTTGGCCAGAGCACTGTCGCTGGTGAGCGTCTGCGGGTCCGTGCCGGTCCCCGTCGTGATGTCCTGACCCAGGTAGCCCTGCACCCCGGTGACGCCTGACCAGCTGTCGTTGGTGGTGATGAGACCCGCGTTCGACCAGTCCTGGGTGTACGGGAAGGTCGCGATCTTGCTGGACACGTCCGCCTGTGCCGCCGGAGCGACGATCAGGAGCTGGAGGCCGGTGAGGGCCAGGGCCGCCGAGAGGAACGCTGCGAATCGGGCGCCAGTGCGGGGCCGGGCGTGAGGCATCAAGGGTCTCCAGAGTCAGACGGACAACGGGTCGAGCGACGGGTCGGAAGAGGAATGAACGATGACGACCCGAGAGGCGTCGTCACGGAAGGGAAGTCTCACTGCTGGGGAAGGGCAGTGGGTGAACTGTCCGTGACGATCAGGCCAAGGTCAACCCCCTGGGCCGGACCGTTACCGACGTGGTTCCCACTGACCGGAGAGTCAGTCCTGGGCGGTCCGGCGGAGCTGGTGGCGCTGACGCCAGACGCCCATGAAGAACTGCGCACCCGAGACCATGGTCAGCACCACGGCGATCCCGACGAGCACGACCGCGGCGTAGTAGAGGACGGTCCCGGGGGTCTCCATCCAGCCGGGCAGGTCCGGGTCCCGGAAGGGCAGGACGAGACCGCTCAGGCCGATGACCTGGAAGGTCGTCTTCAGCTTGCCGAGTGTGTCCGCCGCGATCACCATCCGCTTGAGGATGGAGAGCCGGAGCAACGTCACGCTCCACTCACGCACCAGGACCGCGATCGTGCCCAGCCACCACCACGGGCTCTCGAAGATGACGGCCAGGCCGACGAAGGCCATCCCGGTCATCGCCTTGTCGGCGATCGGGTCGGCGATCTTGCCGAAGTCGGTGATCAGGCCGCGCGAGCGGGCGATGTCACCGTCGATCTTGTCGGTGATCATGGCGACCACGAAGATCGTGAACGCCGTCAGCCGCCAGCCGACCGAGTCGCCACCGTCCATGAGCAGCGCCGCGCCGAAGAAGGGCACGAGCACGATCCGCAGCGTCGTGAGCGCGTTGGGGAGGTTGTAGTTGCTCGGCTTCACCGGTGTGGCCGGCGGCTCTGAGGTGGTCGGATCGAGGCCCGGGTCGGTCATTCCGGCACCGCCAGCAGGTCGATCCCCTCGGCACCGGTGACCCGGGCGAGGACGAGGTCGCCCACCACGGCCGACCCGGCCGCGGAGGTGACCAGGGACGTGGTGCCGTCGACCTCGGGTCCCTGGTGCTCGGCCCGCCCTACGACCCCGCCGTCGACGGTGACCTCCTCGACAAGGACCGTGACGACCTCGCCGACCCGCTCCTCGGCCCGCTGGGCTGTCAGCTCCTCGACGAGCGAGGACACGTGCTCGGTGCGGGCCCGGATCTCGTCCTCGTCCAGCTTGCCGTCGAACGACTCCGCTTCCGTGCCGTCCTCGTCGGAGTAGCCGAACACGCCGGTCACGTCCATCCGCGCCGCCACCAGGAAGTCGCAGAGAACCTCCAGGTCGCGCTCGGTCTCTCCGGGGAAGCCGACGATCACGTTGGAGCGGACCCCCGCGGTGGGCGCCAGCGACCGCACCTGCTCGAGCAGCGCGAGGAAGCTGTCCGCGTCGCCGAACCGGCGCATCCGCCGCAGCACGGGGTTGCTGGCGTGCTGGAAGGACAGGTCGAAGTAGGGCACGACACCCGGTGTCGACGCGATCGCCTCGATCAGCCCGGGTCGGGTCTCGGCCGGCTGGAGGTAGGAGACCCGCACCCGGTCGACCCCCTCGATCGCCGCCAGCTCGGGGAGAAGGGTCTCCAGCAGGCGCAGGTCGCCGAGGTCCTTCCCGTACGACGTGGAGTTCTCGCTGACCAGGAACAGCTCGCGCACCCCCTCGGCGGCGAGCCACCGGGCCTCGTCGAGCACCTCGCTGGGGCGGCGGCTGACGAACGAGCCGCGGAACATCGGGATCGCGCAGAAGGTGCATCGTCGGTCGCAGCCGTTGGCCAGCTTCAGCGGCGCGGTCGGCGCGCGGTCGAGGCGGGCCCGCGGTGCGGCCGGCGCGCTGGTCCGCTCCGCCGGGGAGATGGGCAGCAGCCGGCGCCGGTCCTGCGGGGTGTGCGGGTGGTGGGTCTCCCCCGCCACGATGGACCTCAGCCGGTCCGCGATGTCCGGGTAGTCGTCGAAGCCGAGGACGGCGTCGGCCTCCGGGAGAGAGGCGGCCAGCTCCGCGCCGTAGCGCTCGGCCATGCAGCCGACGGCGACGACCGCCCGGGCCTTGCCGCCGAGACCCGCCGTGTCGCGCAGGTCAGCGGCCTCGAGGATCGCGTCGACGGAGTCCTTCTTGGCGGCCTCCACGAAACCACAGGTGTTGACGACCACGGTGTCCGCCGACTCCGGGTCCGCGACGAGCTGGAAGCCGTCCGCCTCGAGCCGGCCGGCGAGCTCCTCGGAGTCGACCTCGTTACGGGCACACCCAAGGGTCACCAACGCAACGGACAGCACCGAACGAGACTACCGGCGCACGTGCCCCGGGCACGAAGTGGCGGGCGCGCGCTACCTCGCGGTGAACACGTCCTGGGCGGTCTGGCCGGTCTCACCGAGCGCGCCGTGCTCCTGGCCGTCGACCGTGACCTCGAGCGAGCCGTCGCTCGACTGGATCCGGACCGGCGGGCTCACCTCGAGCACCTGCGTGGCGCCGAAGGCGATCGAGTCCTTGAAGACGACCTGTCCACCTCCGTCGCGGACCACCACGTGGGCGCCCCCGCCGGCGGCCGTCAGCCGGACCTCGACGGGGGGCGCGAGCTCTCCACCCCCGGTGAGGCCGGCGGAGCCGTTGGCCAGGCTCGGGCTCGCGGGCGTCACCGACGGCGGCTGGTCCAGCACCAGCCGGGCGACCGACCAGATGAGGACGAACGCCATCACGGCGGCGACCAGGACCGACCAGTTGGGGCCGCCACGGGTGCCCTTGAGGGGGCCGCGGCGTCCGGTCGCCAGCTCGGCCTCGAAGACCCGGCGCGGGTCGACCGGGGCGTCGGCGTACCGCTCGGCGTAGGTCTCGAGCAGCGGCGCGGCGTCCAGCCCGAGCACCCGGGCGAGGGTGCGGAGGTGACCTCGGGCGTAGAAGTCCCCGCCACACGGGACGAAGTCGTCGACCTCCAGGGCCTCGATCACGTGCGGCCGGATCCGGGTCCGTTCGGCGAGCTGGTCGATGCTCAGCCGGAGCCGCTCCCGTGCCGCGCGCAGCTGGGGACCGATGACGGGGTCCACGACCGGCACGTCGGCGAGGTCGTCGATGACCACCGTGGACGACCGCCACACCCCGGTGCCGGTGAGGTCGATCGCCACCGTCTGCTCGGGCTCGGCCACCTGGCGCTCGGCCAGGATCTCGGCGCGCCGGGCCGGGACGGTGTCGCGGGACGTCGTGGGCGTCGGGCTCGCCACCACCGCGGGGACCTCCCCCGTCGCGGCGTCAGCAGCGTCAGCAGACTCAGCGGCCTCGGCCCCGGCCACCGCGGTGAGCTCGTCACCGGCCTCATCACCGGTCACGGCGTCGTCCTGGACCGCGGGCACGATCTCGACGACCTCGCAGCGGTCACCCGCAAGCCGCGCGAGGGACGCGGTCAGGTCGCCGTCGGACCCGGTGATCGTCGTCACCAGGCCGAGCGGGGTCGCCACGTGCTCGCTGCCGTCCTGCGGGAAGAGGATGAGCCGGCCGTCGCGGAGCACACCGCGACGCGGCAGGTGCTCGAGCTCCTCGAGGTCCGTCCACGGGATGCCCCGCCAGGACCGGCCCGTCCTGACCCGGACGCCCTGGTCGTCGGCGACGAACAGCGGCGTACGGGCGTCCCGCAGCGCGTGCAGGTGGAGCAGCGTCAACGAGCCCAGGACGGCGAACACCGCCCAGTCGAGCGCGCTGCCACCTCCGGCCGCACGCACGAAGTAGGCGGCGGCCACGAGTCCGGTGAGACCGGAGGCGACCGCGGCGACCTTGGCGTTGCGACCCACGGAGACCTGGTTCACGACTACTCCCCCTGCAGGGTCATGATGACGGCGTCGATCTCGTCCGGCTTGACCAGCACGTCGCGGGCCTTGGAGCCCTCGCTGGGGCCGACGATGCCGCGACTCTCGAGGATGTCCATGAGCCGGCCGGCCTTGGC
>SXGU01013922.1_pt1 | contig 15274 bp, 19 predicted proteins | sample 3174531 | NCBI WGS metagenome assembly SXGU01 (sample SAMN11356863, study PRJNA531348) | freshwater metagenome | isolation source: freshwater sample F1-140 | place: China: Fuxian Lake, Yuxi | collected 2017-12-25
GCAATGGCGCATCATGTTCATATCGCCGGAACAGCTGTCTTGCAGGTCTTGCAACTCATCGGGGGTCGGGCCGCGTTGTCCCATTACGCCGTAGAAAGTGCCGTGCTCAGGTTCGGAAATCAACGGCATTACGTTATGCAAAAACGCGCCTTTGGATTTAACCACTCGACTGACTTCGGCCAAATGCTCATCGTTTACACCGGGAATCATCACCGAATTGACTTTTACTAAAATGCCTTTGGCAATCAGCATTTCCAAGCCTTTTTGCTGTTGCTGAATCAGGATTTTCGCGGCTTTTACGCCGGTAATGCGTTTATTGTTCCAGAAAATCCACGGATAAATCTTGGCGCCGATTTCAGGATCGACGCAATTAATGGTGATCGTGACATGATCGATATTGTGCTTGGACAATTCTTCTACCGAATCGGGCAAAGCCAGACCGTTGGTTGATACGCATAGTTTGATGTCTGGCGCTTCTTCGCTTAAACGCCGGAAGGTTTCGAAGGTGCGTTCGGGATTGGCTAACGGGTCGCCGGGGCCGGCAATACCCAGAACGGTCATTTGCGGAATAGTGGCCGCCACCGCCATGGTTTTTTTAACCGCTTGATCCGGCGTCAGCACTTCAGAAACCACGCCGGGCCGCGATTCATTACTGCAATCGTATTTGCGATTACAGTAATGGCACTGGATATTACAAGCCGGGGCAACCGCAACATGCATTCGGGCAAAGTAATGATGGGCGTCTTCCGAATAGCAGGGATGGTTCTGTACCTTCTCCCGTATCGAATCCGGTAATGAATCCATTTGGTTGTCGGTGGTACCGCATGAACTGGCTGAACAGCCGCCTTTAGCCGCTGGGGCATCGTTTAATACTGGTAGTTGCATCGTCTTAGACCTCGTCAAGTTGAGTTTAGTTAAAGCAAATGCACAGGTCATGCCAATGCCGGTAGGCAGTTTTAAGTTATTAACTTATATGGATTTGTTTTTGCTCAAGAGTGCTATTGTTGTAAACACAACACGCATCTTTTTAGGTTTTGTTATTAATAGGACAATGATTTTCGCGATAAAAAATATTTGCGGCGAATTTTTCGCTTGCGCTCGGAAGCTCCGGCCGCGCCAATTCGCTGTTGCCCGGCACATTTGTCGCAACGATGGGCCGTTGCCTGTGCGTAGCATAGTGCGCAATAAATGGCCTTATGCAGTGGAATCGCGTGTAATCGTATGCAAAAAGCCGGCTTAAAGTTTGAGCCCTAAGCATTTCCAGAAATCCTGCTGCTTGGCTATATTGAGCACGGCTTGGCCGGCGAGTAGGGCGGAGACGCTGACGCCTGCCACGCCGCCGCCCGGCCGGGTCCAATGCCCGGCGTGGTAAAGTCCGGGCAAAACACCGCGGACGCCGGGGCGGTTCGGGCCGATTTGGTCCGGGCTGGGGGCATAGCCGTAGGCCGCGCCTTGATGGTTGAGGGTAAAACGTTCCAAGGTTCTAGGCGATCCCGATTCCACCCACACTAGATGGTCATTGAGGCCGGGGAAATGGCGTTCCGCTTGCTGCAAAAGGCGATGTTGGAATTCTTGCTTGGCTTGGCGCCAGGAGAGGCCTATTTGGAAGGGACATAATGTGGTCAGCAGCAGGATATGTTGGCCTTGTGGAGCCAAGGAAGGATCGGCCAGCGTCGGCAGGGTGGCGGAAAACCAATTGGAGCGGCCCGCGCAAGTGAGCGCGTAGCTGGCCTCATGATCGAAGGAATCAAAGAAAAAAGACTCATGGCTATGGGCTTGTTCGGCGAGTTGGAGGTCGGTCGCTACGTAGCTGACGAAAACCGACAGCGAGGACGTCAGTTTCTCCAAACCTTCGCAATGTCCTTCCGGCAAGTGTTCCCGCCCGATTAACAAGTCGGCGGTCTGGCGGGCGTCGATATTGGAAACCACGGTTTCGGCCCGGATCACTTGGCCGTTTTCCAAGATGATGCCGCGGACTTTACCTTGTTCCACGCAAATGCGCCGCACACTGGCATTCAACAGCACCTCGCCGCCGTGTTCTTGCACGGCCGCGGCAAGCAGATTGGCATAAGTTTGGAAACTGCCTTGGCAATAATAACCGCCCTCGTAGGTATAGCCCGCTATCATGGCGGCCCAATACAGAAAGGACAGCTTCGACGGCGGCAGTCCCAAGTAAGGCCAAAGCGCAGCGCACGCGCTCTTTAGGCGCGCATCGACCAGGAATTCATCCAGCGCCTCGGTCAGGGTAGCGCGGCGGTAACGGAATAAATTGGCCAACGCGAGCGCCGGCGAAATCGGCGCCGATCTGCCTTGAGCCAATATCTCTTCCGCCACCATGGCTTCTTCCGCCAAAACCCGGCAAAGCCGAAGCAGAGCCAGAAGACGATCTTTTTCTTCGGGGAAACGTTCGCTTAAACCGGTAATGAAAGCGTCCTCACCTGAATGTAAAGGTATTTCGAATTCCGGGAAAACCGCCCGTGCGTAAGCCGGGATGGGGATGAAGATGGCTTGCGGGTCTATCCCCAGCGCCCGGCAAATTTTGTGAATGACGCTACCGTTGCGGTAACCTTTGGAACCGCAGCCGCTGACCAAATGGACGCCCGAGTCGAAATGAAAGCCGCGCCGCCTGAAACCGTGGGCGTAACCGCCGGGACGGTCGTGCCTCTCTACCAACAGTACCGATTTTCCCGCCTTCGCCAGCAAAGCGGCCGTGCTCAGGCCGCCGATGCCTGCGCCGATGACGATAACATCGTAAGTTTCTTGTTCGGATTCGCTGTGAATGCCGCGCATTGAGTTCCTTCTCCGAGGATGGCTTCCGGAGTAGCCGGTACGGGGTTTTAAGTGAAACGAAGGTTAGCAGGTTTCCCCCGGAGTACCAAATGGATGAATTCTGTCGCTAAATTAAACCGGCTAAAAGTTTTTCCATTTCGGCTTTAGGCAACTTGCCCGCCTCGTTGCGCGGAATCGCGGCGACGAAGTAAATTTTACGGGGCAGAAAAACAGTGTCGACATAAGGCTGCAATCCTTCCCAGATGCCTTGTTTGTCAAGCTGGCTGACCGTCACCGCTGCCAGGCGGCCTTCATGGGGTCCGCTCTGCTGGAGAAAGCAAAATCCATCCAACACGCCTTCTATATCTTTTAGTCTCCGGTTCAGCTCGGCCAAGGAAGCGCGCTTGCCACCGATCTTAACCATGTCGAGGTGCCGACCCAACACGGCAAAGCGTCGGTCCGCTTCGATCTTGAACAGATCTTGCAGTTGGATTGGCGTTTGCAAATGAGGCGATTGCAAATAAGTGAGTCCGGTTTCTTCCTGAATCATGCGGATGCTCGCGTAAGGTTGCCACAAGCTTTCGCGCAAGGTCTCCCTGCAGGCAAACGAAAGTGTTTCGGTACTGCCGTAAATTTCACGAGGAGATAGCCCTAAAACAGAGTTCGTTTCGCGGGCAAGTTTATCGGATAAAACATCGGTAGCGGAGAGTACGCCGACAAGTTTGGCCCAAGAGCCGTGAGATTTACTCAGGGTGCGCAAATGGGTAGGCGTTGTCGCCAGTACGGCGGGCCAAGGAGAGGCCACGGTGGCGCGGCGAATGTCTTCGGGAAAGAAAGGGTGGCCGTCATACAAGATGAGGCTGGAAAATAAGGGCCAAAATACCGAGGTTTCCAGGCCGTACATGTGTTGCGGCGGCGTAGTGGAGACCATCAGTAATTGTTGCTGACCAAGCCCCAGACTGTTTACGGCCATGTTGGCCGAGATTCTGAACGTCGCCAGATTGTGCGGGCAAGGTTTGGGCTTGCCGGTGCTGCCCGAAGTGAAGGCGATTACTGCGGTGCGATTCCAATCGAAACGGGGTTCCAAGGCGGGATCGCCGGAGCTGGGTGCGGCCACCGGGAACCACGCCAAGTCGGGCAGGTTGGAGATGCGTTCGCTAGCGATGTAAGCTCCGGGGTAGTCGTGGGCGATTTCCCTAAGTACTGTTATCTGACTGGAGGGCGGCAGCAGGCAAATTTGCCCGCGGCTGGCGGCGGCCAATAAAACCAGGCAAAACAAGTAGCGGTTTTCGCACAAGTTGAATAAATAGGGGCGGTCGGGCAAGCGTTTTGCCATTTCTTTTACGTCAGACCATAAGTTTCCGCGTGTTATTAGTCTGCCTTCATGGAGTGCGAAGGGGGTTTCGTTGGTTAGGGGCATTCGGTGGAGAGGATTATTTTAGGTTTTCTGCCTGGATTGGATTACAGGGGTATTTCTTGACGAATTATTTTAGTGATTGCTATTTTTTGCCAAGTTTTTTTCTTGTCCATGCCGGATGTCTTCGGCAATAATGGCGTAAACGCGTGCGGTTTGATTTTCAACACGATAATAAACGGCAAACGGAAATCGTTTGGATAATAACCGGTAATATTTCTCGAAATAAACCTGATGAATTCCGGCGCTAATCATCAATGAATCAATGTCTGAAAAAAGCGTGTCTAAAAAATAGGTCCCCAAGCCGTTGGCCTGTTGCTCATAAAATCGGTAGCCATTGATTAAATCCTGTTGCGCGGAACGTTGTATTTGGATCTTCATGAAAGCCGGTTACGGATGTCCTTTTTGGCATCATTCCAATCGATAAATGCATCGGTTCCATTATCAAGCATTTCTTCTCTTTGCTGTAATACCTCGGCATGCCAAGCCGGAGAGTCGATGTTATCCGCATGAGCACATAAGCTGTCCCAAAGAGATTCCATGACTTGTATTTTTTCCGCGACGGTCAAATTTTCTATTTGAATGGCTGTCATAGTGATTTCCTAAAGTGAGTGAAACGGCAGGCTAGGCTTTGCATCATTGTATTATAAAATAGTCTAACCTAAATCCTTCCGGCAAGTCCTAACAACCCGTTAAAAATGAAGCCCGGTGGGTAAAATGCTTTCATCGAAGTATTGTGAGACGTCCCGACTATCCATTGATTGTTCTTTGCCGTTTTTAAAATACAACCTTTCATGGATAATAAGTAACATCATATTTTAATAGCAAGCAAGAGAATCAAAAATGGACGCTGATGTATTGATTATTGGGGCCGGGCCCGCTGGAAGCGTGGCGGCACGGATGCTTAAAAAACTGGGTTACCACGTCGTGATCTTGGAAAAGGAACTGTTCCCGCGTTTTTCGATAGGCGAAAGTCTGCTTCCCCAATGCATGGCGTTCTTGGAAGAAGCCGATCTATTGGAGCCTGTGGCGGCGGAAAATTTCCAGCTAAAAAACGGCGCGGCTTTTTCTCATGCGGGCAAACTGACCGAATTCGATTTTTCGCAGAAATTTACTCCCGGCTGGGGCCGCACTTATCAGGTTCCACGCGCCGGATTCGACCAAACCTTAGCCGAGGCTGCCGAAGACTGCGGCGTCGTCATCCACTACCGGCACAGCATCGTGGCGGCGGATTTCAATACTCCCGGTCAGGCGCGCCTAATTACGATTGACGACAACGGTTTACAGCGCGATTGGACCGCAGGTTGGGTCATGGATGCCAGCGGTTTTGGCCGGGTGCTGCCCCGTCTGCTTGAACTTGAAACGCCTTCTTCGTTGCCGCCGCGCCAAGCGTTGTTCACCCATATCGAAGACCGGATTACCGTCCCGGATTATGACCGCAACAAAATCCTGATCGCTATTCACCCTCAATTCCATGAAGTCTGGTATTGGCTGATTCCTTTCAGCAATGGCAGAAGCTCGTTGGGCGTAGTGATGCCGATGGATTTCATCGCGACTCGAAGCGGCAGTTCGTTGGAGGTCTTGCAGGAACTGGCCATGGAAGAACCCAGGCTGGCCGAGTTACTGAAAGAAAGCCGTTTCGACACTCCGGTCAACCGGATTGGCGGCTATTCCGCCGATGTCAAAAACTTGTATGGCGAGGGTTTCGTGTTGCTGGGCAATGCCGGCGAGTTTCTCGATCCGGTGTTTTCCTCCGGCGTCACCATTGCCTTAAAGTCGGCATCGTTAGCCGTTCCCTTGGTGGACAAGCACTTGCGCGGTGTTCCGGTGGACTGGCAAGCCGACTATGAGCAAACTTTGCGCAACGGCATCAATGTGTTCCGTGCTTACGTGGATGCTTGGTACGACGGACGCTTTCAACGCATTATTTTTGCAGAACGGCAGTTGACGCAGATTAAATCGATGATCTGTTCGATTCTTGCCGGATTTGTCTGGGATGAGACCAATCCGATGACCCAGCGTTGCAGTAAGAAGATCGATGCCGTCGCCGATAGCTGCCCGCCTTTGTGAATGCAGGTCCCGCAAGGGGGAGCGATGTATCTGAATGAGTTAGGGATAGTCTGCGCACTGGGTAGCGCTAAGGCTGAGGTGTTGGCCGCATGGCTTTCAGGCCGCTGTCCCCAGGCGGCTCCGGTGCCTTGGCTGGATTCGGACATTCCGGCGCTGAGTTTGCAAACCGAACCGCCGCCTCCGCCGCAAAACTTCAATCGTTATAATTGCCGCAATAACCGCATCCTGCTGGCGGCCTTAGGCCAAATCGAAGCTTCCGTCAGGGACATGATCGATCGTTACGGCGCGCACCGCATCGGCGTGGTTATCGGTACCAGCACTTCCGGCATCGCCGAGGGCGAGCAGGCCGTCAGCGTGTTGCAAAGCACCGGACAACTGCCGTCCTCCTATCATTACAAGCAGCAGGTCTTGGGCGGAGCGGCGGAGTTCCTGGCGTGTTATCTGGACATCGAAGGCCCTGCCTACACGGTTTCGACGACCTGTTCTTCCAGCGCCAACGCCTTGGCTTCGGCCCGTCGCCTATTACGATTGGATGTTTGCGATGCGGTGCTCGTTGGCGGCGGGGATGCCCTGTGCCGCACGACTTTGGAAGGTTTCGCCGCCTTGGGCGCGCTCAGCCATAGCCGTTGCAATCCGTTCAGTAAAAACCGCGACGGCACTGTTATCGGGGAGGGCGCGGCTTTGTTTCTGATGAGCCGGGAGCCTGCGCCCATTGCGTTGCTGGGTGTCGGCGCCGGTTCCGATGCTTACCATATTTCCGCGCCGCGTCCCGACGGGGCTTGCGCTTATGCGGCGATGCGCACCGCCCTCCGCGATGCCGGTCTGGCGCCGGGGCAAGTGGATTACATTAATCTTCACGGTACCGCGACTAGGCAAAACGACGCCATGGAAAGCAAGGCCGTCGGGCAATTGTTCGGCAACAAGACGTTTTGCGGCTCAAGCAAGCCCGCTACCGGCCATTGCTTAGGCGCAGCCGGAGCCATCGAAGCCGGTTTGTGCTGGTTGTTGCTGTCCGGCTTAAACCGGGAAAATCGTTTGCCTCCGCATCTTTGGGATGGCGTGACGGACCCTGAAATGGCGCGGCTTGGCTTTGCCGCGCTTGAAAGCCGGGGTTCTAATCCACTACAATATTGCCTTAGTAACTCTTTCGCTTTCGGCGGCAACAATGTGTCCTTGCTCGTTGGCTACTCCTGACAAACCCGCAGTTCTTCCTTATCCTATTGAAACACTACTTCCCCAGTCACTCGGCATGATCCTGCTCGACCGGGTGGTGGAGATAGGTGAGGAACATATCGTCGTCGAACTCAAGGTGCGCGACGACGGCTTGTTTTCAAGTCCAGAGCATACCGTTCCCGCGTGGGTTGGCTTGGAATATATGGCTCAGTCCATTGCGGCATTTTCCGGCTATCACAAAAAATGCCGCGGCGAGGAGATTGTCTTGGGCTTTTTACTGGGTAGCCGTCACTACCACTGTTCGGTCGGCAGTTTTCCTTGCGGCGCTCAACTCAGGGTGCGGGCGGAAAAGATTATTGAGGCGGCTAATGAAATGTCGGTATTCGCTTGCGTTATCGAGGGCGACAACATTAATGCGACCGCGCAACTTAATGTTCTGTTGCCTCGGAATTCAAAAAAATTTCTCGCCGGAAAAGGACTATGAGCCAAAACACCATTCTGGTCACGGGAGCTAGCCGTGGCATCGGCAAGGCTATTGCCTTGCGCTTGGCGCGGGACGGATACGACATCGTCGTGCATTGCCGCAGCCGCCTGGACGAAGCTGCGCAAGTGCAAGACAGTATCGTGCAAATGGGCAGACAGTCCCGTGTGCTCAGTTTTGACTTAGCCGACCGTAGCGCCGCCCAAAACAGCCTTGAAGCGGATATGGCGGCCCACGGCGCTTATTACGGTGTGGTCTGCAATGCAGGCCTTACGCGGGATAACGCCTTTCCCGCGATGAGCGGGGAAGATTGGGATTTGGTCCTGCGCAGTAATTTGGACGGCTTTTATAACGTGCTAAATCCCCTCGTTATGCCGATGATTCAGCGGCGTAAACCGGGGCGCATCGTCACGCTGGCGTCGGTTTCCGGACTCGTCGGCAACCGGGGGCAAGTCAATTACAGCGCCGCCAAAGCGGGCATCATCGGCGCCACCAAGGCGCTGGCGGTGGAATTGGCGAAACGCAAAATCACAGTTAATTGCGTGGCTCCCGGTTTGATCGAAACCGATATGCTGAAGGATTTGCCCTTGGCTGACGTGGTCGCGGCTATTCCCGCAAGGCGTTTGGGCAGTCCGGAAGAGGTCGCCGCGCTGGTGGCTTTCCTGATGTCGGAAGACGCCGGTTATATCACCCGCCAAGTCATTTCCATCAATGGGGGCATGTGTTGAGCCGGCGCGTGGTGGTGACCGGTATGGCCGGGTTTTCCCCGATCGGCAACGATTGGGACGAGATACGCGCGAAGCTTCAGGCCTACCGTTCCGGCATCCGCTATTTGCCGGAATGGGAGCGGTACAACGGGCTGCTGACCCGTTTGGGCGCGCCGGTGGAAAATTTCAACTTGCCCGCTCATTACACCCGCAAAAGAATCCGCAGTATGGGGCGGGTTTCCCTGCTGGCCACCCGCGCCACGGAGCTGGCTCTTAGCGATGCCGGTCTGCTTGATGACCCTGTTGTCAGCGGCGGGCGTGTCGGCGTCGCCTACGGGTCTTCGGTGGGATCGACTCCGGCCATCGCCGATTTCGGCAGAATGCTGATCAATCACGATGTCGGCAATCTCAATGCGACAACTTATCTTAAAATGATGGGGCACACCAGCGCGGTGAACGTCGCCCTGTTTTTCCAGGTGCGCGGGCGTGTCATTCCCTCCGTCAGCGCTTGTACCTCCGGCAGCCAAGGCATAGGCTACGCTTACGAGGCCATCAAGTTCGGTTTGCAGGATGTGATGTTGGCGGGCGGGGCGGAAGAGCTTTGCCCCACCGAGGCGGCGACTTTCGATGCTTTGTACGCCACCAGCACCCGCAATGATGAACCCCAATTCACGCCCCGACCCTTCGACCGCGACCGCGACGGCTTGGTGATCGGTGAGGGCGCTTGCACTTTGGTGTTGGAAGAGTTGGACCGCGCCCTGGACCGTGGCGCTCATATTTATGCCGAGGTAATGGGTTTTGCCACCAATGTCGACGGCTCCCACATCACCCAGCCTCACGCGGAAACGATGCAGGTGGTCATGCGCCAGGCGTTACTGGATGCGGCGCTCGAACCCGGCCAAATCGCTTATGTCAGCGCCCACGGCACCGCCACCGAGCTGGGCGACATCGCCGAAAGCCATGCCACGCAGTCGGTATTCGGTTCCGACATTCCCATCAGCAGCCTTAAAAGCTACACCGGTCACACCCTGGGCGCTTGCGGAGCTTTGGAGGCTATGGTCGCAATCCGCATGATGAATGAGGCTTGGTTCCACCCGACGCTTAATCTTGAGCATCCCGACCCCCGTTGCGCCGAACTCGATTACATCATCGGGGATGGCCGCATTATCGATGCGCAATATGTCATGAGCAATAATTTTGCGTTCGGCGGCATCAACACCTCGCTGGTTTTTAGCCGCTGGGCAAGCTGAAATGGCGAAGGTTACGGAATCGGCTCACACCGACTCTGCCGAATCCGACTCTAAGGAAAGCCGTCTTAGCTTCACCCTTCAACACTGGTGCTTGTGGCAAGCCGAAGAATCTTCCGGCGGGACATGTTGGCCCGACGGAGAGGTTTTGCCTTATAACGGAGGATATGCCGATGTGGGCTTCTTACCGATGATGCAAAGCCGCCGCTTATCGCCCTTAGCCAGAGCGGCCTGCGCGGTGGCTCATCATTGCCGGGAAAAAAACGGGGATATGCCTTCGGTGTTTTTTTCCAGCCACGGCGAAAGCCACTATTATTTTGAGATGTTGCAGGGCATGGCGGCGCGCGAGGATGTCTCTCCCAGTCGTTTCAGCCTGTGCGTGCATAATGCCATTGCCGGTCTATCCAGCTTCCACAGCGCAAGCTTTCTGCCTTATGTGGCCTTGGCGGGCGGCACCGAGGGAATGTTTGGCGCATTTTTGGAGGCTGCCGGGATGTTGCTGGAAACCCCTCAAGTATTGGTTGTCTGGTATGAACAGCCTTTGCCGGAAGCTTATCGGCCTTATTTGAGCGCATCCGCAACGACCTGGGCGCTGGCTATGGTTTTGGCCGGCACCGGCGGCACCGGCCGCCCGTTGCGGCTGACACGCAGGCCGGGTACGACGCCGCCTGCAAGCCAAGGCGGCGATAACAGCCTGGTCCGGGCCATTTTGACGAATCAACGCAATTCAAGCTGCCGTTTGGATCGGTCGATTTGGCAGTGGGAGCTTAGCGATGCTTGAGCGGATTAATTACCTTTGGCGGCTGTTCGGTACCGGTCTTAGCTTTTTTCTGTTCGGTTTCGTGGGCGTGTTGTTCTGGGGAATGCTGTTTCCTTTGTTTGAAAAATTCATCGGTGTGGGTCTGCAAAAGAAACTAAGATCCAGGGCTTTGATGCACAGAATTTTTCATCTTTACATGGAGTTCATGCGCGTCATCGGCATTTTGAGCTACGAAGTGCATGGCGGCGAGCGGCTCAATGCTCCGGGCAGGCTGATCGTCGCCAACCATCCTTGCTTGTTGGACGTCGTGTTCCTTATTTCGCAAGTCCGCAATGCGACCTGCATCGTCAAGCCTGCTTTGGCGGCCAATCCGTTTATGCGCATTCCTATCCATGCTCTGAGCTATATTTACGCAGTCGAGCCTGAACTCTTGCTGGAACAGTGTACGGCGGACTTGCACCAAGGCTGCTCACTGATCGTCTTTCCCGAAGGCACCCGAACCACGCCCGGCAAACCGGTCAAATTTCTGCGCGGGGCCGCCGCCATTGCCTTACAGGCCAAGGTCAAGATTCTGCCGGTGCATATCGGCTGCGCCCCGACCACATTGACTAAGCGCGAGAAATGGTATCAAATACCCCACAAGAAATTTACTTTAAGCCTGCATGTAGGGGATGATATTGAAGTAGATGCCATTGATGGAAATGCTGACCGCTCCCTCGCCGCCCGAAAACTAACCCGGCACTTGGAGACGTATTTCATTGAGCAGCAGGCGCATTATGGAAAACCTTGAAGCCGAATTAAAGCAGTTAATTATCAACACTCTGGAGCTGGACGGGATAAGCCCGCCGGACATCGATTCGGAAGCGCCCTTGTTTGGCGGCGGCTTAGGTCTCGATTCCATTGACGCGCTGGAACTCGGACTGGCCTTGAAAAAAAAATACCACATCCACATCGATACCGACTCCACCGAGCTGTTGAATTATTTCGCATCGGTTAAAAACTTGGCGGATTTTGTCTCGCAACAACAAAAAATCTTATGAAAACCCCTGAACAAATACATGCCACCCTAAGGCAACTGATGTCTGAAATGTTCGAATTAGCGCCCGAGGACATCGGTTTAAATGCCCGCTTGAGCGAGGATTTGGATATCGACAGCATAGACGCCGTGGATTTGATGGTCAGGTTGCGGAATATTATCGGCAAACGCATCAACCCCGAGGATTTCAAAAACACGCGCACCATACAGGATGTCGTGGACGTCATTTATCGCATTAACGAAGCCGCTTAGCGCCTTTATGCTTAACGGCATTATCTGGCTGGCGACCATCGTTTACCCCTTCCTGGTTTGGTTTTCCCTGGACTCTGTTCAGCCCCGTTACGTGGTTTTGCCGTTGGCGGGGCTTGCTCTGCTTCGCTTTTTTAAGCGCCGCCCAAGTCAACCTATGGGGCGGACCGGAGGACTGGTGTTTGCGGCCTGCGCACTGTTCCTGCTGGTCATCGCGCTGGTCAACGAGACTCGCTGGCTGCTGGCTTATCCGGTCTTTGTCAGCCTCGCGTTTTTCGCTGTTTTTGCTTCCAGTCTGGTTTATCCGCCTCCCATCGTGGAGCGCTTGGCGAGGCTTGAAGACCCCGACCTGCCGCCCAAGGGCGTAGCCTATACTCGCAAAGTCACTCAGGTGTGGAGCGGGTTCTTCCTGGTTAATGCCGCAATCTCTTTGCTTACGATTTGGCATGGCGATCCGTGGTTGTGGAGCTTATACAACGGCGGCATATTTTACCTGTTGATGGGGCTGTTGATGGCCGCTGAGATGGCTGTCCGTCGCAAAGTCAAGGCCGGCTATTGATGCGTTCGCCTATTTTATTTCCCGACATACTCGGAGAAAAGCCGGAGGCGGAGGGTATTGTGTTGGCTTTGCGAATCCCCGAAGGCTTGGCTTATTTTAGCGGCCACTTCGATGAAGTCGCTATCGTGCCGGGCGTAACGCAAGTCCAATGGGCGGTGCATTACGCCCGGCAATACTTAGCGCTGAATCGCATCTTCAGCCACATGGAAGTCGTCAAATTCAAAGAATTATTATTGCCGGGGCAACGTTTGGAGCTGACTTTGCATTATCAGCGGACCGGCTGCAAATTAAACTTTTGTTACCGTTCGGAAACCGCCGAATACAGCTCAGGTAGAATCTATTTCCATGACGACTCCTTTTAACCCCTGCATACTCATCCCCGTTTACAATCACCAAGGGCCTTTGCCGACCCTTGTGCAACGGCTGGATGCTTACCGCTTGCCTTGTATTTTGGTGGACGATGGCAGTCTGGAGCCTTGTGCCGAAATCATCCGCAATTTGTCCGATGTATATCCCGGCGTGCAGACTATCTGTTTAGACTCCAATCGGGGTAAAGGCGCGGCGGTCAAGGCGGGTCTAGTGCTGGCCCAACAGCAGGGCTTTTCCCATGCCCTGCAAATCGATGCCGACGGTCAGCATGATCTACAGGATCTGCAAAAGTTCCTGGCCGCCGCCCGTTCAGCGCCGGAAGCGGTCGTTATCGGGCGGGCGATCTTCGACGACTCCATTCCCAAGCTCCGCTATTATGCCCGCTACCTGACTCATATCTGGGTGCATATCAACACCTTGTCCTTGCGTATCCCCGATTCTATGTGCGGCTACCGAATTTATCCGATTGAGAGCTGCGCGAAACTGATCCAAACCACCGCATTGGAAGACCGCATGGCCTTCGATACGGAAATCCTGGTGCGGCTTGACTGGCAGGGCGTTCCTGTGGTGTCGATTCCGACCCATGTTACTTATCCGCAAGACGGCGTGTCGCATTTTCGGGCATGGGAGGATAACCTGCGCATCAGCCTGACCCATGCCCGTTTGTTTTTCGGCATGTTGCCCCGCTTGCCTAAACTGCTGGCCCGGCATTTTCAATGAAGTCCGTGGACACAGACCGCCATTGGGCCAGTTTGCAGGAAACCAGCGCTGTTTTAGGCATACGCATTTTGACCTGGGTTTACCGGATTTTCGGGCGCTGGGCGTTCCGGCTGTTGTTGCGTCCGGTCGTGACTTATTACTTTCTCGGCGGACGCATCGCCCGTAATGCGTCATTGGACTATTTGCGCCGCTTGGGTCGGCGTTATCCCGAATTAGGTTTGTCGGGCGGATGGTCGGAAAGTTACCGGCATTTCCTCAGCTTCGGCGAAACCTTGCTGGATAAAATCATCGTCTGGACCGGAAGCATAACGCCGGATCAAGTCGATTTTCCCAAGCGGAAACTGCTGCTCGACTTGCTGGAGCAAAAGCGCGGAGCCATCCTACTCAGCGGACATATCGGCAACCTGGAACTTTGTCAGGCGATAGCCGGCATGCGCGGTCACATCCGCCTCAACATCCTGGTGCACACCAAACATGCGGAAAAATTCAACCGCCTGCTCGGCGGCAGCAAGGGCAGTGCCACCATCCAACTGATTCAGGTCACCGAGTTGAATCCCGCTATTGCCATCGAATTGCAAAATAAAATCGAACGCGGAGAATTCCTGGTGTTGGTCGGCGACAGGATACCGGTTAACGGCAGTCGCATCGTGCAGGCGAACTTTCTCGGCAACAACGCCGAATTTCCTCAAGGCCCTTATCTGCTTGCGTCCTTGCTGCGTTGCCCGGTCTATACCCTGTTTTGTTTCAACGTGGACGGGCGTTTTCAAATCGATCTGGAGCTGTTCGCCGAATCCATCCGCATCCCGCGCACCGAGCCGCAACGCTTACAGATGCTTGAAACCCTGGCGCAACGCTATGCCGAGCGGCTTGAAGCGCATTGCCGCGCCACGCCGTTGCAGTGGTTCAATTTTTACCCGTACTGGAGCCCTTCAACTGCAGGAGAGACAAGCCGATCATGATCCGGGCCGAAGTGGAGTTGATCGTGCCCTTCCATGATGTCGACATGCTCGGCATCGCTTGGCATGGGCATTATTGCAAATATTTCGAAATCGCCCGTTGCGCGATGCTGGACAAGATCGATTACAACTACATGGTGATGAAAGCCACCGGCTACGTCTGGCCCATCGTCGATTTGCAAATGCGCTTTGTCCGCCCGGCGAAATTCAACCAGCGCATTCGGGTAAGGGCGGAATTGGTGGAGTGGGAATACCGGATGAAAATAAAATACCTGATAAACGATGCCGAAACTCATGAAGCGCTGGTCAAAGGGCATAGCATCCAAGCCGCCGTGGATGCCGTTACCGGGGAAATGAGCTATGCCTCGCCGGCTGTTTTCCTGCAACGTCTCGGCATCGACGATGATGCCTGTTAACACATTGCGTTTGGCCGACTAGGTATTTTCTGTCGGACTCGCCGTCCGGGAAGCCGGCTAGGTTCGGATTTACCCAGCGTGAGTTATTCGGCTCGGCGCGCTAATGATGCGCATTGTTTACCGCTACGCGATTGACGCCTGCGGGTCGAGCGCATCCTATGGAGGCGATATTGCTTAAGCTAACGATCTAGTTCCCACTGAGAGACCCACTGCCATTAAGTTAAGAAAAAAGCTCCCTCTCGGCAATTGCTCCTGCATTGCTCTACTTACCTACATCCCTGTAGGCATCCTGCTGGAGAGGGTTGGGGAGAGGAGAATAAAAATAAGGAAAAAAGCCTTATTTGATCC
>SXGU01349869.1_pt1 | contig 15273 bp, 16 predicted proteins | sample 3174531 | NCBI WGS metagenome assembly SXGU01 (sample SAMN11356863, study PRJNA531348) | freshwater metagenome | isolation source: freshwater sample F1-140 | place: China: Fuxian Lake, Yuxi | collected 2017-12-25
CACGACCATGTTGTGCACCTTCGGCGTATTTTCCAGCGCCACCAGGTGCTCGCTCTGGCGGCCAACGTAGCCCATGTCCGCGACCGCCGTGGTCGCGTCGCGCAGCAGCAGTTCCCGGTAAGCCGGATCGGTCCAGGCCCTGGCCACTACGCGCGCCCCGTTGCGCGGCCCGACGCGGTGCTGGTAAGTCTCGATCAGCTCATCGAGCGCCTTCGGGTCGACGAGCCCCTTCTCGGTCGCGATCCGCTCCAGCGCGCGGACGCGGAAGGTGATGGCATCGTCGTCGTGGTGATGGTCGTGGTCGTGATCGTGATCGTGGTCGTGGTCGTGGCCGCTGCTCATGCCACCCACTCCGACACCGGCGCCTTCGCCTCCTGCAGCGGCTGGGAGACGATGTCCACCAGCGTGGGCCCGCCATGCGCAAACGCCGCCTTCAGGGTGGCCGGCAGCTTCTCCGCATCCGTCACGCGCCAGGCCTTGACGCCAAAGGCCTCGGCGACCTTTGCATGGTCGGTGACGCCGAAATCCACCGAGAAATAGCGTCCCTGATAGCCGGTCTTCTGCCCGGCCTTGATCCAGCCGTAGACCGCGTTGGCGATCACGACGAAGGTCACCGGCAGCTTCAGCCGCGCCGCAGTTTCCAGTTCGCCGGCGCACATGCCGAAGCTGCCATCGCCCATCACGGCCACCGTCTTCACCGCGGGGCGGCCGACGTGGGCGCCGATGGCCGCGGCCATCGAGTAGCCCAGCGCGCCATGCGCGCGGTTCGAGAACACTCGCTTGCCGGTGCCGCGGATCGGGTAGAACGCGGAAAAATACGGGCAGGGCGTGCCCGGATCCAGCACCACGATGGCGTCGGCATCGAGCACCCGCGCCATTTCCGCCACCACGCGCTCGGGCTTGATGGGCGCGTCGTTTGACTGGGCAAGCAGGTCGAACTTGGCGAACTTCGCCTCGCGGGCTTTCTTCACGGCGCCCACCTCGAGCGGGCGCCTCACGCCATCAAGCGCCTCGTTCAGTGCCGCCAGCGCCAGCTTCGCATCAGCGACCAGCGGCACGTCCACTTTGTAGTTGGCGCCGATGGCCTTCGGGTCCACGTCCAGGTGCAGCACGCGCGTTTTGCCTGGTGCCGGATGGCGCCAGCGCTCCGTGGTCACCGACCCGGCGCGGCAGGTAATGAAGAACACCAAGTCTGCCGCGTCCACGATCGCGCGGGTTTCCAGCGTGCCGCCGTTGGAACCGACCACGCCCACCGCCAGCGGATGATCGTCGGCGATGGCGCCCTGCCCGCTGACAGTGGTCGCCACCGGCGCGGACAGCTTCATGGCCAGTTCCGCGAGTTCGCCCTCCGCGCCGGACATCACCACGCCGCCACCGCAGATGAACACCGGCTTCTTCGCCGCGCGCAGCAGTTTCGCCGCTAACTCGACGTGGAAGGGATCGGGCGCGCTCCGGCGCGCGGGAATCTGCCCCAGGCTCGGGTCGGCCCAGATGTCGATGCGCTCCACCGGGCCGTTCTGCACGTCGAAGGGCAGCGCGATGTGCGCCGAGCCGGGACGACCGGTGGTCATCGCGTTGAACGCGGCGCGGAACGTGCGCGGAATGTCCTGCGAGCGGTCGATCACTGCGTTCCACTTCGTGAGCGGCTTCATGAGCGCGCCCTGGTCCAGTTCGGTCAGCGTGAAGCGGCCGCGCGAGGTCACCGAGACGTCGGAGTTGATCGCCAGCACCGGCACAGAGGATTCATTCGCCTCCACCAGCCCGGGCAGGATATAGGTGGCGCCGCCACCCGAAGGGCCTTCGCAGACGCCAACCTTGCCCGTGACGCGGGCGTAGCCATCGGCCATGTAGGCCGCGTGGCGTTCGTCGCGCGTGAGCACATGGCGCATGCCATGCGGCAGGCGCGCGAGCGCGTCGTAGAACGGCAGGCTGGTGTCGCCGCACAGGCCGAAGATCACCTCGACGCCATGTGCCTGAAGCATCTCGACCGTTGCCTCGGCGCCGGTCATGGTGGTCGCGCTGGTTTTAACCGGCTTGTTCATGCAGCTATTATAGGACGTGGAAAAACCCGTCCCCGCTCCCGGCGAGCTCGTGCTCGACCATGTCGCGCATTTCGTCCCAGACCTCGCGGCCGCCAGCAGCGCGCTGCAGGCGATGGGCTTCGCGGTGACGCCAGAGTCCGCGCAGGCGACCCGGGACGGCCCGGCCGGAACCTCCAACGTGACCGTGATGCTGCCGCAGGGCTACCTGGAGTTCCTCGCGCCCACGATGGACACGCCCAATGCAGCCAAACTGCGCTCGGCGATGGCACGCTATTGCGGCGTCCACCTTGCCTGCTTCGGCACGCCAGCCGCGGACGAGGACCTCGCCCGCCTAGCCACGCACGGCTTCGCGCCGCTGCCGCTCGTGGAACTGAGCCGCAAGACCGAGACCGGACGGGCACGCTTCAAGGTGATCCGCTGCGCGCCGGAAACGATGCCCGAAGGACGGGTGCAGTTCGTCGAGCACCTGAGCCCCGAGGTGATCTGGCACCCGCGCTGGATGGGGCACGCGAACGGCGTGCGCAAGCTCGCCTGCCTGTTCGTGGTTGCCGACGACCCGGTCACCGTCGCTGCACGCTGGGCACATTTCGCGGCGCTGCTGCCCCGGCCCGCCGGCCGCTTCGTGCATCTCAGGACCGATCGCGGCGACGTGCTGGTAGGCAGGCGCGCAGAATGGGAGCGACTCTTCGGCGACGAGGTGCCCGTGGCGCCGGCGCTCGCGGGCTATGCGCTGGAATGCGAGGATCCGGAAGGCTTCGCCAGCCGCGCGCTTCAGGCCGGCGCCGCGGTGCGCAAGCTCCGCCCGCGGCTGTTCGCCGCTGTCCTCCCCTCCTCCCTGAGCGGGAACTGGGTATTCGGTACCGCGGAGGCGCTGGCGCTGGACCGCTAGGCGCAACGAACCGCCCACAGCGGCACCGCGCCCATGGGCTTGGTGCCGAACTCCGGCGAACCGATGGAGCCTGCGACCACCGGCCCGCTGTGCAGGCCGATGTCGATGGTCGCCTCGCCATGCGCCGCGCTTCGCGCATTCAGGTCCCGCAGGCTGCGCAGCATCACCAGCGCGTCGCGCTGCACCGCCTGGCGCACCACGGACCCGAGCTTGCGCGCCGAGTAGGCGAGCACCCATCCCAGCAGCGCGAACGAGGTCAGCTCGACGTAGGTGCGCACGTCCACCGCGCCGTTGCGCCACAGGACGATCCAGTAGGCGGCCGCGCCGTAGCCGACCAACCACAGCGACTGGCGCCAGGAGCAGCGCAGCGCGCTCGCGCCAAGCAGCGCGGCGCCCAGTCCCCAGGCGAGCGCCAGAGAGGCGCCCGGCGAGATCGTCCCGCTGGCGACGAACTCGGCCCCGACGGTCAGCAGGCCTATGCTGGACCAGAACGCGGCGCGAAACGCATTCAGCGATCGCTCGTTGCGCCAGGCCTCGGCGCCCAGGATCTGGGCCAGCGCGTGCGAGTCGCCGGCCATCACCCCCCGCGCTCGAGCACCAGCTGCAGGTCCCCAAGCGCGCGTTCGGCGAAGCCGCCCTCGCAGTAAGCGAGGTAGAACGTCCACATGCGGATGAAAGTCTCTGGATAGCCCAGCGCCCGCACCCGCAGCGAATTGCGGAGGAAGTTGTCACGCCAGCTCGCGAGCGTGGTGGCGTAGTGCAGGCCAATGTCTTCCAGCGCGACGATGCGCAGGCGGCTTGCATCGGTCATCGCGTTCGCGAGCGCGGTCACCGACGGAATGCAGCAGCCGGGGAAGATGTAGCGCTTGATGAAGTCCACCTCGCGCCGCGCCTGCTCGTAGCGCTGGTCGGCGATGGTGATGGCCTGCAGCAGCATGCGGCCGCCGGGACGCAACAGGGCATCGCAGCGGCGGAAGAACTCGCCGAAGTACTGGTGTCCCACCGCCTCGATCATCTCGATGGACACCAGCTTGTCGTAGGTTCCCTCCAGCTCGCGGTAGTCCTGCAGCAGGACGGTGACGCGGTCCTGCAACCCCGCCGCGCGCACGCGCTCGGTGGCGAGCGCATGCTGGTTGGGCGAGATCGTGGTGGTGGTGACGCGGCAGCCGACCTTCCCCGCCGCATGTAGCGCGAAGCCGCCCCAGCCGGTGCCGATCTCCAGCACATGGTCATCCGGGCCGAGTTCCAACTTGCGGCAGATAGCTTCCAGCTTCGCGGCCTGGGCCTCGGCGAGCGTCATCCCCGGGCGCTCGAATATCGCGCTGGAGTACATCATGGTCTCGTCCAGGAACAGGCGGTATAGCTCGTTGCCGAGGTCGTAGTGCGCCGAGATGTTGCGCCGGCTGCCCTCGCGCGTATTCCGGTGCAGCCAGTGTGCCGCGGTGCGCATCGGCGAGGACAGGCGCGCGAGGCCCCCTTCCATGCCGTCCAGCGCCTCGCGGTTGCGCAGGAGCAGCCGCACCAGCGCGGTCAGGTCGTCGGCGACCCAGTGTCCGAGCATGTAGGCCTCGCCCGCGCCCACCGAGCCACCAAAAGCGAGTTCCGGATAGAACGCCGGGTGGCGCACGGTGACGTTCACTTCCACGCCGCCGGCCGGGCCGAATGCGCTGGATTCGCCTTGCTCATGCAGCACCAGCCTGCCGTGGCGCATCCGATCAAGGCGCGCGTGGACCAGCCGCCGGGCGAGGCCGGCGAGCAGGCTCGGGCGCGGCCGCGGGCAGGACAGTTCGACGAGGGTTGGATCGTTCAGGTTCATGGGTGGGCGTAGAAGGGCGTGCGTCGGGTCCAAAGCCGGAAAGCCTGCCAGTAGATCGCCGCCACGACCTGCAGCGTTATCAGCGGGAAGCGCGCGAGCGCCCCGGCGAGCGTGGCGGCGCCGATCTCGCGCCGCTCCAGGTCCAGCGTGGCGTCGAACACCTTGGCATTGCCTTCGAGGTTGCGCATGTGCACCGCCAGGCGCGCGCCGGGTTCGCCGAAACGCCAGTCGTACTGCAGCGCCATGGGCATGAAGGGCGAGACGTGGAAGGCCTTGCCGAAGCGGAAGCGCAGCTCCCCGCCGTGAGCCGGCAGCACGTAGGCATGGCGCTCGTTCCAGGGCGTGTTGGTAATCTCGGCGACGATCGTCTCGACTTTCCCGCCCGCCGCGTCATAGCAGTAGTAGAAGCTCACCGGGTTGAAACAGTGGCCGAACATGCGCAGGTGGGTGAGCAGGCGGATCGGGCCGGCGGGTCGGACGCCGGTTTCGCGTGCAACAAGGTCGCGGACGGCCTGGTCCAGGGGCAATGCGGAATCACCGAGGTAATCCCCGCGGCGGAACCACGCCAGCGCGGGCCGGCGCACGGACCAAAACCAGCGATCGCGGAACACCTCGTCCAGTTCAGCCAGATCCAGCCAGGCCATGAACAGGGGGTAGCGGAACTCGAGCGGGCGCGGCGCGAAGCGCCGGTGCCTAAGCGACCCGGTGTACAGGGCGCTGTGCATGACCGATGTCCTCCCTGAAATGCGCCAGCGCCGCGAGCGCGCTCACCACGCCGTCCTCGTGAAAGCCGTTGCGCCAGTAGGCGCCGCAGTAGTACGTCCGCCGCCCGCGGTTCAGTTCCGCCTGCCGCGCCTGCGCCGCGACGCCGGCCGGGGTGAACAGCGGATGGTGGTAGGTGATGCGCCGGAGTACCTTCGCCGGATCCACGGCGTCGCTGCGGTTCAGCGTCACCAGGAACGGCTCGGGCGCCTCCAGCCCCTGCAGGATTTTCATGTTGTAGGTGAGGGCGACGCGCTCGCGCGCTTCAGGCAGCACGTGGTAGTTCCAAGCTGCCCACGCCAGACGCTTGCGCGGCAGTAGGCGGGAGTCGGTGTGCAGCACCGCCTCGTTCTCCTGGTAGGGAATGGTGCCCAGGACTTCACGCTCGGACTGGGCCGGGTCCGCGAGCAGGCGCAGGGCCTGGTCGCTGTGGCAAGCGACGAACACGGCGTCGAATCGTTCCGCCACGCCATCGCGCGTCTTCACGATCACCTGTCCCGGCAGGCGGCGGATCCACTCCACCGGCGCGCGCAGGCGAATTCGGTCCCGAAACGGCGCCACCAGCTTCTCCACATAGCGTGTGGAACCGCCGCGGATGACGCGCCACACCGGCCGCTCGTTCACCGACAGCATGCCGTGGTTGTGCAGGAAGCGGATGAAGAAACGCGCCGGGAAGCGCAGCATGGCCTCCGGGCTCGTGGACCAGATCGCCGCGCCCATCGGGACAATGTAGCGCCTGACAAAGGCGCGGCCATATCCGCCGCGCTCCAACACCTCGCCCAGCGGTAGCTCGCCGCCCAGCTGTCCGAGGAGCACTGGCGCCTCGCGGCTGAAGCGCAGGATGTCGCGCACCATGCCTAGGAACGAGGGCCGCAGCAGGTTCATGCGCTGCGCGAACAGAGTATTGAGCGTCGTGCCGCTGTACTCCAGGCCGCTCGCCTCGTCCCGCACCGAGAAGCTCATGCGGCTCGCCTGCCAACCCACGCCCAGCTCGTCCAGCAGCGCGATGAAGTTGGGGTAGGTCCAGTCGTTGAACACGATGAAGCCGGTGTCCACGGCGTACGACCGACCGCCCTGCTCCACCTCGTGCGTGTGCGTGTGGCCCCCCGCATGGCTGCCGGCCTCGTACACCGTGATGTCGTGCTCGCGGTGCAGGTGGTGCGCAGCGACATTGCCGGCAATACCCGAGCCGATGATCGCGATTCTCATACCTTCCTCGCTTCGCGCACCGCCGCCGGCACCGTGCGCAGCTCGCGCACCAGACCCAGCGCCGCCAACAGCTTCAGGCCGTACCAGCTCAGGTCCACCTCCCACCAGTAGAAGCCCTGCCGGGCTGCGCCCGGATAGTGGTGGTGGTTGTTGTGCCAGCCCTCGCCGAAGGTGAGCAGCGCGAGCCACAGGTTGTTGCGCGAATCGTCACGCGTCGCGTAGCGCCGGCGGCCGAAGCCGTGCGCAAGGGAGTTGATGGTGAAGGTCGCGTGCCACAGCGCCACGGTGGAAACGCAGAAGCCCCAGACGAGGTATTCCACACCGCCCGCGGCGTAGAGACCCGCCGCGAGCAGCGCCGGCACCAGCGCGTCGTAGCGATCCAGGAAGCGAAGCTCCGGGAAGCGGGCGAGGTCCGCCACCAGCTCGTGGCGCGTGGCGAAGTTTTTCCGCGACAGGAACCAGCCGGCATGGCTCCAGGCGAAGCCGTGCTGGAGCGCGGAGTGCGCGTCCGCCGGACGGTCGGCGTTGGCATGGTGGTGGCGGTGGTGTGAGGCCCACCACAGGGGGCCGCGCTGCACGGCGGAGGCGCCCAGCAGCGCGAACACGAACTGCATGGCGCGCGAAGTGCGAAAGGCGCGGTGCGAGAAATAGCGGTGGTAGAACGCGGTCACCGCGAACATGCGCAGGCCGAACAGGGCTGCGGCAAGCGCCGCCAGTTCCACGCTCGCGCCGACCCATAGCACTCCGAGGCAGCCGGCGTGGATAGCGATGAAGGGCAGCACGCGCAGGACATCCGATCCCGCCGGCGCAGCTTCGCTGTCGAACCAGCAGCGCAGCGTGTCGAGTGTGCGCTTCATGGCCATTGCTGCGGCACCTTGCGCAGCCGTGCTGTGTCGTAGCCCTGCTCGCGCAGGAATCCGAGCAGGCGCTGGTAATCCGCTTCGGGGATCCGCGGCTGGCGGGCCATGATCCAGACGTAGTCGCGCTTCTCGCGCACGATCACCACCTGCCCGTAGTCCGGCGACAGCCAGGCGATCCGGTAGTCCGCCTTGATCGGCCAGACGAAGCGCATACCCCACACGGCGTTCCCGGTGCCCTCCACGATAAAGCCGCGCGGCGTGTAGCGCTTGAGCTCGCCCTCGAAGCCGCCTTCGCGGAATGTGAAGGTGGTGGCGATGCTGCCGTCGGCGTCCAGCCGGTAGGACTCGATGGCGTTGTGGGCGCCGGTCTCAATGAAGGTCGGGATGCTGGCGATGACGTACCAGTCGCCCATGAAACGCGCCAGATCCACCTTGGGCACCAGCGCGAGCGGCGGCAGCGCCGGGCTGGAGCAGCCGGCGAGCAGAAGGCTCACGATCGCGGCGTACCTCATCTCCCGCGCCTCGGCCCCGGGAAAAACGCGTTGGTGCGCAGTATGTAGTTCGCGTACTCCGGCCGGCGCTGCCCGATGTCCTTCTCCAGCAGCGCCACACCCGAGACGCGCAGCAGCAGCACGCTCATCAGGAGCGGCGAAAACACCGTCCACCAGCCGCCCGCGCCCACGGCCACCAGCCAAAAGCCCCACCAGACGCAGAATTCGCCGAAGTAGTTCGGGTGCCGGGTATGGCGCCACAGGCCACGGTCCATGACGCGCCCGGCATTGCGCGGGTCCACCTTGAAGCGCGCCAACTGTGCATCGGCCAGGGCTTCGAAGGCAAGGCCGAACACCACCAGCGCGGCACCCGCGGCATCGAGCAGGCCTGCCGGCCGGCCCGAGAGAACCGCCGCAGCCAGTGGTGCGGAAATGATCCAGGCGAGCACCGCCTGCAGCCCGAACACCAGGTACAGGCTCTTCCAGGCGAAGCCCGGTTCGTTGCGGGCGCGGATGGCGCGGTAGCGGTGGTCCTCGGGCCCGCCCCAGTTACGCGCCGCTAGGTAACCCGCGAGGCGCAACGACCACAGCGCCACCAGCGCGAGGACCAGCACCGCGCGGCCAGCAAGCGAATCAGCGACCACGGCATAGACCGCGGCCGCAGCGAGGAAGAACAGCGACCAGAAGATGTCCACCACCCCGGCGTTCCTGCTAGCGGTGGCGAGCGCCCACGCGAGGAGGGCCAGCGCCAGCGTGGCCGCCAGGCCGGGGAGCCAGTCCTGGACAAAACTCATCTTGCCTCCAGCCGCCGCGCGAATGCGAGCAGCAGCGGCGTGGCCATCGCCCAGCCGGCGGCCACCGCGGTCAGGCCCAGCACGGAGTCGACGAATTGTAGCGCGCCCAGCCGCTCGCCCGCGTAGTAGGCCACCGGGCCGCCAACGGCGCCGAAGAGCACGCCGAGCGCCGGCCATTCGCGCAACCAGCGGAGCGACACGTTGAGGGTGGTGGCGAACAGCGCCCACAGCGCGACCATCCACACCGGCGAGAGCAGCGGCGCCGGCACCGCGCCCGCGAAGTCCACCCAGCCCGTCAGCGCGAGCGCGGAATCGAACACGAACCCGGCCGCCGCCGCCGCGGCGACCAGCGCCAGTTCAGCGCGCGGATGGCGGGACCGAAAGACGATGAACGCCGCGATCAGCAGCGCCACCAGCGCGCCCTGCCACGGAAAGCCGCGCGCCGCCCCCAGCACGCACGCAAGCCAGCCAGCCTGGAACAGGAAAAAATTGATCGCCACAGCCATCCGGGGCTCCACGACGATCGCCGTTCAATCCGCCGGGCGTTCGGGACGTTCGAACAGGTAGTGGCTGACCCACCACTCCTGTCCGGCGGCGTGACCGAACAGGCCCGAGCAGGCCATGAAGAACAGGCGCCAGCGCTGCAGCCAGAGCCGGGCATCGTCCGCGCCGTAGGTGCGCGCAAGCACGGGCAGCGCCTCGTCGCGCCGCCGGTCCAGGTTCTCCAGCCAGGCGTTGGCGGTTCGCTCGTAGTGCGTGCCGTCCCAGCGCCAGCGGTACAGGAGGCGCAGCCGGTCCTGGAACCGCAGCGCGAGTTCGTCCGCTGGCATGATGCCGCCGGAGAAGAAATGCCGGCTCATCCAGTCCGACAGGCCCTCGTCGTTGAAGGCGTAGCTCTGCGCGCGGTGGCAGAACACGTGCAGGAAGAAGCGCCCGCCGGGACGAAGCCAGCCGTGCACGCGGTGGAACAGGGCGCGCCAGTTGCGCATGTGCTCGAACATCTCCACCGACACGACACGGTCGAAGCGCACCGGCGTGTCGAACACGTTCATGTCGGCGGTGCGCACCGTGAGGTTGGCAAGGCCGCGCGCGCGCGCCTCGCCCTCGATGTAGGCCCGCTGGGAGGCGGAGTTGGACACCGCCGTGATGCGGCTTCCGGGATAGGCGGCAGCCCTCCACAGCGACAGCGAACCCCAGCCGCCGCCCAGTTCCAGGATGTCCTGGCCCTCGGCGAGGCCGGCGCGCAGGCAGGTTTCCGCCAGCGCCGCTTGCTCGGCGTCGGCGAGCGTAGACACGCCCTCCGGCCACCAGCAGCCGCTGTACTTGCGGTGCGGCCCCAGCGCCAGGCCGAAGAATGCCGCCGGCACCTCGTAGTGCTGGGCGTTGGCGAGTTGCGGCACCAGCGCCACCTCGGAGGTGTCCATGTCGAGAAGGAAAACCTCGGCCCGCAGCGCGGTACCCTCGCTGCCGCCCTGCGCCAGTTGCGACAGGCGCTGCTCCACCAGGCGGCGGATGCCCCGGCGAACCACCGCATCAGGCACCAGGCCCTGCTCGACCCAGTCGAGCGCCAGTTGTGTCGTACTCATGAACTCCTCTCCTTGGACTGCAACAGCACCGCGAGGCGGCGCACGCCGGCTTCAATGTCCGCGCCCAGAGGCACCGCGCCCGCGGCGACAATGGCGTTCCGATGGCGCACCGAGGTATCGCCGCCGACCAGCACCGGTACGCCCGCCTGCGCGACCAGCGCCGGCAGCGCCTTGCGCAGGGTCGCCGGCTCCGGGTCCACAGAACTGGAAATGACGATAGCGCGGCACTCGGCGCGACGTGCCGGCAGCGCCAGTTCCGAGAGCGGCATGTTGGCGCCCAGCGGCACGCAGCGCAGGCCCGCCTCGCCGGCGGCGATGGCGAACAGGAGCAGTCCGATCTCGTGGAACTCGCCGGGGGCGCAGGCGAGCAGCAGTTTTGGGCCGGATTGCAGCCGCCGGTGGTGTAGGCGCGCGCCGAGTTTGTTCCTCAGGTAGACGGCGAAGAAGTTCACCTCGGCGATGCCGCTGGCGGCCCGGTCCCCGCGCTGGCCCAGCGCGGAGAGCAGCGGCATGAGCAGGCTGCCCGTGACGCGCCCGATCGGGTGCAGCGACAGGGCTTCGTCATACACCGCGTCCAGCGCCGCCTCGTCGAAACGCGCGATGGCGGCGGACAAGCGCTCCAGGTACCGGGTCCAGGGCCCGGCGGCGGGCCGCGACTGGCGCGCCTGCGCGATACCGGTCAGCGCCCGGCGCATCTGCCCGATGGGCACGCCCTTGGCCATCAGCGCCAGCACCTCGTGGATCTGGTCCACCTGCGCCTCGGTGTACAGGCGGTGGCCGGTGCTGGTGCGCGAGGGGCGGATCAGGCCGTAGCGCCGCTCCCAGGCGCGCAGCGTTACCGGCAACACGCCAGTCAGGGAGGCGACGGTGCGAATCGGGTAGCGCTCGGCGCTGGCCGGGCGGGTACCGGAAGTCATTTTCCAATTATACAGAACCTATACATCTAAGCAAATGTTCATATTTGATCCCCAAAATTACCGATACATTACTTGTACATCCGGGCAAGCCCGCAGGCCCGGCTACAATTCCTGCCATGAGCGCCGACCTGTGCACCCTGACCGCTACCGAACTCCTTGACGGCTATCGGAAAAAGGCCATTTCGCCGGTGGAGGCCACGCGCGCGGTGCTGGAGCGCATCGAGCGCCTGAACCCGGTCCTCAACGCCTTCGTGCTGGTGGCCCGCAAGGAGGCCATGGCCGCGGCCAAGGCCTCCGAGGCCCGCTGGCGCGTCGGCCATCCCATGGGGCAGCTGGACGGGGTGCCGGTGTCCATCAAGGACCTGTTGCTCACCCGCGGCTGGCCGACGCTGCGCGGCTCGAAGACCGTCGATCCACGTGGCCCGTGGAGCGACGACGCGCCCTGCGTGGCACGCCTGCGCGAGCACGGCGCGGTGCTGCTGGGCAAGACCGCGACCCCGGAATTCGGCTGGAAGGGCGTCACCGACGGGCCGCTATCGGGGATCACGCGCAATCCGTGGAACCCGAAGATGACCCCGGGCGGGTCCTCTGGCGGCGGCGCGGCGGCGGTTTCGTCGGGCATGGGCCCGCTCACCGTCGGCACCGACGGCGGTGGCTCCATCCGCATTCCCTGCGCCTTCACCGGCCTCGTCGGCATCAAGCCCTCGTTCGGCCGGGTGCCCGCCTGGCCGCTCTCGCCCATGGGCACCGTGGCGCACGCGGGCCCGATGACCCGCAGCGTGGCGGACGCGGCGCTAATGATGAACGTGATCACGCTGCCCGATTCGCGCGACTGGCATTCGCTGCCCTGGGACCCGCGCGACTACCGCGTCGGGCTGGAGGATGGCGTCAAGGGCCTGCGCATCGCGTACTCGGCGGACCTAGGCTACGCGCAGGTGGACCCAGAGGTGGCGAAGATCGTGAAGAAGGCGGTGCGTGCGTTCAGTGACCTTGGCGCCATCGTCGAGAACGAGGACCCCGGCTTCGACGACGCGCTGCAGCTGTTCGCGGAACACTGGTTCCCGGGCGCGGCCTCGGTGGTGCGGGGCATTCCGGCGGCGAAGCGCAAGCTCATGGACAAGGGTCTGCTCGAGGTCGCCCGCGACGGCGAGAAAGTGACCACCGCGCAATATCTGGACGCGATGAAGCGGCGCGGCGCGCTGGGCGAGCTCATGAACCATTTCCACTCGCGCTTCGACCTGCTGGTGACGCCCACGGTACCCCTGCCCGCGTTCAAGGCGGGGCGAGAGGTGTCCGGATTGATGAAGGAAAAGCGCTGGACCGACTGGACACCGTTCAGCTACCCCTTCAACCTCACCCAGCAGCCCGCCGCCACGGTGCCCTGCGGTCTGACCAAGGCCGGCCTGCCAGTAGGGCTGCACATTGTCGGCCCGCGCTACTTAGACGCCCTCGTCCTGCGCGCCGCCCGCGCCTTCGAGTCCACCCACCCCTACCGGGCTCCCGACCTCCGCAAGCTTTGATGGAGGCACGGCACTTCCGCCACTGGCCGGTGCACCAGCCGCGCAGCCTGCGCGCGCCAGAAATGACCCTGGGCGCAATGCTGGAACGCGCCGCGCTCAGGTTTCCGGAAAAGCCCGCGACCCTCTTTCGCGATGAGGTCCTCAGCTGGAGCGAGGTGCGGCGCCGCGCCGAGATACTCGCCGGGCACCTGCAGCAGGCCTGCGCCGTAAAACGCGGAGACCGCGTGCTGCTCGATCTGCAGAACGGTAGCGATTTCGTGGTCGCCTTCTTCGGCATCCTGCGCGCCGACGCGGTCGTGGTGCCGGTGGGGCCGATGAACCTTTCCGCCGAACTCGCGCACTACCTCGCCGACAGCGACGCGCGAGTCGCGATCACGGAGCCGGAGACGGCGCAACGCTTCGACGGCCTCGACCTGGATCACCTCGTCGTCATCGGCGAGACGCCGCTCAGGACCGCCACGCCCTCGCCGTTACGCTCGCAGCACCACGACCTCTGCCTCATGCCCTACACCTCGGGCAGCACCGGTAAGCCCAAGGGCTGCATGCATACGCACGCTACCGTGCTGCACAACATCGTCGGCGCCGCGGCCTGGAAGCACATCACCGAAGCCACCGTGGCCCTCGCCACCGCGCCTTTCTTCCACGTCACCGGCCTCGTCCACAGCTTTCTCGCTACCGTGTGGGCCGCGGGCACCATGGTGATCCAGCGCCGCTGGGACCCGCTGGAGGCGGCGCGCCTGGTCGAGCGCCACCGCTGCACGCACTGGGACAACGTGCCGACCATGGTGGTGGACCTGCTATCGCACCCGGAGGCGCTGAAGCACGATGTCAGGTCCCTGAAATGGATCTTCGGCGGCGGCGCCGCCATGCCCGAGGCGATCGCTCAAAAACTCTACGACCTTTGCGGCGTGCGCTACATCGAGGGCTACGGCATGACCGAGACCATCTCGCAGACGCACATCAATCCGCCACAACTGCCGAAGCAGCAATGCCTGGGCATCCCCACTTTCGACACCGAGTCCCTAGTGGTCGATCCCACCACCTTCAGGGTCCTCGGACCCGGCGAGCAGGGCGAAATCGTGGTCCGCGGCCCGCAGCTCCTCACGGGGTACTGGAAGAACGACCCGGCCTACCGGGAATCCTGGTGCGCCGTTGATGGCAAACAGTTTTTCCGCACCGGGGACCTGGGCCGCATCGACGAGGACGGCTTTTTCTTCATCTCCGACCGCCTGAAGCGCATGATCAATGCCGCCGGCTACAAAGTCTGGCCCGCGGAGGTGGAAGCCGCCATGTACCAGCACCCGGCGATCAAGGAATGCTGCATCATCGCCTCCCCGGACGAGCGCCGGGGTGAGACGGTAAAGCTGGTCGCCGTGCTCAAGCCGGGCGAGAATGCGAGCGGGGACCAGATCCTGGACTGGGCGCGCACGAAAATGGCCGCCTACAAGGTTCCGCGCAAGATCGAGTTTATCGAGGCCCTGCCCCGCACCGGATCGGGCAAGCTAATGTGGCGGGCGCTGCAGGAAAAGGAATTTGGAAGATGACGCTGAAGGTCGAGGCCGCCGGGATCACCCACCGCGGCACCGTGCGCAAGCGAAACGAGGATTGCATCGATATCGCCTACTGGCTGTCCCAGAAGACGATGGAGGTCGCACGCCATTTCGAATACGAGCTGGACCTGCCCTTCGCCTGCGTCGTTGTCGACGGCATGGGCGGGCACAACGACGGCGACCAGGCGAGCCTCCTGGTCGCGCGCGGGCTGGCGCGCCGGCTGCCCGCCCTCAGCGCCAACAATGTCGCCGGCTCGCTTCGCGCAGTGAACGCCGAGCTCTACTCCACCGTCGGCGAAAAACCGGAGCTCGCCGGGATGGGCTCCACCGCGGTCGGCATCGTGATTCATGGCCGCGGCCTGACCGTCTTCAATGTCGGCGACAGCCGCGCCTAAAAGGTGCTCGACAAGGGGCTGGCGCAGCTCTTTACCGATGACTCGTTCTCGCCGGAGTCGAAGTCTGGCGGCGAGGCCGAGCGCTCCACCAAGCTGCTGCAGTGCTACGGCGGGCGGCCCACCTTCACCGACATCGAGCCACACCTGCACAAGGAACCCTGCGTCGCGAGTAGCACCTACCTGCGGTGCAGCGACGGCTGGTACGAAACGCTTCCCGAGGAGCAGATGCGCTCGCTCATCGGCACGGACCTGGTCGCCTCGTGCGAGGCGCTGATGACGGCGGCGCTGGAGGCGAAGGCGCGCGACAACACCACGGTCGCGCTGGTACGGATCGTCTGATAGGCGACCGTTGATCCTCGTCCACCACCTGAACGACTCGCTCTCGCAGCGCGTGCTGTGGCTGCTGTAAGAACTGGCGCTGCCCTACGAGATCCGGCACTAC
>SXGU01158672.1_pt1 | contig 15269 bp, 15 predicted proteins | sample 3174531 | NCBI WGS metagenome assembly SXGU01 (sample SAMN11356863, study PRJNA531348) | freshwater metagenome | isolation source: freshwater sample F1-140 | place: China: Fuxian Lake, Yuxi | collected 2017-12-25
CCTCCAACCTTGGACGAGATGAAAGCCGGAGCTACTCCGCTTATTGAAACGGAACAGGAAGAGGAATATGAGCCGCTTAAGGACGAGACAGCCACCGAGCCGCAAGAAATCTTAGGTGTGGTTGAAGAACTGGCACCACTTAAAAAGAAACTGAAACTAACCAGACCACGAGTCTAAGAGGTACAGTATGGCTATTGGTTTAAACTACGAGCCGCTTCGAGACAATAGCGAAAGCTCTACAATAAATAGCGTCAGAACAGCAATGTTGCAGAAGCCTGAACTGGGAACGAAGACAGTAGCCGAAGCCGCTGCTAGTGCTTCTGCCCAGCAGCAACAGCAGAATCTTGCAGCTAATCTGAAACAAGAGGCACAAGCCACGGACATAGCTATACGTAACAAAGCCGCACAGGAAAACATACGTCTACAGAAACTGCAAGGGGTTAATAAAGATCGAGAGGCGGCTAATGCTAAACGACTGATGGACTTAGATAGTCAAATGTACAGTGGTCTGGATCAGGAACGCAGCAAAGTAATAGTAGACAAAGAGAGAAACAAATACATGAACGAACAGCAACTTATGGAATATAAGCTGCGCACAGTAAAGAATAAAGCTGACTGGGATGGCTACATGCAGCGAGAAGAACAATTGACTAAATCCAAACTTGATATGATGGATCTAGTTCATAGGAAAATGGTACAGCAGTTGGAACTGGAAGCAACCAGTGAGAAATCCACCATTGATCAACAGCACTTACAGGTAATGTATCAGATAGAACGTGAGTGGAAAAAGAAAATGGATGATGAGAAAAGACGAGAGGCACGTAATCGTGGCAAGAGTGGATTAGTGCAGGCAGTAGGCAGTGCAATGGTAGCGATAGGAACAGCTGCCGCCCCTACTGGTGTTGGTATTGGCGTAGCCGCAGCAGGAGCAGCAATCTTGGCAGCCGAGCATGGTGGAGCTAATGAAGAAGGCGGCGGAATTAGCCGTAAAATATAGGAGACAGTATGCCGAATGTAACACTAGAGCAGCTTGATTTGATTAAGAGTCTTCAGATGATGGATGCTGAAAAGGTACAGTCCGATCTACGGCTAGCATCGGAACATGGGTACGGTCGCAAGTTCTCCGATTCGGAAATGACTAAGGCCGATGAGCAGGGATTGATCTTCAAGCAAGTAGGCCCCGAACCCGTTCGTAGTCCGGAAGAGATAATAGCCGAAGAACAGGAACTGGAAAAGGTAGCGGAGGAAGGTGATGGTCGTGGTCGTGGCGCTATGCCCCGCAAGGAATACTTTCTAAAGGCTGGCCAAGACCGAGTGATAAAAGACAAAGTCTATGAGGCTGATATATTTGGAAAAGCTATGGATCTTAACAATGGGCAACAGTTTATAGACATAGTTAAGCCTGAGCTAAAAGGCCTGCATGATATTGACAATAAGCTGATTGAGATAAAGACCCGCTATGAGGAAGCTAAGGCTGATCTTGGAAAAAAAGAGGGCATTGCTTCTATCATGGGACTGCTTGGACATCTAGTGGTTGGATCCTATGGTATTAAGAAAGGTATAGATACTTCCGGTACTAAGTTTAATATGGTAAACTGGGACAATAAATACAAAGAGTTATTGCAGCAATACGACATCGACAGACAGTATCTTGGCGATCAGCGTGGATCTATTAAGGAATTTCTGGCTCAGAAGAAGGGTGCTATTAACGAGGCTCAGCAAGTGGCTCGTCGGAAAGAACAAGACATTGAGCAAATATATGGGGCTAAATACTCTGACGCTATGAATGCTTGGCAGCAAGCTGAGCAGGACAGGGCACGTGAAGACAAGGATCAATATAATTCAGCCGCTGCTGCGGCCATGACTCAGATCGTACAGTATAAAGGTCATGCCAATCAGATGGTTGCACAGAGCCGAGCAGCACTAAGCCAAGCACGGGAAATAGAACAAGAATTGAATTCTATTGCTTCGGGCATAGTCAGTAACACTCCAAGTAAGAAGCTTACGGCCATACTTAGTCCGGAAAGAAAGGCCCAGCTCACGCTTGCACCAGATGCTCGTGTAAGTAAAGCCGATGTCGAGAAACTTAAGCCGCTACTGTATGCCGAAATTAAAGAACGCACACAGGATGCTGAGGACAAACAGAAAAAAGCCCAAGGTATAATGATGCAGGCTAAGGTTATGGAAGTAATGGTACGTAACCGAATAACATCAGGCGACCCGGTAGCTGACTTGGCTGAATTTGAACAGAAATTCAACAACTATAAAGATACCTATAAGGGTCAGGAAGACAAGCGATTATCTAGGCCCATGTTTCTAAGAAAGTGGATGGAAGACAGGCAGGCTAAGGCTAAAAAGGGACAGCTCTGATTACTTGACTAAGTAACGTATATAACATATAATAACTAATATGCACCACAACAGAAAAATGGAGGGAGCATGGCAAACTTTGAAGATTCTGAGGACTATATTGATTGGACTCAAGAAGAACAATCTACCCCCCAAACCCAAGAGCCATCGGATTCGTTTGATGTTTTGCCAGAGCTTACCTCTTTAGACTTTCTTACCGATGATCCGCTACCAGAATTACCCAGCCTAGAAGAACTAGAATTAGATGCCATGATGGACTACGGCACAGAGGATCGTTCGGCCCCGGCAGTTCCCGCTCCTGAGAAAAGGGAAGGTGGACTAATTAAGGGCTATAGTATCTCCGATAAAGAAGTAATTGACATTGCCAATAAGCACGGGGTTGGAGATAATCTCGACATACTACGATTCATTACGGATATGCAAGGCGGTGATAGAACAGGCGAGAAAAGTGCTACCATAAGAGACGATGCTAAGCGTTGGCTGGCAAAGACAGCAGGCCGAGCCGGAAACGAATTCCTATTTGGGCTACCTCAGTTAGCTTATAAAAAATCAAACAGTGATAAATTGGCCAAGGCCATTGACGAAGTGACAGCTCTTGCGCACGAGAGGCGAAGCTACGCCAATGCTGCTCTTGATTTTATTATTCCGCAGGTTGGGGTTAGAAAGGCGCTAGGTACAATAGCAGGTAAGGCCGCAACTAAGGTATCGGCTAAGGTAGGCACAGAGGCGGCAGAGGTAGCGGTTAAGGCCGCTACTCCAGACGTAGCTAAGGCAGTAGTGCCTGACCTTATTGAAGGCGGTACGAAGGTAATGTCTGAGGCTGAAGAGGTAGCTGTTAAGCAGATAGCTAAGGATCTGAAACTAACTACCACAGATAAAGTTATTAAAGCATGGAAAGACCACAGCGTAAATATAGGCAAGGCTACTGCTGAAGGCACAGGCATAGGCGCACTATCAGGACTAGGCCACAGTGAAGAGGAACGTGAATGGGAATCGATGCTTACGGGTGCTGCCGCTGGCGCTGCATTTGGTGGAGCATTAGGTACCATGGGATCGGTTATAAATAAGAGATCAGCCGAACATGCCGAATCAGTTAGAGAAGCTAGAATAGATATAATTGAAGCAGTTAATACTAGGCGAGCAGATGGTCTGGATGAAAAAGTACATGGCAGGATAAATAACATGGCGGATAGTATAGAGGCTGTGTTCAGGGATCCGAGCCTGTTGGATGTACCCGTATCCGGTACTACCATCCTTCGAGTTAAGGATGACTTACTGATTCCAGTAAATAGTATTATAAATACCGCAGATGATTGGGCCGATACTGCACAGAAAGCAGTCAAGGCATTGGATTCTACTTTGGACGACGATGCAGTCAATGGTCAAGTATGGCAGCGAGAAGCTAGGTTGGGTGTTAAGAAGGTAATCGAGAAGCTGACGGGTGAGAAAGTACGTATCAATGATACGGCAGGAATGAAGACACATATTCAGAAGTTAATAAAAGCAGGACACAGTACAGAAGATTTGACTGGATACTATGTATCTCATAGTAGCAGTGAGCTACTACAGAAAGCAATACTTACGGCTAAAGAGAAGGCTGGCATAGATGGTCTGGATCCTGCCGCTATTAGTGTATTAGAAAGAAAGGCCAATAAGCTGTCTGATGCGGGATTTGTAATGACTGGGGCTGATCGCAGATACGGTACAGATATTACTTCGGATCTAATGGAACTATCCAAGAATGAATACTTAGCATCTAGCCATGCGTTCCAGCAACGTAAGGTACTGGACAAGGCCAAGGCTGTTTTGGTCAAAGATAAAGTATCAAATACGGAGCTTGAGCAGTGGCTTAATAAGGGCCAGCAGCCAGTAGGTCTGTCGGATAAAGCGTCCACTGCTTTCATGTCAATACGACAAGTCCTTGACGAAGTTAAGGAATTAGCTAAACAACGTGGAGCTGGTATCCGTACTCTGGATAACTATCTTAGACAGGCTCCTGTACGTGGTGCTGAATTTATATTGGCTATGGATGTTAAGAAGAAGGAATTAAGTGAGTGGCTGAATGTGGTTACGGATGGTAGGATTAAGGCATTACTTGATGAGGACTATAGTACATTGTCCACCCGAGATAAATCCAAGGTGGATTACTTGCATGCGTTAAGCATGGTTACTGGCAGAGAGATACGAACGGCTGACAGTATGAGAAGGGCAATTAGTCTTAGCTCCAATGCTAAGTCGGTTAATCAGGGATTGACCCGAGTAAGGGTCGGGGCAGCCATGGCTCGTGAAGGACGCATACCTGAATTCATCAGAGAAAAGGATGTGTTTAAACTGGTAGAAGGTTACGTGGCTGGAACATTAAAGCAGTCATATACCAAGGATGCTGTTCGTAGATTAGGCGAATACATTCCGATGTTTAACCGAGCCGGAGATGTTTATCATTCCGAGTACATGAAGAAACTTCTAGAGTCGGTAGTTGTTCCTACAGACATAGTAACAGAGACCTTACGTGACATCGCTACCAGCTATAAGGTAGCTACTCAGCGTATAGCTATGCGTACGAATAATAGCGCAGCAAGATCCGTGATGGAAACTATATCCACTATTCCTGATGTGTTCGCTGTTCTACGAGACCAAATGTATCCGAACCTACTTGGTTGGAATCCCAAGTCTGCACTTAAAAACTTGGTCACGCCATTCACTCAGACGGCACTAGAAGTAGGGCCAGAAGGTGAGAGACTGATGGCACACGGACTGCTTGAGACTGTAAAGAAAGTTAAGGCTAAAGGAAAGGCAGCTCTTGAAAAGGAGCTACAGGATGATGGGTACTTAGGTGGTGAATTTGCAGAGAATATTGGAACGCTTATGCAGCGCGAGCAGGGGGGATTGTCTAAACTACCTCTTGAGAAACTGGAAACAGTGAATCGCATAGGTATGTATTTGTTTCAATCTGCTGAGATTATAAACAGATCGGTAGTAAAAGAGGGTGCTAAGAAGATGGCAGAAGAAATATCTGCCGGTAGTCAGAAATACAATAGGTGGATCAGTGCCCTTCCGGTACGTATCCGAGAGAAGGTACAGGAACAGGCTGCAAGAGGAGAGCATGCGGCTATTGCTGATTACCTTATTGGCCGAACCATGTTAATGTATACGGGATCTACTGCGTCAGAGTTCAAACGAGCCGTAGGCCCATTGCTGGGAGCGTTTACTAAATTCCCGTCCGGAGCTATTGGTGATCTTACGGATAAGATCCGGACTTTCGGTGCAGTAGAAGGATCCGCTAAGGCGGCACTTAAGTGGCTTGGCCCTTGGGTTGTTGCTCAGCAGCTCAATGAAATGTTTGATATAGATCCGGAAGATATGACAGATAGACAAAGCCTGCTCATGGAGAAGGGCAAAGGTCTAGCTACCTATAGTCCACATGATGCACTGACTGGGTATTTCAGTGTTCCTCCGATATTCAAGATTGCTAAGGGCCTGATGGGTGCAGGAAAGGATCTGTCTAAGATGGGGCTGGAGGACTTTGAAACAGCAGAGGCAGCTAAGATACTGGCTAAGCGCATAGGCCAGCCAGTAACAATGTATACGCCCGGTGCAGGGATACTTGAGATGATAGCAGCGGATCTGCCTACGTTACTTACAGGCGAGCCTTCAGAATTTTGGCAATATATTAGCGGGAAGTGAGGCAGGTTATTCTTTGTGATCTGAATCCGTCTGACGAATAACAAAGGCAGGGAATTTCTCTTTAAAGAGTCGTAGGAATTTAGTGAAGAGTGATAGGTGGGCACTATGTGATTGGTGAAGATCAAGCAGATCCTGCTCAAACTTGAGCAGGTTTCTGTTTAACTGGATTACGGCACGTTCCAGTAACGCTATTCTTTCCGCTTGCGGGAGCGGCTTTTCTTTGGTTGAGGTGGAAGATCCATTACTTCGGTCAGACTTTCCGAATCGTATGATATTGTCGGGGGGGACTTCTCGGTCAGACATCGCTGCTCCTCGGTAATCAAATGCTTCCTTATTTCCTCCAGAGCCTGAAGCGCAACACTAAAGTCACGTACTCCAATCTCTGCTTCTACCTTCTTATTATCCCATTGCACTTTAATATTGTCAAGTACTTTATTAATATCCATCAGTGTTATCCTTATGTTAGGGTGTTGGGGATCATCCCCTATGTAAACATATATAATCTGTAAAGGTACGTTAGTTTACTTAGGTCAATGTCAAGGTCTTGTCCGCCAAGCTTCCAGACCGTAGCTGTTATTGGCTCAAGCAGATCCGGCTCCAAGATACTGGGAAACGATACTGGCCCTAACCGATATAGTTCCGGATTAAGCTCCAGCATTACTCGGTACTGGTCTGACATGCTTCGACTAACCAGTCGTATGTCAGCTGCTGGTGTGATACGTGTGCCTACTTTGGTCTCACTTTTACCTGATGCTGATTTGACATTCAGATCATATACATCACTGGCTCGAATATATAGGCAGAACTTATCCTTACTTCGATACACATGTGGGTGTGTGTTAGTCGCAATCTTACCAGAGTCTTCCATGCCTAAGCCCAGCATATGCAGTCCCTTAGCTTCGATGCTATATAAACCTGTCTGTAATTTACTAATAGCCATTGGCTGTCTCCTTATGTTAGCTGTATATTACTTTCTTTTCCTAATCTTTTCAACTTCTTTCTTAACTTCCAGTTCTTTTTTAATTTCCGTCCTGTCACCGGGTGCCCTATTCTGTGCAATATTAGTAGCTTCCCGTTCCAGTTTACCTATCTCCTTTAGGTCTTTCCAGTTCGCAGTCTTTTCCCGATGCCCGTCCGGCCACGATGCCTTCAGAACATTAGGGGCACTGATGGTTCTCTTGGCCGTCTCACCGCACATGATGCAGACGAAGTCATTATCTACGTCTGTACTGTCTACTATCTCAGTGTAGACAATTCCGCAGCTTTCATTTGCGCAGCGTATATCTATACTTTTCCAGCCCATGTCTTCTCCTTATTTAATCAGTAGTCTATATACCGTGGCTATAAGCAATAGTCCAAGAATAAAAGCAAACCAAGACGTTACTACTATTAGTCTGTCTATCAGTCTGTTTAATGTGTTATTAATCTTATTAACTTGCATAGTTATATTCGACCAATCCGATGGTGTTAGCATACTGACCTCTAATCAGCAAAAGAATTAACAATAAACCAGCCTATTACTACTCCAATTAAGACTCCCAAAACAAATCCTTCCATTACTTATCCTCCTCTATGTGGTTGTTCCAGTATATTGGACAAGACATTTTTCCTGTAGTCTTATCCAGTACTGGCTTTGCTTCTGTGTAACTTTGTCTATACGAATTGGCTTTGGCTGTGAACCGATAACAGGTATTTCTCAATGCACAGTCCTTGCCATAGCACTTGGATATGTCTGTCATATCTCACCTATCCAGTTACTGCGATTATCCATAAGCATAGGTACAGGTATTACGATAAGACCGTTACGGATTACTAAACATCCAAGTATCGGCTTGCCAGCATAAGCCTTGCCATATGCCATAGCGTATGCTTCTGTATCAACCAAGCAGCCCGCATTGGCAGCAAACAGTAGATTGTCCCTATTGGCTGCAAACTCTACACCGAACGTGATATGCGTGTGGCCAATAACCGTGCTACGCATATTGGATTTCATGGCTTTAACATGACTCATTGCTCCGGCTCCGAATCTGTCACCATGCTCGTAGATTACATTGTCTACCATAAAGTGATCAGCCATTGTCCAGCCTGATGGCATGCCGTAGATTTCTTCCAAAGATTTCATAGCAGCTTTGGGTATGCCTGCCTTGTAGGCAGCTTTAAGTATACGATTGTCGTGGTTTCCGATACAGATTTTCATGTTCGGGAACAGGTCTTCCAGTTCGTCTAGTCCAAGAGCAGAGGCTTCGACTTCCTCACCGGGACTCATTCCATCCGGGTCATGTTCATAGCGGCTGTTTGCGTGAGCATCTACAATATCCCCGACAGATACTATCTCGTCAGGTTTAAATGTAGCGTTAACTAGTTCCAAAAATTCATAAGAATCCTTATGTTGGAACGGGACATGTAAGTCCGGAATCACTAGTACTGTTGACATCTCTCTCTCCTTAATTTGTTATTGCGTTTGAGAACCACTCGGGTATCAGTTCAAACGTCTGTCCTTGTTTATATAATTTTTCAAAGCTTCCGTCAAGTATAAACGTCTCTCCGTAGTCTTCCTCCTTCCGACATATACGTCCTGCTGCTTGCATTACTTGTCTTAGTGTTTCCCAACAGTACCATGACTGGGACTGATTGGCTTTATATTTAATGGCTGGATCACCCAGAGATGGGTAGGGTATCTTTAACAGTAGCTGCCAGCGTCCGAGATCGTCCACTAAATCCACCCCTTCATATAGTCCAGATGCTACCATGATGCGGCCCAGTTCAGGTGGGCTGGCTGTGAATTCATCAAACACCTGACGTACATTAGTCTTGTCATGGAACATGAAGCGTCCGTCTTCATTAGGCAGTAGCGTACGCAGTAGCTTAGCCTGACTGTAGGTAGCGTGTATGAAACCTTTCTTGCCCTCGTATCTTGGCAGATAGTAGTCCATGATCCTAGCGGCCATGGCAGCGGTTCCTGTGTCCATGTTTGCACGACTGAGGCTAGACACATAGTCTCTTTGTATTGGCCTGCGCTCGACCGGTATGGGGCTTTCTGCTTCCAGATAAAGTACTCTACGTCTGTCCAGTCCCAATGTCTCGATGTCGATCTTAGAGATAGTAGCAGATAGAAATACCATTTTCTTTACCTTGGTCGGCCAGAGAAAAGGCATGCTGTCTTTAATATCAATAGGTAACATCTTAAGTAGTGGTCGCTGTTCTGGAATAGAACTCTGTGCCCAAAGTTCTCGGTCTCGTTTTATTACGTATCTTGGGGCAGTTGTAGTTACTTCAGTCTTAAGTGCTTGCAGTTGTTCTGGTAGTTCACCGTCAGCTTCGTAATGCTCCAACCAATTAGCAATGTCTCCGTAGTTCCACATGTCCCAAGGATACTGATAGTCATGTCTCCAGATTCTTGAAGATGACAGATCCTGTATGGTCTTTATTGAATTGTGGGCTTCGTCCATAAGTAGTACAGGTCTGAACAGCTTATGTGCCATATAGGTATAGTAGTTGTAGATGCCAATGCCTCTGCCTCGGGCACGACGATTGTCGCTGACGTAGGCACAGGAACTAGAACAGCCTAGCTTCTTGCCATACTTGGCTTTGGCTTCCTGACAGTTCATTATTGGCTTGCCGCCTATACCCGTACCGAATCTAGGGCAGGCATAGAATTCTTGTTTCATTAGCTTGTGGATGGGCGGGCCATAGGCCCAGCCTGCATCCGGATCAGTTTCAAATTCTCTGGCGAATTGCTCGACCAGTAAATTAGTAGGAGTTATTATTGAAGCGTTACCGGCCCAGCTTGCTATTGCTTTTAATGTAGCCGACTTACCAAAGGCAGTCGGAGCTACGATTACAAAAACGTCAAAGTTGTCCCAGTATTGTTCAATGGCTTTCAGTATCTCGATCTGCCCCTGTCGTGGTGTACTGTAGGGGAAGAAGCTCATTATATCCTTAGCCATAGTCTCTCCTAGTTCATGTCTTCTATGTCCGTTCCTATCTTGTCAATAAACTCACAGTCCCATAGGGAATCAAGATCATCAGCAATGGTACTAATCATAGGCGCAGGCCCCATGCAGACACCAATTAGGTTCTCCTCGCTGTCAAATACCAGTGCCATGCTTTCGGCTCCGAGCAATGCACCCAGCTCGTCCAATAGCTCAAGTGCTGTGTCCTCGTCGCCCTCCATTTTAAAGTCTATCTCATTCATTGCGCTCTCCTTATTTGGTTTTCTAAATCTGATTTTAAGTTGTGGCAGGGTTTACATAGGAGCTGCATGGCTCCGTGAAATAATCTGTCTATGTGCTTATCCCAGCTAACGTGTCCCGTATACGGATCAACTACAGGTTCGATATGGTCTAGGGCAATGTCGCTGGTCTTTCTCCACTTGCCATTCTTACACTGTACCCATGATCGCTCGAACCACAGCAGCCCACAGTATTCACACCGGTACATGACACGCCTGCCGCTGGTTGCTTTACTGTTCTCGACAATAAATTCCTCACCAGTGTCGGCTATGACATGCAGCTCGGTAGCTGAGATACGCTGCACCGTGGCCCATATCTTTCTGTCGTTCTTAAACATATAGATCGGTGGCCATTTCTGTGCCACGTTGCGTAGCTTCTGTTGTAGAAAGTCATGGAACTTTAATTCCTTTTGTGGCTTCCTACCAGTCCGCTTGGCTGTTGCACCTGCCTTTAACGGATCCTTGTGTGTAGATGACGTGCGCTGCCGATACGATGCGCTTCGCTTTCTTCCCGTCACTGACTGCCCCGCAGGTCGGGCACGTGATCTCGTCATATCTTTCTCCTTCTTCTCTGAATAAATCAAACATATGATTGCAGGTTAAGCACTCGTAGTCATAGATTCTTTTCATACTGAACCTCGCAGTAATGCAATAATAGCCATACCTATTTTAATCTCTACTGCTAATAGGACTAATACTATCAGTATATAACCACCAATTGCAAGCATGCTGCCGGTCTTGTAGATTTTAAACAGGGATAGGAACTGCCTAGTTATTAGCTCCAGTATTTCCCGTCCCAGATACCAGCCCACTAGTCCCAGTAAAATGTTCTCCATCATTGTTAATCCTTTCTCTCCGCTAAACTGTTTATTACTTTTGGATCACAGAGCTGATATGTCAGCCCATCCAACATCTCATTAAGCTCCACCACTGAATCATAATGTACCTTTAGTGCGCTGTCAAGCTGTGCCTTACGTACGCAATACAAGGTCTCGTCATGAAGATCCGGTATATACCAGCGATACTCTATACCTGCTGCTCGTAGGTTTGTCTTTAGTATCGACAGAAATATAACTAATATGTCATGACCACCGGACTGACAGCAATTATGTGCTATCATTGGGTACTTGCCAAGTACCGTAAATTGATGCGAGTTTCCTGCGTTCACTATGTCATATACGGCTACTCTTTGTAGGTCTTGACGTTCGCCACGCAGCCAGCTCTTCCAAAGAATAACCTTTCTCAAGCAATTGGTTAGCATAACCCCAAGTGAGTTTGGTATGCTCTCGTATAAAATCCTTGAGACATAAGCTCTTGCCTTCCCATTGTACATATCTTGATCTCCTTGTGTTTCTCGCCTGAATGTTCTGATCTGCCATGCGTATATTGCCGGGAATATATCCTTTGTCATTGTCTATTCTATCAACAGACTTTCTGAATTCCTCTGGAAAATTCTCTAGTATATACTGCACAAATAGCTTCGGATCATCAACCCATGCTTGGTAGACCGTTATTCCTCTGCCTCCATAGTTAGCGTAGTTGGGGTTGTTGACGTTAAGACACCTTGCCCTTATATTTCTGAACCTACTTAGTAAGTAACTATGCTCGGGCGGCAGACTGTTTCTGTCTATAAAGCATTGCTTACATCCAGTAGACTGTTTATTATACAGATTGCCTACTGATACCAGCTGTTCTGTATGTGAACATCTACACTTGACATACCATCTACCATTCTTATGTACAGCTTCTGAAGATACTACCGACCAGCTTCCGAACATCTGACCAGCTGTAACTTGGGAGTTGGCCTGTTCTTGGCTCATCTTGTTTACTGGTGCTGTTCCCTTCTTCCATTGACCTTTTGCATTTCTCTGCATATGTCCATGCCCCTTCTTGGTTCTGAAATAAATGCTCTGGTGTACATATTACGTCATTCATTACTATAGTATTTGCATACCCGTTACAGACAACTCCAGCATGTTGTACCCAGCAGTTACCTTCCCATACCCTGTCGGTTTTGTCAAGCTCTATAATTTTTACCCATCCCTTGTTTTCTGTACGCACCAATGTATCCTTGCCTAAGCACCTGTTAACAAGGTCTTTTTGTTTAACGCTGTCGCAGCATGCCGGTCTGCCTATGGGATTAAGTACCCATCCTTTGTTCCTTCTATGCTCCTCTTTTAGTTCCGCTTCAAATTTCTTAACACCACCAAATACCTTATCACTCCAGTAGTCTTGATGTATTTGCTCGACCTCAGTCTGACTGATGTCAACTCCGGCTCCTTTCATTGCTGACCAAATCTTAAATACCCCAGCACCATATGAGCTACTTAACTGCAATACCTTAAGTACCTTACCACGCAATGTAGAACAGGCAGTCTTTGCAGCAGCCAATGCTTCCAGTGTGTTTCCCAGTATGCTGTACCCTGCATCAGCAATTTCCTTAGCAAACTTCGGAAGCTTTGCTCCGACATGCAAGTACACATCTAAGTTAGGTTTGGCATCAGGGCCATATAGTTCCAAGTAAGTTTTATCTCTGGATATTTCTGCCAGTACATGTGGCTCAAGCGCAGCAAAGTCTGCGCCAATCATTACCCAGTCGCTGCCTTCTTTCAGTCGGAAGTTCTGCATGAACTTCTCACTGTTAGGTAGGTTCTGGAAATTAAAACCATCAGTTCCTGCTAGTCGTCCAGTAAAAGTACCCGGACATTTAAACGTAGGATGCAGCAGTTTATCCTCAGATAGCCGCACTGTCTCTACTACCTTAGTAACATATGTCCGTTCCTTTAGATACTTACTGTGCGCAAGTAGTGCTGCACCTAGCTGACCCATCTGCTTATAGGCTCCCTTGCTAGCAGGCAGGCCTCCTGTCTTAGTAAACTCCAGCTCAAAGTCACTGGGCTCCCAGCTCTCCATGTCTGAACCAGCTGGGTCTATGCGCAGACCTGTCAACTTTAATGCTCCCTTACTGGATGCGTCTATGTGCTGCTTGGTCTGGTTGAATTCAAATACATTATCATATAGTAGTGGGCCTAGTTGCTTGCCGCTGGCTACGTTAAAGGTGTGATCCTTGATAAACTTTTCCATACCTTCCGCAACATTACCGGAGAGTTTATATTCCTCAAGGGCTTTCTTCTTTGCCTGCCATAGCTTCCAGTTCTTTGAAAGGGCTCGGCATTTAATTGCTATGCGTTTCTTTCTGGTTTCACTTTTCTCCAGCCACTTTGTCTTGGCTTTAACGTACTTGGTTGGCTCCTTGGCTAAGAACGCATCTAGTTTATTTTGTTCACGTTCCGCAATGAAGGGCATCAGCAATGGGTGCTGACGTACTGAATTCAATGCTTCTCGTATCTTACGTTCCAGTACCACATCATAGGCTGCCATTCCATCTGTGTCCAGTTCAATACCCGTGATGGCTGTGTCTATTAGTGTCTCTAATAGATCAAGATAAGGGCCTTGATGAAACCACACCAGCTGTGGTGGTATTCGTTTTAATGCAGGTTCCAGTACCATTGTCATTAGCTGCCATGTACTGTCACAGTCCAAGGCACAGTAGTGTCCAAGTATGTGGTGCGGTACTCGATGCATCTCTGAACGTACAGGCCTAAGCTTCTTGGCTCGATACAATTCGATGCGCTCGTCTTCGCTGAGATCAGGCTTAGGTGGATTGCAGTATCCCATACCTACCAAGTGTTCATACATTGGGCCTTCATTTGTTGCAGGCCACGTTAGCATTTCTTTCTGTGCAAATTTCAGACCGTGCTTCTGACCAGTAAAGCCTTCATTAGCTAGCTGATGGTACAGTCCAAGTGTGTCGTATTGTAGATTAAAATCATAGAAGCTATTATTGTACGCAACCAGACAGCCCATATCGAACTGAGCATTATGTGCAATCAATGGAAGCGGCTGTATTTCTTTAAGAAGTGTATTGAATTGTTTTCGATTCATGTCACGAGTATCTAAGGCTATGCTTCCGATACTGCAACTTAATCCGAGTGTTACTATTTTAAATTCCGTTTCCCAGAATTTAGTTCCTGTGGTTTCAAGGTCGATGGCTACGTACTTCTCATCAGCCGGTATGTCTGCAAGATAGTTACGGAAGTCATCGACACCATCAGCTAACCATAACTGATCTAGTCGTGGAGCAGACACGACAGGCTGAACGATAGCGTAACGGGCACTAGCAGCTACCAGCCTCACCGCTTTCTTTTGGTACCCTGCCTTCGTCTGGTACTCCAGACTATCCGTTTTCTTTGCTCGGCAATCCAAACTTGTCATCGACTAGCTCCTTGCTCCATACAATACTATTGTATATGATGTTAAGACCATTGGTTCGTGCATACGAATACAGTTCCCCTACTTTACGTGAGGAAAGTAAGCATGTGCCTTGCTTGTTAAGCAGGCGATAACTTCCATCAGCACCGTTGCTGATTTCTACGTCACCGAATCCGGCCTTTATTATTAAGGAATACTGTGATCCCAGTTTATATATGTGCTTGTCTTTATATACTCTTTGTTTAAATTCTTGGCAGTCAGTGTTTCTAAATATGTAATCCTTATAACTGCCACTGTCCCATACTTCTATGCACTCGGCTCGGTCGTGCTTGCCCGGTTCCATTACTCCGCCTATCTTAGTAGACATGTCTCGGCTTGCGTGTTTCCCCATCCAAGCCATTGCGTCTCTGAACATAACGTACCCAGTTCTCACTGTGCCTCTCCTTTGCTTTGTTTAGGGCACCGTTCGTCCTGTGTACCCGTTCAATCGCCACTGGGGCTTAATGCTAAATGCCAAAAGGACAGAGCGGCTGCTGCCGCCCCATCCTAGGGGTGCGTCCAGCTGTAATGTAGCTGATACATTTATTCTCGTAATGTAACGATGAACTGTACACCTTCAAAGTTTGTACCATTCATGCCACGTGCTACATAGAACTTACGTCCGTCTTTCTTAGCAGTACGTACCCAGAGACCACCAATGTCAAGGTAAGTA
>SXGU01209547.1_pt1 | contig 15257 bp, 27 predicted proteins | sample 3174531 | NCBI WGS metagenome assembly SXGU01 (sample SAMN11356863, study PRJNA531348) | freshwater metagenome | isolation source: freshwater sample F1-140 | place: China: Fuxian Lake, Yuxi | collected 2017-12-25
ATCGTCTTTGCGAGCATGTTCATCTACACAAACGGAGTCCCACCAGAAGACCTCAAACTGGCCTCACTTGGTTCACGAACCGGACTCGTCCTCCACAAACGTGTCCTTCAACATCCAACCCTCCGGGATGTAGACTGCGTTCTTCTGACGTGTGCCAACGACTATGGCCTCAAGGAATTTGCAGATCGTCACCCACGCACCTCCTACATCCGCACGATGGACGGAGGACCTCACTACCAATCCCCTGCCCAAGTCGCCGAACTTGCGATGATAGCCTGCAGCTGACTCCCATATGGGGGTCGTTTTGTTTGGCATTAAGCCACCACGCAAGAGGCGCGCAAAGAGTTTCCTGGGATCACGGGGAAATGCGAGATGAGAAGAGATTCAATCGCGTCGTGATACTCGGTGAGGAGTTCACTCGTGAGATGCGGACGAAGGTGAGCATCGAATGGTTCGGCGAGAGCGTAGCGCAACAATTTCAGAGCACTGTCCGAAATGGTGCGTGCCGCAAACCATTGTTCCTGATCGCGTTGCACACATACCGCACACGCCACTCCACCCTTCACAGCACTCCATCGGTACGCCCCAGGAGCAATCGCGTCACGACACACCAAGCATCGCAAAAACTCCGGACGATATCCCACCAGCGACAGTAATTTCACACTAAAGGCACCCAGCAAAAACCCGGCGCGTTCCTGGGTCACTTGTGGTGCCATGTCCACGGTTGTCAGCCACCCTACCAACAAGTCATACAAAGCGACGTCCGCCTCATGCGGTCGCGTTCCAATGTCCGCCAAATACAACGCATGACGCGCGAGCAACAACCGCGTTAAATCTCCATACACATTTCCAAACCCAATCCTTCGTTCCACACCCGCCACCGTGTCATACTGACGACCATTCACCACCATGAGTTCTACCACGCCTGGCATTTCCAAATGCGGCGTGAGTTTTGCCAGCGGCTTGTGTCCACCTTTTGCAAGCACTTCGATTTTGCCGCGATCCCGCGTAAAAATAGAATACCACCGGTCAGCTTCCTTATGATCGCGCGAGGAGAGAACAATTCCCGTTGTGTGATAAATCGCGGACATGAGTGGATTGAGTATTGAAGTGATGGAGTGACACAGTTACATAATTCGGCCCCCGACCGACAGACCGAGGAACCACTTGGTAAACGAGTGTCTCGGAGGAAGACTTTGTCAGAAAACTCGAGGCTTCCGAGAGGCAAGGGGCCAGCCGTTATGGAAAGGCTGGACCCCGTCTCGTTTGCCAGGTGGTGTCGAGGGCTGAGGGTGGAAGCGTGATGCAGGTGTGGTGAGTGTGTCACTTACGATCCATGTACGACTGGATGATGAGCATGGCGGCAAGGGCGTCTTCTTCGGCTGCTGCACCTTCTTCGCGCTGCAAACGAATACTCTCAGCCGTTGTGTACGACTCATCTTCCTCAACAATCGGCACAGCGGTTGCCGCTTGAAGGCCACGAATAAACGCACGTGTCTTCTCAAGCTGTTCCGGTCCATGGTGTGCACCCGTAGAAAGCGGAGCACCCACAACAATGAGGTCTGCCCCTTCAGCTTTAATCCGCTGCGCAAGGTACCCAAACGTTTGTTCCCCATTGTTTGGGATCACATCCACAGGCACAGCCACGCCGACATCACTTTCACCAAACGCAATCCCAATTTTCTTGTCGCCGTAATCAATCCCAAAAATGCGCATACTAATCGAACTTGATGGCCATATATCCGAACCAGAAAAGCGTGCTTACAACAGCAAGGATGAGGGAAACTCCCGTCAGCATTTTGACATCCACCGATCGTTTAAAGCAACGAGACAGCAGCCAAACGACCGCAAACCAAAAAACAAAATTCATGAACAGCGGAATTTCCGACTGCTCCGGCCCAGGACCCATGGGAGGTCGTGGGTAGTTGTACACTTCAAGAGGAAACCCTCCGGATCCAACGAACGTTCTCGGATCTGCATAATCCGTTTTGAATACACCATCCACGTACGTATCGTCGTAAAGGGGATTTTCTCGATACGAAAACACGGTAGACCAAACGGTCAAAATCCAGGCAGAACAGAACTGGATGATGCTCTTCTCTGTTTTCCATGGTTCGCTCATACCGGGAGTGGAGTCAAAATCTCGATTCCCTTTTCTGTGACAGCAAGCGTCACTTCAAAGTGAGCGGATATTTTTCCATCCACCATCACGACCGTCCAACCATCTTCGGCTGTTTCCACTTCCCACGTACCAAGACCGAGCATGGGTTCAATCGCCAAACACATGCCGGGTTTTACTTCCACACGTGGATAGCGGCGGTCGGTATAGTTCGGAACATGTGGACCTTCATGGACTTTGTGTCCCACACCATGACCCACAAGTGCACGAACAATCCCGTAGCCATGCGGGTTCACGACACGTTCAACCGCTTCTCCGACATCCGAAATCAAACCACCAACCTTCACAGCATTGGCACCAGCCAAGCAGGCTTCTCGTGTCACAGCCATGAGCTTCGTCGCCTCCTCAGAAACAACGCCGACCGGCACCGTCACAGCCATGTCTGTACACAACCCTTTGTACCAACAACCAATATCGAGTCCGACAATGTCCCCTTCTTTCAACACGATCGGCCGGTCACCGCGTCCATGCACCACTTCGTCATTCAACGAAATACACATCGTGCTTGGAAATGGTTCGTCTTCGGGACTGGTTTTGTAACCCAAGAATGATGGCTCACCACCTCCTTCACGAATGACACGTTCTGCCACAGCGTCGAGTTCTGGCAACAACAAGCCAGGGCGCACTGCCGCGACCGCGGCTGCGAGTGCTCGCGAGAGTAATGCTCCCCCTTCGCGCATCGCATCCATTTCTTTTTTTGTTTTGATCATTCCCATAGTTATTTTCCAATCGCATCCAAAATCCGCTGTTGCACCTCTTCGACGCTTCCCACTCCATCCACGCGCCGTACAAGTCCTTGTGCATCGTATTGAGAGATAACGGGTTGTGTGTCGTTTTCGTAGATATCCAACCGTCGGTTGATCGCCTCCGGTGTGTCGTCCGAGCGTTGGGCAAAGGTAGAGCCACAGACACAAACGTCCCCAATGTTTGCTCCGGCGGCTACCGACGCGACCCGCCCGCACTTCACACACGTAAGTCGTCCTCCAAGCCGCTTCAATGACTCTTCGCGTGGAACCTCAATAACAATCACGTGAGTCGGAGTATCAAAATCGAATGCGGCTCGCTGTGCTGCGTTGCGTGGGTATCCATCCAAAATATATCCATCTTTTGCATCTGGATAGGCCAATCGTTCTTGAAGTAATTCCGCCGCATCTTGGTCAGAAACCAAGTTGCCGGCTTTCAAAATCGCATCAATCTTCAAACCCCGCTCGGTCTCTGCCGCCACCGCATCACGACACAACTGCCCCATACTAAACGCAGGAATCCCAAGGTGCTTTGCCAACAACTCTGCCTGCGTCCCTTTTCCGCTCCCCTGTGGTCCAACCATCAAAATTTTGTATGCCATAACCGTTTGAGTATACCGAAAAGTGGTGGAGTGATGAAGTGACGTTCCCGCCACTCCAACATTCCACCACTTCAACATTCCTTAAGCATCGTACTCGTGCATCGTCATTTGTGCTTCGATTTGCTTCACCGTTTCAATCACGACGTTGACCACGATGAGCACCGATGTTCCACCAATGACCAAGCTCGCGTTTCCTGTCAGGGCCTGCACACCCAGTGGCATGACGGCAATCACAGAGAGGAAGACGGCTCCCACGAGGAGAATACGGTTGGTAACCCACTCAAGGTATTGAGCGGTCGGCTGCCCAGGACGAATACCTGGAATGAACCCACCTTGCTTCTGTAAGTTTTCTGCCACCTGATCTGGATGGAAAATCACAGAGGTGTAGAAATACGTGAAGGCGAAGACGAGAACGAAGTACAGAACTCCGTACACCGTTTGATCTTGGAAGGTTTTGATCGTCCACTCTGCGAGCATTCGCACAATTGGCGTACGAGCGGAGGTGAAGAACTGGGCAATCACGGTTGGGAACAAGATGATGGAGATCGCGAAGATGATCGGGATCACACCACCCATGTTGAGACGCAACGGAAGGTGTGAGGAAACCGCGCCAGAAAGACGCGACCCACGAACCTGTCGTGCATACTGCACAGGAATATCACGCTGCGCTTCGTGCATTACCACCACAGCGATAATCGTTACGAGAACGAGAACCACGAAGAGAATGGCGGTAACAAGCTGTGAGCGATCGTACACGGAAAGCGACTGACCAAGGAACTGTGGAAGACCAGCGATGATTCCAGCAAAAATGAGAATCGAGACACCGTTTCCGACATTCTTTTCGGAGATCAGTTCACCAACCCACATCAAGAAAATCGTTCCGGCCGTCATGGTTCCAACCACGAGAATTGTGCTCAAGATATCTGTATTCTCAAGGACAGACACTCCTGTTTGTTGTCGGAACAACAGCACTAAGCTGTAGGCCTGCAACAAGGCAAGCGGAACCGTGAGAAGTCGCGACCATTGATTGATTTTCTGACGTCCTTGCTCTTCCTTCTGTAACTCTTCCATCTTTGGAAAAATCATGCCTAACAGCTGGAAGATAATAGACGAGGTAATGTACGGAGCAAGTCCCAAGGCCACAATGGAAAACTGCGCGAGTGTTCCACCGGAAAAAATATTCAGAAGGCCGAAGAACTGGTTGCCGTTCAAAAACGATTGGAGGGCTGCCGTATCCACGCCAGGAACCGGAATGTGTGCCGCGATACGGAACACGAGAAGCATGGCAAACACGAAGAGCAACTTATTGCGAATCTCTTTGGTTTTCCACACGCGAAGGAATGGCAACATAAGGTTTTACACGATACTTCCGCCGGCTTGTTCAATCTTCTGCTTGGCCGCTTCGGAAACCTTGAATCCAGAGAGAACCAGTTTGATGCCGATCTTTCCTCCTGCAAGCACTTTCACGCCTGCGGAAATTCCTCCAACCAATCCGGCTTCAAGCACGGATTCTGGAGAGATCTTTGCACCGTCTGGGAACGCTTTCGCTAAGTCTCCCACGTTCACCACCGCGAACTTTTCGTGATGACTCTTGAACCCACGAGACTTCTTGATGGAAAGCATGAGCGGGCGCAACCCTTTGAGGCGCAACCCAGACACACCGGAGCGGGCACTTTGGCCCTTGACTCCGTGACCCGAATAAGTACCACCCTTGGAGAGCCCACGGCCCACGCGTTTGGCATCTTTTCGAGCGCCTTTGTTTGGTTTGATGGTGTTGAGTGCGATTGCCATAGGGTTAAGCCTTTGTTTCTGTCACAACAGGAGCTGGAGCAGCCTTCGCGACAGGGATGCGCAAATCGCGAATCGCGTCGAAGGTCGCGCGAGCAATGTTGATTTTGTTGGAGGAGTTCAAAATCTTGGAAGAAGCATTCGGAACGCCGGCGTATTCAAGCACCACGCGTACAGCCCCTCCGCACTTGAGACCTGTTCCTTGTGGAGCTGGTTTCAAAATGACAGAAGCGGAACCGAATTTCATCTTAACTGGGTGTGGAATGGTTTCGTGTGTAAGAGGGACGCGAATGACGTTTTTCTTTGCCTGACGATAGGCTTTTTCGATCGAAATTTGCACGTCAGCTCCCTTCGCGATCCCCATTCCCACACGACCCTTCTTGTCACCAATCACAAGGGTGCAGCGGAAGCTCATGCGCTTTCCACCAGCCGTGACACGGGTCACGCGCGAGAGATCGAGAATCTTTTGCTCGAACTCCTTTGGTTCATCGCGGCGTGGTCCGCGCGAATCGCGACGGCCACCACCAGCACCTCCGCGGCCACCACCACTTCCCCCGCGGCCACCGAACGATTTGTTGCCTGATGTCTTCTGAGGTTCCATATTAGAAATTCAATCCACCTTCGCGAGCGCCATCCGCAAGCGCGGCGACACGTCCGTGGTAGCGATAGGAGCCGCGGTCAAACACCACGGTCGTAATCCCTGCTTTGGTTGCCACTTCTGCGAGAAACTTACCCACAGCACGTGCGAGTTCCACAGGCTTACCATCCGCTTTGACCTGCAAATCTGAAGCAGAGACAAGCGTGCGTCCAGCCGTGTCGTCGATAATTTGAGCAGAGATGTGCTTTTGGCTTCGGAAAACCGTAAGGCGTGGCGAAGTCGCTGTGCCGCGCACGCGTGCGCGAACACGCGCCGCACGACGCGCTTTTCGTTCTCCTTTGGCTTGCATCGCATTTGGCATATATCGTTCTATTCGCCTGCCTTGGCGGCCTTACCAGCCTTGCGGCGGACAACTTCATCGGTGTACTTGATTCCCTTGCCCTTGTATGGCTCAGGCTTGCGGAGTTTACGAATTTCTGCGGCTGTCTGTCCAACGATCTCACGGCTTGCACCAGCAATGGTGAGAACGTTTTTGTCAGCCGTAGCCGTTACCCCTTCCGGAAGGTTGAACTCAACATCGTGAGAGAATCCAAGGTTCATGACCACTTTTGGTCCTGACACACTCACACGGAATCCCACACCGTTGATTTCGAGTGAACGCGTAAACCCTTCGGATACGCCCTTCACCAAGTTGGCAATGACCGCACGAGCAGTTCCCCACTGCGCACGGTCTTCTGTGCCTTCTGGATCCTTGACGGTGAGCACAACAGCTGAGCCGGCATCCGTTGTTTCAAGTGCAGCTATGACAAGCTCGTTGAGCTTTGTCTTAAGGGTGCCCTTTGGTCCCTGCACCGTCACCGAGGAACCGTCAATCATGACCGTTACACCAGATGGGACGGGAATCGGTTTTTTTCCAATACGAGACATAAGAGGCAGGCTAGTACACTTCGCAAATCACCTCGCCGCCAAGATGGCGAGCGCGGGCTTCTTTATTGGTCATGAGGCCGTTTGGTGTGGAGACAATCGCAATGCCCATGTCGGACATCACGCGTGGCAGCGCATCAAACTTGGCGTACACACGACGACCTGGGGTGGAAACACGCTTCACACCACGAATGGCTGGAGAGGACGCGTTATACTTGAGTCCCACGCGAAGAGCCGAGCGAGAACCGACGGTCACTTTTTCCGCCGTTGCTACGAATCCTTCGTGCGCGAGAATTTTGGCGATACCGAACTTCACGTTGCTGAAAGGCATCGTTACTTCGCGTTTCCCCACCGCCAGCGCGTTGCGCAGGCGAGTGAGCATGTCGGAGATTGGATCAGTCAACATACCTTACCAACTTGCTTTTACGACCCCCGGGATTTCTCCACGGTTGGCCAGTTCTCGGAAGCAGATGCGGCAGAGTTCGAACGCGCGCATGTAGCCATGGCGGCGTCCGCACTTCCAGCAGCGGTTTACATGCCGTGTGGAGAACTTTGGCTTCTGCTTAGATTTTGCGATCTGGTTTTCTGTGGCCATAGGGTCTACTTCCTAAAGGGGAATCCAAGCGCGGTGAGAAGAGCTTTCCCTTCGTCTGCCGAAGCAGCGTTGGTACTCACGGTCACCTGCAATCCATGCACGACTTCGATTTCGTCCGTGTGGATTTCTGGAAACGCCGTATGCTCGGTAAATCCGAGCGTCCAGTTACCGTTCTTGTCGAAGCCACCTGGAGGGAGACCGCGGAAGTCACGAATACGTGGAATCGTGACCTTCACCAACTTCTCGAGGAAGTCCCACATACGCTTTCCGCGCAATGTGACTTTCATTCCGACCACCATGCCTTCACGAATTTTGAAGGAGGAGATGGAAATGCGGGCTTTGGTCTTCACCGGAGCTTGTCCGGAAATGCGGCGAAGGGTGTTCTCCGCCGTTTCCAGGAACTTGGCATCCTTCAACCCTTTGCTCAGTCCGACGTTCAAGGTGACCTTGAGCAACTTCGGAACGGCATTGGCGTTAGTGTAGCCAAACGTCTGCTTCAGCGCTGGCACCGCTTCTTTATTGTAGATTTCTTGCAATGACATAGGCTGAGGCTAGTCCACCTGTTCGGATTTTCCCTTTGAGCGGACTACGCGGATTTTCTGTTTGGCTCCGTCCTTCTCAATGAAGGTGAACCCCACTCGGCCGGCCGTTCCAGACTTGGGGGAAACCAGCTTCACGTTAGAAACGTGGAGCGGGGACGGGAACGTGACCATCTGGCCAGGAACGTTCCCACGGCGGCGCAAATGCCGTTTCATGAGATTCGCTCCCTCCACGACTACACGTTCGAGGGCGGGAAACACCTGAAGGACTTTTCCTTCTTTTCCCTTATCCTTGCCCGCAAGGATGCGGACATTGTCGCCGGTTTTAATCTTCATAGAGGTTAGAGCACTTCCGGAGCGAGCGAAACGATCTTCATGTAGCCGAGGCTGCGCAGTTCGCGCGGGATTGGCCCGAAGATACGTGTTCCTTTTGGCTCCTTGGATTTCTTGTCGATAATGACACCTGCGTTTTCATCAAAACGGATGTACGTGCCATCCTTGCGACGCGTTTCCTTGCGAGTACGTACGATCACCGCTGTGACGACGTCACTCTTTTTCACCGCCGCGTGTGGAACCGCTTCCTTCACGACGGCAGTAACAATTTCGCCCACGCCAGCGGTATTCTTTTTGTACCCACCGAGCACGCGAATGACTTGGAGCTTGCGGGCACCCGAGTTATCGGCCACCTTCAGCATTGTGCGATGTTGAACCATACAAAGGATTTACGCTGCTTTCGCAGGCAACACGCGCCAGCGCTTATCGCGCGAGAGCGGGCGGCACTCGACGAATGATACGACGTCCCCGACCTTATGGGTGTTGTTTTCATCGTGCACCTTGTACTTACGGCTGCGCACGTAGCGCTTGCCGTACTTTGGGTGCACGATGGTGCGGTCGATCTGAACCACAATGGTTTTGGCCATTTTGTCAGACACCACAACACCCGTGAACGTGCGTTGTACTTTTTTGGTTGCGTTTGCCATAGGGTTAAGCCTGCTTTTCCCGCAAAACTGTTTTCAGGCGGGTGATGTTCAGGCGAAGGGCTCGGAAGGACCGAACGTCCTTGAGCTGGTTGATACCGAGTTTGCTGCGAAGGGACCGCGCTTCGGCCTCTGCCTCGAGAAGTGAGTGCTGCAGCGCTTCGATTGTTTGCGTGCGCAATGTCTTCAAATCCATACTAGAGGCGAGTAACGAGTTTGGTCTTGCACGGGAGCTTGTACGAGGCTAACGACATGGCTTCACGCGCGAGCGCGTCTGTCACACCATCGATCTCGAACATCACTGTTCCTGGGCGTACGACAGCTACATAGTGGTCGACAGCACCCTTCCCTTTTCCCATTGGCATTTCAGCCCCCTTCGAGGTCACTGGCTTGTCTGGGAAAATACGGATCCAGATCTTTCCTCCACGCTTGATCGCGCGCGTCATCGCACGGCGAGCCGCTTCAATCTGGCGGGAAGTGACCCACACCTCGTCCATGGACTTCAGGCCGTGAGATCCGAACGCAAGGGTATTACAACGCGTCGCGAGGCGCTTGCCGCGCGCGCGTCCCTTGTGCCACTTGCGGTGTTTTACTTTTTTCGGAATCAACATAAGTAGTCAGACTAGGCCTCGACAGCTTCTTTCTTTTCAAACACTTCTCCACGGTTGATCCAAACTTTGATACCGATCTTTCCGTAAATCGTGTTGGCTTCGACGTTGGCGAAGTTGATGTCAGCACGCAGAGTGTGGAGTGGAATCTTTCCTTGAGCAAGCGTTTCGACACGAGCAATTTCTGCTCCGTTGAGACGTCCACCGAAGGTGATTTTCACTCCATGTGCACCGGACTTCATCACGCGTTCCATCGCCATTTTCATGATGCGGCGGAATGGCATGCGCTTTTCGATGTCGAAGGCAATTTGCTGACCAACCACACGAGCGGAAAGCGATGGTTGCTCCACTTCCTTCACATTGAGGGAAAGGTTCACACGTCGACCGCGGTAGAAGGTAGACTTAATTTTTTTCTTGAGGTCTTCGATGCCAGCGCCCGCACGACCGATCGCGACACCTGGCTTCGCCGCCGTGATGTTTACAATCGTATTACCGCGAGAACGTTCGATGCAGATGGTGTCCACAAGCGCTTCCTTGAGCGCTTTGTGAAGCATGGAGCGGATCTGCACGTCTTCGCGGAGGAAGGCGGCGCGATCTTTTTCCGCAAACCACTGACCTTGCCAAGCGCGCGTAACCGCGAGCCGGAAGCCTACTGGATGTGTTTTGTGGCCCATACTATTTCTTCACCGTCTTTTTAGCGGCCGGCTTTTTTGCGGCTGGTTTCTTTTTTGGTTCTTTTACCTCAGCAGCCGGAGCTGCTTTGACCTCTCCATCCTTAGACGCAAGCACGATGGAGATGTGGCTCATGCGTTTGCGGATAGGCGCGGCGCGACCGAAGGCTTTTGGGGTCCATCGGTGGAGAACCGGTCCTCCGTCGGCCGTAATCGTTTTCACGAAGAGGCTGTCGGCGGAGAGCTGGAAGTTGTGTTCCGCGTTTGCAATCGCCGAGTTGAGCAACTTGAGCACAGGCAAAGCAGCGACCTTCTTCATGAAGCGCAACTGAGTCTGGGCCTGGTGCACCTGCAATCCACGAATCACGTCGATGACGAGTCGTACTTTGCGAGGAGACTGGCGAATGAATCGGGCTTTTGCTTGGACTTCCATAAGAGATTATTTCTTCTTGGCTGCAGGAGCAGCGGCGGCTGGTGCGGCGGCTGGTGCGGCACCCGGCTTGGCCGCAGAAGCGACCTGTCCACCGTGGCGGACGAAGCGGCGCGTTGGCGAAAATTCACCAAGCTTGTGACCCACCATGTTTTCCACGACACGCACTGGGATGAAATCCTTGCCGTTATGCACCCCAAGGGTAAAACCAACCATTTCTGGCGTGATCGAACAGGCACGGGACCAGGTCTTGATGACCGTCTTGTCTCCCGGTTTCAAGGCCATCACTTTTTTGAGGAGTTTTGGATCCACGAAGGGACCCTTTTTGAGACTTCGAGACATAGGCTAGATCCCGCCGACGAAGCGACCCTTCGGACGGCGTTGGATGATAAGCTGGTCGGATCCCTTCTTCTTGCGTGTTTTCACGCCCAGCGCTGGTTTACCTTGTGGAGTCTTTGGTTGTTTCAAACCAATCGAGTTACGGCCTTCACCACCACCGTGTGGGTGGTCGACTGGGTTCATGACCTTACCGCGAACGGTTGGACGAATACCGCGATGGCGAGAGCGTCCAGCCTTGCCCCAACGAATGAGACGACGGTCTGGGTTCGACACTTGACCAATGGTGGCCATGCATTCTTTTGGAACCATGCGCATTTCGCCTGATGGCAACTTGAGCGTGGCGTGTGCCCCTTCAACGGCCATGACCTGCGCTCCCACACCGGCTCCGCGGACAAGCTGTCCACCTTTGCCTGGGACAATTTCGAGGTCGTGGACCATCATACCCACAGGGATGTTCTCGAGGACGAAACGGCTGCCTACCTGGACATCACCCTTGAGCTTTGTCGAGATGACCGTTGCGCCGACCGAGAGACCGAGTGGAGCCACGATGTAACGCTTTTCACCGTCCGCATAGAAGAGGAGAGCGAGGCGAGCACCGCGACCTGGGTCGTATTCGATCGCCATCACTTTGGCTGGCACTTCGAATTTCTCGCGGCGGAAATCGACGAGACGGATGCGGCGCTTAGCACCACCCCCACGGTGTCGGACCGCGATTTTTCCATGTGACCGTCCAGCGTGCTGTTTGCGTGGGATGGTCAATTTCTTTTCTGGCGACGTCTTCGTCACATCTTCAAACGTATCCACGCTTGAAATGCGGCGGCCGGCGGTCAGAGGATTGTAGCGTTTAACTGGCATAATGAGGTTCTCAGGTTCTCAGGTTCTCAGGTTCACAGTAGCCGCGGTTCTGAGAACCTGCGGACCTGCGGACCTGCGGACCCTAGACACCTTCGTACAGATCAATCGTCTTGCCTTTTGGCAAAGTAACGATGGCTTTTTTCCAAGAAACTCGGCGGCCCATACGCTGGCCGAAGCGGACCTGCTTGCCGCGCACGCGCTGGATGTTCACGCTGGTTGGCACAATGCCATAGAGGGCACGTACCGCATCGCGAACTTCTACACGGTTTGCGTCATTGGTCACAACGAACATGTATTGTCCAACAGACGCCATGACAGCGGATTTCTCCGTAACAAGCGGACGGACAATGACATCGCTCAAGCGCTCCGAAATCAGCTTTCCAGCCTTTTTGTCTGCAGCCTTTGCTTTCGCTGGGGCTTTCTTCGCAGCCTTTGCTGGCTTTTCTGCTACTTCGACTTCGGCGGCTGGGGTCACTGTCTCTTCGACAGCCTCGCCCTTGAGCTCACGTTCTTTTTTTGAGGTAAATCGGTCGAGGATCCCCATATTAGGCGCTCTTCTTATACGTCTTGGTCAGCATCTCGATCGCTTCTTTGGAGAAGACGACGGTTTCGTGACGCAAGAGTTCAACGATGTTGATAGCATTTACTGGCATGGTTTCAACCTTTGGCAAGTTGCGTGCTGCACGAGCAACAGATGTGTTCTTTGGCTCGAGCACGACCAAGGTCTTCTTTCCGCTCACTGGCAATTTGCCGATCATCGCGGCCACTTGTTTGGTTTTTGCCTCTGGAAGTTCGATGGAGTCGACGGCAACGAGCTTTCCGTTGGCGACCTTATCGGAGAGAACCATGGCAAGCGCTTTGCGTTTGGCCTGCTTGTTGATCTTCACCGAAAAGTTGCGATCGTTGCGTGGACCGAAGGTGATACCACCACCCGACCAAATTGGTGAGCGGCGGGAGCCGTGACGTGCACGACCTGTTCCCTTCTGCTTCCATGGCTTCTTTCCGGAACCAGCGACTTCACTGCGGTCTTTCGTGTGAGCAATCGCCACACGAGCGTTGGCTTGTTGAGCCACAACCGCTTCGTGAATCAACCCTGGGTTGGCTTTGACTTCAAAAATGGAAGCTTCCAAGGTAATTTCGCCGATGGAATCACCATTTTGATTGTAGAGGGTTACTTTTGCCATACAGTCTTGGCGTCACGCGCGACGACGAGCAGGAGGCCATTGCGGGCTCCTGGCACAGCGCCCTTAATCGCGATGGTGCCGTTAGCAGGATCGACGGAAACAATTTCGAGATTCTTCACCGTCACACGAGCATCACCCATGTGACCTGCCATGCGCTGTCCTTTTGAAACAGGACCTTGGCGCTGGGAAGCAATGGAACCAGGCATGCGCATCTGGTCTTTTTGACCGTGCGTAGCTGGACCTCCAGAGAAGTGATGGCGCTTCATGACACCGGCGAATCCACGTCCTTTGGATGTCCCTGTGACATCGACATGCATTCCTGGGGTGAACGCTTCCACCGTGAGGACATCTCCACGCTTGAGATCCGTGGCGTCGACGCGGAATTCGCGCAACACACTGACCAGAGGCAAGCCTTCGACATGCCCAGCTTCTGCCTTCAGAAGCTTAGACTTCGCTTCCGTTCCCACCTGGACTCCGACGTAACCGTCGATTTCCTCAGAGCGAACCTGCGTCACCACGTTTGGCTGAACCGAAACGAGGGTTACCGGAACAACCGTTCCATCCTCCTTAAACTGCTGCGACATCTCGAGTTTTCGTCCGATGATGAATGGCATACGTTTATGAAGCATTGGTCTGCCTAGTTTGCAGACGTGCCTGGTCCTCTTCTGAATCAACAGAAAAGCCAGAAGTCACAAGCGGATAAAATCAGCTGTTGGCTTCTAGCTTATGTGTCTTTAGATAGATTGAGGTTTTGTTGAATAATAGCTCCGAAACAGCGGTTGAAAGCAACAGAGAGGTTTTCCCGAAGGATCTTTCTTTCTGGTTTCTTGGCTGTGTTGACTCAATTTCTCCGCTCGGTCCTTCATCCAACCTGGTTGGAGTAAGGACCCGGCGGAGAAAACCGCCGGTATTACACTATGTTTTGATCTCGACGTCAACCCCCGCTGGGAGGTTGAGCGACATCAGGGCGTCAATCGTCTTTTCCGTTGGTTCGAAAATGTCGATGAGACGCTTGTGGATGCGCATTTCGTACTGTTCGCGCGAGTCTTTGTGGACGAACGTCGAACGGTTGACAGTGTATTTACGCTTTTCCGTTGGAAGCGGGACTGGACCACGTACTTTCGCTCCAGAACGCTCAGCGCTCTTGATGATTGTCATCGTAGCCTGGTCGATGATTTTGTGGTCGTAGGCGCGAATCTTGATGCGGATACGCTGTCCTTCGGCCGGGGTTGCTTCCGTTTTTTTGGGAGTGCTCACAAGGCAATAGAGAAAGAACGGTGCCCTACCCCTCACATTGAGGGGTAGGACGGGTTAAATGGAATAATTTACTTGATGATTTTCACCACGATACCAGCTCCCACTGTGCGTCCACCTTCGCGGATAGCGAATGTCGACTTTTCTTCGAGAGCCACTGGAGCGATGAGCTTCACCGTGACGTTCACCGTGTCGCCTGGCATAACCATTTCGGTTCCAGCTGGGAGGTTCACTTCACCCGTCACGTCAGTGGTGCGGATGTAGAACTGTGGCTTGTAGCCATTGAAGAATGGCTTGTGGCGTCCACCTTCTTCCTTCGAAAGCGCGTACATTTCGGCTTCGAATTCTGTGTGTGGAGTAATGGAGCCAGCTTTGGCAAGCACCATACCGCGTTCGATGTCTTCCTTCTTCACACCGCGGAGAAGAAGACCAGCGTTGTCACCGGCCATACCGGAATCAAGCTGTTTGTTGAACATTTCGATACCCGTGACAACCGTCTTGGACGTTTCTTCCTTCAAACCAACGATTTCAACTTCTTCGTTGATCTTGATGGTTCCGCGTTCAATGCGGCCCGTGACCACCGTTCCACGGCCTTCAATGGAGAACACGTCTTCCACTGGCATGAGGAATGGCTTGTCGGTGGCGCGCACTGGCTCTGGGATAAACGCATCGAGGGCAGCAACGAGGTCCAAAATTGGCTTGGAAGCCACTGGATCTGCTGGGTTGGCGAGGGCCTTGGCCGAAGATCCGCGGATCACTGGGGTGTTGGCACCGTCGTACTTGTACTTCGTGAGAAGATCGCGAACTTCTTCCTCAACGAGGTCGATGAGTTCTGGATCGTCCACCATGTCCACCTTGTTGAGGTAAACAACGATGGCTGGCACACCGACTTGGCGAGCGAGCAAAATGTGTTCGCGAGTCTGTGGCATTGGACCGTCGGCCGCAGAAACCACGAGAATGGCGCCATCCAT
>SXGU01244536.1_pt1 | contig 15254 bp, 21 predicted proteins | sample 3174531 | NCBI WGS metagenome assembly SXGU01 (sample SAMN11356863, study PRJNA531348) | freshwater metagenome | isolation source: freshwater sample F1-140 | place: China: Fuxian Lake, Yuxi | collected 2017-12-25
CACGGCCTCGGCCCGGCCGGCGGCCTTGGCGGCCTGCTCGGCCCGCCAGGACGTCCAGACGTCCATGGCGAGCCGCACCAGGAAGGTGACGGCGAAGCTGGAGAGGGCGCTAAGCACCGCTCGCCTGCTGCACGGTGCCCAGCGTCCGCGGCGCGCCTGCTTCCTGGAGCTTGGCGCGGGCGAGATCCTCGATATCGTCGCCCGTCAGCTTGAAGTGCTTGACCTCCTTCGGAGCGTTGATGCGGATGTACTGGATCGCCCCAGCGACGATCTTCGACTTCACGTCGATGTCCGTCCGGTCGGCGAGGCTCTCGACCTGATCCAGGCCGAGGTGCACGCCCGTCATCGCGACGCTCTGCAGGCGCTCCTGCATCTTGGCGTCGACGGTGACGCCCGTGCTCTTCTTCAGAGCGGCGGCGAGGAAGGCGACGATCGCCGCGACCACGATGCCGGCCACGGTGACGATGCCCTCGCGGAAGTCGCGGAGGACGTCGCCGAGGTTGACCGTGGTGCTGGCCGCCGCGTCCTGCGCCAGGGCGTAGGCGGGCCAGAGGAAGGCCACCACGATCCCGATCACCGCGAGCGCGCGGGCACCCGGGCCGGTCGCCCAGCGGGGCTCGGCGAGCACCATGCCGGCGGCGAGGACGAGGATGATGCAGGGCGCCCACGCCGCCACAGGCCGGAGATAGCTCCCGAACGGGGCGACCGCCGGCCACGCCTGGATGGGCACGGCGATCAGGGACAGGGCCAGCACGGCGCTCAGACCGCATACGACGGCGCCCAGGAACTTCCACATTACGGGACCTCTTGCGTGGGAGGGGAGGCCTCAGGCCTCGTTGGTCGAGATCTCGCCCTTGGTGGCGACCTCGATCGGTCCGCCGCTGCCGGTGAGCGGCACGGTCGCCGGCCAGCGGTAGCCGACGAGGCGGGACTTCAGGACGCGGGTCTCGGTGACCGCGTTCGACTGGTTTCCGCCCCGCACCGTGACGGTGGTGGCGTCCTCGCCGAGGTAGAAGCCGACGTGCCCGCCGCCCTTGCGCGAGAACACGGCGACGGCGCCGAGCCGGGGCTTGGCGAGCGGCACGCCGAACTTGCCCCAGGCCAGAGCCGAAAGCGGGTTTGAAGGGAGCTTCTCGTCGGGCAGCGTCGCGCCGATGCAGTGCGCCACGAAGAGCCCGCACCAGGGCGTGTCGTCGTTGCGGTAGACGTTCGCGATCCAGCCGCCGAGCTTCGTCGCCCAGCCCATGATCACGGGGTTGGACTTGGCGCCTGCGATCTCGCGCGTGCCCATCAGGCGGCCGGCTTCGTGGAGCCACAGGGGCGGCGCGGGCGCGTTATCAACGGCGGAAGCCGGGAGCGCGCCGGCCGCGCCGAGTGCCTTCAGCGTTGCCGGGCCGACGACGCCGTCGACCCTCAACCCGTGATCGCCCTGGAAGAGCTTCGTGGCCGCGATGCTGGCGCGGCCCCAGACGCCGTCAGCGCCGGCCGGGCCGAGATCGTAGCCCTTGGCGAGGAGGGCGCGCTGGATGCTCTTGGGGGACATGGGCCGGGGCTCGGGAGAGCGCGGCCGATGCGCCGCGGGCAGGTCCCGAAAATCCCGGAAATCGACTTGGTCCGGACGGGCGAAGCGTTTCGCCCGGTCGCCTAGAAGTCGAAGGTCGGCGCCTTGTCGTCCCGGTCGTCGGCCTCGCGCTCGCGGGCCCTGAAGAACTGCACGCCCCGGCGGCTCAAGCCCGTCCGGCGCGCGATCTGCTTCACCGAAAGGCCTTGGTCGTTCAGCTCCCGCAGGCGGGCGGCACGCGCGACCTGCTCCTGCCTATAGGTGCCGGCAGGACCGGGGGGAAAGTCAAGCTCCATCCCGCTCCGGCTCGTCGTGAAGTAATCCGCGACGATCGCGGCCTTCTCCGGCCCCATGGCCTGGACGAGCCAGTGATCGGGGCCGGGCCGGCGCGGGACGTAGGCGCGTCCGCCGCCGACCGCCTTGGCGACCGCGAGGGCGGCCTCGATCCCGACGAGGTCCGCGATCTCGCCGAGGATCCCGGGGAGGCCGTGGCTCTCGATGCTCACGCCCGCGCCTCCCGCTCCCAGATCTCCAGCCCGTCGTGGTCGGGGTCCATCAGAGCCCGGACCTCCGAATTACGATACCAGCCGGGCATCATCAGGCAGGCTGCGCAGAGCCGGTCCGGCCGAACGACGTCGGAGGAGCAGTCGATGATGTGCCGGGCGCACTCGACGCAATCGAACTCGGCCGCGATGAAGGTGCGCTCACCCGCCACGGGCCGCCTCCTCCCACGCTTGGGCCACGTCGATGCCGTGCTCCAGCAACTCCTGCTCCAGGGGCGCGAGGGGCTGAAGTGGGATCAGCGGATGCCACTGGACCATCACGCCCGAGAAGTCTGTGACGCCCGGGTGCTGCTCCGCCCAGAAGGCCAGGAGATCGTCCCAGTCCCGGAAGCCGTCCGCGACGGCGAAGAGATCGAGGTCGATCGGCAGCCGGATCCAGCCGTCGTTGGCGAAGACGATGCCGGCCCGCAGGTTCATGCGGACCGGCAGGACGGCGGTGCACGCAGGCTCGCCTAGGAGCCGGCAGTGCTTCGTGCGCATGCCGGTGTAGAGCTGCACCGCCTCGCCCGGACGCGCGTGCCGGGAGCGGCCGGCGCGTTCGGCCCGGATCGTGTGTCGCTTGCGGCCGGACAGGATCGGCGGCCCGAACCGCTTCTGGAAGCTGTAGGCCACCATCACGCGGCCCTCGCGCTGCGACCGTCAGCCTTCAGAGCTTGCCCAGGCTCCCAGATGCTGGCGCGCTGGGCCTCGACCACGCCCTTCAGCCGATTGAGGCTCTCGGGCTCCAGGCGCCAGCCGCGCCCCCAGACGGTCTCGATGTGGATGAGGGTCTGCGCCTCCATCATCTTCCGGCGGATCTTGCAGATGAACACATCGCAGATCTTCACCTGGGGCGTGTCGTCGTCGAACATCCCGTAGAGCGTGAGCATCAGGCGCTCGCGATCCAGGGTGTTCGTGCCGACCTTGAGGAAGGCGAGCACGACAAGCTCTTCCTTCCGGGTCAGGCGCCAGGACCGCGGAAGCATCACGCTCTGCGGGGCGAGCATCTCGCGCAGCTTCTCTTCGAGCTGCGCAACGGTCTCGCGCAGGATGTCCCGTTCCTCCAAGAGATCGATGACTTGCTTGCGGGTGAGATTGTGCGCGTGATCAATACCGCTGCTGGTCATCGTTCCCTCCCTCTGCGAGTGGATGCGTCTTCCGGATCTTGCTCCCGAGTGCCGCCGACACGCGGTCGAGGTCGGCGTTGGTGAGTGTCGGATCGTCGATCGAGCCGAGGCGGCGGCTGCCGCCGCGGAGCACCGCCGAGGCGTACTCGGCGAGGCCGTCGCAATCCTCCGGGCGGCCGAGCGGCTTGAGCGCGCCGAGGCCGCAGCCCAGCACCCATTGCGCCCGCAGGATCTCCAGCTTCAGCAGGCGGACATCCCGGTCGCGGTCGCCGGTCGAGGCCGGCCAGCGCACGCCCTCGCGCACCATCCAGGCCTTCAGCGCCTCGATCGCGGCCCGGGCATCGGCGGCATTGCGTAGGAACCGCGTGTGCGGGATCCGGGTCTGCCGCTCCACGAAGGCGTGCATGGCCGCGTCGCGGCGGTCCCGCACGGCGCCGAGGTTGTAGAGCGCCAGCCACATCGCCTGGAGCACGCCCCGGTAGCGGCCGTCCGCCCTCGCAAGGGTCGAGGCGGTGCGCTCCACGGGCGTCTGCGCGCCCGGGATCAGGCGGAGGCGGCTGAGGAAGCGATCGGCCTCCGCCCGGGTGAGATCCTTCGAGGAGGCGGCGCCGTATTCCGAGAGCATCGCCCGGTAGGAGCCGTCGTCGAGCCGGGTCCGCGTCTTGATCGCGTGGATCGCCCGGATCTGCTCGGGGGAGATGGCCGCCTTCATGACCGCCCCCGCATGTGAGCGCCGACCGCCTCCAGGATCACGTCGCTGGGGATGCGGTGCTGGCGGGCGCAGAAGTCCGCGAGCTGGCGCGCGAAGCCCTGTGGCACGCTGATCCGCAATGTCGCGGTCTGAGCGGCCTCGCGGGCGACCTCGCGCTCGGTGAGGATCGCCCGGACCTCGTCCGCTGCGGCCGAGGGCGGGAGGGCGAGCGCGCGGGCGCGGTGCGGCATGGTCACAAGCCAGCCGCGCTCGACCAAGGCATCGACGATACGCTTCACACCCGACTTCGAGCGGAGCCCCATGAACACGACCATCTCGTCGTAGCTCGGGGACGGCCGACCGGCCTGGAGATGCATCTCGATGTAGGTGAAGAGCTTGCTCTGCTGGGCAGTGAGGCCGACGCGGGTCATGCCGCACCTCCCTCAAGCTCGATGAGGCTCTTCGGCACGGCCCAGACACGGCCGTCGTCATCTCGGAAGCGGACGTAGCCGTCCGACAGCTCGGCGGTGATCTCACCCCCGATCGAGTGGCCGGCGACGGGGTCCGAGAGGGTAGCGCGCACGGGCGCCGCTGGGGCGGGTTGAAGGATCTGCTCGGCGGCCAGCATCACGCCACCTCGGAGATCTGGCTGGCCAGCGGCGTGACGGCGAAGTCCTCGCCGGGCGCGGTGAAGGTCACACCGTCGATCGTCTCGGCGAGCCGTCGGTTGGCGTGCATCGCTTCCTTGTCGAGGGTCGCCTTCGTGCGGATGAAGAGGCCGAGCATCCGGAACTCGGCCATGGCCTGCTCTGCGGCCTCGTGGCGGCGCTCGCGCTTGTGCTGCTGGGCCTCGGCGTGGATCGCCTCGAGGCGTCCGCGGATCCGGGCGACCACGTCCTCTTGCTTGAGGCCGCGATGAGCCACGGCCGGGGTGCCGAACTTCCAGGCGATCTCGCCGGACGCGAGCTGCACCGTCTTCGTGCGCCCTCCATCCGTCAGACGGTCGCGGTTGGCCGTCGCCCAGACGAGGAGCCCCTCGATGATGGCGGTCTGCCGGTCCTGGAAGGCCTTCACGGCCTTCCCGTGCTCTTCCTCGTGATGGGCGATGACGGCATCGTGCCGAGCCTGCGCCTGCGCGTGGTCGCGCTGGAGAGCGCCGAGCTGAGCAATGAGCTGCTCGGCCTCGGCGTCGTTCTGCGGGACGGGCAGGTTCGTGCCGGCGGCCTTCGTCTTAGCGCGCGCCATGGACGGCCTCCTCGGGTTCGGGCTTGGCGGGAAGGGGCAGGTATGCGGAGGCGGACAGCAGCCGGATCAGTGCGTCCGAGGCCTCGGCCGCCTCGGTGCTCTCGACCTCACCGACGTAGGCGCGGCGCCAGAGGTCCTCGGCGCGGGCAGCGGCCTTCGCGATGACGTCGAGCTGATCGACGAGCACCGCCATGGAGATGATCGCCATGATCGATGTGCCGTCGATCGCGCGCCGCGCATCGAAGGGCTCGCGGTTGGCGAGGGCGCGGACACGGGCCGCTGCAGCCATGGTGTCCGGAAAAGTCCAGAGCTTCACGGTCGGCATTCAAGCCCCCTTCAAGCGGGAGTGCGGGCAGCCGGTGCGGCAGGCGCGGTAGACCCGCGCCCGAGCAGCGTTGGAGGTCGCGAAGGGCATCTTCTGCTCGCTGAGACAGCGGTGCCGGCCGATCTCCCCGAGGACGGGACAGACCACGACCTCCCCCATCAGGGCGCCGCGGATCTTCGCGAAGACGGCGGCTTGGTCGCCCGGGTAGCGGGCGGCGAGCATGTTGCTGACGACGGCGGCCGAGTAGCCGATCGCCTTCGCGGCGGCGGCACCCGTATTCCGGTCGACATAGAGGGCGAGTTCACGCACCTCGTCGGGCATCGTCTCGCCCCAGGAGGCGGTGGCCTTTTCGAGGGCCACGCTCTTCTCGGCGGCGCTCACGACGCGATCCGCCGCTTGGCGCCGGGATTGCGGTCGATCACCTCGCCGGCCCCGGTAATGACCGGCACGTCCGGCCCGGTATTGCGGCCCGGCTTGATGCGGAGCACCTTCCAGCGCCCTTCCTTCCCGAGCATCTGCAGGTAGCCGGCCTGCTCCAGCTTCCAGCAGAAGATCCGTGCGGTGTCCGAGGTGATCGCGACCTCGTCGGTCGAGGCGTAAGCGGCGAGATCTCGGGTCGTGAACCGCTGTAGGCCGCGCATGGCGGTCCACATCTGCTGATGCGCGGCCCCGAGCAGTCCCGCGCGATCCGGCTTTTCGAAGGGCGCGGTGTGCGGCGCGGTAACCTTAACGGCGAACAGCTTGAAGGGTCGGCCGGTCGGCTCCGGGTGCGGACGCTCACCCACGATGTCGAGGTGGTCGGCACGCGCGCAGCTATGGACGTAGCACTCGACGGTGTTGAGGGCCGTGTCCTCGAAACGCTCCGCGACGTCCGGGATCGTGAAGCTGCCGCTCCGCCGGGTCAGGAGGCGCATCGCGCTCCAATAGGCCTTGGGGCCGCCCGGCTTGATCTGATGCTGGCGCTTCATGCGACCCTCCGGAGCATCCGGCTCGGGTTGCGCACCTTCGGGGCGTCTCCGGTGAAGAAGCGGCCGTCGTAGTTCTCGTCGACCACCTTCGCGCCGTGGTTGCGCGCCCACTCGGATATGTGGTCGAGGTTGGTGACGATGCGGCGTGCCCGGCCTTCGCTGAGGTCGCGCACCCGGTCGAGCAGCCCGTCCGAGAGCTGCAGGCTCGGCACGTAGAGGTTGGCGAGCTTGCGGGTGTCGTCCCGGTCGCAGGGCTCGGCCGGGGCCCAATCAAGCACGCGGTTGTGCACGCGCTCGAACTTCACCAGCTTGGAGGGCAGCGCCTCCTCACCGATCAGGATCACGGGGGCCTGGCTGCACTCCGCGATCTCGCGGACGAGCTCGATCATGCCCTTGTCGACGAGCTTGTCCGCCTCATCGATCATCAGGGGCCGGTGGATCTCGGAGCCGAGGAGCTCCACGGCGCGCTCGGCCATGTCGGCCACCGTGCCGCGCGGGACGATGCCGAGTTCCGTGAGGATCATCTTCATCAGGGTCTTGCGGGTCCAGCTATCGCCGACCTCGACCCGGATCGCGTTCGTCTTGTTCTGCGCGTAGATCGCCGCCTGGGTTTTGCCGTAGCCCGAAGGCCCGTGCATCACGCCCATATTCGGCAGATGCGGCTTCCGCTGCTGCAGCTTGCGCACGAGCACCATCATCTCCCGCACATTCCTGAGGGCAGCGTGGCTCTTGCTCTTGTCGTCGGGTCTATCCGTCGTCATGGATGATGCATCTCCACTTCATGCCCCGGTCTTGTGCCGGGGCTTTCTTTTTCCGGAGCTTCGAAGTCTCGGAGCCTAGAGAGCCGCCTCCCCGAAATCGGCAGTGAAGTCCTGGAGGGCTCTGAACTCGGGGCCGGCTTCGTAGCCACCGAGCCAGAGGGCATCCGCGGTCTCGATCGTCTCGCCGCGCGTGAGGCGCGCACGTAGGTCGAGGGCCCGCCGGAACCGGATCTGAGGGGTGTCGCCCCGCCGGAGCGGCTGGACGTTCGAGGGCGGCGCGGGCGCAGCCCCGGTGAGGTCCGCCTCGATCTCCGCCTGCAGCGCGGCCTCCGCGGCCGGCAGCGCGGTCGGGAGCCGTGGCGGCTCGGCGAACACGTCGAGCGCCGCCGCGATCTGCGGCGTGCTGTGCGGGTCGCTCGGGCGCGGGAAGGCGACGAGGTTGCCGGCCGCCAGAGCGGACTGGCTGAGGATCGCGGCCGCCATGTCGCGCGGCTTGATCTTGCGGACCTCACGCCGGACCTGCGTCATGGCGACGTCGATCAGCGTCTTCTGCGCCTGCTTGGCGCGGGCCACGGCCTCGGCCGGATCGACGCCGAGGATCTCGGGGCAGTGCGCCTCGCCGAGGAACTGTCCGCCCTCGACATCGAAGAGAAAGGCGCGCCCGAGGTCGGCCGGATCCATGCGGACCAGCACCTCGGTCCCCGGCAAGACGGTCGGCGCGAGGTAGTGCGAGGCCTCAATACGCACGCCCTGCTTGCCGACCGTGCGCAGCCCGTCCCGGCCGGCCGCGGGGGCCAGCAGCATGTCGAGGGCGCGGGCGTCCTCGATCCGGCGGATGCGCCCGGTGTAGGCCGCCGCAGCGGCGTAGGGCGTGCGGATCGCGAGGTCGTGGCGGCGGCGCAGGCCCGCGTGCGGCCGGTGCTGATAGCGGTCCGTCGCCCAGGTGTCGCAGTAGCCCTGCAGGTCCGCGCCGGTCAGCTCGACCGCGAAGGCGTCGGTGTCGCTCTGCCCGAGCCGAGCTGCGAACGCCTTGCGGCTCTCGATCACCTTCCGGTCGGCGACGCTGTGCCCGATGAAGCCGGGCAGGAGCGGACCGAGGTCGCGCTGGAAGGTGCCGATCCCGCGCTCGACGAAGGCCTTGGCCTCGGGCGTGAAGGCGGGCGACAGCTCGCGCTCGATGCCGAGGGACGCGAACAGGCGCTCCGACGCCTTCGCGGTGAAGTCGCTGCCGTTGTCCGTCTTGATCCGCTCGGGCACGCCCCAGGCAGTGATCGCCCGGCGCAGCAGCAGCCCCACGGCGGAGGCTCGCGGCGTCTTCGAGACGTAGATGATCATCCGCCGCGAGTAGACGTCGATCGCCACGTAGACCGAGTGGCGCCCGTCCGTGCAGAGCGCGTCCATGGGCGAGGCGTCGATCTGCCAGACCTCGTTGAGGCGGGTGACCATCGCGTCCGTGTTCGAGCCGGCGACCTTGAAGCGGCTCTTGAAGGCGTCCGGATTGGTGAGCGCGGCGAGCTGAACCCTCTCGGTCCGGCGCCAGGTCGCGAGAGCGGCCTGGATCGTGCGGACCGGCGGCATCGGGACGGTGCGCAGCACGCCGTGCGCGCGCGCCACTGTGAGGGTCGGGCCGAACCGGTCGAGAAGCAGCGAGCGGATGTGGTCCGCCGTGAGGTGCGGCTGGCGCACGATGGCGGCCAGGATGAAGACGCGGACCTGCCCATCCTCGGCCCGGTCGAGCACGCCCGAGCCGCGGCGGGCCGCGCCCTGATCGACGGCGAGGCGGATGGTGCGCCCGGCCTTCGCGTTCGCGCGCCAGCGCAACAGGGTGCGATGGGTCAGGTTCGGCACCTGCTCGCGGACCCAGTCCGGCAGGCCGAGTTTGCCCGCGCGGTAATCGGCGATGCAGAGGAGGTCCGCGTGGAGGCGCGGGAGCTTCGCCTCCGTGAAGATCCGGTCGGCCGCTGCCAGGATGGCCAGGCGGGCGTCGCGTGCCTCGGCCGCGTCGTCGCGCAGAAAGGCGGCGGCGGGCTCCGCCTCCGCGGCCTGGGCGGTCTGCATCGGCACCGGCTCGGGCACGAAGCGCGCGACGTAGGCGCGGCGGGCGTCCGGCGGAAGCAGGTCGAGGTGGTACTCCAGCCCCCCGCCCGAGCGGGCGCGGAGGCGGCAGAGCCCCTTGCGGTGAGACCAGCCCTCGCTCTCGGCCAGGGCGTTGACGTTGCGCTTGGTCGCCGGGAGGCCCGGAAGGGTGAGGGCCGCGATCTCGGCCGCTGTGAGCCAGAGCTTCACGCCTCGCCTCCGATGATCTCGGCGACCTTCGGCATGCGCTCGCGGGTGCTGGGCTTGGTCATCAGGCCAGCGTGCTCGAGGAAGCGCTTTCGCCCCTTCGCGTCGAGGCGCTCCCAGTTGGCGACGATGCGCCGGAAGAGATCCTCCTGCGGGTCGCCTTCACCGGTCGGGGCGCCACCGGTGGCGACCCTGGCCTTTGCGACGCTTTCGGCTTCACCACGCGCATGCAGCGTGGCGAACTCGACCTGTCGCTCTGCCGGCTCGGCTGAGAGCCGCTGCAGCTCGGAGGCGTTCCGGGCCCACTCTGTGCCGCGCAGGAGGGCAACCGCTTCGGGGGTGAGCTGCTCGGCCAGCCTCAGCGCCCCGCGAATGGTGCGCTCGCCGAGGCCGCAGCGGGCAGCCACGTCGTCCGAGAAGCGGCGCTGACCAATCGGCAGGCTTTGCCGATTGATCGCCTCCTGGGAGCGCCGGTCACCGCCGCGGCCGGCCTCCGGATGCAGGATGTCCCAGATCCGGCGGTGCTCGGCGATGAAGAGAGCCCGGTCGAGCGCCGTCAGCTCGCTCCGGATCAGGTTTTCTTGGACCTCGGCCAGCCTCGCGCGGGTCGCGTCATAGTCCGCGATCTCGGCTCGGATCGTGGGCCGCCCGAGCAGCAGATGTGCTTCGTAGCGGTGGCCGCCGATCACGAGCGCGTAGGGCTGCTCGATGCCCTCTCGGTGGTCGGGCCGCCGCACTGTGACGGGAGGAACGCGAGCGCCAGCCTCGATCGAGGTGGCCATCGCTTCCGCCCAGGCCGGGTCCACCGGCCGAAGCCGATTGCCAGCGTAGATGTCCGCCAAGGGCACATCCACGATCGGGAACGCTGTGTCTTCCGAATACGCAGGAGACGGGGCGGGCATCAGGCGTCCTTCCGCGAGGGTACGCGCTTGCTGAGGGGCAGGAGTTCGTCGTTGGGGCCGAACCAGCACGGCCAAATCTGATGCCGGCTCTTCCCCAGATGTGAGGCGATGATCGCGTTGCCACGGGGCCAGCGCTTCGTGAGTGCGGAGTTCAGACTGCGGGAGCTGAAGCCGTTGGCGCGCGACAGGGCAGCCAGCGTCGTTCCGGACTTACGGATCTCAGCGAGGATGTCCTGTGCATGCCAGATGCGGCGCGCTGCCATGGGCTTCTCCACAGCCAGGCTCCGCGTTAACCTCACGGCGAGTCCTGACTTGTAAGGACATCACCACATCTGAGAGGGTCTGGTCAACCCAGATCTGAGGAAAGACGCACAAGTGGTTTCCGACGCGCCTGCAGCGCTTCAAGCCGTTGCCGAACGGCTCTCTCGGATCGTCGCTGAGGCAGGGGGACGGCGCGCAGTTGCCGACGCGGCCGAGGTGCCTCTGAGCAGCCTCGATCGCTATCTCTCGGCCAAGAACGAGATCCCCTCGCTGACCCTCGCGCGCATCGCGAAGGCCTGCCAAACCTCGCTCGACTTCATCCTGTATGGGCAGGGCGAGCGCGTTCCGGCGCTGATCCAAGCGAAGACGTCGGATCCCATCGACCAGGCGGAGTTCGTCCAGGTCCCTTTCCTGGAGGTCCGCGCCTCGGCCGGGCGTGGCCGCGCCAGCCTTCCGGCAGAGACGGTTGCCTCCGAGCACTTTCTCTTCAGCCGCTCCTGGCTGCGCTCATTAAATGTCGTGCCGGAGGACGCCGAGCTGCTGCAGGCGCAGGGCGACAGCATGTTCCCCACGATCCAGGACGGCGATCTGATGCTGGTCGACCGCGGTTATGGCGACGTGGTCCACGGCAAGATCTACGCACTCGTCGTCAACGACCTTGTCGTGGTGAAGCGGGTGAACATCCTCGCGATTGGCGGCATGATGCTGATCTCGGACAACGACCGTTATCCCTCAGAGACGGTCCGCCGGGACGAGGTTGGCAATCTCAGCTTCCAGGGGCGCGTTGCATGGTACGGTCGAGCAATCTGAAGCGGCTCGCTCTATTCGTTGCCCTGTTCGGGTGCGGATCCCCAGTTTTGGCGGAGGCACCTCTCGATTGGTATATAGATCTCAAGCGGGAAGCTAAGTACGCGAGGATCGCATCCGATCGCGGCGCTTCCATCCAAGATCTTCGTCCACATAGTGACGCTGCAAAGCAACTTGTTGCGCGCGTTCTTGACTGGGACACCTCACGTGCGGCGCCAGGCTCCCCACGCCCGTGCTTGTTGGCAGCACAGAACTTCCGTGCCGCGCTGGAGAAGCCGACCCCTCAAGCCCGCCACGCTGCGATCGTTGAGGGTGAGCCACGCCGCGACGCCTGTCTGAGCGCGATCCAGGGGCGCTGAGACAACCCCCGCTATTCACAGCCGTACACAGGCCGGGGAGAAACCTTTTGCAACCGCTTGTTCATGGTCTGTTCCCGTACCAACATGCCCCCGCAACCTCAGGGAGGCGAGCATGTCGAAGGGCCAGAGATCCACGTTCAGCGTTCAGACGTTCCGCGAGAAGGGGAAGGGCCTCGAAGCGGAACCGCCGCAGCAGGCGACAGACGAAGCCCACGCGCTCCGCAAACTGGAGCGTATGGCCGTGGGTAAGGCCGGAGGCGTCGCTGTGAGGCAGGACGGCCATCCCGCTCTCGGGGAGTTCCAGGAGCCAATCGTGCTCAAGGTCATCGGCCGGGTGCCACCCATCTTCGAGGACGGTGACATCCTCTTCTGAGATGCCGACGATCAATGAGCTGAAGGCAGCGGGCTATCACGGCGTTCTGGCCCACTGCTCCGGCTGCCGCACGCTCTGCGAGGTCCCCTGGGCTCGGCTACCGAGCGAGGGCTCCTGCGAGTTGGACCGCTTGAAGGCCCGTTTACGATGCATCCGGTGCGGGACAGTGCCCGCCCCGCAGGACGTCGGACCGTTCTACAACGACCGGACCAACGCCATCGCCCGTCTTGATCCGCCTCCGCAGCCATAACGGAGCATCCCACCTAGCATCCCACCTACGAGTTAGGTGGGATGCGCTAAGTGCCTTGCTCGACGGATCTTTGTGCCGTTTCCGCGCTGGCCGGGGTATGGAGTGCCAATCATCCCACCTGAGACCGCGAACCGTCACCCTCCTCTAGGGAGGGATCGAAAGGCTGCACTGGAAGTGGAAAATCAGTGCCATTCCGAACTTGCGCCGCCCTCCGGGTCAAACGGCCGCCAGGATCAGCCCTAAGAGGCTGTCAAAGTTCGGAAATATTCGCTCGATCCCACGAGATCCCGGATAATCCCGCCTGTGCCATCCGAACCTGCACTTCACAGCAGGTCGCCGACATCGTAGCCGGCCAGCGCGAGGCGGACGCCGAGATCGGCATCCTCGGTGACGTTCCAGGCATCCCAGCCGTGGAGGTCGCGCAGGGTGCGGGTGCGGAAATGCGTCGAGGTGCCGCCGAGCGGCATCGGCAGGCGCCAGCGGGCGAGCGCCGGGTTCAGCACCCCGAACAGCCCCAGATACTCCAGCGTGAAGAAGCGGGCGAACCAGGAATCGCCCGGGTTGTCGACGAGCAGACGGCCCTGCAGCGCGGCGGTCGAGGCGGGCGCCCGCGCGAACAGCGCCGCGGCGAGGCGGAGCTGGTTCTCCGCCGGCACGTCCTCGGCGTCGTAGACGACGAGCAGGCTGCCTCGGGCGAGCGGCAGGGCGGCGTTGAGCGCCCGCGGCTTGGTCCGGGGCAGGCCCGGCGGCATCACGATCGTCTCGAACCGGGCCGGGAAGGGGATGCGGGCGAGCGCCCGCGCGGTCTCGGTGTCGTCGGCCTCGATCAGGAACTTCACGTCGAGCTTCGAGAGCGGGTAGTCGAGCCGGGCGAGTGCCCGGACCAAGCGGTCGACCACGGCCCCCTCGCGATACATGGCGACCATCACCGTATAGGTGGGAAGCTCCGCGTCCGGGAGCGGCTTCACGCGCGCCGCGACCACCCCTGCGCCTAGGAAGGCGGCGCCGATCCGCAGGCCCGTCATCGCCAGAAACACGAACTGGACCGCGACCGTGACCGCGAGCGCGAGAGGTGGCGGCAGCGCGGCGAACAGGCAGAGCCCGGTGCAGGCGAGCAGGAAGACGAACAGCAGCCAGCGGTTGGCCGGCTCGCGCCCGAAGGCCCAGTGCGGCGCCCGCCGCTCCAGGTTGTCCGCCGCGTAGGCGGCGATCTCGGGCTTGCGCGCCGCGAACACGGCCTCCCGCAGCCGTGTCGGCGTGGTGATCGCCGGCATGCCGCGCCGGTATCCGGTCTCGAGGAGTTCCGCCACCTGCGGGCCGCGGGGGGCGAGCACGCAGGGTGCCGGCGCGCCCGTGGCGAGCGGTGCGAGCCCCGCAACGAGGCTGTCGGGGTAGCGCAGGCCCGGGCCGAAGGGGAGCGCACCGTCAAGGAAGGGCGCGCCGAGCGCCCGGGCGAGCGCGCGGTAGTAGGCGTCCTCGTGGATCCAGCCGGCGTTGAGCAGGGCGGTCGCCGCGTCGGTGCCGCTCGCCCGGGCGAGGTCGGCGGCGCGGGCGAGGTCCGATGCGGCCACGCCCTCCCACAGCAGGAAGGCGATCTCGGGTGGCAGGGCCGGCGCGTCGGAGACGGGCCTCAGTAGGAGGCGCAGGAACGACACGGGCACCCGCTCCCGCGGCCCGCGGAACGTGCTAGACAGGCGGGCGAGCCGAGCCGCCTGACCGGGGCCAGCGGACACCAACACTGTTCAACCGTCAAGACGCGTTCGGCATGATTGCAAGAAACCGGTTGATCCTCGCGGCTTTTCTGATCTTCGCGCCTATTGGGCCGCAGATCCGGGCCGAACCCGCGCCGTCCGAGAGCGTGAGGATCCCGAACTTCTGGAATCCGCGCGCGCGGGGCGAGCGGATCGAGGCACCCCAGACCGGCCGGCCCGTCCGATTCCTGACCGATGACGAGTTCCCGCCGCTGCACTTCGCGGGTCCCGACGGGGCGCCGACCGGCTTCGCGGTGGAACTCGCCCGCGCCGTGTGCGAGCGCCTCGCGATCACCTGCACGGTGCAGGCACGTCGGTTCGACACGCTGCTTGACGCGCTGAACGAGCGCCAGGGCGACGTGGTCGCGGCGGCGATCCCGCTGACCCCGACGCTCCGGGACAAGTTCCTGGCGACACGGCCCTATTTCCGCTGGCCCGCCCGCTTCGCCGTCCGCTCGGGCGCGCCCCTGCCACCCCCCTCCCCCGACGGGCTGGCGGGCCGGAGCGTCGGGGTGATCGCGGGCAGCGCCCACGCGGCGTATCTCCGGGCCTTCTTCCCGAAGGCGCAGGCCAAGGCATTCACCGATCTCGCCGCCGCCGAGGGCGCGCTGAAGCGCGGCGAGACCGAGTACCTGTTCGCGGACGGCGTCAACCTCGCCCTCTGGCTCGGCGGACAGGAGGCGGCCGGATGCTGCGCCTTCACGGGCGGCGACTACCTGGAGAACCGGTATTTCGGGGAGGGGATCGGCCTCGTCACCCGCCAGGAGGATGCCGCCCTCGCCCGAGCCCTCGACGACGCGCTCCAGCGCCTCTGGGACGACGGCAAGTACGCCGAGCTGTACCTGCGATTCTTTCCGGTCAGCCCGTTCTGAGGCGGCGGGGACATGGGCGCCCCGCGTTGACCCGTCCGGCGCCCCTACCGTAGTGAGGCGGGTTCTCGGCACATGCTGGAACGTACCGCTTCATGCCCGCCCCGCTCACCCTCGACCCCGACCTGATCGAGGCGGCCGCGCACGCCGCCGCCTGGCCCTTCGAGGAGGCGCGCAAG
>SXGU01368461.1_pt1 | contig 15250 bp, 12 predicted proteins | sample 3174531 | NCBI WGS metagenome assembly SXGU01 (sample SAMN11356863, study PRJNA531348) | freshwater metagenome | isolation source: freshwater sample F1-140 | place: China: Fuxian Lake, Yuxi | collected 2017-12-25
ATAGGGCTGCCAGCCAAACTTGTCAGTTAGCAACTTAACGGCTGCAGCCTTATCGTATTCCACCATGTTAAGCGGGCGCACAACCTTGATGCCCTTGAGGTAAGGCAACCAGATTTTATGGCGAAGAATCGAGGTGACAGGGTAGTTCACTAGCGGGCGAGCGCCGAACTTGGTATGGATATCGCGCAATTGGATCGAGTCGGACTGGTAGTACATCCATTCGATCGGATTGCGGATACATTCTGTCGACAGGTTCGCGCCAGTCAGGATGTACTTGATGTTGTGCTGCTCGGCAAACTTGTACATCGTCGCGAAGAATGCATGATCCTGTGGCGTATCGATGTGTGGAACGCCAGACTTGAAGTACGCCAGTTGAAGATCACGTATTTCTTGCCAGTCAATAACCTCGGTGTAGAGGTCAAGCTCAAGCTTATCAACCACCTTCTCGATGTTATTAACAGCCTCTTGCGAATTCCAACCGGCGTCAACGTGGAAAACTAACGGGCGAAGACCAAATTCGGTAGCAATATAAGTAAGGTAAGAACTATCAATACCTCCACTCATGCCGATGATGCAGTCAAAGTCTTTACCATGCCCAGAAGCTTTGATCGTTCTAACCAACGCCTCTAACTCAAGTCGCCCTTTATCCCCAGTGTGCCAGTTCGGACGTGTGTGATTAAAAAACGTATTGCAATGATCACACACGCCCTTTTCATCAAAGATAATCTTTGAATCAGAGGTATCCATTACACAGGAGCTACAAATTTGATACGGTCTTGTCATTTTTACTCATCTAACATGCTGTCAATAAGCGCCATGTATGCATCGAATGCTTCATTCCAATCAGGCATCGCAGCAAGGCGCTTACGGCCTGCAGCAATTTTGAATGCGATAACATCAGGGTTTTCAATTGCCTGACTAATGACTCCCAAAATGTCGTACGCATTAAGCGGGTCAAAATAGAAAGCGGCGTCCTGGCAAACGTCGACGGCAAACTCATAGTCACTGGTGAAGATCGGTTTGCCGTGGAACATTGCCTCAACATAAGTGCCAGAAAACGATTCCAGCAGAGTTGGTAGCAGCAACGCGTCTGTTTGCCGGTACAGACTCGGTACGCGCGGCATTGGGACCGAACCTACGTTGACAATGATGCCGCCGAGGTTCCGGTCTGCAATCGCTTCTATTAGGCGGCGCGCACCGGGGCCTTGTACTGCCTCTATAGTGAGGACGATCTTTAGATCAATAGACCTCGCGCGAATCAGTTCGGCAACGTCGATCAAGACCTCAAGATTTTTGTGCGAATAATATTGGCTTAGGCAGAGCAGCTTGAATCCGGCACCGAGGGCAAAGTCATGGGATTCGCCAGCGGACAAATTGTCAAGCGCCACCGCATTCGGTATGACGTGCAGTTGACTCATGCCGTACAGTCGTTGTAGTCGATCGCGAATCGCCGGTCCTTGGGCAATGATGACGTCGACATAGCGCAGATAGCGGCGGAAGAGGTGCAGCTTCGATCGTCGTTTAAGGTTGTCAGCGCATCCAGCCCGTTGCCAAGCGATCGACTCCGGAAATGCGGCGTAGGACCAATCGAACAGAAAGAGTTGCCGCGTTTCGGTCGGGATTGGGATATCAGACAAGTTCAGCACTAGATCGAAGCCACCACGGTGGACCAACCCGGGCAGCACTAGTGCATTCACCGCCGGCAACAGCGCTGTCTTGCTCAACCGCGGCATCGGTAGCAGCTGCACGCTTGGCCCAGCGTACCCCCCATAGCTCACGTCATCCGGAACGATAACTGTGAAATTATGCAATGGGCTCCTTGCATTCAGAATAGTCAGGAAATTGGTAAGGATGCTTCGCCCTCCGCCAGATTTGGCGCTGATTCCATTGACGAGGATGTGCGCCACTCAATTCGCTCCGCAAGCCAGCGCTGCCCGAAAACCCTCGACCATCCCGTCGACTGATGCTCGGTCCCGGTAATAGGTGTAGGCATTAGCTCCCATCGTGCGGGCAGTCGCTTCGTTTTCCGCCAACCTCAACATTGCCTGCTCAAGCGAGCGCGGATCATCATTGCAGAAGATGCCGTTGTAATCGTCGATGATGTTGTGCTTCTCGCCGCCAGAGACGGCTGATAGCTTAGTAACAAACGGTACACCAAACGCCATACTCTGAAGGACCGCAAGTCCGGCCTGTCCGAACGAAACAGAGGCGAGCGCTCTGGCGTAATAGCCCTCAAGTACAGCAGGATCCTCGATCTTTCCTGTCAGAAATACTCGGTCCGAAAGCTTAAGTTCGTAAATCAGAGAAGTAAGAACATCACGGTCTCGACCGTCTCCGATCAAGTAGAGCGACAAATCTCGACCTGTCTTCTCTAAGACGGCTCTGAAAGCCCGAATAAGCACATCATTCTGTTTCCGTGGATCGAGCGTACCGACGTTGATGAAGATGTCCTTTAGCTTATGTTCGTGGAAAGAGCGATGATTCTCAACGTGAAAGGTGTTGTTGGCGACGAACAGCTTATCTGTCGCTAGACCTCTCGCCGCAAATAGGTCACGGACTGTGCCGTTGTAGAACACGATCGGGCTGCTCCCACGAGCGAGCCAAGTCTTGATCCTCAGAGCAGTTCCACTCGACCCCTTATCGAGGCCCCACCAAATCCATTTCACTTTTGAACGCAGACGTACCTTCAGCACGAAAGACATTAGGTTGCGAATATCAAACGCTGCGATCACCGCGCTAGGCTTATAAGTCTTTATGACATCTCCAAGCCCAAGCTGTATATTGAAAGGGCCGATCTCCTTTCCCTGTACGATAATCTCGGTGAAACGGTCAGTGGCAGTGACGATGGGCTTGCCAGAATGGATGATCAAAACATCCTCAAGTTCGCAAAGCCTATTAAAGAAAGCACGTCGATAGTGTGGAAGCTGGCTTTGGATAATTATGATCATACGAAAGATTTAATCCTTCTATACAAATAAGGTTCAACATGAAGTTGCTTTTACTCTCGCCAGAAAAGATAATTGTGCTCATCGAGCGAGAACGACTTGAAGCCAAAATTAATTATTCGATCAACTATGCGCTTGGTATCATTAATGCCGTAATTTGAGACGGCGTGGTGATGGAATTCAATGAATATTTGGTCGAATGGAGCTAGATCTGATGCCTTGACATCAAGCAGAAGTGGATATTCGGCTCCTTCGATGTCTAGTTTCAATATCGAGATCTTATCGGTTCCCAACTCCTCAACTAGCATAGGTAGAGTCACGGAGCGAACGTTGTAACTTACGATTTCGTCAGACCTCACATTTGTGTGATTATCCATAAGAGACCCACTTTCATGAGTTTCGCTTTCGTGGAAGATTAGTTCGCCGTTACTTGGACCTATGGCGATTGGGAGATGAAAAAGCTTATTGCAGTATCTCGCCTCCAGGGCCGCCAGTGCCGGACGATGCTTCCGCGTGGGATCAACCGCATAGCTCCTGGCGCCATGGCGCTCAATCATTAAGAGCGAGAAATCTGCTTCATAGCTGCAGCCTGCATCCACTACTGTGTCACCAGATTTAATTCGCGGCCAATACACAAAATTAGGTTCGACGTAAGCAATCCCTAGCCTGCGCGCCTGTCCCAGTCGGATGTGTTTGCGCACGTCTCGAACGATTTTTCGCGCAATACGTTTAAAGATGAGCATTAATTTCTCCTGATTTAATGAGGATTATGGTGTTCTAAATTTCTCAGAATCGTTTTCGCTGATGAAAATACCATTCCAAAGATGCACCTGGTAAAGGCGAAACAAGAAGCGTTCAAACTTATATTGCATTGGCGCTTCGGAGTTAATGAATTTCCGCATCTGGCTTGAGAATATTGGCCATTCAAGAATTTGCGATTCCCGAAGATCAGCGATCATTGATCTCTTCGTCTCGGGTAAGATGTCTGACGAAAAACCCACTTTGTCTCGCTCAAGAACGTCACGGAATTCCTGATAGGCCACAGACATTCTGAGAGCATATTTATCGATCGCATCCTTCAGTTTCAGTTTGTCGTCATGACTGAAAGCGAAATCAACGAGCCTATGATCCATGAATGGCGAACGGTTTTCTATGCTATTCCGCATGGCGACTATGTCGCCATAATAAAGTAGATTCTCGAGGCCCAGATTGTGATGCCAAATCAAATAGCGATTAAGTAGATTGGCATTTTTTGTTGCAGGCTTTACAGAGACCCATCTAGGTGTCTTTACTTCAAGACATTTCCGAAATAACAACTCATAGCCATATACGAGGCGCATGATTTTGCGAAATGACGGAGGCAGCTTGTTGCGTAAAAACAGCAAAACTGAAGCAATGAAACCAAAGTGGAGCTGGTCGAGGAAGGCGAGCCAAGCTTGGCGAAACTGCCCACGCACAACGTACCACGGAATAACGAGCGCAAAGTAGTTTTTATATCCTGCTAACAACTCATCTGCACCTTGGCCGTCAAGCGCAACACGTACCCCCTTTTTTGCTACTGATTCATATAGGTAGTCGATTGAGACTATTGCTGGCGATGAATGGCCCCGCCCCAGATGGCGAACCAGCACCGCAAGCCTCGCCTTGTAGTCGCTTGGATTTTGTTCTTGATGGCTGACATGCAGTTCGAGGTCTAGTCGATCGCTAACTGCTTCGGCAAAGACACGCTCGTCATACGCATCATTCGAGGAAAAGGCGAAGGCAGGAATAGCCCTTCCTTTGCCAATGTGCTGACGGGCATAGCTAGCGATTAGTGTACTGTCAACTCCACCCGAGACTAGTAAGCCGAAAGGTACATCTGAACGTAACCTCAAGCGAACGGCGTCACTTAGTAAGTCTGAGAACTTCGAGACGGTTACTTCTTCAGTCGTCGCTACCTCTCCGCTCCAGTAGTTCCAATACGCCCTACTCTCCCATTCACCCTTTCTTGTAATCCGAAGATAATGCGCCTTTGGGAATTCTTGGATAGTGCGTAGGAAGGTGCGTCCTTCACCTTCGTAGGTACCTTCCTTCAAGAACATCTGAATCAACCCGTAGTCGATATCCTTGTCAACTAAGGTCGAAAGCTGTTGGAACTCACTGGCAAAATAAACTTCACTGTCCGATTTCGACATGAACAGCGGCTTTTGCCCAAATCGATCGCGCGATACGACTAGTTCACTCTTTGTGCTATCGTAGATCGCCAGAGCCCACATCCCATTGAAACGCGAAAAGCATTCAACGCCCCATTGGGCATATGCTGCGATAACCACTTCGGTATCTGACTGTGTACGAAAGACATGGCCGAGGTTTTGAAGTTCCGTTCGCAGATCCACGTAATTGAAGACCTCACCGTTATAGGTAAGAACAAGATCACCATAACGAAATGGTTGATTTGATGACTTGTCAAGATCAAGAATCGCCAAGCGGCTATGGCCCATGAAGCAATTATCATCTACAAAGTGCCCAATATTATCTGGGCCTCGGTGGCCAGCTATCGCAATCGCGTGCTTATAGCTATCTGTTTGTTGCTTATCTAAGCCCAAATGATTGTAAGCAATAAATATTCCGCACATTGGTATAGTTTTCTTGGAGGTTAGTTAAGCAAACAAGCTGTAAGATCTGAGTTGATTGCCTCAGTCGAATGATCTTCGCCGAGACGCTCGAGGTTGCGACACATGGTTGCGTAAGCCTCATCGTTATATCTCTCGAGGAAGCGAAGAGCCCAGCTTGCATCTTCCAAATCGACCAGATAGCCCACAGGCCCATACTGCGCCTCGTAGGATGTCATCGGCTCCATTACGCGAGCAATATATGGCACCCGCAAAGCGACACAATCGCAAAGGTTGCCGGAAAGCTTGCCTTCGAATGCGCGATTGTGCGTGAGGAATAGCAGCGTGCTGCCTTTCACAGATTTCAGATAGCTCGCATGGCTCTGCCACTCCTCGACAACTTCGACATTGGTACGGTCGACTAGATCAGGCAACCTATTTGCGAGGGTAGCAAGATTGACGTTGTAGATTCGATACTTGAATCTGCGTTCGATGTCGGCTTGTATCAGTTCCCAGAAAGGTTTGATGGGCTTATCATGTTTCTCCGGACCGTAGTAGCTGACGATCGGTGCTTCTCCTGGTGCCTCACTTGCGAGGTCATATGGAGTCATCAGGTGGTGTTTCTTGACAAATGATTTATCTGCAACTTTCGGCTCTAGACCTGCCACTAGTTGCTGCTCATATGCAGTGTGAAGCACCAACCGGTCGAGGAATGGCCTAACAAGACGAAGGAAAAATTTCAAGATTAAACGCCGTCGTTCGACTCGTTCTTTAGAGAAATTATTTGTCGCAACGAGAATCAACCGAGGACGACGCATCATATTCCTGGCTAGAAAAGTAATAACATCGGGCTCTGCATATCCGATGAATATCACCCTGCTGTTGGGTTCAACGTCAATTGGTGTATCTTCGATCGCACGCAGGTAATGATGACTTTCTGGACGTTTGCGGAGAATACGATCGAAAGAGTAGCGTGAGGTGTATAGGCGAAAGTTGGCCCCGGTGCTAATGAAGAAATCGAAATAGCGTTCGTCGTCAAGCAGTGCGTGACCACTCAATTCACTCGTCGAAAATCTCGAAATCAGAGTAATGCGCTTCATCGTAGGCAATGATGCTAACGATCAATCTTCATAGCGATAGATGGTGAGGTTCCATCGTCCGTGATAGCCTCAAAACCGAAACTTCGATATAGCCGTATTGCCCGTGCGTTGTCGCGATCGACCTGTAAGACGATCGTATGAATGCCAAGTTTTTTCGCCGCGACAAGCAACTCCCCCATTAATAGCTTGCCCCAGCCCTGGCCAGTGGCGCCATCGGCCAGGCCGATCCCAAGCCAGACGTCATTACCCTCTGGATCAAGATGTCCATAGCCAAGGATTTCATCATCGACCTCAAGCAGCAGCGTTGATCGATGATTAGCAATGACATCAAAACTTCGTTTTTCGAAATAACGAAAGCTCTTGCGGCCAGCATTCAATCTGCCGTAGAAATGGTCGACTAGACTGACTGCGTTTGGTAACTCTGCCGCTTCGAGAATTCTGTATTCCTTTACTTTCCGATGCTGCTCAATCAAACTGATCAGGGTGTCGCAGATGAACTTGATTTCATCCGCGTCGAGTGTCAGCGAGCATGGTAGGACGACGACTGTTTGATGCAGACGGTCAGCGACATCTGAATGAATTACGGATGGGTCATCGTTATAGGGCAGGCACGATGCGGGGTAGAAACCTGGCCGCGTCTCGATCCCTCGTTCCTTCATAAGACACAGAAGTTTGTCACGATCAATCGTCAATCCGTCGAACCAAATGCTGACCGCAAAAGCCCACAAGTAATCGATACTTTGCGGAAGGGATGATTGAGTCTTAATTGCCCAGTGTCCTTCAAGATGTTCGCGATAGAACTCGGCATTTTGGACTTGCTTTCGAACAATGGCTTCACGCTCTTCGAGCTGAGCATAGCCGACTGCGGCCAACAAATTCGACAGGCGATAGTTGTTGCCGGCGGATTCATGCAGATATTGCACCTTCGTTCGATCCAGCCCATGGCTACGTAGCAGCCGAGCCTTAGAAACAATCGCTGGATCATTGATAAGAATAGCGCCGCCTTCACCGCAGGATATCGACTTTGTTGCATGCATGCTGAACGTAGCAATGTCACCGAACTGGCCCACATAGCGGCCCGCTTGCTGAGTAAACCAAGCCTCAGCACAGTCCTCTATCAACCAAAGCCCTTGTTCCTTCGTCCAATCACTAATGTCGGCGATGGGGGCGGCTATTCCGTAGTTGTGCACAACAACTACACCGACAGTCCGCCCTGTTCGAGCCTTCTTAATAGACCGGACAGTCTGGTTCCAATTGAGGGGATCCACATCGCAGAATATTGGCTCAGCACCAAGTTGATGCAACACATTAGATGCCGCCTGAAAACAGAACGATGGGACTACGACGTGGTCGCCTGGTCTTATATCAAGCGTCTGAAACGCGAGCTGCAGCGCTGATGTCCCGTTACTAACGGCGAGGGCAGTCGATCCTGTGAAAATGCGCTCAAGTTCAGACTCAAGCTTCTCGACGTATGGTCCGCCAGACACCCAACCTGAGTTAAAAGCATCGACCAAGCATTCCAGCTCTCGCCCAACGACCTTAAAATTTGACCAATTAATCATACAGTTCCCCGCCTCAGCGTTCGAATAGCGAATACACCAGATAATGTTACTTGTGCGAATTGAGCGCCCACGACAATGACCATGAATAGTGTGAGCGACTGCGTAGCCGGCACACTCTGCATTAGAAACAGCATTAGTAGTGAAGCACCAAGATTTATTGCCAAGCTCTGTCTAACGAGATCTAGCGCAAGCATTATGAGATCTGTTAAGCGCATAAGGCTGATTGAGACAAACATTGGACTGATTTCGCGTAACACCTGCCCCGCGAGCTGATATTCTGGGCCGAATAGAAAATCAATCAGCCACGGCGCAATGATGAATATGATAATCGCGCCAATAGCCATCGGAAGCGTGGCAATCAACAGGTAATGGGAGATTAACTCCCGCAACCGACTAGTGTCGCCGACTCTTACTGTCTCAATGATCATCGGCCTGAAGTTGCGGTCGACCTGAGTCTGGACGATCGACGCAAGCGCTATTACTTGGAACGCAAGTGAAACAGATGCGAATACCACGATGCCTTGCTTACCTTCGATGACTAGTCGGCTGAGATGCCCATAACTGATCTGAGCTAGAGCAATCAGAAGTAACGGCCAGTAGAAATTTACATAAGCCTTGATCGAATGTGCTGTTGCCGGACGAAAAGCACGGATGTGATTGCTATGAAGATAAGCTTGCCACGCCAGCGAAACCAACGTGACGGTTGCGTAGCTTAAATAAACCGCCACCTCGAACTTAACGAAGGAAAGAAGTGCAAAATTCACAATGAGTAGAGCGATCTTCTCTACGAAAATGATAGCGGCGAATCCAATATTGGACCGATAAAACTCAAATAACAGACCAAGATTGAATGCGGAAAATACGAATATAAATACTAGCCAAGGGGCATCTATTAATCCGATCGCTTTGGCAAACCCAAAAAGACCGATCAAAACCAAAAGCGCGGCTGCACGAATGGTCATCACCGTATTAAAGGCAGCCTGGACATTTCCGCCGTTGATTGATAAATGACTGAATGCAGCATCTGATGCACAATCAATCAATACTGTCATAATAGCCGCCCATGCTAGGCATAACATGTATTCACCGAATGGAGCGGCACCGCTATCACGGGCGAGCATAATAGTTAGCGCATAGCTGGCGGATGTGCCAAAAGCACTAATCACCGTTGACTTTCCGACGCTCTTGAAAATCGACACTGTTAAATTATTTTTCAATGGTACGTGGCAAAAATCTTACCAGCAACGCAGTTAACAACAAACCACTTGTAGCGAAGGTTGTATTGAGCAACAGCATGCCGAAGAGAACCCCATGCCATGGACGGTTATTCCGCATCTCTTGCAACACGATCTTATAGATTAGGTATGCCAATGGTAAAAGCCCGAAACGCAACCCATAGTCAATCCAGAAATCGTGCAAATTATAAAACGTCGAAGAGTTTATTTCTTGCTCGCTGAATGCCGTCTGGTCGAAAGTGACGAATGCGAGCGCGCCGTTGGCGTCGTATATTCCAGAGCCAATTCCACTGCCAAACATAACCTCCAATATTGGACGCTCAAAAAATAGCTGATGTTCAGCAAAACGAATAGGGTCAAGCAGTGCAAGCATTCGAGAAATATCGGAAGCTTCAAAATTCTCTTGTATTTGGACGAGGAAGGATAGCGCCTTAAACTGGATAAATTCAGTATCGGCCAAAGACTCGATGCGGTTGATATTTACAAGTACGATCAATGCAACCACAAAACCCAGCAGGCTCTTGCCGTGCCTGTTCCTAATTAAAGTAATAACTAACGCCGCTGCAATAAGTACAAAAATAGACAGTGTAATCATTCGCGTGCCATATAAAAAAATAACATACAGCGTCGCGATAGCCAGGATCACTTGGATAACAACGTTCCTTCGTGTCAATAGAGTATAGATAAGCGGAAATACGATGAAAGCCTTTAGACTGTCGTAGTTTAGATACTCGGTGAAGTCCCTGTACAATAAGAATGCGTTCACAACCTCGCCCACGAGGTATCCGAAGCTGCCACTAAATATGAGATGAAGATCGAGTTTCGCAGAGCTGCGATCAATCAAGAAAGCGGATAGGATGATCAGCACTATCAGATCCCGCTGCAGCGTTGTCACATCTATAGGAACGCTGCCAAATGCAGTTGTCACGCCCCCGAATGCAATCCCGCAGCAAAGCAAAGCTGCCAAGAGCAGTGGCTTCCGTTGAATTCGCCAATTGCTTAGGTAGAAGAGCATTGTGATTGCAGACATATAAATGAAGTACCTGAGTGGCGCTATCGTCTCTGCATAGGCACCTCCTCCATTATCGATCGACAGGAACAGTGCGAGTACTAGGTACGTCAGGGCAGTCTGATGATGACCGCGAAGCATTTGCACTGCGAACAGACCGAGCGGAATCGCGCAAATGACAGCATTTATAGGACTGAGAATGAAACGTTGGACCGCTAAGAATCCAGAAGCGAACAGAATCAATGAAAGCAACTGTTGTTGCCTAATGCACAAGTGCTTTTTTTGAATTGAAGTCGTCGATCCGTTTGCCGACTGAGCGATTACGCTGGCCTCACTCATGTTGCAACGATTAGAGTTGTACGATTTCAAATTTAGGAAGTGGGAATACCAACCGTTGCCCCTTGAGTTTGTTGTGACTCACAAAGAACTTGCGAAAGTGCCAAGGCAATACGAGTAGATAGTCCGGTTTTGAATTGAGAACATCATCTTCAGACTGCATCGGAATGAGCGACCCTGGAGTAAATTTTCCGAACTTTTCTGAATTGACTTCGCCAATAACAGGTAACAACGATGCATCAATGTTGAAATATTGCAGAAGTACATTGCCCTTAGTGGATGCCCCAAGACCGCAGACGCGCTCGCCCCTGGACTTTGCTTTTTCGAGGAAAGTGCGGAGCGCTTCACCAGCTTCCGCGACCTGGGCTTTGAATTCGTTAAATGCTTCGGTACTGTCAAGTCCGAGCGATTGTTCCTCAGCAAGAACTTGTTCGATACGGACTGTATTTGGTTGATACTCGGAATCAACTTTGGCAACGATGATCGAGAAACTACCGCCATTGACCGCGTTAAAAGTAGCATCCAGTACTTTTAGGCCTGCCATTTTCGCAATATATTGTATTTGCGACAGGCCGTAGAATTCAAGATGCTCGTGGCAAATTGTGTCGAACGAATTGGTACGCAACATCGTCGGCAGATAGCTCTGCTCGAGAACCCAGATGCCCTGAGGATCGAGTGCACCAGCGATCTCGCGTGCAAATGCCACCGGGTCTTCGAGATCGTAGAACATTGAGAAAGAAGTGATTACTTTTGCCTTTCGTCCCCCGAGTGCCCTCTTGACAGCCATAGCAGAAAAGAATTCAGGAATAAGCTTGATCTCGGACGGATAATGGTCTGCGAACTTTATACCTGTCGGGTCGATTCCGACGAGCTCGTAAATCCCTTGTGGGTACGATTTAAGCGTAGTTGCATCGTTGCTACCGATGTCGATCACGATGTCACCTGGTTGCAGGACGCTCAATCTCATAATGTCGATCACCTTGCCTTGAAGGTGCTCGACCATACTTTTATTAAGTCCAGATCGATAACCGTAGTTATCACCATACATCTCGTGTAAATCATAACTTTGCAGCAACTGAACGAGACCGCAGGCATGGGGACCCGTACACATAACAAGATCGACTGGCCCGGTCGTTACTTGCTCGGAAGGATCTTTAGGAAATACGCCAGTCAGTGCTTGATTGCCAAGTGAAAAAATCGGTGTCAGTGATTGATTTTTGCAAATTCTGCAATGCGTAATAGTTTTGTACATTTTGCTTCCCACTAAATGTTGGAAAATTTATTCAAAGAAATTGAGACTCTTGTAACCATGTCGTTTAACCAATTCGTCTCGTTCTGCTTGTTGCAAATCTTCGTGGACCATTTCCTTTACTAAGTCAGTAAAGCTGGTCCTCGGATACCATCCTAATAGATTACGTGCTTTGCTCGCGTCGCCAAGCAGTGTCTCTACCTCAGTGGGCCGGAAGTATCGAGGATCGACACGCACGACTATATTATTTGTTTCAGTCAAAATTCCAACCTCATCAACACCGTCTCCACGCCAATCAATATGCATACCAAGTTCGGCCGAGGCTGCATCGACAAAATCTCGTACGCTGTACTGCTGGCCAGTTGCAATAACTAGATCATGTGGTGTTTCTTGCTGTAGCATTAGCCATTGAGCTTCTACGTAGTCACGTGCATGTCCCCAGTCACGTCGTGCATTCAAGTTGCCAAGGTAGAGACAATCTTGTAGACCAAGCTTGATACGAGCAAGAGCGCGAGTAATCTTTCTTGTTACGAAGGTTTCACCTCTTATAGGACTCTCGTGATTAAATAAGATGCCGTTACATGCGTAAATACCATAGGCCTCACGATAGTTAACCGTAATCCAATAGGCGTATAGCTTTGCTACTGCATAGGGACTGAGAGGATAAAAAGGAGTTGTTTCCTTCTGTGGTATTTCTTGAACCAGACCATAGAGTTCACTAGTCGACGCTTGGTAGTAGCGGACGTGATGAGTCATTCCTAGTAAGCGAACCGCCTCGAGCACGCGCAGGGCACCCAGCGCATCTGAATTGGCCGTGTATTCTGGCTCTTCAAAGCTTACAGCCACATGAGATTGTGCTGCAAGGTTGTAGATTTCGTCTGGCTGAACTTTTTGAATTATGCTCATCAAACTCGAGGTGTCCGTCATGTCTCCAAAGTGGAGATACATGTTTACCGACGACTCGTGAATGTCTTTGTATAGATGATCGATTCGGGCGGTATTGAACATCGAAGCCCGCCTCCTAATTCCGTGGACCTCATACCCCTTGCCAATCAACAATTCTGCTAGGTAGCTTCCGTCTTGTCCGGTAATTCCAGTGATTAGTGCAATTTTCTTTTTCATGTTATCAATGCCTTCCGTAATTATCTTCAATCCGAATAATGTCATCCTCACCAAGATAACTTCCTGATTGAACTTCTATAATTTCAAGTGGAATTCTTCCTGGATTCATTAGCCTATGAATTTCTCCAAGAGGAATATAAGTCGACTGATTTTCAGTAAGTCTTATTTTTCGGTCTCCGCAAACTATTTCTGCCGTTCCTTTGACTACGATCCAGTGCTCGGCGCGGTGATAGTGCTTTTGCAGGCTGAGGCTAGCGCCGGGCTTAACCTGAATGCGCTTCACCTTGAAGCGACCGTCTTCATCAATGCTGTCGTACCAGCCCCAGGGACGGTAGACCTTGCGGTGCAGCGTATGTTCTTCGCGGCCATTGGTTTTGAGTTCATTGACGATGTGTTTGACGTCCTGACTACGCGATTTGTCTGCAACCATCACAGCATCTGGTGTTTCAATCACAATCAGGTTTTCGACACCTACCAAGCTAACTAGCCGACTTGTGGCGTGCACCAAGGTGTTGCGGCTGTCAGTGGTCAGTACGTCACCTAAGTGCGCATTGCCATCTTCGTCTTTTGGCAAAACATTCCAGACTGCATCCCAAGCACCTAGGTCATTCCAACCAGCATCCAACGGGACCATCATGATGGGGAAACTGCTGCCGGGGCAGTGCTCCATGGCGGCATAGTCGACTGACTCGGCAGGGATGACCGTAAATTCGGCCTTGCCGGGGCGTACAAATTGGGCATCTGAGCTGCGCTTGGCCCAAGCGACTTGAGTAGCCTGCATGATGTCTGGGCGGAACTGCTCCAGCGCCTTTAGCCAGACCGAGGCTTTAAGCACGAACATGCCCGCATTCCAGTAGTAGCCACCTTCGTTCAGATAAGTTTGAGCTGTGTTGGCATCGGGCTTTTCTACAAAGCGCTGGACTAATTGGATTGCCTCAGCTTTGCTTTGCGAAGACTTAGCGACATGTATGTAGCCGTAGCCCGTCTCTGGCTTATCCGGCGTCACTCCCAAGATGACTATGGTGCCGTTGGAAGCTTCTGCTACCGCCTGTTGCATGGCAGTCGTAAATGCTGCTGGATTGACCACAGTCTGGTCGGCCGGAGTTACCACCAGTACCGGATCAGCACTGGTATCCATAGCGGCCAAGGCCGCTAGCGTCAGCGCAGGTGCTGTGTTTCTACCTACAGGCTCCAACAGCGCACACCCGAGTTCAATTCCTGCTTCGCGCAACTGCTCGGATGCGAGGAAACGATGGTCCTCTCCAGTGACGATGATGGGGGGTGCAACTTGGATCTCGGGATTGCCTAGGTTGGCGAGCCGCTGCGCGGCTTGCTGAAACAGGCTCTCGTTGCCGGTCAAACAGAGAAACTGCTTCGGGAACCCGGTACGGGACAGCGGCCATAGGCGAGTTCCTGAACCTCCGCAAAGAATGACAGGTTGGGCGTTAATCACGCTTTTTGCACTTTCTGGCCAGACTTGTCGTCACCCACTTCCGACTTCAGCGCCTCAATCTCCACCTTCAGCGCGTCGTACTCTTCCATCTTGCGCTTGAGGAACCGGCTGGTCAGCGCCACTTTTTCGGCAATACCCTGAGGGGTGAGCAGGTAGACGTACTTGAACTTGTTCTTGCTCTTGGAAAAATTCGCCATCTTCACAAAGCCCTTGTCGATGAGGGCGTTGAGGCAGTAGTTCAGTCCGCCCACGCTCATGCCGAGCTTGTCGGCCAACTCACGCTGGGTCAGATCCGGGTTTTCTTGCAAGATTCGCATGATCCGGAAATGTGTGTCTTCTTGGATCTTGGCTTGGCGACTGGTCATGGTTGGGCGGCTCTTTTTTGAGTTGTCGTCAGGGCTAAATGGGCTTTAGGCATGCTACCGCCACGCCGTGTCACGATCGGCTGGCGCGGTCTAGGGGGTAAAAAGTAAGGTGTAACGCACTTCTGTAAGAAGTCGAACGAGTTTACCGCAGAACCAGCGTCCGTTCTACGGTTGAACGAAACTATTTCTCGATTCGCGAATCGATGATGGGTCGGTGCGGCTGATCTTGGCCGGTCAGGCCCCCGGGGCGGCCTCCTCTGGGGCCGCTTCAGTGGTCTGAGCC
>SXGU01119828.1_pt1 | contig 15244 bp, 13 predicted proteins | sample 3174531 | NCBI WGS metagenome assembly SXGU01 (sample SAMN11356863, study PRJNA531348) | freshwater metagenome | isolation source: freshwater sample F1-140 | place: China: Fuxian Lake, Yuxi | collected 2017-12-25
GCGCAGGCGTCCATTCCGCCAGCCACTGATCGAAGATGGCCGGGGTGAACTGCGCGGCGTAGCCGCCCATTGCTTCCACCGTACCGGCGTAATCGTCCAGAAACAAGTTCTGTGTGTTGTACAAATGGTGCATGAAGTAATACTCGTACACCTGCTCCCGGTCGATGTTCAGCGGCAGGTGGTCCAAGTCCAGCAGCAGGCGGCGGTATTCGTCCACGCTGCGTGGATGAAGGTTGAAATCGTAAGCCACATGCGGATTATTGAATGAGCAGTTGATGACCGGCTTTCCCAGCGCTGCGTATTCAAAGGCAATCGTCCCGTACACCGTCAGCACTACATCGATACCTTCAGCAATGATCTGGTGGTGCGATGCGTCGGCAGGCAGCAGCGTGAATTTCGGGTGGCGCGCAATGAAGCCCTGGATAATTTCCATCGTGCCGGGCAAATAGTCCGGGTGGGTCTTGATGTACCAGTCGTAATCGGTCTCGTTGGACAGGTGGCCGAGGAAGTCGAGCCATTCCCAGAAGTCCGGGAACAGGTTGTTGCCATAACTGTGCGGACTATCGAAGAAACAGTGGGTGGCGATCAATAGCTTCTTGCGCGACGAAGGCTCAAGCAGGCGCTCATGACGCGACTTGCCGTAGGCCGAGCGGCTCGAATAATGCATATCCACCCCGACCTCGCCAGCAAAGCGACGTTCGATGCGTTGACGCGCCTGCTCAAGGCCTTGTCGCTGCACTTCGGGCGAAAGCTTGGCATAGCGTTCCCGATAGTGCTGGAAATCATTGTAGGCAAACAGAGCTTTCCGGTTAGGGCGGTAAATGTGCGTCAGGCTGGCTTGGAATACCGGGATGCCGGACAGTACGGCCAACCTTAGCGGCATAGCCAGGTTGTAGACGCAGTGGCTGACATTGATGCCGGCAATCGGCGTGCTGCCGATGTAATCCTGCCAGAACACGAACAGCTCCAACGATTCGAGCAGGAAATCGCGAAACTCACTGCTGCCCAAGTCGATCGTAGGACGACGGAAGCGCATCAGGTAGGTGTCATAAACCAGATCGCCGATCCAGGCCCCGTCGATGCTCAACGCCTCCAGATCGGTCTTGGTTTTCAACTGCGCCAATACCCCGGGCAACATGCGGGCGGCGCGATCTTTCTGTGCGGCATTGGGCGAGATGGTCAGGAATTCCACCACGCCGAAGGAGCGGTACACACCGAAAGTATCGAGTCCAAGACTGCTGCGGATGAAAAACGACAGGCGTTCTCGCCAATTGGAAAGGGCGCGCGGCAAATAGGCAACGATGCGGGCGCCGGCTGGCTGCGCCAGCGCATTGGCCAAGTAGCTGTAGGCAATTTGCGAGGAATGCATCTCATTGAATTCCATCAGCACTACGGGCGCGTCGGGTCCGGCTGCCTGCGGCTTGAACTGCTGCCGGTTGTGCGCCATGAAGCGGGCCACTGCCGGCGGTGGCTTCAACGCGCGGATGCGCTGCACAAAACGTTTGAAAAAATTGTTGCCCACCCTGGTCTTGTCCTCAGTGCGCAACAGGGGGCGTTGCTGGTACGCGTCCGGCCGTTGTCAGGGCTTGCAGCGATTCGATCTGCCGGTGTGGCAGGCTGCAGGGTAGGCCGCCCGGGGGAATAGCCGATACCACGCGCCGGCCGGCGATCAGGCCCACCACCATGGCCATGCTTTCGCAGCCGGCAACCAGATCGCAGCCGGCAATTTCCTGAAGCAGCGATCCATCGCCACCCACCCGCACGGAAACGCCTGTGCTGCCGGCGAGTTCTCGGGCAATGGCATCGTACTTGCCGGCCTTCTCCGAGGGATGGGGGCGAATCACTGCGGTATGCACCGGGCTGCCCAGCAACGCTAGGTGAGTGAAGAAATAGCGCAATGCATCGAACTCGGTGTATCCCCAGTGCATTGGATCGCCAAACTCCTGCAAGCCATGTTCGGAGAGCGGCTCGCAGACAAAAAGTATGCGCAGGCCGGCAGGCGTCATGCCGCTCATCAGCTCATTCTTGGCAAGATCGGCCACTGCCTGGCGCACATCTTCAAAATATGGGTTGGGCACCTGTTCCACAGGCACGTCGGTAAACAGCGCCTTGGCCAGGGCAAAGGCTTCTCCGTCTCCTGTCCAGATGGCATCGGGCAGACATTCCTCCCCATTTCGGACGAAGCGCTCGCGGTAGTGGCCCCAATGGTCGAGGAAGGTAATCACTGGTTTGCCCTGCGCGCGTGCGGCGCGAATCACTTGCCATTCAAGGTCGGATTGCCAACTGCTACCTGTCAGGAATCGGTCGCACTCCTGCAGCGCCTGCTCCAACGTGAGCGTCGTCCCCGGCTTTCCCAGCCTGCGCTCGAAAATGCGCAGCGCGGGGCCGGCCAGCAGCAGGCGGCAGGGCTCCTGCCGGTGGGCTATCCAGCTCGCCAGCACTTCGGCCCCGCCGGCATCATGGCAGGCTATGCACAGCATCAGGGGGCGGCTCCCGCTGCGAACTCGGCGCGCAGGATGCCGTACTCGATTACATCCACCCAGGCGCCCTCCAGCCACAAATGCGCGCGACGGCGGCCTTCTTCGCGCATACCCATCGCCAGTGCCAATTTGCGCATGCCAATATTGGATTCGGCCGTGCCGCAATGCACACGCTCCAGGCTGAGCTTGTCGAAGCCGTGGTGCAGCAGCTGCATTCCGGCTAGCTTGCCCACCCCGCAACCCCAGTGGCGCTTGTCGCCGAGCAAGATGGCGAATTCGGCATTGCGGTTGATGTGGGAGATGGCCTGCAGGCTGATGTTGCCGATATGGCCGTGTTCGTGGTGGCAGATTGCCCACACCACTTGATCATCCCGGTTCAGGCTTTCCCAGAAGTCGCGAAAATACTTTTCGTTGCGGAACAGTTTGCCGTGCGAATTGAAGCGGCACACTTCCTGGTCCTCGAACCACTCGCGGTAGGGGCCATCGAGATCGCTTTCGCGGAAGGCGCGCACGTGATACACGTCGCTCAGCTGGTAGATCATGTCAGTTCCCCGAGGTTTCCCCAGACCTTGCGAAAAGCCGCAATGATGAGGTCAGTATCTTCATCCGAAAGGTCATGCAGGCACATCGGGAACCCCATGAAGGTTTCGTCGTGCAATTCTTCCGCAACCGGGCAAATTCCCTTCGCGTAGCTGACTTCTCGCCGACAGAGGTCGCTTGACCACGGGAACCCATGGCTGCCGTACGCGATTTTCCTCTGATACATCGGCAGCAAATGGACGTTGACATATCCGTTGCTCACACCTTCGACTCCTTCAGCCTGCAGCGCTTCCAGAATACGCGCACGCGAGACGCCGAGCTTCTTGACGTCGAGAACAAGCGGATATACATAGTAGGAATGAGTGCAGGCCTCTTCGACCCGCGGGGTCCTGAGCCCCGTCAGCCCGCTGAGACCCTCCGTCAGGCGCTGGGCAACTTTTTGCCGCGCCGCCACCAGGCCAGCCAATTTGTCCAGTTGCTCAATGCCAATGGCACACTCGATTTCGCCGAGGCGGAAGTTGTAACCGATCATGTTCGCCAGATTGTTCACGCCCATATCGCCTACCACGGCCTCTGCGTGGTTGCGGATCAGGCGCAACCGCTCGGCCAGCTCATCGTCCTCTGTCACCAGGATGCCGCCTTCGCCGGTGTGAATATGCTTGTGATAGTTCAGGCTGAAGCCACCCACATGCGACAGCGTCCCGGCGAAACGTCCCTTGTACATTGCACCGGGTGCCTGCGCGGTATCGGTGATGACTTTCAGCTTGTGCTTGCGCGCGATGTCCATCAGCGCATCCATATTGGCCGAATGGCCGAAGATGTCGACGGCCATGATCGCCTTGGTATAGGGCGTTATGTTCGCCTCCACCGATTTCGGGTCGAGGCAAAAAGTATCCGGCTCAATGTCGGCGAACACAGGAATGGCATTCCAATGCAGGATCGCCGTCGCGCTGGCGCACATGGTGAAGGGCGTCACGATCACTTCATCTCCGGGCTCGATACCAACGGCACCCACCGCGGCAATCAGCCCAGACGTCCAGGAATTCACCGTGATCGCATGTTTAACGCCAAAATACTTCTCACACTTGCGTTCGAATTCCTTGACCTTTGGCCCACCGTAGAAATCCGGGTCCCAGGCGCCGATAAACTGCGAAAGGACGCCGCTCTCCACCACGCGGCGAGCAGCCTCGACCTCCTCGGGGCCGATCGGGTTGTATCGCGTGAAAGCCCTGTCTATCGTCTTCTTCCCGCCCAATAGAGCAAGGATGTCATTTTCAGAGTGAGAGATCATAGGGAATCCTTTATTGCTGCAAGATGTTCGATGGTACGCAATGCCTCATGGCCTTTGCAGAGACTCGTCTGGCCACCTGAGAGTGCCTGCGCCAGATGATCTACGACGTGCCACTGCACGCGGTCAAAGTCGGACGGAATGAACTCCTCGTCCTCACCCAGTAGCGAGTAGTTGCCTGTCGCGGAACTGGGGCGAACCGCTTGCCAGATAATTTTTTCGCCGCCCCGTTCATATCTCAACCGCCCGTTGGGGGCCACCAATTCGACCGTGTAATGAGAGAAGTGCTCTTCGTAAGCTGCGACAAAGTGCACACCCCCCCCGGAAAAACGGATGGAAAGGTCCGGTTCAACGTCATACGCACCAAGGTCGCGACCTGGACGAATAATCCGGAAGTCCTGAATCTCGCCCAGCCAGAATTGCAGCAAGTCGAGAAAATGTGAGCCATTGTGAAACAGGCCTTTGGAATACCAGACAACGCCTTTGACCGGTAGGGCAATTTCTCCGGCCTTGAGCCGACGCAGCACTTCCTGACTCCCCGGATCACTACGACGAAGATAATTGACAAAGAGCGCGCAACCGGCTGTCTGGCAAGCTGCCAATATCTGCTGTGCATCTTCCAGTTCGTAAGCCAACGGTTTTTCACAAAGCACGGCACGGGGCTTATGCACCGCGAGCATCGAGGTCAAAGCAGAACGATGATGTTCGGTTGGCACTGCAACAGCCACAACGTCCGGCCGTAGTTCTTTCACGGCTGCCACCGGCTCGGCAAAGGCGGGGCAATCGTAAATTCGTTCGAATTCCGCGCGCCGGGCAGCGGAAGGATCAACTCCACCGATCAACGAAAAGGCCGGGTGCTCGGCGAACGCCCTGGCATGAGTCAGCGCATACTGGCTTGGCGGAAGGTGGAGGTCATAACCCATACCGATCTGCCCAAGTCCAATTACGACGGCGCTGTGAGTCACGAGTCACCCTTCCTCATTACTTGGCTATTGATCGCAACCCACTCGGGGTGCGACTTCAGGAGCCGGATCACTTCGCTGCAACTAAAAAGAGAATTGCCCTCTCCGAGGGTCTCGATAATTTTCTTGAGAAGTCGATAGTCATTCTCCTCGTCGAGCGTCAGGCCGAGTTCAGGCCAGTGCAACGAAGGTGGGGCAACCAGATGACCGATGCGATACTCATTCGGGTGCTGGTAGATGTAGCGTGAAACGTGTTCGAGATCGAGCGGGTTGTCGGTGCGCTGAGAGGCGGTACGCAAGGCCTCCAGGGAAAAGACTTGCACATCCATTCCATCTGGATAACTGCGGATTACCGCATTGCTCATGTAGTCCACCGAATGATGGAAGAACATTCGGATTGTTTGTTCAACAATATCGGGGTCGATAATGGGGCAATCGCCAGTGATTTCGACAATCACATCGGCCGCAGCAGATTGCGCTGCATCGAGGACGCGGGCCATGACGTTGCTCTCGCTACCCCGGAAACAACCGACTCCAGCGGCATGAGCGAAGTCGACTATTGGCTGATCTGCACTATTGACCGTTGTCGCGATGAGAATTCCGTCAATCGAAGGTGCTGCCCGAAGTCGGCGGACAAGGTGCGAGAGCATCGGCTCACCCAACGCCGGCAGAAGAACTTTGCCCGGAAGCCGCGACGAGGTCATGCGAGCTTCGATGGTGGCGACGACCTTGGGCCGGATTTCTTTCATTTTTCCAGTAACTCCAAGGAAACAGGTGTAAAGCGAGCAACGTCCTGGGCGACACGGCGGCCCAGAACATTGGCCAAATATTTCGGAGCCACGCCATAACCGGGCCTGACACTGCGTACCGCTTCGGCAGTGACGATTTCGCCTGCCTGGAGATCTTTGACGAAGTAAAGGGAGCGACGAAACTTCACGTTGCCTTGTTCGCTCGATTTGAGGCCATAGTCGACCCGGCCAAGCGCTTCCCAGGCGTTCCGGGCTCCGCTGCAAAGGGCGGCGAGTTCCGGAGGTTCGAGAGAAAAACTGTCGTCAGGGCCACCACCGGTTCGATCCAGCGTGAAATGCTTTTCGATGATTGACGCACCCAGCGCAACACTGGCGATCGCCGTCGTATTGTCCAGCGTGTGGTCCGACAAACCGGTTACACAACCGAAGCGATCGATCATGTCCGGAATGGTCTTCAGGTTGTAATCGGCAGGCGATGCCGGATAACCGCTAACGCAATGCAGGAGAGCAAGTTCGCGGCACCCGCCGTCCCGCGCCGCCGCCACTGCCTCGGCAATTTCCTTGGCATCGGCCATGCCGGTCGAGATGATCATTGGCTTTCCGGTAGCGGCGACGTAACGTATCAGCGGAAGGTCGACCGCTTCGAAAGAGGCGATCTTGTACGCCGGCGCTCCCAAGCTTTCCAGAAGGTCGACAGCAGTATTGTCGAACGGGGAACTGAATATCGTGATGCCGATGTTGCTAGCGTGCTCAAACAGGACTGCGTGCCAGTCCCAGGGCATGTGGGCCTCTTGGTACAGATCGTAGAGCGTCCGCCCATCCCACAATCCGCCCTGGATTACGAAGCTCTCCGCGGCGCAGTTGAGCGTAATCGTGTCCGGGGTGTAGGTCTGCAACTTGATAGCATCCGCACCAGCCTGCTTGGCTTCGCTGATGATACGCAAGGCAGTTTCGAGTTTGCCGTTGTGGTTGGCGGACAGTTCCGCGATCACATAGGGAGGTGCATCAAGCCCAATCTTGCGACCCGCAATAGAAATGGTATTGGACATGTCAGGGCCTAATTTGCGCCGTTAGCTTCGCCATCATCTCGGCCCGCTTGGCGGTCCATTCGGTAGCAAGCAATCCCAGACGGTAAATGTCAACGAAAGCATCGCCCACCCGGTGATGCTCACGGAATATTCCTTCCACTTGAAAACCGAATTTCTGATGAAGCTTGATCACGGGGGTGTTGAAAGAAAGCACTTCACAGTACAGCTTGTGGAGTTTCAGATCGAAGAAAGCGTACTCCAGAGCAAGCATTTCCATCCTGGAGCCTGTTCCTTTCTGGGCATCCGGCGCAGCATAGAATGCCCACGAACAATTTCCATTGACGTCGTCAATGGCAGTAAATCCGACAATACCCGTCGGCTTGCCTGAAGATTCATACATGAAATATTGCTGATCAAGACGTTGCTGCGTGCGCTCCCACCATGCCCGGTGTTCCTCGGCAGAAATCTCATGCCGTGTGTACATATTGGTGCGCACACTGGGTGCATTGCGCCATGAGCGCATTTGTTCCAATTCGCTGGCTGCGATAGGGCGTAGTGTTCCAAGGGAGGGCATGACGTTTCCTAAGGCAAGGAGCTCAGCTCAAAAGGCTTGTCAAAACCCGAGCCACTCCCTGCCCATCGCATATTGCGGCGGCATTTTCAGACAGAGATTGGAGATATGCGGGGTTATCGAGTAGTCGCTGAATTTGCGCTTGCAGCGTGCCGTGAAGTGCCTCGGAGGGAAAAACAACCTCGGCCGCGCCCCTGTCCGTGATGGCCTTGGCTGCTGCCTTCTGGTTTTCGGCGAGCACAGCCAGGAAAGTCGGGACTCCCAGCGCGCAGCGTTCCCATGAGGTGCTGCCCGCAGCGCCAATTGCCAGATCGCAGTCCGCCATAAGGTGAGCCATGTTATTTACGTTGACCTTTACGTCGGTTGGCCAACGCATTATTGCAGCCTGCGCACGTACCGAAGCAAGCCATGGGGCATGCGGCCCCATCACGGTGGTAATCTGGCAGTCGGCGGGTAGCTGGCAAGTGCTCAATGCCGAGAGCACATTTCCAGTCGCGTTGTCTTTATCAATTCCCCCCATCGTGATCAATATATGCTTGAGCGAAGGATGAACTCGGCGAGCTAGGCTGTAGGAACGCAGCGCGGCAAACTCTGGCCGTAGAAGCGCGTACTGCTCCCCGACTAGCAAGACGCTTTGGAGTGGGACCAGCGTTCTGTAATCAGCAGCATCGCGGCCGAGATTCTGGTCGAGGAGCAGGTCGCAATCGTGGTGTCGATCGGCAAGATCGTCAATGACCATGAGGCGTCGGAAGGCGGGGCGGACCCTCCCTTCCCAGCGAGCATCGAGTGCGTAGTGATCGACCACCAGCCAGTCGACAATGGTGCCGTCAAGCCCGGCAAGGGTCTGTTCGGCATCACTTGCCCAATCGACCCCTAACCATGTGGCATATAAAGGGCGCAATTCATCACCGGTGGTCGTGGCCTCGCAAGGTGGCAGCTTGCAAACGTCGAAGCCACGATCACGGATATAGGCTAAGAGATTGCCCATGTGTTCGCGGCAAATGAAACGGCACTCTGCACCGCGCTGGCGCAAGGCATCGGCCAGCGTCAGGCAGCGCATGACATGGCCGTTACCTATGTCGATAGATGCATCGACGCGAAAGACGACCTTCATTGGAAATATCAGTTCAGACGCTTGAAGCCGCCATGGCAGACCGGGCCTTTGAGCAGCCCTGCAATGTCTCTCCCGTCTTCGCATTGGCGAATCAGCGCGAAGATCGGATCCAGAGCCGCGAAATAGGCATCGACGATCTCTGGCGTATGCTCTGTGCAGACATACACGCTATTGCCAGCGAGGAAGCCCTGCGCAAGCATTTCCTGAGTAATCAACGTCTTGTAGGCAAGGGCTTGTTGGCTACGTATGGTATAGCCGGTAAGCGCCGGGAGGCCCCAATGGTCGATACCCAAACCGTGCTTTTCTGCGAGTTTCTGCCAACCTTCGCGGATGGATAGGCCAGTCTGGGTAATCGATTCCCAGGAGCGTACCCGGGCCATCACATCAAGCGTCGCCAGCGCGGCGGTGGGGCCGATGCGCTCGGTCCAGAAAGTGGAACTAATGAATGTCGATTGGGCGGCTTCCATGATCTCGCGCCGACCGATCGTCGCAGTAATTGCGTAGCCGTTGCCCAGGGCTTTTCCAAACATCGCCATATCCGGCTCGACACCGTACATTTTGTGCAGACCGCCAAAGGTTTGACGGAAGCCCGAGGTGCATTCGTCGAAGATCAGGACGATGCCGCGCTCGGTCGCAAGTTGACGAACCTTGTGCAGGAAATTGTCCTGTGGCCCGTCGTTGCGTACGACTTCCATCTTGATGACGCCGATGTCATGCTGGTTGACCAAATTCTCGAGTTCAGCGTAATTGTTGTAATTGAACGGGAAAACCGTACCCCGCAGATTGCGCGGGACGCCCTTGGGCTCGAGGCCCGGCAGCAGGTGGCCGTCCAAGCCCTTTTCGTCGCCGAGGTTTACGGACAGATACCAGTCATGCCATCCGTGGTATCCGCAGATGGCTACCTTGTCGCGGCCGGAAGCTGCGCGGGCGATGCGGATGGCGATCGCGTTTGCCTCACCGCCCGAGCGGGCCAAACGAACCATGTCCGCCCATGGGTGAAGCTCGACAAGTTTCTCGGCGAGATAAACTTCTTCCGGGCAATTGAATGTGGACATGTTGCCGGTATCCACCGTCCGATGTACGGCCGCATCGACCTCCGGGTGTCCGTAGCCCAGGATATTGGTGCCGATGCCCATGATCGACATGTCGGTGTATTGATTTCCATCCAGATCCCAGACCTGGCAACCTTTGGCCTTGCTGAAGTAGGCTGGCCATTGATCAGGTAGAAACATCTCCGCCCGCTTGGAGAGCAACATGTTGCCTCCGGGAATGACGTTCTTTGCCCGCTTCCAAAGCTTTTGGCCTGTTCCCAAGATAGCTCCTTCGTTGCGCAACAATTGTTGGTTTTCGACAAATAGTTCTGCGTGCTGCTCCTGCAGTTCAAGGACTTCCTGCCAGGAGAAATGGATGTTCGGCGCGAAGTGCCCGAATACGTTGGTTACTACATTGAGATCAGCCTGCTCATCTACCGTCCAGCGCATGGCAGAGCAATCGGCGTCGTTCTGCACTGATGCGTTCGAGAACTTTCCCGATTCGCGGAGATAGGGGGTGACATGCTCGCGGTCAAAGGCCCTTTGAGTTTCAGACGCCGCGATTTCCAGCGCCGCAAAACGGAACACCTCCGTGTCCAACCCATCGGGAAAGCTTGGCGGGACGGCATTGCTGAGATAGTCGACGCCTTGGGCATGAAACTCTCGTATGCACAGGTCAACCAATTCGGGATCTATCAGTGGGCAGTCGCCGGTAACACGAACGACAACGTCTGCTTGGGCAAGTCGGCCCGCTGTTACAAAACGATCGAGGACATCGTTTTCGCTACCGGTAACGCAGCGATATCCGAGCGCGCGAACCAGATCGATCATGGGTTGATTGCGAATGTCCTCGGATGTCGCCACGATGATTTCATCAATCTCCCGCGAGCGAGCGAGGCGTGCGAGAAGCAACTCGATCATCGGTCTGCCGCAAATCGGCTTCATGACCTTGTTGGGTAGCCGGGTCGAGCCGACCCTAGCCTGTATGATCGCGACAGTTCTCATAGCGAAGTCCAGTTGGATGGATTTAGCAGCAGGGGTTCCGGGGAGCTCGGCCAATCAGGCAATTCAAATTGAGAGCATTTTGCCGCGGTTACGATCTCGTCCAGTTGGGCAATGGAGTCCACGCCCACCACAACCCGAGCAATTTCAGGTAGGGATATGGCATAACGGATGCATGCCTCGACCGGTGACAACCGGGTCTCGCTTAACCAACGATCCCATGCCCGCCAGATCGATTCAAATCGTTTGAATTTGCCCGGACGATCTGCCGCTGGCATCAAGAGCAAGCCTTGCAGAAAACAGGAGCGTGCGTGGATTTCGACGCCAAGATCGTTTAGGCGCCTTGCCCATCCGGAATCAATCAAGCGCCGATCCACAATGCTCAACGGAGCCTGAATCAAGTCAAACTCGAAGTTTGGCACCAGTTGATCAAGCTCTGACGGCTCGTAAATCGAAATCCCAATTTTCTTTACAAGGCCCTCGGCCTTTAATGATTGCAGGTCTGAATACAGCTGCGAACCATATGAGTCCAACAATTGGCCGGGACGGTGCAACAGCACCCCTCCCAACACGGGAAGGCGCAGCCGCTCGATAGAACCGAGAACCTGGTCGGACACCCAGGAGGTAATTCCGGGTTCGTTGTGGGGCAATCCTGGAAGCTTGGTAACTACCCTAAAGTCTTCGACTCCCAAGCGGCCGAGGACGGATTCGCTTTCACCATATCCAACGGCGGTATCGAGGGTGTCGATGCCGCTACGGCCCGCAAATTGAAGTATGCCTGCCGCTTCGTGCGCAGGAGTCATGCCGGCCTTGTTAGCCACTCCGTAGGGAAGCCCGAACTGGACTGTCCCGAGGGCCAGCTTTTGTTCAGAGATCAAGCGCTCGCTTCCTCAATGTCGAAGTGGCCACCCATTCTTGTGCATCGTCGGTAAATTCGCGCAGGCCGTGTGCCGTGACTCGATGTGCATAGCAGGTATAGGCCGGGTGCCAGTCAAACAACCGGCGATAATCCATTTTGGTCGAATAGATACCAGGACGGTGGTGGTAGGCCCGCCGAGTATGACTGGTCGCATGAAAATCTTGTATCAGAAGCCACGATTCTGGCTTGAGCACCCTGTCGGCCTCCGCCGCGATGCGAAAGAGATCTTCCGGGTCGCATAGATAGAGGCAGAATCCAAAAATGACGATGTCGAACGAAGCATCCTGCCACGGCAGCATTTCTGCCGTTCCCTGCCGGACATCGATACCCGTGGCGCGAGCCTCGGCAACGGCTTTGGCAGAAGGGTCGATACCGGCTACCTGCGCCCCCAGCCGGGAGGCAATCCATGCCAGCCGTTTGCCTTCGCCGCAGCCTATTTCAAGGATGGCAGGAGATTTCCCTTCTCCTTGGAGTGTTGGGTAGATTTCGACTACCGAGGCGCATAGAGGATCCTCGTCATATCTGCGCCTCGTCAATGCCTCATGGTTGCGATCGAACCACGCGTCGGCCTCGGATTCAAGAAAAACCTCTCTCTGGCGTATTTTTTTGAGCGTCACCGTGCATCCTCCCACAGTATCCGGCGCAAGGTGCCCGCGACTTCCTGCTGTTGCTCGTCGGTCAAGGCTGGAAAAAGCGGCAGGCTCATTGCGCGCTCGTAGTATCGGCAGGCTGCCGGCCATTGGGCGGCATCGAATCCCATGTTTTTGTACCAAGGCTGCATGGGCACTGGAATGTAATGCAGGTTGACTGCAATACCGGCTGAACGCATCTGCTCATGGAAATAGGCCAGGGGTTTCCCGATGCTGGCGATATCCAGGCGTATCACGTAGAGATGAAAGGCCGAACGGCCGTCGGGGTGCTGCCAGGGAAGCTCAAGCGGCAATCCAGCGAGCAGTTCCGAATATTTCCGCACCTTTTGATGGCGTTTGGTCACATAGTCGTCTAGCCTGTCCATCTGGCTCAAGCCCAACGCCGCTTGAATGTCCGTCATCCGGTAATTGAATCCAAGATCGATTTGCTCGTAATACCATGGCCCATCCGGCCGCCGCGTCATTTTGGCGGGCTCGCGTGTGATGCCGTGGCTGCGCAGCAGTCGCATGCGTTCAGCGAGTTCGGCATTTTGCGTCGTAGCCATTCCTCCCTCGGCCGTAGTGATGATCTTGACAGGGTGGAAGCTGAATACCGTGATGTCGCTGAATCGGCAGTTGCCAATCGGTTCGCCCAAATAGCGTCCGCCAATCGCATGGGAGGCATCTTCGATGATTGCGAAGCCGAATTCCTGCCCAAGGGCATGGATCGAGCGCATATCGCAGGATTGTCCGCACATGTGGACCGCGACGACGACCTTCGGGAGGGTGCCTTGTCGAGAGGCCGCCTCGAGCTTTTCTCGCAAGCGCACAGGACAGAGATTGAAGGTGGCCGGGTCGATGTCGACGAAATCGACATCGGCACCACAGTAAAGCGCACAGTTGGCGGATGCAACAAAAGTGATGGGAGATGTCCAGAGACTATCGCCCGGCCCCAGGCCCAACGCTAGGCAGGCAATATGCAAAGCGGATGTCGCGCTATTGACGGCGACTGCCTGGCTGGCGCCCACGTATTGCGCCACCCGTGCCTCGAACGACGGCACTGCCGGACCTTGCGTTAGGTACTCCGAACGAAGCACTGAAACAACGGCATCAATGTCCGCGTCCGTTACATCCTGCTTGCCGTAGGGAATCATGATCAGATGTTGCCGATCTTGTCTTCGTTGGCAGCGATCCAGGCCTGCAGCGCGTCGGCGCTCATCCATTCGGAATTGTTGTCGCTGGTGTAGCTGAACCCATCGGGAACCTTCTTCCCGTCCTTGATGCGGTTCGAACTCATGTGCCAGTTATGGATGGCCGGGAGAATCTTGAAATAGCTCGGGTATTCGTAGCTGTACCAGGCATCTTCTTCGCTGATCATCTGTTCGTGAAGTTTTTCACCTGGGCGAATGCCGACGAAATCAAGTTGTGCGTCCGGAGCGATTGCCCGCGCTAGGTCAACTATTTTCATCGATGGAATTTTCTTGACGTAAATTTCGCCTCCTTCCATGTCACCGAAGGCGGTCCAGACAAGTTCGACTCCCTCTTCCAGGGAAATCATAAAGCGGGTCATGCGCTTATCCGTAATCGGCAGAATCCCCCGATCCCTGATCGACATGAAAAACGGGATAACGGAGCCACGCGAGCCCATTACATTGCCATAGCGCACCACAGCAAAACGGGTGTCATGCCCGCCTGCGTAGGAATTACCGGCAACAAATAGCTTGTCTGACGCTAGCTTGGTCGCACCATACAGATTGACCGGACTGCTGGCCTTGTCGGTAGACAAGGCAACAACTCGCTTGACGCGACAGTCAATGCAGGCATCTATCAGGTTCATCGCGCCGGTTATGTTTGTCTTTATGCACTCGAAGGGGTTGTACTCCGCCGTGGGCACGATCTTGGTGGCGGCAGCATGAACGACATAGTCAATGCCATCAAGGGCACGCACCAACCTTTCCTTATCGCGCACATCGCCGATGAAAAATCGAACCCGCTCATCCTCACCATACAGCTTGGCCATCTCCCACTGCTTCATCTCGTCGCGCGAAAAAATGACCAAGCGGCGAGGGTTGTACTTGGCAAGAGTCATGGGAACGAAAGTGTGGCCAAAGGATCCGGTGCCGCCTGTAACTAGGATGGATGAGTTGGTTAACATTCTTATGCCTATATGCGGTTAGCGAGCTCTTGGTAGGAGCCGATTCGCGATATGCGGCCCTTGTCGAGTTCAATAATGAAATCACACTTCTGCAGTGTGGTCAGTCTGTGCGCAACTATCAGAATCGTTAGGTCCGGACTGAGTGAGTGTATAGCTTGCATAACGGCGCGCTCGGTCTCGTTATCAAGCGCGCTGGTAGCCTCGTCAAAGATAATCACATTGGCGCGTTTGTAGAGCGCGCGGGCGATGCCTATGCGCTGGCGTTGCCCGCCGGACAGACGAAGGCCTCGTTCACCCACTCGGGTTTGGTATTTGTCTGGCCAGCTTTCGATGATTTCGTCGATTTGGGCCTGTTTTGCCGCCAGGCGCACGCGCCCTGGATCGATCTCATTGCGTGGCAGCCCAAAAGCGATGTTTTCCTCAATACTGCTGTCAGATAGAAAAATACTCTGCGGGACATGCGCAATATGCGCCTGCCAGTTCCGGTAGTTATGTACACCGACAGCTTGCCCATCGATCAGCATGGCGCCCTCACTCGGCATCAGCAGGGACATCAGGATGTCGAGCAAGGTGCTCTTGCCAGCCCCTGTCCTACCCATAAAACCAACACGTTTTCCTTTGGGGATTTCGAGGTAGACATGACGCATGACCCAGGTTCCGTCTACCGCATAGCGGAAACCTACGTCGTCCAACCGAATCGAGCGCTCAAACGGCAACAGCGGGAAGGGGCCTTCGCCAGCATGTTCAGGCATTGGTTGCGCAAGAAGATCTAGCCC